>Ga0187885_10000089_pt1 | contig 106484 bp, 92 predicted proteins | sample June2016WEW_20_1_3_FD_132970 | JGI IMG/M metagenome (GOLD analysis project Ga0187885, IMG submission 132970) | Peatland microbial communities from SPRUCE experiment site at the Marcell Experimental Forest, Minnesota, USA - June2016WEW_20_100 | ecosystem: Environmental > Terrestrial > Soil >...
CATCTCCCGGACGCCCTCGAAGCTCATCCCCTCGGCGAAGACGTAGCCGCGGAGCGACGACGGGACGAGGAGCGAGAAGACGACGTCCGGCTTCTCCTCGGCCCGGGCGAGCAGCGTGTCGGCGACCTCGCGTTCGTACCCGCGGGAGGTCTTGATCGCGAGGACCGCCTGGCGGGCCACGCATGCGAGGGTGAGCCGGACCGGTGCGCCGCCCTCGGGGGTGGTCGCCGAGAGACGGACCTCGACCTCGTCCCCGTAGCGGACCCCGACCGGCGCGGTGATCGTGTAGGAGAGCGGGACCCCGGTGTTGGGGGCCAGCGGGACCGGGTAGGTCTCCTTGCGCGGGAACAGCTCGACCGACGTCTTCTTCCCCGGAGGGGTCCACGTGACCGGCCATTCGGCGCCTTCCCCGGCGTAGGTCGAGGTGAACCCAACCTCGACTGTGAGGGTCGCCGTGAGCGGCTCCACCGCCCGGCTCGTGAGGACCGCCGAGAGCGTCGTGACCGTGCCTGCCGTAACGTCCCGGGACGTGTCGTCCGCCGCTTTGAGGAACAGGACCGTGGCGGCGTCGGGCTTGGGGGCCACCGGGGCGACGGCCGGGGGGACAGCAGGCGAGGGACCCTCCACGCGGGCCTCGGGCTTCTTGGCCGCGGGCTCCGTCGGTCCGCCCGACAGGAGACCGATGCCCTCGTCGTTCCCTTCGCTGCGCATCGTGGAATACCTCCGGACTACACTACAGTCCGCCCAGGAAGTTCGACCACATCCAGGGCCCGACCTGCGTGAAGAAGATGTAGATCGCGAACCCGGTGAGGCCGATCAGTACCGCCCCGAGCCACGTCACCTCGAGGACCTTGACGTACTCCTCCGAGGTCGGCCGACGCGCCATCCGAAGGATGCGGCCGTACTTGCCGTGGCCGACGTTGCGCAGGCGACCGTCGAACTGGTCCTGCACCCGGCGCGCTCGGTCGAGGAATGCCATGGGGTTACCTAGTGGACCACGTCGAGGTCAGGACCGGGCTTGCGCGCCGGACCGCCCTTCGACTCCCCCGCGAAAATCTGGGGGGATTTAACTCCGGTCACTACCAGCATGACCCGGATCGTGCTCTGCATCGTGGGGTCGACGGCGGCGCCCCAGATGATTCGGGCGGTCGGACTGATCGTCCTTTGGACGACCTCGGCGGCCTTCTGGGCCTCGCTCACCGTCATGTCCGGCCCGCCGGTGACGTTGATGAGCGCGCCGGTCGCGCCCGCGATGTCGACGTGGAGGAGCGGGGAGTTGATCGCCTCGAGAACGGCGTCCTCGGCCCGGTTGTCGCTCTCGGATTCCCCGATGCCGATCAGGGCGACCCCGCCGCCCTTCATGATCGTCCGGAGGTCGTTGAAATCGAGGTTCACGAGCCCGGGGCGGGTGATGATCTCGGTGATCCCGCGGATCGCGCGCGCGAGGACGGAGTCGGCGACCTTGAACGCGGTCTGGATCGGCAGGCGAGGAACGAGCTCGAGGAGGCGGTCGTTCGGGATCGTGATGACCGTGTCGACGACCTCGCGCAGACGCTCGAGACCCCACATCGCGTTCTCTTGGCGGACCAGACCTTCGGAGGCGAACGGAAGCGTGCAGACCGCGATCGTGAGCGGGTTCCCGCCCCCGGCGTCCTTCGCGCACTTCGCGATGACGGGAGCCGACCCGGTGCCCGTGCCTCCTCCCAGCCCGAGCGTGATGAAGACCATGTCGGAGTTCCCGAGGGCCTTCTTGAGCTCGTCCTCCGCCTCGTGCGCGGCCTGCTCTCCGACCTGCGGGAGCGCCCCGGCGCCGAGGCCGCGCGTCAGCCGGCGCCCGAGGAGGATCTTTCGCGGGGAGTGGATCGCGAGGAGGTGCTGCGCATCCGTGTTGGCAGCGACCATCTCCGCGCCCGCGAGCCCTTCCTCCGTGAGCCGGGCGATAGTGTTGCAGCCGCCCCCGCCGCAGCCGATGACCTTGATGTTCGTCTTGAGCGAGGCGAGCACCGCCTCGAGCTCCGCGTCGTCGTTCGACGGCGGCGGGGCCTCGGGGGCCCTCTTCGAATCTCCGGGAAGGTGAGCCAGGATCTCCTGGGCTAGCGGTCGCATCACAACGGTTCCTCTCTCGGTGGGAGCAGGGTCTTCATTATAAAGCGTTAGTGCGCAGTCCTGAGGTGCCGGTGGAGTACAACGCGTGGGCCCCTCGCTACGACCGGATCCGAGCGGAGTTCGGATTTCCCTTCGAGCGGGAGGTGGCAGCCGCCGACCTCTTAGAATCCTTGTTGCCAGCCTCGGCCCCCAAGGACCCCCTCGAGCGGCTGCGACCCCTTTTGGAAGGCCGCACGGTGGTCGTGGTCGGGCTGGCGCCGCGCACCGGACCCCCCCCGCTGTGGCGGCTCCCGTCGACCGCCCGTGCGCCGGCGATCATCGCGGCCGACGGCGCGACCGCGACGTGCCTGGACGCGGGACTCGTGCCAACGGTCGTCGTCACCGACCTCGACGGCCCGGTCGCCGCCGAGGTCGCCGCGAACCGGAGAGGGAGCGTCGTGGTGATCCACGCGCACGGCGACAACCGGGCGGCGCTCGCGGAGTGGGTCGGCCAGTTCCCCGGCGAGGTCGTCGGCTCGTGGGCGGGTCCGCCTCGACCGCACCTCCTGAACGTGGGAGGGTTCACGGATGGGGACCGATCGGCCTACCTCGCCGACCACCTCGGCGCGGAAAGGATTCTCCTCTGGGGTTTCGACTTCGAGCGCACCGCCCCGACCGACGTCGCGACCCACGAGGTGAAGCTCGTGAAGCTCACGTGGGCGGGCCGGGTGCTCGGTGACCTCGCACGCGAGGGACGCGCGCCGCTCCTGCTCTGGCGGCCGGACGGGACGATCGCGGCCTACCCGCCGGGAACGTACGAGGAGTCGACGACGTAGACGACGTCCGGACCGTTCTCGTAGACCGGGATAAACGGAAGCCTCTCGAACCACCCGACCGCCGCGCCACTGAGGGGAAGGGCGAGCTTCGACGGGTCGAGCGCGACGCCCGTATACATCACCGAGTCGACCGCGACGAGGTCGATGGGGCGGTCCGTGTACGGCGTGCCGACGCTGCGAAGCTCGGCCGCGGCCTCTGACCAGTTGCTGCCCGTGAACAGGGCCGTCGTCGTGAACCACGTCGTCGGGTTCCCGTCGACGCCGAAGATCATCGAGCTCAGCCGATGGTCGGTGGCGACCGTCCAGTTCGGCGGTGCTGCGATGCCCACCCACATCCAGAGAGCCGCGTCCCCGTGCGTCAGGCCCTCTTCGAAGCCGCCGAAGTCGTTCTGGGGCGGGTAGACGATCGCGGCGTTCGTCGCGAGCAGAACGACCACGCCCACGCACGCGGCCAGGAAGGCACGCCGCCCCGCCCGGTCCCGGACCCGCGTCACCAGACGGGCGAGCCCGACCGCGATCAGGAGACCGATCGGGAGGAACAGGTACTCGACGTGGCGGTACGGAGAGAGGGTTGACGAGACCACGCCGAGCGCCGGAGCGCCCGGGAAGACGGGAGCCAGGAGGGAGAGGGCGATCATCAGGCCGGCGGACAGGCCGAGAGCCCCCACCCAGGCCAGCGCGAACGGCCCGGTCCTCGAGGGGGAAAGGACCCGGCGGCTACCGGCGCAGAAGATGCCCAGGGCCAATACCGGGGAGAACCAGAGGATCGCGGCGGGGGTCGTGGACTGGGCCGTCCCCGGGACCGGCACGACCAGGATCACGCAGATGGCGCCGAAGATGGCCACGCAGAGCACCGCCGCGTCCCGGACGAGGCTCCGGTCGGTCGGGAGGCTGACCCATGGCTGCGTCGAGCGCGGACGGGTCCGCCGCCACCGGATCAGCAGGGCGGCCACCAGGACGGTGGCCACGCCCAAGCCCTCGAACAGCGCGAACCCGATGTACGGACGGTTTCCGAGCGCGAAATCGAGGACCTTCGAGGTGAACGTGGTCGTCCCGTAGAACCAGAACGCGAAGGTCCCCGTGAGGAACGCCGCGACGAACGCGAGCTCCCGCGACGGGAAGCGGCGGCTCCACAGGCCCGGTCGCCACATCTCGAGGAGGAAGACGCCGCCGAGGGCGCTCACGACAAGGAAGTAGGACGAGAGGTGGTGCGTCAGGATCAGCGCCCCTCCCGTGAGCGAGAGCGGGACGTACCAACGGGCATCCCGCCGGCTTTCGACCAGCATCCACAGCGCGCCTACGCAGAGGAAGTCCCCGAGGGCGAGCGGCGCCGGGTGGGCGATCGAGAAGAGACGGGGCATCACGAGCGAGCCGGTCGCGGCGGCGAGGAGCGCGACCGTGTCGTGCGGGTAGATGCGGCGGAATAGGAGGAACAGCGGGAGCACCGAGAGCACGGCGATTACCGGGACGAGGATCGCGAGCGCGCTGAACGGGTCGATCCCGAGAGCTCCGGCACCGCCCCCGGCGAGAAGGAAAATCCCGGGAAAGTCCGGATACGCCGAACCCCACCCGGCGTATGCCGCGCCGTGTGGGAGGGTCCCCGAGGAGACGAGGTCCACCGTCAGGCGGTAGTACTCTCCCGTGTCCGAGCCGAAGAGCGCGTAGGAAAGGAACGGCTCGAGCGCGAGGAACACGAGGAGGAGGGCGAGGCCCGCGAGGAGAAGGAGCGTTTCGAGGCGCAACGGTGGGCGGTGGTCGCCCACCTCCGCACCCCCCGGGGTCTCCGAGGACGCCATCGGGTCCGCCGTAGGCGGGCGGCGTCCTATAGCGGTGCCCCCGGACCCGAGAGTCACCGGAACCGGGGAGTTCCCTCACCATACGCATAAATAGGAGGGGTTGGTGCGCCCGACTCGAGGTCCTTCAGATGGCGAGCGCCGGCCGTCAGAAAACCAAGGGCAAGCGACCGGCGGTCCGGCCCGCGGCCCCGAAGAAGACCGCCCGACCGGCCCCGAAGAAGACCGCCCGACCGGCTCCGAAGAAGACTGCCCGACCGGCCCCGAAGAAGACTGCCCGACCGGCCCCGAAGAAGGCCACGCCGGCGGTACGGAAGCCCTCCGCCGCCCCCAAGGCACCACCGGCGGTCCCCAAGGCCTCCGCGAAGTCGAAGGAACCCGAACCCGAGCTCAAGCTGCCGCCGCCGGACGGCCGCCGCCACGTTCTTTCCCTCTCGTTCGTCCGGGACGGGGACGAGTTCCTCGCGCGACTCGAGACCGACAGCGGCCACATTACCGAGTTCAAGAACCGGTCGTTGGACCAGCTCTTGACCTTGGTCGCCGGCGAGCTCGAGGACCTGGTCGAGTAGCCGGGTCCTCACCGTCCCCGGAGCGACGGGGTCGCTCCCGCGAACAGTTCGGGGTCTACGAGGTAGCTACAGCTCGGGACGTCCTCCCCCCACAGCGCGATGAGCTCGACGGGGGTACCCGCGAGCCACCCGGCCGGGTACCGTCGGACGACGCTCACCGAAAGAAGCTCAAGGCGAGGGAGTCGGCGCCGACGCCCCCAGCGCCCCACGACGGTGACATGATCGGCCTCTACCTCGACCGCCCGCGGGGCCGGGTGGAGAGTGTAGACCGCTCCGGCGGCCGCGAAAGCGACGAAGACCGCGGTGAACAGAAGAACCCCGTTCCCCGCGGCGGGGGCGGTTCCCCCCGGCGCGCTGCGGTCGTACAGGACGAAGCCGGCATAGAGGACCGCGAGCGTCACGACGTAGAGGGTCGCGAGCCGGATTGCCCGCTGCGAACCGCCCACGTTCGGTCTTCGCGTGCGCGTCCGGCCGCCCGGGAGCCCGCGGTCTTCCGCTCCCGTCGGGCCCCCTAGGGTCGGAGGTGGGGACCGGGCGCGAGGGATTCGCACCGCTCGAGGGGTGGTCACGGATGCGCCTCGACCCGATTCAGGGTCGTTCGACCACCTTAAAGCTGCGGGCGGAGGATCGGAGGCCCATGCCGAGCCGGACCGAGTATCTCATCTTGAAGACGGAGCGGCCGCGAGAGTTCGTGAACATCACCGAGCGGGTCCGCAAGGTCGTGCGCTCGAGCGGCGTCGCGGAAGGTCTCGCGCTCGTCTCCTCGATGCACATCACCGCCGCCGTCTACGTCAACGACAACGAATCCGGTCTCCTTCGGGACATCGAGAGCTGGGCCGACCGGCTCGCTCCCCCGGGGGACTACCAACACCACCGCACGGGGGAGACGAACGGGGACGCCCATCTCAAGAACCTCCTCCTCGGGCACCAGGTCATCCTCCCGGTGACGAAGGGCGACCTCGACCTCGGTCCATGGGAGCAGGTGTTCTACGCGGAGTTCGACGGCCAGCGACCGAAGCGGGTCGTCGTGAAGGTCCTCGGCGAATAGCCACGGAACGCCCCCCGATTTCGGGGGAACGTCACCGTGTCCACCGAGAGGAAGACCGTCAGGTCTCCAGCTGGGGGTCGAGCGCGGGGCCCGTGGCGTTCGGGCGCGGTAGGGGAGCGCTCACGTCGACGAGGGGGACCTTCCGCGCGATCTCCTTCGCCATGGCGGAGCAGGACGAGGGGGGGACGGGGCGAGCCGTGTACCCCGGAAGGGCGAGGTCGTAGGTGACGACCTTCTTCTCGGCGATCGTCTCCCAGACGGCACGGAAGACCCGGTCCGCCGCCTTCGTCTCTCCGATGTGTCGCAAGAGCAGCTCGAGGCAGAGGATCTCGGCGACCGGGTCCGCCTTGTCCTGGCCGGCGTACTTCGGCGCCGAGCCGTGGACGGGCTCGAAGACCGCGAGCTCGTCCCCGTAGAGGGCCCCGGGCGCGACGCCGAGGCCCCCGGCGAGGCCGGCGCAGAGGTCGGACAGGATGTCGCCGAAGAGGTTCGTCGTGACGAGGACGTCGTACTCCTCGGGCTTCTTCGCGAGCTGCATGCACATGTTGTCGATCAGGCGCTCGTCCGCCTCGATGTCCGGGTACTGAGGGGCCATCTCGCGGAACGCGGTCTGAAAGAGGCCCCCGGTGGTTTTCATGATGTTTGCCTTGTGGACCGCGGTCACCCGATGGCGCCGCTGTCGTCGGGCGAGTTCGAAGGCGAACCGGATGATCCGGTCGGAGGCCTTTCGGGTCACGATCGCGATGGTCTCGGCGGCGGAATGCTCGCGGTCGACCCAGTGCTCGACCCCCGAGTAGAGCCCCTCGGTCGCCTCGCGGACGACGATGAGGTCGGTCTCCGGAAACCGGGTGCCCTCCCCCGCGATCGCCCGCGCCGGTCGGACCGAGGCGAACAGGTCGAGCTGCTGTCGAAGGGCGACGTTCACCGAGCGGAACCCGCCTCCGATAGGCGTCGTGATGGGGCCCTTGAGCGCGATGCGGTTCTTGCGGATCGACCGAAACACCTCGTCCGGAAGCGGAGAGCTAGTGGCCTGGATCGCCTTCTCGCCAGCCTCCACGACCTCCCACTCGAGGGGGACGCCGGTCGCCTCGCCGACGAGACGGGCCGCGTGGGTGACCTCGGGCCCGATGCCGTCCCCCGGGATCAGCGTCACTCGATGACCCATCTGTACCCTCTCGGCCTCGGCGAGCTTCGGGGGGATTTAAGGAAGGAGCCGGGGGAAGCTTCTCTAGGACCGAGAGGAGCCGGTCGCTCCGGACTTCATGCGGGCCTCCCAGTTTTCACTCGGGGTGGGAGTCGGTAAACAGAATTCTTATAATCCATAGTTATACCACTATCGATGCAGCCGATCACCCATTCCGAGGTCCTCGCCCAAGACTGGCTCCCGCCCGTGGTTCTGGGCCGCGCTCGGGAAGTAGACGAAGTGGTCCGACGCCTCGACCCGCCGACCCCGCACGCCCCGGGCCCCTGGGTCGTCGGGGTGGCGGGTCCGTCCGGCTCGGGCACATCGACCATCGCGCGCCGGGCGGCTCGCGAGGTCGCCGACCGGGTCCGTGCCGCGCTCGGGGAGCCGTTCCCGCGGGTCCTCGCCGTCCGGACCCCCTTCCTCCGGGGAGCGCACGGGGTCGCGACCACCTTGCTCCAACGGTTCGACGAAGGCTTCGACGGTCGGGGTTTCCCGGTCCCGGAGATCCTCGCCGGCCTCCTTCGACGCCTTCGTCGGGAAGCCCGACCCACGGTGGTCGTCTTGGACGACGTGGGCATTGGCCGCCCCGACCTCGTTCCCGTCCTGCGGGCGTTCGCCCAGCCCGACCCGTTCCTTCCGGAGGGGGAGGGCGGCCTGCCGCCCCTCTGGACCATCCTCGCGGGGACGCCCGAGGGGTTGCAGGGCCTCGACCGTGCCGTCGGGGCCCGATTCCCGATCGGCCCGTTCGTTCGGGTCACCCCGTACGAGCCGGCGGCCCTTCGCTCAATCGTCCACGACCGGGCGGAGCGAGCCTTGGGTCACCCCGTACCCCCGACCCTTGTGGAGCGGGTCGTCGAGCGGACCATCGAAGAAGGCGGAGGCGCACGACGGGCGGTTGACCTCCTCCGACGCGAGATACTAGGCGTGACGTTCCACGAGATAGGCGACGGAGTCCCCTCCGCGAAGCTGAGAGGGATTTCGGTCGAACCCTCGGTCGTGCGGGCGATCGGCGTCGCGTCGCAGGGTCGCGCGGCGCGCCTCGGCGAGGTGAAGCGGCTCGAAGCCGAGCTCGCGCGGGCGCAAGGAGTTCGCCCGCTCCCGACCACCACGCTCTGGCGACGGATCGTCCGGCTCGAGCAGGCGGGCTACGTTCGACGCGAGATACGTCCCGGGGGATGCGGGGGGACCCTCTCGGTCGTCCGCGTCCTGACACCGGTCGACGAATGGGTCACGACGGCTCATCGGCCGGGAAGTCGTCCAGACGTCGGACCGTGGACCGGGCCCGCCTCTCCCCCGGTCGAGGGGAGCTCGGGGTTCCTGCGGGCGGAGCTCGGGCACCTTCCGTCCGAACCTTGAGCTGGCTCGCGACCATCTCTGCGAGCCGCCGGGAGCGGAGCGCCTGCTCGATCCGGTCAATCGGCGCGTTCCGCAGAGCCTCTCGGTCCGGGTACCCGGCCCGGTACAGCATTCGGGCCCGTACTCGACCGATCCCCCGCAGACGGACGAGGTCGAGCAGTTCCTCGCGCACGCCGTAGCGGATGCGGAACGAGAGGTCGTCGATCGCGCGGCCGGCCCGTCGCTGGAAGACGCTCGCGAGCCGCCCCGCGGCGAACAGGAGCCAATCGGCGTCCTCGACCTTCGAGCGGAGGTCGCCGGCTCCGATCCCGAATCGCTGGGTGAGCTCCACGATCGGTTCTTCGCTCACCCACGCCTCGAGGACCGAGGCGGTCTTGAGGGTCGCGAGGAAGACGTCGAGGCCGAGGTCGAGCGGAGGCTCCTCGGGCTTCACGAGGAGCTCCTCGGCCTCGTCGGTGAACCGCGTCAAGAGGTCGGCCTCCTCCCCCCGACGTAGGAAGAGCGGCGGGAGGTCGGGGGTCGCCGAGACGGCCGCCAGCAGCGGGAAGACCCCAACCCCGATCGGTGCGCGGGAGAGGACCTCCTTGAGCACGATCGCGCTCAGCGGGTCGAGGTAGAGCTCGCTGGTCAGCTCCCCGAACCGCGTCGCGCGCAGGACCTCCCCCGGAACGAGCAGCTCGTTCCGTTCGAGGAACCGACGGACCGTGGCGACCTGGCGGTGGAGGTCGGGGAGGGGAAGGGTTCGGCCGTAGAACGTGGCGGCGAAGAACCCCTCGAGGTCGGCGTCGTTCGTGACCGCACCGCTCGCGACCAACGCAAGGAGATGCATCCGAAGCGCGGGCTCGGCCGCGAGACGGCTCTGGATTGGCTCGGGGGCGGCGGAGAGGTAGCGGTCGAGCATCTGTTCCTCTTCTTCGGGGGTCCTCGCGAGGAGGAGGGCCTCGCCGACGGAGTCGAAGCGCGGCCGTCCGGCCCGGCCCAGCATCTGGTGGACCTCCATCACGGGGATCGGGGCCTGGAGGCCCAGCCGGTCGTCGTAGCGGGTCGTGTCGCGGACGACCACCCGCCGGGCCGGCAGGTTGATTCCCGCCGCCAACGTCGGCGTGGCCACGAGCACCTTCAGCCCGCGGTCGCGGAACGCCCGCTCCACGACCCGCCGCTCGGGGTTGGTCAGGGAGGCGTTGTGGAACGCGACGCCGTTCGGCAGGAGCCCGCTCAACCGCCGGATTCCCTCCGTCTCCTCGTCCGAGATCGTGACAAGCTCGGCGGCCGCCGCCTTCGCCCGCGTTCGCTCCTCGGGCGAGAGGAGACCTCGGACCGTAGGGATCAGCGCCTCGGCGAGCAGCTCGCTCGCCTTCCGACTGTTCACGAACACGAGGGCCTGCCCACCCTCCTGAACGACCGTGCGGACGAGGCGCGGGACCGCCTCGCCCGGGGCCGGCAGGTCCCGAACCGAGAGGTCCGTGAACGTGATCCTCCCGTTGTAGTAGACGCCGAGCTTCAGTGGGACGGGTCGGAAGTCGGAGGTGACATGGCGGGCGCCCAGCCATTCGGCGACCTCCTCTGAGTTCGCGACCGTGGCGGAGAGCGCCACGATCTGGAGGTCGGGGTAGTTCCTCCTCAGACGAGTGAGGCTGACCTCGAGCGTCGGGCCCCGGTCGGGGTCCCGGAGGAGATGGACCTCGTCCGCGACGACGACCCCCAGGCGGTCGAGCCAGGGACTTCCCCGACGCAGGAGGCCATCGGCCTTCTCGCTGGTGGCGACCAGCACGTCGAGCTTGTCGAGCTTCTCGGCCGGCAGGTCGAAGTCCCCGATCGAGAGGCCCACCTTGAGGCCCAGCTCCTCGAACTTCTCGAGTTCCTCGACCTTCTCCTGCGCGAGCGCCCGAAGCGGGACGAGGTAGAGGCCGGTCCGCCCCTCCCTCGCCGCCCTCAAGAGGGCGAGGTAGGCCACGAGCGACTTTCCGCTCGCGGTCGGGCACGCGAGGAGGAGGCTCTCGCCGGCAAGCACCGGACCGAGTGCCGCGGCCTGAGGGGGGTACAGGGAGGAGATGCCGTCGGCCGCGAGGACCTTCTGCCACGCCGGGTCGATGGCGGTCTCGGTAAGGGGAACCCAATCGCTCGACTCGTCTCCCCGAGAGCGTGCGGTGGAGGACGGGCGGCTTCGCGAAGGCACGGACTCTCGGAGCCGGGGTCGCTACAAAGGGTTTCGGCCGGTGCGGGCCGGAAGCAAGCTCCGGGCGAGGATCAGTTCCTGAATCTCGGTCGTCCCTTCCACGATGGGAAACACCCGAGCGTCCCGGAGGAGCCTCTGCGCCGGGGCATCGGCGCGGACCCCTGCGGCCCCCGCCACGTCCACCCCGGCGGAAGCGATCCGGACCGCCGCCCGGGACGCGACGAGCTTCGCGGCGGACGCTTCGATGACGTACGGGGCTCCCGCGTCCTTCGCCTCCGCGGCCCGGGCGACGAGGGCCCGCGCCGCGCTGAGGTCGGCGAACGCGCGGGCGAGCAGGGTCCGCTTCCATTCCTCGTCCTCGGCCGCGACGCAGCGGCGCATCTCGGCGAACGCGGTCTCGGCCACGCCGAGGGCGCAGCTTGCGATGCCGACGCGCCCACCCTGGAGGGCCCCGAGCGCGACCCGTAGTCCCCCGCCTTCCGGGCCCAAGAGCGATTCTCGAGGGAGGCGTACGTCATCGAGCACGATCTCGGCGGTCTCGCTCCCCCGCAGGCCGAGCTTCTCGAACCGCTGCGCGACCGAGAACCCTTTCGTGCCGGGCGGGACGATGAACGCCGAGATCCCCTTGTGGCCCAGCGTCGGGTCAGAGGTGGCGAAGACGAGGACGATGCCCGCGCTCACAGCGTTCGAGATGAACGTCTTGGTTCCGCGGAGGCGGAAGCCCCCCTCGTCCTTCGAGTATCGGGTCGTCAACCGGGCCGTGTCGGAGCCCGCGTTCGGCTCCGTGAGCCCGAAGGCGCCGACCCACTCGCCTCGGGCGAGCGGCCGGAGGAACCGCTCTCGCTGCGCGTCCGTTCCCCAGCTGAGGATGGGGGCCGCGCAGACGGAGAGATGCACGGCGAGCAGCACCCCCACGGCGGCGCTCGCGCGCGAGAGCTCCTCGAGGACCGCGACGGTCGACCGGGTATCGCCCCCGGTGCCGTCCCAGACGGAGGGGGTAGAGAGCCCGAGGAACCCCTCCTCGGCGAGCCCACGAACGACCTCCTCGGGGATCCGGTCGTCTCGGTCGATTCGTTCCGCCAAGGGCGCGACCGAGCGCTCCGCGAACGCGTGCGCCCGTTCCCGCCAGCCGGGCGCATCGGTGGGCAGGCCGCTTCGCATGGCCCGGGGGTCAGGACGACGAACGCTTAAGGCGTGGCAGCGGGTCGCGGCTCGCGTCCCCGGGGTTTGCGCGATGTCCGGCGTTCCCACACCGAAGGACCGTTTCACCTCCCTCGATACGCTCGCGCTGGTGCACGAGCTCCGCGCTGTCCGCCACGCTCGGGTCGACAAGGCGTTCGACCTTCCCGGTGGGGGTTGGTCGCTCACGCTGCGTGTCCCGCGAGAGGGCCGTCGCGAGCTGCTCCTGGTGCCCGGACGGTTCGCGGCCCTGCTCTCCGAGACCGTGGCGCATGCCGAGGAGCTCTCTCCGTTCGCGCGGGAGCTCCGCCGCTTGCTCGAGGGGGCCGTGATGGAGGAGGTCCCCGACCCGGGGGGGGAGCGGTTCCTCGAGGTCGTGCTCCGCCGCTCGGACGACCCCGAGGCGACCCTCGTCGCGCTCGAGATGTTCGGGACGGGGAACCTCGTGGTCGCCCGGGGAACCAAGATCGTGGCCGTCGCCCAGACGCGTCGTTGGGCCCATCGGACGGTGGCGATCGGGGCGGAGTACGCCCGTCCTCCGACACGGACGGACCCATGGACCGTCGGGGCGGCGGAGATCGAGGCCGAGCTCTCCCGCTCCCGGACCGACCTCGCGAGCACTCTCGCCGCGCGTCTCGCCCTAGGAGGCCCGCTCGCCGAAGAGGTGATCGCCCGAGGGGACTGGGACGGGGCCGGCGCGGCCGCCCCCGAGGCCGGCCGCCTCGGTCCCGAGCTTCACCGGGTCCTGCAGGAGCTGGTCGGGGAGGTGGGCGATCGTCCTTCCGGGTTCCTCTACCTCCGGGACCGGGTCGCGGTGGATGCGACCCCCTACCGCTCGCACCGATGGCGCGAGTTCGCCGACGTCGAGGAGGTCGCCCGACCGACGTTCTCGGCGGCGGCCGCCGAGTACTTTCCATCCCTCGTGGCGGCTCCCGTCTCGGTCGAGGAGCGGGAACGGTCGCGGGGGGTGAAGGACCTCGAACACCAGCTCGAGCGGCAACGGGCCGCCGTCCTCGAGCTCGAGCGTCGGTCCGAGGAGCTGAAGGCCGACGCGTCCGCCGTGTTCGACCACTACGCGGAGGCCGAGCAGATCCTGGCGGACGCCGAACGTCGAGGGGAGAGGGGTCCGGGCGTAGAGGCCCGGTTGGGGGAGCGGACCGTCTCCCTCGCCGTCAGAGAGAGCCCCCGAACGACGGCCCAGCACCTGTTCGAGGAGGCGAAGCGGGTCCAAGCCAAGCTCAAGGGGGCCGTCAGCGCGACCGCGGACGCCGAAGCGAAACTCGCCCAGCTGACGGTGGCCCCGCCCGCTCCGACCCCGAGCGAGTCCCCGCTCGCGCCCGGGCCGCGTCGTCGGCGCGCCCACTGGTTCGAGCGCTACCGCTGGTTCCTCAGCTCGGAAGGAGGGATCGTCATCGCCGGCCGGGACGCCTCGTCGAACGACTTGGTCGTTCGCCGCAACCTCAAGGACGGGGACTTCTACGTCCACGCTGACCTCCACGGGGCCGCGAGCGTCGTCGTGAAGCACGCGCCGCCGGGAGATCCTCCCCTCAGCGACGCCACCCTCCGCGAGGCGGGACAGTGGGCGGTCGCCTTCTCGAAAGCCTGGAGAGCGGGTCTCGCCTCGGCCGAGGCGTTCTGGGTCGACAGCGACCAGGTGTCGAAGAAAGCCGCGAGCGGTGAGTTCGTCGCGCGGGGCGCCTGGGTGATCCACGGCACGAAGCACGTGCTGAAGGACCTCCCGCTCGAGCTCGCGCTAGGAACGGTCCGTTACGAGGGGGAGGAGCGGTGGACGGTCGCCCCTCCCACGGCCGTCCGGGCGTTGGGAGAGGTCCGGGTCCTTCTCACGCCGGGCGAGGACCGGGAGCGGGGACCGCGCGAGGTCGAGCTCTCGAAGGACCTCGGCCTTCCGCGACCGCTGCTCCAATCCCTGTTGCCGGCGGGCGGCCTGTCGGTCCGACGACCGTAGATGCGCTGAACCTCCTCGGCGGCGAAGGCGTCGCCCGGCCTTCGCCACGTCCTCCCTCTCGCCCGGAGGCCCACGATGTCGAGGGGAGTCCCATCGGCCGTCAGACGACCGCCCACCTCGAACACGGTCTCCCGCGGCACGATGAGCCGCGTCGCCCGCGTGAACCGTCCCTCGACGATGGAGACCGGAACGACCGCACCCTCGTCGCGGACGACCCAGAGCGTCTCCACCTCGTCCGTCGAAGCCGCGAGCACTCGGTCTCCGTCTCGAGTATCGATCCGTCGGATCCGGAACGGCTCGTCGGACCCCGGGACCCCCGACCCCACGTGGACCTGAGCGTGGGCGGGGAGCTCGACCCGCGAGCGCACCGAGGTCTTCCCCGCGGAGACGATCTGCGCGACCTGGACCTGCTCGGGGGGCCGCGATTCGAACCGGTGCGTCCACTGGCAGACCCGGCACCGCGCAGTCCCCTGCACGGGACCCGAACCGGCCCTTCGGGTCGGGTCCATCCGCAGGACGCGGTGGGGGGTGAGGCCGTCGCACATCTCGCAGTAGAGCGTGGCGGCGAACACTCGAGGTGCGGGACCCCGCGCGGGGAGCGCTTCCGCCGCGTCGGGGTCGACCATCGGAGGGAGACACCCGCACGCGGGTTTGAGGGTTCCGCGGCCGTTACCGAGGGGGGAGCGGTCGGTCACACCGGCTTGCGGAGCGCGCCAAAGAGCTTTCGGGGCCCCACGAGGACCCACGGTCGGAGCTTCTGACGGCGGGCGAAGTCGAGGAAGGCGTACGATGCGTCGATGTCGTCGGAGAGGAGCCACCCCCCCGGCGTGAGCGCGGACCACGCCTCTCGATACTCGAACGCCTGCCACGGGTAGCGGTGGTCACTGTCGTGCAGGAAGACGTCCAGGGGACGGAGCGGTCGGATCGTCCGGCGGAACGCGGCGGCGCGACCCCGGGCGGGGAGCACGACGAATTGCCAGCGATGGACCGCCGAGGACCGCCTCGCGAGGTCACCGGCCGTCGGGAGGACGTCGACGCTCCAGAGCCGACCGTCCCTGTTCTCCTCCAGGGCGTCCAGAACAATCCGGGTGGACGCTCCATCGGCGACCCCGGTCTCGAAGAATCGCTTGGGTCGAACGGACCGGACGAACCCCCACAGGAACCGCTGCGCCGCCGGGTCGATCGGCCAGAGCGCCGAGAACTGCTGGGGCTTGAGCTCAGGGATCTCGTTCGGCAGGTCGGCCGCCCCCGGTCCGAGCATCCCTTTCAACAACAACGCCGGGTCCGCGGTCGCTTCGACGGCGAAACCGAGGTACTCCGAGCGGGTGGGGATCCAGACGGAACGGAGGGCGACCCGGCCGAGACCCTGGAGGGATCCCGACAGACGCGCCCGGAGCTCCTCGATCACCGCCGCACCTTCTGTTTCCCGACGAGGCTCGTGATCCGGTTCCCTTACCGAGGCGCCAGCTCCTCGGCGTCCCGGAAGATGGACGGCAACGCGGCCTGAACGTGGAAATGGCACCGGACGCCCAGGGTCTGCTCCGTCACGGTCCGGTCGACCGCGAACCCGGGCTCGACGAGCTCGACCCCTTCGCGCGGGTTCGGCACCACGTCGATCCGCACGGGGGCGGCCGTCGGTCGAAGCCGGGCGAACTCGCGGCGGACCTGCTCGGCGACCTCGAGCACCGAGAGCGCCTCGCCGCTCGCCACGTTGAACGTCGTCGACCCCGGCAGCGAACCCGGTCGGAGCAGAAAGCGCGTGATCGCTTCCCAGTGCGCGAGGACGTCCTCGAGGTGGATGAAGTCCCTTCGCTGCGTTCCAGGGGCGTTCACCGAGAGCCGTCCGGTGGCGGCCTGTCGGGCGAACAGCTGGATCACGTTACCCTTCGTGATGTAGCGGCCCTCGGCCCGGTAGCCTCCGTACACGTTGCTTTGTCGGACGATAGCCACAGGGACGGCCCCCTCCCGGCCCAGCGCCGCGACCCGCTCCTCTCCGGCGGTCTTCTGGCGCGCGTACTCGTGGGTGGGCCGTGCCGGCGTGGACTCGAGGACGGGAAGCTCCGTGGGGGCGCCGACGACCGCGAAGCTGCTCGCGAACGCGATGGGGATGCGCCGCTCCCGGCACATTGCGACCAACCTCGCGGTCCCGCCAACGTTAGTGCGGGCGGTGCGTTTCGGGTCCTGGGCGCAGACCATCACGCCGGACACCGCGGCGAGATGAAGGATGACGTCGCAGTCCGAGAGGAGGGCAAGGCCGGCGTCGCTCTCGAAATCGCCCCGCTCCACGGGCCACTCCCGGTGCGTCGCTTCGATCGGCCCGGAGCGATTGTCGATGAGCCGAAGGTCGTAGTGGCGTCCCGCGAGGAACGGGACGAGCGCTCCTCCGATGTACCCCGACGCGCCGGTGACGCCGACCTTCACCATCGCCGAGCGTGCCAGTCGCCGACCGCCATAACCCTTGGCTCGAGCGCGATTCCGACCGAGGTAGGCCATCGTCGGCTCAGACGGGGGCGACACGGTGTCGACGCCCGTCAGAAGGTCCTCCGAGAACTCAAGCTTGAATACCTCCGCGGACGTCCGAGGGACGGATGACCGGGGCCGGCGACGAGCGGGAGCCCCCCCGGGGCGAGAGCCGGGTCGGGCGATGAGGAGTTCGGTGCTCATCACCTGCTACCGTCGCCGACAGTACCTGAACCTCTCCGTCGCCTCGGCCGTCGCGGACGGCGCCGACCAGATCGTCGTCGTCAAGGACTGGGCCGACGCGACCGTTGACCGCGCGCTCGCGGACCTCGGTGCGGTCGTGGTCACCGAGGAGATCCCGGTCATCGGCGAGGCGCTCGCACGCGGGCTCGGCCGGTGTGATGGAGAGACGGTCTCCTTTCTGGACGACGACGACCTCATCGTCCCCGGAAGGCTCGCGGCGGTGCGCGGTGCCTTCGAAAGCTCGCCGTCGCTGGTGCTGTTCAAGAACGGATACAGCGAGATCGACGTCGATGGGGCGGCCTACGTTCCCAAAGGCGGCCCGGTGCCCCAGCCCGCCGCTCCGTACGATTTCTCGTGCGACCGCGTCGACGACGGCACCCTCCGATGGCTCACCGCCAATCACGCCTACGGGATCCTCAGCACGATCACGGTACGACGCGACCCGCTCCAAGCGCTCTCGCGCGACTTGGCCCAGGTCGAGTGTGGCATCGATGTCGCCGTCCCCACCCTGCTCATGCGCGACCGATACCGGCACGCGTTCGTTCCCGACCCGCTCACGGTCCATCGCGCCGGCTCCAGTCTTCGGGGGGGGACGCCCTCCGGCGACTCCGCCGCCTACGCCCGAACGTTCCGGCGTCTCGCGAGGTCCGCGGGCTCCGACGGGGCGCGGCGGTTCGCCTCGATGAACGCCCGGTGGGCGGAGCTGGAGATGCTCCTCGGCCGCCACCGCCTCGACGCGCTCCAGCGCTTCCGTTCGGGCGCGGTCGCGCCGTCCCTGCGCGAGCTCGCCCGGGTCCTTCTTCCCTCGTCCGTGGAACTCCGGGCACGCTGACGGCGACGGCCCCGGGAGGGCGTTAGGTCCCGGCGGTCGGTCGAAGCGCGGCCGAGTAGATCGCGAGCAACCGCTCGAGGTGGCGCTCGGTCGAGAACTCTTCCGCTACCCAGGCCCGGCCGGCCAGCGCGACCGACCGGGCCTCGGTGTACTGGTCCATCAGCTGAAGCACGGCGGTCGCGAGCCGGGACGGGTCGCCGGACGGGACGACCGTTCCGAAATCCCCGACGGTCTCCGGCAGCCCCCCCGTATCGGTCACGACCACCGGGACTCCGTTCGCGAGCGCTTCGATAGGCGAGTTCCCAAGGTTCTCCCACGGGAGTGAAGGAACCGCCAGGATGTGGATCCCCTCGAACCAGCGGTGGCTGTCCGGCACCCAGCCGTCGACCGAGATGCCGTCCCCCTTCGGGATCGGGAAGGGTCCGGACCCCGCGAACCGAAGGCGCACGTCCGGGCGACGCTTCCGTACGATCGCGAACGCGTTCAGTAGGACCTCGACCCCTTTCTGACGCTCGAACCGGCCCAGGAATCCCACCGTGAACGGACCGGCCGGCAGGCGCGCCGGCTCCGCGGGGACCGGGATCATCGGTCGCACGAGGCTCGTGGGACGGTACCCGAGACTCTCGAAGATGCTCTGCGTGGCATGGCTGACGCAGATGAACGACCGCACGCGGTTCTTGACATGCGTATCGAAGGAGCGGCGCTTGGCGAGGTTCAGCGGTAGCCCGACACCGACCTCGCACCCGGTGAACTGGCAACGGGGAAGGATACCGCCGGGACAGGCCGTGCCGTCGGGAAGGGTCAGCGTGGCCACGGGGCACACCAGCTCGGCGTCGTGGGCGGTGAAGACGATCGGCTCCGTCCGCCCGCCCAACCACGCGCCGAGCGCCGGGAATCCCGCGTGGAAGCGGTGGAGGTGGATGATGTCGGGCTTCACCTCCGCCGCGACCGCGTCGAGCCACCGGGTCAACGGAGCGCCCTCGGTGAATCCGGCGACCGCCTGCCGGGCGGGAGACCGAGGTACCGTGTACGCCCGGATCGACCCCGGATTCTCGGGCACCGGGTCCGTGACGATCGCTGCCGTGACGTTGTGATGACCCTGGGCGTCCAGAGCCTGCGAGACCCGACGGACGTACATCTGCGCGCCGCCGATGCCCGGTCCATCCCAACCGTCCAAGCGGAGGATGTTCACCGGTCCGTCCTTCCGGTTCCGGAGGAGGCTCGGGAACCCGGCCCTACGCCGTCGCACGACATGGGTTACGCTAGGAACGCACGCGGGGCGGTCTTAAGGACTCGTCGGGCCGGACCCCGAACAAGCACCCGACCCGGGTTCCGTGTGAACTCCGCGCTGCCCGCACGAAGAACCCCGCTCGAGGGCGAATTGCCCTCTCCTCCTCTCGCCAAAGCCTTTATGGCCGGGGCCCGGGTGAGGCCGACGGGCGAGTGCGTGCGGATAGTGCTCCCGGTGTTCCGGTACTTGCCGGCACCGGGCGGCGCCACCCGGCTGGTCCAGCTTCTGGCGGAAGGCGTTGCGGCCCGAGGGCACACGGTCACGGTCATCACCCAATCGGAGCCCGACACCCCCGCCGAGGAGACGATCGCGAGCGTTCGCGTGCTTCGGCTCGGGATGCGCCACGTCGCCGGGTTTCGGGTCCCGAAGGGCTACCTGCGCCTCCTGAGGTCTTTGGACGCGGACGTCCTCCATCAGAACGGCAATCGGATCTGGAACGTCGATTACTACCTTCCGTTCGCCGGTTCCTTCGATTGGCCCCAGGTGATCATGCCGATGGGGTTCTACCACTACTGGATGCGACACGGCTTCGTTCGGTGGCTCTACTACGACCGGTACCTGCCCGGTCGGCTCCGGGCGTTCGATGGTTACATCGCCCTGACCCAGGGGGAACGAGACCAGGTCGTGGGCTGGAAGTACCCGGCGGACCGGGTCCGCGTCATCCCGGTGGGGGTTGACCTCACGGAATTCGCTCACCCGCCGGAGCACCCGGAGTCGGTTCGGGAGGGCTGGGGCCTTTCGACCCCCCACATTGCCGTCTACGCGGGGGGCCTGTTCGACAACAAGAGGGTCGACCGCATCATCCGCGCCGTCGCGGCGACCCGGGGGGTCTGGGGGCTGGTCGTCGTGGGTCACGATGTCCCGGGCACGCCGTACGACCTTGCGCACTGCGAAGCCCTCGCGCGGGAGCTCTCGGCGCCCGTCCGCTTCCTGGGACCCGTATCGAGGCCGGCGGTCCTGGATGCGCTCTACGCGGCCGACGCCTACGTCCAGGGGAGCGCCTTCGAAGGGTTCGGCATCAGCCTCCTCGAAGCGATGGCGACCGGCCGACCGTTCGTCGCCTTCGATGCCGGAGCCGCGCGCGAGCTCAGCGAAACGGGAGCCGGCGTCTGCGTGCATTCCGAGGAGGAGATGACGCGCGCGCTCGCCGCCCTGCCGGAGCGGGCGGAGGAGCTCGGCAAGGCGGGTCGCGCCGCGGTCCAGGGGTACTCGGTGGACCGGATGGTCGACCGCACGCTCGAACTGTACCGGTCGGTCACCCGTAGTGGAGAGACGACCGGACGCCACTAGCGCCGGCGATCCAGCGCGCCCGTCCAGAACCCTCACCGAGGGAGAGTTGCCGGGTCTCCAGCAAAACCCCCAGCAGATTCCTTAAGGGTCCGCCCAGGATACGAGAGGTCCCAGGTGAAGGCGATGTCTTCCCCGGTCTCGACCGCCCAATCATCGAAATGGGTCTACCTGGCCGTAGGTGTTGCGGTCGGTCTGGTCTTTGGCTTCCTTCTTTCGGGGGTGCTCTCGACCTCCTCGTCACCCGGGAGCAGCACCACCTCTCCGCCGCCGGCGGGGGTCCCAGCCATCGTCAGCCACACCGGTGTGGACACCAACGCGACGCCCGTTCTGACCTCGCCGTTCGATGCCCCGGCGGGGAGCCTGGTCCTCCTCTTCGTGAGCTACATCAATTATGAGGCCGGTGGAGGATCTCCGCAACTGGTCACAGATTCCCTGGGGGACCCGTACACTCTCCTTTCCACTACGGGATCCGCGCTGAACCACACGGAGAGCCTCTTCGCGACCACGACCGCCTCCTCGGACGCGAGCCTGGTCGCTACCGTGGCGATCACGGGGGGAGCGACGCCCCAGGGGGGTTCGGTGGCCGCGGTGGACGTGTCGAACGCCAACTTGGGCTCCATTGACTCCGTCAGCTGGAACACCGGCTCGGGCGGCACGGCCGCGGTCACGTTGACGACGAGCCACTCGGGAGACCTCTTCCTGTTCGGAGCCGCGGGTCGTGGCGTCAGCGGACCGTACTCGGCCGGGTCGGGAGAGACCCTGCTCGACACCGGTACGGCCGACTCGGGTCCGTTCGAGGACGGGACCGGGTATGGCACGTTCACGATCATGTCGAGCGCGACGACGCTCCCGCTCTCCGCCGACCTGAACCAAGCGACCTTCTGGGACGCCATCGGGATTGCGATTGACCCTGCGTGACCTAAAGGGGCCTTCCCGGGGGCGGCTTCGCAGCTTAGGACCCGTCCGTTAGATCCGGACCCGTCGCCGGGTACCCAAGGGGCCGGGAAGTCCTGGGGCGGTTCGGTCGGGGCCCGCGTGGGGCGCGGACGAGTGGGGCTGCCCGAATTTGAATCGGGGTCCCGAGCTCCCAAAGCTCGAAGGATGGACCAGTAGAGCGGACGGAGGGTAGTTCCTCGCGCCCGTAGCTACCCCACAGCCCCGCATCGAGAACTAGACCGCGTCCACCCGTTTCAACGTTCGGCCGATCCGGCACTCCGCAGGTTGGTCGTCGACCCGCTCGATCCGGTAGCGCTGGTTCGTTGGAAGGGATGGCCCTGCGCAGATCGACCAGTTCGGGCAGTCGAGTCGCCGGCACGGGTACCGTCCGACCTCGACCGAGCTCCCCACGACCGCGCTCCGCGCGTCCACGACCAGCGGCCGGGCGACGGGCTTCACCTCCACCACGTGGGCATCGGTCTCCTGGAGGGCGCATGGATGCGTCACCGGCCGGACCCGGGTCACCGCGTACCGCCGTCCCGGGTCGAGGGTGAGGCAGGCATGGCGGAAGGCGCAGGTCCGGCAGATGGGAGCGCCCCCCTGATAGACGAACTCGAACCCCTCGTGGGATTCGGCGATGGCGAGGAGCGTGATCTCGGCCATGCTAGCCGATCACCCCCGTGACGGCCGCGAGTCGCTCCGCGGCTTCCCGGGTCAGCCCGTTGTCCCCGAGGATGGTGTACCGGTCCGGACGGATCGTGTGAGCCAGGACGAGGGCCTTCACCACCTCCTCGTTACGGACCCCGAGCTCGCGCGCCGTGGTCGGAGCGCCGATCGTGAGCAGGGAGTTCTTGAGCCGCTTCCAGTCGCCGCCATGAAGGTACATCATCATGATCGCGCCGACCCCGCACTGCTCCCCGTGAAGGCTGGGCTTCTCGCTCACCCGGTCGAGCGCATGGCTGAACAGATGCTCGCTGCCGGAACACGGACGGGAGGAACCGGCGACGCTCATCGCGATCCCGGCGACCAGGATCGGCCGGATCGCGATCCAGACCGACTCCTCCAGGTTCGGCTTGATGGAGGAGGCGTGGTCCATGATCTCCTGGGCGGCGTACTCGCTGAGGGTCGCGGCGGTGCTGGAGTACTCCTCGTTCCGCAGGCGGACCGCGAGCCTCCAATCGAGCGTCGCCGTGAGGTTCGAGATCACGTCGGCGCACCCGGACGCGAGCAGCCGGAAAGGGGCCTGGACGATGAGCTGAGTGTCGGCGATGACGCCGATCGGGACGGCTCCTTCGGTGCTCGTGATGCTGGTCGCCCCGTGCAACGAAGCCCGCGGCGAGGAGATCCCGTCGTGGGCGGCCGAGGTCGGCAGGCTCAGGAACGGGATGTGAAGGCGAGCGGCCACGACCTTCGTGATGTCGATCTTGCTTCCTCCCCCGGCCCCGATGAGGAACTCCGCCCCGGACGAACGGACCTCCTCGGCCACCCGGTCCACCTCCGCTTCGGTGGCCTCTCGAGCGATGATCGTGGCAACGTGGAATCCTTCTTCCTGCAGGATGGTCGCAGCGCGCCGGCCGGCGATGTCGGCCGTCTTCGGTCCCGTGACCACGGCGCCCCGGTTCGGGAAGGCGAACTGGCGGCACGTGGTCGCGAGCTCCTCGAGGACCCCGTGACCGACCAGGACGATCCGGGGGAAGACCATCCCCTTGGCCTTGCCGAACACGGATTCGTATCCCGGCCAGATGGTTCGGGACGACGGTTCTTGTGACGCCATGGGCCGGAGATGCAGACGACGGAACGTGCCTCTTTAGCCTAACTGTCGGAACGAGCGGCGGGACGATTCAGCGACCGGGGGCGTCGCCCCACAGGACCTTGTGCTCTTGGAGCATGACGCGCACGTCGAGCCGGTCCCGAAGGACCCAGTCGGCGAGCCGCCCCGCGTCGGTGCCCCAGACCGGTTGGAAGACCCGCGTCGCGGGTCCGCGGTACCGCAGGACCACCCGGCGGGCGTAAAGGTAGTCCTTCCGGTCGGCGATGACGAACTTGAGGACATCCCGAGACCTTAGACGGGGCAGGTTGGTCCAGAGGTTCCGACCCTCCATGCCGGAGGATGGGCACTTCACGTCGACGCTGAGGACGAGGCGAGGGACCTTCCGGTAGGACGAGATGTCGAGCGACCCTCCCGTCTCGACCAGGGTCGTGATCCCGCGGTCCGCGAGTCGTTTCACCAGCTCCAGCGACTCGCTCTGAAGCAGGGGCTCGCCTCCGGTGAGGCAGACGTGTCGGGTCTTGTCGCGGGAAACCTCCGCGAGGAGGGATTCGACCGACCGGCTCCGTCCGGGTCCGAACGAGTATGGGGTATCGCACCAGGCGCAGCGCAGGTTGCATCGCGCGGCCCGGATGAACGTAGTGCGGACGCCGGTGAGCGGTCCCTCGCCCTGCAGGGAGTGAAACACCTCGATGACCCGCATGTACGCCGGTAGGAGGGCCGAGTGGCTAAATCGGCTCCGGTGCCCCATCGGGCGTCCGTCCTTCGGGAATCCCTCAAATACGGTGACCGTGTCGATGGGCCGGCATGGACGCGGCCCGGGTCCGGCACTGGCAGGACGCGTGGCGCCGGGCGGGGATCGCCACCGGCCAGCGAGTGCCTTCGCGCGGCAAGTTCTACGCGGTCAACGCGTACCCCGGGCCCAGCGGGTTCCTTCACGTCGGTACCGTGCGCGGATACCTCTACACCGACGCGCTCCACCGGTACCACCGGATGCTGGGGGAGTCGGTCCTGTTCCCGTTCGGGATCCATGCGTCCGGCCTGCCCGCGGTGACGTTCGCTCAGCGGGTCCAGGACCGGGACCCGCTCATCCTCCAGCAGTTGGAGGACGCCGGGGTCCCCCCCTCGGAGTGGGACCGGCTCCAGGACCCCGAGTACGTCGTGCGGCTCCTCGGAGAGTCGTACCGGTCCGTGCTGCGCTCGATCGGAGTCCTCTGGGACGAAACGACGTACCTCACGACGATCGACGAGGATTACCGGGCGTTCATCCGCTGGCAGTTCCGCGCCCTCGAGCGCTCGAACGTCCTCGTCCGGGGGACGTACACCGCGGCCGTCTGCCCGGTGTGCGGCCCGGTCGCCGTCGACCCCTCCGAGACCGACCTTTCGGCGGGGGGCGACGCGGAGCTCCTCCGGTTCGCCACGGTGCCGTTCCGGCTTGACGACGGTCGGATCCTCCTGGCCGCCACGTTGCGGCCCGAGACGGTCTACGGTGTCACGAACCTCTGGCTCGCGCCCGGCGAGAAGCTGGTCGTGTGGCACGAGGGAGACCATGCGTTCCTCGTGGCCCGCCCCGGGGCCGAGAGGCTCGTCGAGCAGCACGGAGGTCACCTGGGCCACGAGGTCCCGGGCTCCGAGCTCGTCGGGCGCGAGGTCGAGGTCCCCTTCCGGCGGACGAAGGTCCCGATCCTCGAGAGCTCTCTCGTGACTCCGGCGGTCGGTACCGGCGTGGTGATGAGCGTTCCCGCCCACGCTCCGGCGGACGAGGCGGCGCTTCGGGCTCTCCCGGAGTCGGTTCGCGGCACCCTGGGGCCGCCGCCGGTACTGCTGGAGATCCCCGCCCGCGCGACCTTGACCGCGTCCGAAAGCGCTCTCACGGCGGGGAGTGGCACCCCCGCCCAACGCGCCCTTCGTGCTACCGGCGCGAACGACCTGTCGGACACGGCGGGGGGGGAAGAGGCGACGGAACGGCTGTACCGGCTCGAGTTCGCCCGAGGGCAGATGACGATCCCCCCGCTCGGGGGGGTCTCCGTCCGAGAGGCCCGCACGCGGGTCGTCGAGACGCTCGCTCAGGAGGGACCGACCTTCGACCTCCAGGAGTTCTCGAAGCCTGTGATCTGCCGGAACGGTCACTCGGTGATCATCCGGAAGGTGCCGGACCAATGGTTCCTCGCCTACGGGGACCCCGACTGGAAGGTGCGAACGCGGGAGTCGGCGTCGCGCCTCGTGACCTGGCCGCCCGACTACGGACGAGAGCTCCCCGGCATCATCGATTGGTTCACGGACCGGCCGTGCACCCGCAAGGGACGCTGGCTCGGTACTCCGTTTCCGCTCGACCCGGAGTGGATCATCGAGCCGATCGCGGACTCGACGTTCTACATGGCGTACTTCATCGTCCGACGCTTCGTTTCGACCGACCGGCTTTCGCTCCCCCAGCTGACCGAGGCGTTCTTCGACTACGTGTTTCTCGGCGAGGGCCCCGGGGAGCCCGCGGTGGACCGAACGCTCCTCGAGGAGATACGGGCCGAGTTCCTCTACTGGTACCCGCTCGATTTCAACCTCGGAGGGAAGGAGCACAAGCGGGTCCACTTCCCGGTCTTCCTCTACACCCACGCCCGGCTCCTGCCCCCGGAGCTCCAACCCCGGGGGATCTACGTCAACGGCTGGATCACCGGGCCCACCGGCGGTAAGGTCTCGAAGAAGGAGGTCTCGAGCAAGGGCGGTCGGATCCCTCCGATCGGCATGGCCCTCGAAACGTGGGGCCCGGACGCCCTTCGCCTCTTCTACGCCATCGCGGCGTCCCCGGCCCAGGACCTCGCGTGGGACCCGTCCCTGGTCGATTCGGCCGCCGGACGCCTCATCGAGGTGGAGCGGCTCGTCCGCGAGGCCGCGGGAGACTCCGCCGGCCCTCCCGAGCTCGATGCGTGGCTCTTCTCCGCCATGCACCGCGCCGTGGGCGCGGTGAGGTCGGCCTACGAGGCCACCGACCTTCGCTCCGCGGCCGAGGTCACGTACGTCGGCATCCCTTCCCTGCTTCGCCGATACTACGCTCGAGGCGGGGTCCCGGGCGAAGCCACGGCCCGCGTGGCCCGAGCCTGGGTCCGCCTGCTCGCTCCGCTGACGCCCCATCTCGCCGAAGAGCTGGGGGAGGGAAGGTTCGCCGGCCTGGTCTCGGTCGAGCGGTTCCCCGCCGTGGACGAGTTCCCCCGGTCCGAGGTGGCCGACGCGCACGAGGCGTTCCTGGACCGTGTCGAGGAGGACCTACGGGCCGTGCTCCGACCGGCCGAGGACCGCGGCGAGCCGCCGGTCGAGGAGGCGGTCTTCTACGTCGCCGAGCCTTGGAAGGAGACCGTGGAGCGATGGCTGCGGGAGACAGTCGAGCGAGGCGAGGAGCCCAACGTCCGGGACGTCATGGCGCGGGCGGCTTCCGACCCGGCCGTCGCCGCCCACCGGGCCGAGGTCCCGAAGTACGTTCAGCGCGTCGCTCGCCTCGTGCGGGGGGAACCCCCCTCCACCGGTCCGCGCGTGGACGAGGAAGCCGCGCTCCGGGGGGCCGAGGGGTACTTCGTCCGTCGCCTGGGGTTTGGCTCCGTCCGCGTGGTGCGAGAGAGCGAAGCGTCCGCCCTCGACCCGCTCGGACGGCGGGACCGGGCTCGTCCGGGCCGGCCGGCGTTCTACCTCCGGCGCAGGGCCTGATCGCCCGACGGGGCGCTCGGTCGATTGCTACCGCCGAGGGGGCGGGTCGGTCTCGAGTCGCGCGAAGAGGAGCGTCGCCCGCCAGTGACCGTCCTTCTGCACTTCGTCGCGTAGCCGCCCCTCATAGCGAAAGCCACACCGACGGACCACCCCACGGGAGGCGGCGTTCGTCGGAAACACGCGGGCCTCGATCCGGTGAAGCCCGAGCCGGGTGAATCCGGTGCGCACGAGGAGGTTCACCGCCTCCGTGGCGTAGCCCTGGCCCCGATGCTCTCGGCCGAGCCAGTATCCCGCCTCGGCGGACGTGCTCCCTCCCCCGAGGTTATGGAGCCCCACGCCGCCGAGGATCTCCGCGTCGGACCGCCGCACGACCGTCAGCCCAAGCCATCGACCGGACCGTCTGCCTGCCTTCGCCTTCCGCACCCAGTCCCGACCGTTCCGGCTGGTGTAGGGATACGGCACGTGGAGGGTCGAGCGGGCCACGGAAGGTTCGTTCATGAGGCGGACGACGGCGGGGATCTGGTCGAGGGCCGGGGGCACCAGGTCCACGCGCCGACCCCGCAGCGGGAACCGGAGGCGGGCGATCCGGTTCCGGGCCGAGCTCGGTCGAACCGCCATCCCGTCAACCCCGACGGCGCCGCGCCGTCCGAGCCGGAGGGAAGTTGAGGAACATACGCGACGGGGTCGGGTGAGGCGAAACCTTGCGGTACTTCGCCGACTTCTTCTGGGAGTAACTGTGAGCGACCCGGCCCGAGATCTCGAAGTAGATCAGCTGACCGACCGGCATCCCCGCGTAGATCCGGACCGGCACCTTCACGCTCATCTCGAGGGTCCAGTAGTTGCAGAACCCCTCGTCCCCCTTGCCGGCCGTGGAGTGGATGTCGATGCCAAGGCGGCCCACGCTCGATTTTCCCTCGAGGAAGGGGACGTAGCCGTGGGTCTCGGTGTACTCCTCGGTCACCCCGAGATAGAGCTGGCCGGGGATGAGGACGTATCCGTCGCGCGGGATCCGGAACTCCTTGACGCGGTTGTTCTCGCGCGCGTCCAGCGCCGCGTCCTCGTAGACCGCGAGATAGGGTCCTAGGTGGACATCGTACGAGTTGGTCCCGAGGCACTGCGCGCGGAACGGCCGGATGACGATTCGCCGCTCGCGCAGCGCGTCCCGGATCTTGACGTCCGATAGGATCATCGGGGGCCGGGCGCGCCGAGCCGCCCGTCCTATTTAACGGGGGAGCGCTCGTCGGCGCTCTCGAAGACCAGCGCCGCGTACCCGACGACGTCGCGCATCTTCTCCACCTCGCCCGAATGTCCCCAGCGAAGGAGCCGCGGACGGACGTCGAGGCCCTCGAGCGCCGCGAGGAGGACGGTCGTGGGGGCGACCCCGCACATCGAGATGTCGTTCCGCGCCACGGTGTCGTAGAGGCCCCGAGGGTCCCGCGCGAGGATCTGGTCGATCGCCATCCGGTCGAGGCGTTCGGCGGTCGCGGGAAGGACGTAATGGGAGAAGTCGGTCGACGCGATCAGGAGGACGTCCCGGTTTCGGATCGCGGAGCGGACCACGTCCGCGACCTCCTCCAGAAACGCGTACGGACCGTACCCGACCTCGAGCGGAACGAACCGGGGGTGCGGGAGGACGTACTCGAGGAACGGCAGCTGGACCTCGATGGAATGCTCCCGTCGATGGGCGTTCTCGTCCACGACCACCGGGGCGTGCCGGAGCGCCGCCACCAGGTCGGCGTCGACCGGGGTCGGCCCGAGCGGCGTGAGCCAGGCCCGTTCGGACAACGCGGCCCCTTGGCTCGCTCCGTAATGGTCCACCCCCAGGATGAGGACGCTCTCGGGCGGGCGGTCCCCGGCGATCAGCCGGTAGGCGTGCGCCGCGATGGGGCCGGAGTAGACGTACCCGGCGTGAGGGACGACCGCGGCCCGCACCTTGCGGAGATCCGACCGCTGGCGGGTCGGGAGTTCCCCCGGTCCCCGCGGGTCGGTGAAGCAGCTCTCGACCTGGCGGGCGAGCGCGGCTCCGTCACCCTCGTAAAACTGTCCTGCGACCGCCGGGCGTCGTGGAGGTATCGGCATAACTCATCAGGGCGAGGAAAGCTCGCCGACGAGCGTCTTTGCGTCGCTCTCGGCGAGCGTAGGTCGGGCGGAAGAACGGAACGGGTTCGTCTCCCCGTACCGCGGGATGATGTGGAAGTGGACGTGGAACACCACCTGGCCGGCGTTCGCCCCCGCGTTCAGCGAGAGGTTGTAGTCGGGGGAGAGGCGTTCGGCCCGTCGGCAGAGCTCGTCCAACGTGTGGACGAGGGCCATCTGGTCTCCCCACGGTAGGTCGGTCAGCCGGGCGCCGTGCCGTTTCGGGACCACGAGGAAGTGACCCCGGGTGACCGGGAACCTGGCGAGGAACGCGACCGTCGACTCGTCCTCGTAGAAGATATGGGCCGGGGATCGCCGTGCGACGATGTCGCAGAAGACACAGCCGGTCCCTCCCTCGACCGCAGCGAGCGGCATTGACCGCCGAGAATCCCGGCCGGGCTAAAGGGTTGCCGGGCCCACGGCCGAGTCGACCTCATTAGGGGTACGTGTCTGGCTTTCTCCGATGCGTTGGTCCGCCGTGTTTCTCGGCGTGATGTTCTCGCTCGTCGTCGTGGCCAGCCCCGCCGCGGCGATGACGACGGTTCCCGCGCTGACGTCCTCGGCGGTCCCGAGCGCGACGGCCCTCGTGAGCGACGCGGTTCCGCTCCCGATCCCATCGTCCCCTCGAGAGCTGCCGGCCTCCACTCCCCTCTCCTTGACGTTCACGTTGACCAACCCTCGCTCTGGGGAATTGGGGCGATTCCTGGACCAAGTCGAGGACCCGGCCTCTCCCTCCTATCGCCACTTCCTCACGTACCCGGAGTTCGTGGAGGAGTTCGCCCCGCCCGGATCGAGCGTCGCCCGCGTGGAAGCCGCCCTGGACGCGGTGGGGGCGCGGGACGTCACGGCCGCCGCGGACCGCTCGTCGGTCACGGCCGTCCTGCCGGCGAGGTCGGTCGAGCAGCTTCTCGGGGTGGACCTCAGGGCGTACGGGTCCGCGGGTCGAGTGCCCCTCTATACGGCGGTCGGCACGGTCTCGCTTCCCCCGTCGTGGAGGGGGCTCGTCTCCGGCGTCGGCGGTCTCTCCAACTCCGCGACGACGGGACTCGTCGCCCCGTCGAAGGTGCCGTCCCGGCCGCTCGGGCCGCTCTCGGCCGACCGCTCTCAGTTCGCCCGCGACAACGGTACCGGCGAGGATTGGTTCCTGGGATCGGACTACACTCAGGCGTACGGTGCCACCGAGCTATTCCCCGGGGCGAACAGCGTACCGAACGCCACGTATCCCACGTCCGTGGCCATCGCGACCCTGCTCGGAAGCGCGTACAACCAGACCCATCAGGCCAACTTGCCGCCCTGGGACCCCTCGGTCATCGACGCGTACTTCAACGGCACCCTCGGCCCCGGCTGGCCGATGCCGAACTTCACCGGCGTGCCCGTGACCCTGGACAACGTAACCCCACCCTCTCCCGGGCCGTTCGGGAGCCTGAACGACTCGACGGCGTTCGAGACCGAGAACTCCCTCGACCTGGAGATGGCCGGGAGCCTGGCTCCGGGGTCCTCCGTCTACAACTTCTACTTCGCGGGCAGTCTGCTCGAGGGCTCCGCCACCGTGGGGGACGCGGCGGACTACTTCGCCGCCGACCTCGCCCAGGCCCTGGCGTATCACTATTCGCCCGCGCACCTCGCCTCCGTCAGCTGCTCCTTCGGGCTCCCGGACCTGAACGACACGGCCTGGAACGCCGAGCTCCTCACGGCCGCGGCGACGGGGGTCACCATCGTCTCGGCCAGCGGCGACCAGGGCAACGCTCCCGATTCGCTGACCGGCCCCTCGGATGGCCAATGGCCGATATGGCCCGCCACGGCGGCCTCGAACACCTCGGGCTCCGTCGCCGTCGGAGGCGTGTCACTGACCCTCTCCGGGACCCCGAACTCGTACTACAACGCGTCCACCGGTCTCACCCTCTCCTACGACCCCACCGACGGGGCGATCTCCGGTGTGTCCGCGTGGTACGACACTTCCGGCGGCCAAGGGGCCCACTCCGGAACGGAGGGCGGAGTGAGCCCCGTCTATCCGGAGCCCTCGTGGCAGTTCCAATCGGCCGCGCAGCCGGCGGTCATCAACGCCACGGTCCTTCAGGGGGCGACCGCGCTGGGGCGTTCGGGTCCGGACGTCGCCATGCCGGGGAATGCGACCATCGTGACGGACTTCGCGAACTCGACGGGGGCGGTCTTCTTCGATGTCCTGGAGGGGACGAGCGTGGCGACCCCGGTCCTCGCCGGTCTCCTCGCCGACGTCGTGGCCGTCGAGAATCACGGGACATCGGGGCCCTGGACCTCCCTCGGATTCATCGACCCCGAGATCTACCGGTTCGCGAGCTTCTTCGCGGCCCACCCCGGGGCGAGCTCGGACCCGTTCCTGGACGTGACCGCGGGAAGGAACTACGTTTTCTCTGCCGCCCCGGGGTGGGACCCCACGACGGGCTGGGGCGGGGTGGACGCTCCGGGGTTCCTCGCCGCCGACCAGAACGGGACCTTGCTCCACTACGTCTACACCGGCCCGACCCCCGGTCTTCCGCCCGGGTACTCGCCCCCGTCCTCCGCGGTCACCGGGGTCCCGTGGCCGTACATCTTCGCGATCTTCGGCGTGGGGATCGTCGTGGCGATCGTGTTGGTCGCCGTCGCCGCGCGTCCCTCGCAACCCCGCTCGCCCCCGAGCGGGGTACCGTGGGGGGCCCAGGTGGGAGGACCCGCTGGGTCCGCGGCCGCCCCGCCCCCCGGGGGGTATCCCGGCGCGACGTTCCTGTGTCCGTACTGCGGGGCCATCCGCCCCGCGGAACCGGTGCGCTGCCCTCAGTGCCAGGCGTTCTAGTCTAGGAGGCGATCGGCGGCTCGGCCGGAGGGCCGTCGTCGGGCGCGCCATTCTCCGGCGGGCTCGCGGCGGGAACTTCGGGGGCCGCCGGTGGCGGTGACGCGACCTCGTCAGGCCCCGGGCTTGCGGGAGGGGGGATCGAGGGCGTCACCCCGAGCTTCTGCTCGAGGAAGCGGCGGATCTCCTCCGGTCGGGTGGACGCTATCCCGAAGTACTCCGCGAACCGACGCGTCGTGGTCAGCTCGAGGGTGGACCCCTTCGGTTCCGTGTGGACGAGGCCGATGCCTCGAAGGCGCTGGACCTCCTCGTAGGCCACGTCCCCGATCATGCGAACGAGGTTGCTCTGCAGGATCGGTTGGTGGTAGGCGATCAGGGTCAGCGCGCGCAGCGTCCGGGGCGTCATCTCGACCGGAGTGACGGAGTGGACCGTGGGAACGTACTTCTCCTGGAGTTGGAGGGCGTACCGGTCGCCCACACGGCGGACCTCGAGCGCGGACTGACGGTTGCCGTACGTCTGCTCGAGCGTGCGTACCGCCCGCTGGATGGGGCGATAATCGTCGAGGCCGAGCGCGTCGGCGATCTCCTTCACGGCGAGAGGCTTTCCGCTGGCGAACAGGACCGCTTCGACCTGAAAGACGAGGTCATCGAGCTTCGACGGCATGGATCCCCTTACGCCCCCTCCGCGACCGCCTTTCGGGTGTCCGCGGTCCGCACCACGAGCACCGGGGACGCCCCCAGCACTTCTTGGAGCAGCTCCACGGAGCTCTCTCGGGCGAGGGATAAGAGCGCGAGGAAGAGGGCGACCAGGCGGTCGCGTCCGGAAAGGGGGTTCCACAGTTCGAGCAGGGGGAACGGCTTTCCCAACGGATGATGGAGCGTCGCGGCCCAAGTGTCTTCGAGGTCGCGCTCGGGGATCTCGCCGTGCGCGAGGACCTCGGGGGGAGCCCGTTGCTCTTCCCGCAGCCGGTCGCGCAGTTCCTCGATCCGCAGCGCGCGGCGCGCATCGGCTTCGGCCTCGCCGAACGCGCGGACCAGCTCGAGCAACGATACCGGCCGCGTTTCCGGGTGCCGGACCATCCCGAGGAGCGGGGGCGGGTCCGTCGTGCCGAGGACCGCGCTGGTCACGTCGACCGCTTCCGGGGTCTCGAGGAGCGGTAGGTAGCCGTCGTCGGCCGCGTCGGGGAGGCCGGTTCCGCCGTCGAGCGGGGGGTCGGGAAGGGCGCGGATCCTGAGGATCTCCTCCGACTGGAGGTAGAGGATGTTCCAGGCCATGTAGACGAGGCGGCCGGCGATGGCAAAGTTGACGGCTCCATCCTCCCGGACCCGTTCGAGATAGGACTCGGTGAACTTCACGAGGTCGATCTCCCACGGGTCGAACTCCTCCTCCATCACGAGCTCGAAGAGGAGGGCGATCGCCTTCTGGAAGGGGTCGGGGATCACGATGTGGACCCCCTCCTTCAGGTTCCCGACGAGCGAAAGGTACCGTTCGAGGAGCGGCGTCGAGCTCTCGCTCTCGCCGATGAGCGAGCGGTGGAACACGAGATACCGGAGGACCTTCTCGGCCGCCTCCCGAGGCACGGCCGTCGACGGGAGGAGCTCGGTGGCCTCCGTTTCGGAGATCGTCATCGCGCCTCGAGCGGTGCCGCCGGCTCCGGGGCGCGGGCGTTCTCCCGCCCCTCGACATCGTGGATGTCGTCGAGGTCGATCCCGACGACGCGGGAGCACCCGTCGCCCCGCATCGTCACCCCCAACAGGTGATGGGCGAACTTGAGGGTCACCTTGCGGAGCGAGATCACGATGAACTGAGCCCGTTCGGCGTTGCGCCGGAGCATCCGTCCGACGAACTCCGCGTTGAGGCCATCGAGCGACATGTCGACCTCGTCGAAGACGTAGAGCGGGCTCGGGTCGTACCGCTGCATCGAGAAGATGAACGCGAGGCTCGCGAGCGACTTCTCTCCGCCCGAGAGCTGCTCCAGCCGGAGCACGGTCTTTCCCGGGGGCCGGGCCTTGATGAGGAGCCCTCCGGCGAGCGGATCCTCCGGGTTCTCGAGGGCGATCTCGCCCTCGCCTCCCGCCGAGAGTTCGCCGTAGATCTCCTTGAAGTGAATGCCCACCTGAGTGACGACCTCGGTGATTTTCTCCCGCTTCTTCTTCTCGATCTCCCCGACGAGCGCGAGGAGTTCGGTCTTTTCGTTCGTGAGGCGCGCCACCTCCGATTGGAACTCTTCCGACCGAGACTTCTCCTGGTCGTACTCCTCCACGGCGCGCAGGTTGACGTCGCCCATCGCCTGGAGCTGCTGGTCCAGCGCGGAGATCCTCCGCTTCAGTTCCTCCACGGAGACCGGCTTCTCGTCCGGTTCGGGCTCGGGGAACTGCTGGAGGGCCTCGTCGAGCTCATGGACATGCACTTCGGCCTGGGCGAGGCGCGTCTCCTCTTGGGTGAGGAGGCTCCGCCGGGTCTCGAGGTTCGCCTGCGCTTGGGCCAGCTTCGCCGTCACCGCGAGTCGGTCGGTGTCGAGCTTCTTCTTCTTCTCCGTCTGGGCACGGGCGGACTCGCTCTGCTGGGACTCGACGGACTTGAGCGCCTCGAGCGCCGCGCGGGACTCTCGTAAGGTGCGCTCGGTCTGGGCGATCTCCTTCTTCTTCGCGGAGATCTCCTTCTGCGCTTTCTGAAGGTCCGACCGCCGGGACTCGAGGTTCGTCGAGAGGGCCGCGAGCGAGGCGCGGACCGATTCGAGCTCTCCGTTGACCTGAACCCTCTCCTCGGAGGTCTTCTGGGCGGTCTCTTGGAGAGCGCGTAGGTGGACCGAGACCGCCTCGGGCAGTTGGCTCAGGTACTGTTCCTGGGCCTTCTGGGCCCGCTCTTTCAGCACGGCGATTTCGGAGGCGAGCCGGTTCACGTCCGCTTCCGCAGCCGCGAGGGCCGTCTCGGCCTTCTTCTGGTCGGCGCGGGCGGCTTCAATACGGGCGCGGGCCGCCGACAGCCGCTCCCGGGCCGCGTCCAGGTCCTTATCGAAGACCTGCCGCGCGGACTGGTTGGCCTGGTCCTGGATGGAACGAGTGGAAAGCTCCTCGGCGACCACGCGGATCCGCTCGGTCACCTTGGCGAGCTCGGCCCGGCCGGCGGTCTCGGCGGCGCCCTTTCCTCGAAGCTCCTCGCCGAGGCGCTTCAGCTCGACCGCGGAGTCGCTGCCGCGACCCTGGCTCGTCGGGTCGACGTATCCGCCCGAGATCGCGCCCGTGGCCTCGATGAGGTCCCCGGTGAGCGTGACCAGGCGCACCCCGCCCATTTGGGCCCGGGCCCGAGCGAGGTCGTCCATGACGACCGTCTCCCCGAAGACGTACCAGAACGCCGACCGAAAGGATTCGTCGAACTTCACGAGGTCGATCGCGAAGCCGGTGGCTCCGGCGGCCTTCGCGACGACGAGCGACTTCCCGTGCGCCCGGCCGGGGAGCATCTTGTTGAGCGGGAGGAACGTCGCGCGGCCGCGCTTCTCCTCGCGCAGGAGCTTGATGCACTCTTCCGCCACCTGGTCGGTCTCGACGACCAGGGCTTGGAAGCGGGTTCCACCGGCGACCTGGAGCGCCGTCTTCAGCTTCGGGTCGAACTCGGCGAGCTCTTCCACGGTGCCCCGGATCCCGGGGATCTTCCCGAGGTTGCGCTGGGAAAGAAGGTAATCGACGGCCGCGAGGGCCGTCGGTCGCCCGCCCCCGTCGGCGCGGGCCTTGAGCCGTGCGTCGAGCGCGAGGTAGCGTCGGTTGAGCTCGAGGACCTCCTGGGCGAGCCGGTCGCACTCGGCCGCGAGGTTCTTTTCCTTCGTCTTGAGGGCGAAGAGCTCCTTCTGGAGGTCCCCCGTGGCCGGTCCCGAGCCGTTCTTTCCGGGCGTGGTCTCCTTGATTCGGAGCTCGAGGTCCTTCACCTCGACTTCGCGCTCGCGAAGGTCATCCTCAGCTTGCGCTTGCGAGCGTTCGGCCGTGCGGAAGGCGGCGCTCGCCGTCTCGCGGGACTGAACGGCCTCCGTCCAAGCGGTCTGTTTCGTGTCGGTCTGACGGGCGAGTTCGAGCTGTTGCTTGCGAGCTAGGGCGAGCTTGTCGCGGCTCTTCCCGGGGGTCCCGGTCGCGGCCTGGATCTCTCGGGTGTTCTCGTCGGCGGTCTTCGCGAGGGTCGCGAGGCGGTCCGCGAGCTTCGACTCTTGGGACCGGAGGGAAGTCTCCTGGGTCTCGTCCGCCCGGACCGTTTTCACGAGGTCGTCGGCCTGGGTAGAGATGGCGACGAGCGCTTCGCGCAGATGGCCGAGGCTCTGGTCGAGCCGCGCGTAGGCCATCTTCTTCTCGTCGAGCTCTTGCTTGAACTTGACGGCGGCCGCGCCGCCGGCCTCCGCGACCTCACGGTCAATCGCATCGATCGCCGACGCGAGCTCCTCTTGGCGCGTGGCGAGCTCGGTCCGGGTCTTGTCCAGTCCCTCGATCTCGGCCCGGACGGCGTCCACCTGCTTCTTGCAGGTCGCGAGCTCGTGCTCCGCGAGGCGGTGGCCGGCCCGGGCTAGACGAGCCTCCGAGTGCTTCTTGTCGTCCTGGAGCTGCTTGTACTGGATCGCGAGAAGCCGCTGGCCTTCGAGGCCCGCGAGGCGGGACTTGATCTCGGTCAGCAAGGTCTGGATCCGGTCGAGGTTCGCGTCGAGGTCGACCCGCTTGGCCGCGGCCCGCTCGAGCTCGTCGTCGAACTGGCTGATGCCCGCCAAGCGTTCGACGAGGCCTCGGCGGGGGACCGGGCCCATCGTGACAATCTTGTTGATGTCCCCCTGCTGAACGAGGTTGTAACCGTCGCCCGACAGTCTCGCGTGGGAGAGGAGGGAGTCGATCTCGGTCTGGGTCGTTCGCTTTCCGTTGACGTAGAAGTACGAGTAGTACCCGTCAGGGTCGCTCGGGGCGAGCTTCACGTACCGGGTGATCTCGACCTCGGGGGTCTCGACCGGGAGGAGCTTATCGGCGTTATCGAAGACGAGGGAGACCTCGCACTCCGTCGCCGGCTTCTTCGAGGAGCCTCCGTTGAAGAACAGGTGGGTGAGCCGTTCCGCCCGCAGCGCCTTCGAGCTGGTCGGACCAAGGACGAACAGGATCGCGTCCGAGATGTTCGACTTGCCCATCCCGTTCGGACCCGCGACGCCCGTGAACCCCGGCTGGAACGGGATCTCGGTCGCGCCGGCGAACGACTTGAAGTTCCTTACCTTGACACGTTTCAGATGCATCGGGTGCTTCCTCCAATCCCTCGACCCGTCGCCATCGTCGCCGAAACCCACCCGTTTGTCGGACGGATGTCAGCAGCGCTCTCCGAGCCCTGTCAGCCATATTTAACCATTGGCTTGTACCGGAACTGTTTCTGGGGGGTGAACGGGAAGTCAGGATAAGGTGGGCACGAGAACGCTCCCTGAGGCCTCTCGAGCGAGGAGTGTGGTACTACCAGATGCGCACCCTTAGGCCTTCGGCTCGCGGAGAGGGTGCCCCTTTTCGTGGAGGAAACGCCTCGGCGAACTCGGGGAGGCTAGTGAGCGGCAGGACCGCCCGGAACTCACCCGGAGAGTGCGGGTCGATGGTCAATCGCCGACGCCGTTCCGACTCGCGGCAGTTCTGACGCCAGACCTGGGCCCACGAAATGAAGAATCGTTGCTCGGAGGTGAGACCGTCTCGCACCTTCCGACGGGAAGGGTCGGCGGTAAGCCGTCTCTGAAGCGCCTCATAGGCGATGCTCACTCCCCCGCAGTCTGCGATGTTCTCGCCGAGTGTGAGCTCGCCATTCACGTAGATCCCGGGGAGCGCTTCCAGTCGGCTGTACTCGGCCACCACGCCCTTCGCCCGCGTGTCGAACTCTCGCGCATCGACTTCATTCCACCAGTCGACGAGATTGCCCTCGGCGTCGAACCGGCGCCCCTGGTCGTCGAAACCGTGCGTGATTTCGTGACCGATCACCGCGCCGATGGCCCCATAGTTCACGGCATCGTCCATTGTGACGTCGAAGTACGGGGGCTGGAGGATTCCCGCCGGGAACACGATCTCGTTCAGGTTCTGGTTGCAGTAGGCGTCGACCGTCTGCGGTGTCATCTCCCATTCGTCGCGGTCGACCGGGCCTCCGATGCGAGACATTCGACGGTGGACCTCAAATTCGGTGGCCCTCTGCCGGTTGGCCGCGTACTCGTCGCGGCGAATCGTGACGGACGAGTAGTCCCGAAACCGCTTGGGATGTCCGATCTTCGTCGTGAACCGATCGAACTTAGCGACCGCCTTCTCGCGGGTGGGCTCAGTCATCCAGTCGAGACGCTTCAGACGCTCCCGGAAGACGCTCCGGAGGTCCGAGACGAGCTCCTCCATCCGCGCTCGGGCCTCGGGCGGGAAGTTGCGCTCAACGAAGAGCTGGCCCAGAGCTTCCCCCAGCTGCGCGTCAGTGGTCAGGGCTGCCCTCTTCCACTTAGGTTCGGGCTGCGGCTGGCCCTGGAGCGTTCGGTGGAAGAAATCGAAGTCCTCGAGCTCGACCGCCTCGTGAAGAAAGGGCGCATTCGCGTGAAGGACGTGCCAGCTGAGGTAGACCCTCCATTCGGCCACGGGGCGACCCGTCAGAAGGGATTCGACCGCCTCAAAGAACTCCGGCTGGCCGATCACGACGTAACCAGCCAACCCAGCGTGACGGTCAGAGAGGTAGTCGACCCACGGCATCCCCGGGTAGCGAGCAACGAGCTCCCCGACGGTGAACGGGTTGTGATTCTTGGCTTCGTCACGGAGGTCCGCCGCGCTCCGGCTGGCTCGTGCTAGCTCCGATTCGATCGACAGAACCGTCGCCGCCGCCCCCAGAGCATCCGATTCGGGGCCCTCCAGGAGACTGAACATCCGGGCGACGTGCGTGCGATAGGCGTCGCGCTGGGCAGCGAAGCTGTTCGCGAGATAGTACTCCCGGTCGGGCAACCCCAATCCGCCCTGATAGAGGTAGAAGGCGTAGACCGAACTTCGCTTGCGGTCGGGGAAGACCAACGGCTCGAAGAGCGCCCGAATCCCCGCGTCGTGGAGGTCGCCGAGGAGATGGACGACGTCCGTCCGAGTCGTGGCTTGTTCGATGCGGTCGAGGAACGGTCGGATTGGCGCGAAACCCAGCGCTTCTCGTCGGGCCTGACCGAGCGCGGAGACGTAGAAGTCTCCGACTTGGCGCCGAGGGCCAGTCGCGTTCCCGTCGGTCGCCGCCGACTCAAGTATCTCGCGGAGGAGCAGATAGTTCTGCTCCCTGAGTTCGGATCCGGCCCCCCAGATCGACTTGTCGGACGGAACCGGATGGTCTCGTATCCACCTCCCCGTCGCGTACCCATAGAAGTCCACCGTCGGGTCGATTGACCGGTCCATGTAATCGGCCGAAAACCGTGGAATCTTGGACTCTGCGGAATCGGCTTGGTCCATTTGACCCACTCCCGGCACGTCCTCCGTCCAGCACCCCCGTAGACCTATCAGGTGTTGGGTCGCCGGTCCCGCCCCCGAATTGGGACTAGAGTCAGGGATAGATCCCGCTCCACCCGAGGACTGGACAGAACCGCTTGTACCGGTACTGTCCGGGGGGTGCGGGTGCGCTTACCAGAGCCTCGCGCGCCGCCGCGGCTCGGTCGTGACTCCGGCGGGCCTCGCCTCATGTCTGGGAGGCTTTTCGTAGCAGAGATTCGCCACCCCAAGTCAAGAGTCAAGGGGCTTCGAGCGTTGTCATGTAGCTCGGAAGCGCAGTAAGCTCCCGAAATCCATGGATGAAGTAAGTTCTCCGCATGGGGCATCCTCCCAATCGTTGCCCCCCCCGTCCGACAGACCGAGGAAGGTAGCGGGCGCCGTCGCGGTAGCGGTAGTCATCGTGTTCAGCGTACTCGCGACGGTCGCCCTGGCTCTCGGGGCAGCGCGAAGCCCGGACGGAGACCCCCGGACGCGCCCCCTCGGATGAACGTGGGGCCTTCGGAGTGGCCCGATCGTCATTTCGAAAGGGATTCCGCCGGGAGGTCGCTGGCTCCCTCCGATCGGGCCGGTGCGTCAGCCGCTCCGGCCCCGCTCCTCTCCGTCCCCGCCGTGGCTTGGTCTGGGGGACGGGTCCGTCGATGTCGGATGGCGATGACCAGGACCACGGCAATGGCGGCGAGGATGGCCCCTACGATGGCTACATCCTCGATAGTGATCGATGGGAACGGCTCCGGGCCGGCGGAAGCGAGATTCACGATCACCTGGAGATGGTGGGTCGAGATGTTTCCTGCCTGGTCTGTCACGACGATCTCGACCGGGTGGATTCCGAGGGAAGCGTAGACGTGGACGGGGGCCTGAAGTGTCGAGTTTGTGCCATCTCCAAAGGTCCAGCTGTACCGGTACGGCGGGAGTCCCCCCGTCCCGGTGACGTTGAACGCCACGGAGAGGGGTGTCGGGCCGAGACCAATGGACTGGCTTGCGCTCGAGTTCAGGGCTACATCGAATGCGAGAACGCTGCCATCGGTCGAGCCGACGAACACCTCCCCCCTCGCGATCGAGGCCGCCGCCTGGGTCTCGCCCCCGACGTTGATCTGATCGACGAGCTTGCCGCTATGCGCATCAAGCACGAGGAGCGCACCGCCATCGGGCACGACGAGGGCCCCGTTCACCCAAGTCGGCGCCGCGTATCCTCCGTACGACGACTCCGTGAATCCATCCATCCAAATCTCCGCTCCGGTGCTCGGATTGAACGCGCGCACGGAGCTGTTGTAACTTGACCGACCGAGCGTTGTGTTCGCCCCGACGGCGTAGACGTACCCTCCGCCCCAGGCGGTTGAGAAGTGGTCGTCCTGGGCGTTCGCGCAGCAGATTCGTTGTTGCCACGCGAGGGTTAGGTTCGATTGGTAGAGCGCGTACAGGAAGCCGTTCTTGTTGGGCGCCGTCACCATAGGAAACCCACTCGCCGGGGTGAAGAGGGTGGGGGATACGCCGAAGTCGGAGTCTCCCAGACCCGCGGCCGCGGGAACCTGCCAGCGGGACTCGACGGCCAGGGTGGTCGCGTTGAGGGCGATGATCGATTCGCTGAACTCGGATGGGGTGGCTCCATGCGGGTTCCCCGTCGTGACGAAGATCGTGTTGGTCGCCGCGTTGACCGACGGAGAGCCCCAAATGCTCGAGCCGTTCATTTCCGGCGCGCTTGAGTTGAAGTAGTGGGTCATCGCGTGGGTCGTGAGCGAGAACTCCGCGACCCCTGCAGGGACCAAAGGGTGGTCGCAATCGCTCGCGATCCCGACATAAGCGCTGTGCCCGTAGATCAGGGGGCTGGACCAATCATAGAACCCGAGGCTGTCCGAACCCCCGATAAGCGCCCGCCACTCAATCGCACCGGTCGACGAGTTGAGCGCGTAGAGATACGGAAACCCTCCGTCGACGTAGAGGTTCGGCCCGGACACGGTGGCGGTGGATGTGACTCCCAGGACGTACTTGCACGCCGTGTCGTTGCCATCCTGCCCCAGGAAGGTCCTCCAAAGGAGGGCCCCGGTGGTCGCACGGACGGCGTACTCGTAGCCGTCCTGGGCACCGAAATAAACGACCCCGTTCTGTTCCACGGGCTGGGATTGGACGGCCCCGCCCGCGGTGTAATTCCAAAGCAGGTGGAGGAGCGGTGCCGTCGTAGGATTGACCATCAGTTCCGAGGACGACGCCGACGTTCGCGCCCCGTTTCCGAGGTACGTCGGAAAGTCGCCGCCCGGGGGCAGCGTCATGGAGGAAGACAGAGCGAGCGAGTTCGTCAGCCCATTCGGACGTGACACGAGACCGAGGTCGGTCGAAATGGGGGAGACGGCGACTACCATGACAAGGGCTATGGCTAACGCCCAAATCGTCGAGAACCCCCTCGCCTGACCCGACCTTCGGACGGTCATCGCTCCGCACCGGCCCGAGCCCGGACCGAATCAATCTGTCACCTCGAGCCGAGGCGATAAAGGTTCGCGGGCCCTGGGGCGGAACAGGTACGCCGTGGAGTGCCACCAGGTCTTGGTGGCGGCGGAGCGCGTCGGCGCCGGATGTCGGGCTGGGATGGTAGCCTTGGGCGTTCCTCCCCCGGGCCCCCGCTGGCATTCCGATCGGCGCCGACCGCCACCGTGATTGGGCCTCCCGCATCGCGACTGGCTCATTCCTCGAACGGTCCCGTGGTCCCAGGCCCACGCGTTTCTCCTCGGTCGACGTACCGCAGGAGAACGGAGAGAAGTGCCCCGGCCAGTGCGACCGCGCCCACGACGAGGAAGATGGAGCGGACTCCGTACGCCACGTACACGGCGCTGATGAGGACCGGGCCGACCAGAAGCCCGAAATCCTCGAAAGACCCGAAGACCCCGACCGCGGTTCCCTGCAGCGGGAGCGGCACCGGGCCAAGGGCTAGAGGCAGGAGACTTGCGGAGAGCCATCCGAACCCAACCGCGAAGACGACCGTCGCACCCACCATCTCGGCGTACGAAGAGGAGAACAAGGTGCCGAACGCTCCCAGCGCGAGGAGCAAGAACCCGAATGGGACGGTTCGCATCGGGCCGAAACGGTCGGCCACCCCTCCCAAGAGGAAACCGGCCATTAGGATGGTCGCCCGGGCAATCCCGATTACGTAGCCGGAGTCGGTCGGAGTCCCTTGAAACGCGCTAACCGAGTAGATTTGCAAGAAGCTGATGATCAACGTGTACGCGAGAAAGGCCAGCACAACGAGGCTCGCCACGAAGACGAAGGGGGCGGTCAGGACTCGGCGGACCTGGGAAAGCGACCCCGGTTCGGCGCGGGGGAGTCGGGTTTCGCGCCAAGGGAGCCACGCCATAAGACCGAGACCGACCGCGTAAATGGCGAGAACCACGAGGGTCAACGACAGAAACCCGACCTCGACGAACAGAAGGGGGCCGAGGGCGGCCCCGACCGCCATTCCACCACCGAAGAACAGCCCGTAGCGACCGGTTCCGGCGCCGCCCGTCCCGGGTCCCCCCGCGATCATGGCCATCCAACGAAAGAGCGGAACCGGGAAGATCGACAGGGCGCCGAGGAACCCGAGCGAGACCGCGAGCGTGAGGAACGTAGTGGAAAGACCGATCGCGAGATACACGACCGCGACCGCAATCCCCAGGCCGAGGACCGTCCGAAGGTTCCCGATCCGGAAGGCGAGCACTCCCCAGACGCTCTCGGTGATCAGCATCCCGAGGGCGAAGATCGCGATGGCGATGCCGTATTGGACCACCGAGAGCCCGAGCGACTGGAACCGGAACGGCAGCGCTACGATGAGCAGCGAGTACGCGGCCCACACGACGGCCGTGGAAGCGTACACCAAACCCACGACGGTCGTCGGACGGTAGCGCGAAATCACGAACCTTCCCACGGGCTCCCTTCGCTAAGTCTTTGACGTCAAACCGAGCGCCCGCGGCCGGGCCCCCGATGGGACTTTTCCGGTCGGCGGGAGGGGCTCCTCGTACCTCTTGACCCTGCTCCCTCCCCCCCGAGAATGGGGGCCAATTCTCGCCCCCAAGGGACTATGGGGGGCCCTGATGTGAGCCGAAACGACGTCGGATGGACCGAAAGAAGTACTTCGTGCGGCCTTTCGTGGACGCGGACTACGAGGCGTTGAGCCGCCTCCGCTCATTCTGGAGTCCCGAACTCCCCTCGACGGCGGAGGAGGAACGCGCCTGGGACCAAGAACTCGCGGCCCCTCATCTCGTCAACGAGAGGTGGGTCGTCGTGGAGCGGGGGACCGGAACGGTGGTCGCCAGCGGCATGATGAATCATTCGCCGTTCGGATATGACCCGCACAAGTTCTGGGTGTCGCTGGTCGTCGACCCCGCCCACCGGAGGCAAGGGATCGGGCGAGGGCTTTCCGCCATCCTCGAATCGGAGGCGGTCTCTCATCATGCGGCCTGCTTTTGGACGAACGTACGGAAGGACGACCCAAGGAGCCTCGAGTTCGCCCGGAAGCAGGGGTTCGTTCAACTTCGCACGATGTGGATGAGCACCCTCGACCTCTCGGAGGTCGGCGTTCCCCCTCCCTCGGAAGACGTGGCGGCGTTGGTGCAAGAGGGGATTCGCTTCACCACCCTGGCCGAGGAAGGGCCCGCGCGCCCGGAGGTCCGCCAACGCCTCTTCGAACTGTTCTCCGAGACCTCTCGGGACGTTCCCCAGATGGGCAAATACACACCGATCTCCTTCGACCAGTTCGTCGCCCAGCTGGAGGGCGCCCCGTCGCTTCCCGAGGCACACTTCCTCGCCCGCTACGGCGAAGCGTACGTCGCGACGAGCAACCTCGAACGGGACCTTGCCCGGGAGGACTCCCTGATGGTGGGGTACACGGGAACTCGTGAGACGTACCGGGGTAGGGGCTTGGCGTCGGAACTCAAGCGGAGGGCCATGGAGTACGCTCACCGCCGGGGCATCCGATACTTGCGGACCTTCAACGATTCGCTCAACCTGCCGATCTGGGCGATCAACCAGAAGCTCGGATTCCGCCGCAACGTGGAATGGGCCAGCATGGAGCGGCGGTTCCCTCCCGAGGGGACGGCCCCATCCGCCGGCCCGGTCCCATGAGTTCGGGAGGAACAGCCCCCCGCCGATCCGGTTTCGGTTCCGGGATACCCTCGAAAACCATTTTAAGAGGGACTCACCTCGTCGGGTCGAATGCCTTGCTTTCCGTCGGGGGCGTAGACCTCCTTTGACCTTCAGAGCCTGATTCGTTCTCGGTCAATCGACATGGACATCCTCGACGCGATTCGCTCCTTCCGACCCTGCACCCAGTACAACTCGCGCCCGGTGCCACCGGAGAAGTTGAAGGCGGTGCTCGCGGCCGCCCGGCTGGCCCCCAGCCAGCAGAACCTCCAGCCATGGCGGTTCGTGGTCGTCCAGGACGACGAGCGCAAGCGACTATTGGCCCAGGCCTCGAACCGCGGGAAGCTCATCGCGGAGGCGCCCGCGGTCATCGTCGCCTTCGCCGTAGAAGAGGACATCCCGATCACGATCGGCGGGTACATCTCGGCCTATCCCCTCGATGTGGCGGTCGCGGTCGCGCACCTCCAGCTCGCGGCGACGGCGGAGGGACTCGGCACCAACTGGATTATCGAGTTCAACGACGAGAAGGTCCGGTCCGTCCTCCACGTGCCCGAGGGGATCCATCCGATCGCCGTCATCCCAATCGGATTCCCCCTCGAAGGCAACGGCGCCGCGCGGTCGAACGGGGACGGGCGGAAGAGCCCGGACGAGATCATCGCCTACAACGAGTACCCCTGGTAGGCGTGACCGACGTAACCTTCGTCAGCACCAATCCCGGGAAGTTCCGGGAGGTTCAGAACCTCCTCGCCCCGTTCGGGGTTCGGGCGCGATGGCGTCGCCGGGCGCTCCCCGAACCACAGGCCGAAACGCTCGAGGAGGTGGTCGCCTCGAAGCTCGCCGCCGTGCGGGACCTTCCCGGATACGTCCTGGTGGAGGACTCCGGTCTGTTCATCCCCTCCCTCCGCGGGTTTCCCGGCGTCTATTCGGCGCACTTCCTGAAGACCTGGAAGTTCGGTCCCCTCCTCGAGCTCCTCGAACAGCGGGACCGGCGCGCTTATTTCCGGACGGTAGCAGGCCTCCAGCGCGGCCGCCGGCGCTGGACGTTCATGGGCGAGGTGCAGGGGCGTATCGCCGAGCGACCTCGCGGTCGTCAGGGCTTCGGCTACGACCCGATCTTCATTCCCGAAGGGGGCTTCCGGACGTTCGGCGAGACCCCACCCGGGGAGAAGAACGAGCTCTCGCATCGCGCCCAAGCCATCCGCCAGGTCGGGGAACTCCTCGGCTCGCGCGGTCGATAGAATCGAGCTCGGAGCCCGGGGCTCGAGACCGAGCCGGGAACACGAAACGTTCAGGTCCCCGGGAAGACCCGGGGACCGGGAGAAGGGGTTGGTCCGAGGGTAGGGTAGGTTCAGTCTTCCCCGAAGTCGCCGCCGCCGCCCATCCCGCCCATGCCACCCATGCCGCCACCGGGGCCGCCGGGGCCTCCGGAGGGGGGCGGGCTTGACTTGGACGCGATGACGTCGTCGATCCGCAGGATCATCACCGCGGCATCGGTCGCGCTCTCGATCGCCTGGCGCCCGACTCGGATCGGCTCAATGACATGGAGTTCGCCCATGTCCACGGTCTTGCCGGTGGTGAGATTGACCCCCGCCCTCTGCTGGCCGCCCTTGTGGGCCTTGCGGAGCTCGATCAGCATGTCGATCGGGTCGAGCCCAGCGTTCTCGGCGAGGGTCCGGGGGATCGTCTCGAGCGCATCGGCGAAGCTCTCGAACGCGATCTGCTCGCGGCCACCGATCTTGGCGGCGTGGTCGCGCAGGCGCATGGCGAGCTCCTCGGCCGTCGCTCCGCCTCCGAAAACGTACCGTCCGTCCTCGACCGCGACGGCGACCACGTTGAGAGCGTCGTCCATGGACCGCTCGATCTCGTCGATGACGTGCTCGGTGCCCCCGCGGATCAGGATGGAGACGGCTTTCGCCTTCTTCGCACCCGTGACGAACGTGAGCGAGTCCTCCCCTATCTTCCGCTCCTCGACCATGCCCGCGCGCCCGACGTCCTCGGGAGTGAGCTCGCTGACCTTCGAGACGATGTTCGCCCCGGTCGCTTTCGCGAGCTTCTCCATGTCGGACTTCTTCACGCGACGGACGGCGTAGATGCCTTCCTTCGCGAGGAGGTGCTGGGCGAGGTCGTCGATCCCCTTCTGACAGAGGACGACGTTCGCGCCGGACTTCTTGACCTGCTCGACCATCCGGCGGAGCATGTTCTCCTCCTCCTGGAGGAACGCGTTCAACTGGGAGGGGTCGTTGATCTCGATCTTCGCGTCGATCTCGGTCTTCTTGATCTCGAGCGCGGCGTCGAGGAGAGCGATCTTGGGGTTCTCGACCCGGGTCGGCATCCCCGAGTGGACCTTCTCCTTGTCGACGATGACGCCCTCAATGAGCTGGGTGTCCGCCATCGAGCCGCCCTGCTTCTTGATCAGCTGGATGTTGTCGAGGTCGACGTCGTAGCCACCGCCAGCCTTCGGCTGGGCGACGGCCGTCACGGCCTTCACCGCGATCTCGCCCATGTGGTCGCGGTCGAACGAGACCGACTTCGAGGCCATGGACGTCACGGCGATGCGGGTGAGCAGGTCGTGGTCGTTGATCGTCACCGGCTCGCTGACCTCGTTGAGGACCTCGAGGGCCTTCTGGGACGCCAGGCGGTACCCTTGCGAGATGATCGTGGGGTGGATGTTCTGCTCGATGAGACCCTCGGCACGCTTCAAGAGCTCGCCGGCGAGAACGACCGCGGTGGTCGTCCCATCCCCGGCTTCCTGGTCCTGGGTCTTCGCGACCTCGACCAGCATCTTCGCCGCCGGGTGGTCGACGTCCATCTCCTTGAGGATGGTGACCCCGTCGTTCGTGACGACGACGTCTCCCATCGAATCAACCAGCATCTTGTCGAGGCCGCGCGGTCCGAGCGTCGAGCGCACGGCGTCCGCGATCGCCTTCGCGGCGGCGATGTTGTTCCCCAACGCACCTCGGCCCTTCTCGCGCTTCGTCCCTTCCCTTAGCACCAGGATTGGTGTCTGTCCGGTTAACATCGTTCTTCCCTCCGAGATTACTCTCGGCTGTCGAGTTGGGTAGAAAAGCGGTTGTATTTAAAACAATCCATGTCTGCCGATAGCGCGAAAGGGCGCTAACCTCCTCGGAGCCGCGTACTTATGCGGGGGTCCCTACTCCGCTCTCAAGTCGAAGATGGAGGAGCCTACGTCGGCGCGCGGTCCCTACTCGCGGCTGCTCGCGAACCCGGCCTACACCCGGGTGTTCTCCGCGGGTCTCGGGTCGACCTTGGGCTCCGCCATCGCGGCAATCTGCCTCGTATGGATTGTGTTCACCGCGACCGACTCCGCCCTCGACGTGGCGCTCCTCGGGACGGCCTGGCTGGCCGCCGGGATCCTGTTCAGCGTCTTCGGTGGGGCCCTCGTGGACCGCTACGACCGGCGGCGGCTGATGATTGGCGCCGACGTCGCACGGGCGCTCGCGATGGGCGCGGTCGTGGTCGTCCTCGAGCTCCACGGCTTCGAGCTCGTGACCATCCTCGCGGCGTACTTCGTGGTCGGCGCGTTCACGACGGTCTTCAACCCCGCCGAGCAGGCGATCGTCCCCGCGCTGGTGGACGCCCCGCTGATCGCGGACGCCAACGGTCTCGTGCGGTCGAGCCGCTCGGCCGCCCAGTTCGTCGGGGCCTCGGTCGGAGGAATACTGATCGTGAGTCTCGGGCCCGTCATGGGGGTCGCCGCGAACGCCGCCACCTTCGCCGTGTCGGCGCTCCTATTGTTCGGCATGACCGTCCGCCCGGTGCCCGAGGTCAAACAACGGACGAAGCCCGGCTATCTCGCGGATGTCCGAGACGGGTTCCGGTGGCTCGTGAAGGCGCGAGGGTTTCTCGAACTGACGCTTTCGGCGACGTTCTTCAACTTCTGCGGGGGCCTCGTCGGCACGTTCATCGTCGTGTTCGTGACGGTCCTGCTGCACGGCTCTGCGCTCGTCTTCGCACTCCTCCTCGCGCTCGAGGTCGCGGGGACGGGTCTCGGTTCGCTCCTCGTCAGCCGCACCGGGGGCGTCCGCCGAGCCGGGAGGTCGTGGACCATCGGCGCCGGGGCGGCCTCGGGAGCGGTGGCCGTGGCCCTCGCCCTGTTCCCGTCCGTGCCGGTCGCCTCGGTGTGCCTCTTCTTGATCGGTCTGTTCGGGGGGTTCGCGGGGACGGCGTGGTTGACCGCCGCTCAGCTCCTCGTCCCGACCGAGATGCAGGGCCGGTACTTCGGGATCGACGCGCTCGGCAGCATCGCCATCATCCCGGCGGCGCAGATCGGCGGGGCGCTCTTGATCGAGGCGTACGGTGTACAGTGGACCTATCTCGGGACCGCCATCCTATGGGTGATCGTCGGGGTGGCATTCCTCTTCCCGCGGGCCCTCGCGGCTCTCGGCTATCCCCCGACCGGGGTCGGGTCGGTCACTCCCCAAAGCGACGGCGCCGCAGCTGGTACGAGCGGATCGCACGGAGGAAATCGATCCGCGTGAGCCCCGGCCAGAGCACGTCCGAAAAGTAGAGCTCGCTGTACGCGGCCTGCCAGAGCAGGAAGTTCGAGATCCGCTCCTCTCCGCTCGTCCGGAAGATCAGGTCCGGGTCCGGGACGTCCGCCGTGTAGAGGTGACGGGAGACCGCCTCGGAATCGATCTGCTCCGGCGTGAGACGACCGTCCCGGACCTCCCGGGCCAGGGCCCGGATCGCCTCCACGATTTCGTCGCGGCCGCCGTACGCCAAGGCCACGTTGAACCGGTATCGGGAGTACCCCTCCGTAGCCTTCTCGGCGACGTCGATCGCCTCCTGCACCCGCGCGGGGAGAAGGGACCGGTTCCCGATCATCCGGACCCGGATCTGGTACCGGTGCACGCGCTCGTCGACGGCGATGTCCCGGAGCGCGTGCTCGTAGAGGTCCATGAGCGCTTCGAGCTCCTCCGGGGAACGGGAGAAGTTCTCGGTGGAGAGGGCGTAGATGGTCAGGATGTTGACGCCGACCTCGAGGCACCAATCGAGCAACAGTTCCGCCGTGTCGCGTCCCTTCGCGTGACCTTTGGAGATGTCGAGGCCCTGGGCGGCGGCGAATCGACGGTTCCCGTCCATGATGATAGCGAGGTGGTTGGGGACGGGCTCTGCCCTCACGAGCTCGAGGAGGCGCTTCTCGGTAAGACCCCGAAGCGCGTCGCCGACCGCGTGGGAGAGGGAAGGGGAAGCGCGGTCGCGCTTCGAGCGGTCGGAGTCGGCCATGGACAAGCAAGACCGCGACGGAGGATAAGGGGGCGGGAGATCGGGCGCGGAAGGCCCCGGGCCCGTGGTCGGCCCGGGGCGGGGAGCGCCCTGGTCGGGAGTTCCGGTCCGGGGGCGTCGGACCCCCGGCTCCTTCGAACCCGAGTCGCAGGCTCGACAGACCTACATCCTAGACCACTAGACTACCAGGGCAACCCCGAGGCGCTAACCGTTCCCTGCTATGAATGTTACTCGCGGTCCCGCTCCCTCGGGTCGGTGCGGTCTCGTCCGACACCGGAGGGTCCGTTCGCTCCCGCCCCGGCGGGCGTGCGCGCGCGCGTTCGGCCAGCAAGATGCTAGGGCCTGATGTGACCTGCGTTGCGAGTCGAGGATTCCGTTTATGTAGCGCACGCCCCCGTTTCTATCGCTACCGACGAGGCGACGACGATGACCGCCGTGACGAGCTGGGCTCTCGCGATCCTAGGGATACTGTGCCTGGTCCTGTTCCTCCATCAGCTCGGGGTCGACGTGACGTCCAGTCTGGGTTCGATGCTGCGCGGGACCGAACACTTCCTTGCGCAGCCCCTCTGATCGCTCGGACGCGATGAGGGACCCGATGGCCGAGGTCACGTAGAAGGGCGTCGAGCGAGGACCGCGCTGAGATCCCGCGGACGGACGACACCCCGGGGAGTGACGAACGCCGTGACGTACTTCGCGGGCGTTACATCAAACGCCGGGTTCCGCGCGCGACTCGTCCGCGGCGCGATCCGCCGGCCCGCCAGCTCGAGAACCTCCTCCTCCGCACGCTCCTCGACCGGGATCGTCCTTCCGTCGGGTCGCCGGGCGTCGAACGTGCTCCACGGGGCCGCGACGTAGAACGGGATCCCGTTCTCCCGGGCGACGACCGCCTTCTCGTAGGTGCCGATCTTGTTCGCGAAGTCCCCGTTGCGGGCGATGCGGTCGGCGCCGACGATGACCGCGTCGACCTGGCCCGCCCTCATGAACGCTCCCGCGGCGTTGTCGACGATCACAGCATGGGGGATCCTCTCGCGTGCGAGCTCCCACGCCGTGAGCCGGGCGCCCTGGAGCAGCGGCCGTGTCTCGTCCACCCAAACGAACAGGTCCGCGCCCTGAGCGCGGGCGACCCGGATCGGGGCGAGGGCCGTCCCCCACTCCACGGTGGCGAGCGCTCCGGCGTTACAGTGCGTCAGGACCCGATGAACCCGCCGGAGGAGGGGCGCTCCGGCGATGCCGATGCGATGGCACTCCTCGACGATCTCCGTCCGATACTGGTCCGCCGCGGCGAGGGGGTCCTCGCCCGCGACCCAGGCGGTCCGGACCGCTTCGATGCCGACCGCGAGGTCGTGCGCGGTCGGGCGGGTGGCCCGAAGCTGCTTCGCCGCGCGTTCGGGAGAGAACGACCCTTCGCCGTGGGCGAGGACCATTCCGTACGCGGCGGCGACCCCAATCGCCGGCGCTCCGCGCACGGTCATCGAGCGGATCGCATCGGCCACCTCCCGAACGTGATGCAGGTGGCGGACGACGGTCCGCCCGGGCAGTTCCCGCTGGTCGATGAGGTGGAGGGTCCCGCCGCGATACCAGAGCGCACGAACCGGCATCGGCGGCCCCTAGGCGTCGAACGTATGGAGGAGGTCGAGCCAGTCCGGGGTCACCGTCTTCGGATGACCGAGGGCCTCGTCGAGAGGGATCCCGGTCACGTTCGGGCCCCGCAGGACGGCGACCTCTCCGAACCGACCCGCGATCGCGAGGTCGACCGCGCAGGCTCCGAGGCGGGTCGCGAGGATCCGGTCGAAGAGCACCGCCGGGCCACCGCGCTGGATGTGCCCGATCTGGGCGCTGCGGGTCTCCACGCCCGTCCCCTCTTGGATCCGGCGCGCGAGCTCGGACCCGACCTCTCTCTCCCGAAGGAGCTCGTGACCGAACTCGTCCTTCGCCCCGGCCGCGCCTCGGCGCGGGCCGAGGTCGACCCCCTCGCTGGCCACGACAAGCGCATACCCGCGGGCCCGGACGGCCGAGCGGACGTGCTCAAGCAGCGCCGCCTCATCGTACGTTTCCTCGGGGACCAGCGTCACGTCCGCCCCGCCCGCAAGTCCGGTCGCGAGCGCGACCCAACCGGCGTGGCGGCCCATGACCTCGAGTACGATGGCGCGGTGGTGGCTACCGGCGGTGTCGCGGAGCCGTTCGAGAGCGTCCACGGCGACCGCGGTCGCGGAATGGAACCCGAACGTCCAGTCGGTGCCACCGACGTCGTTGTCCATCGTTTTGGGGACGCCGACCACATGGCCTCCCCGTCGGTGAAGCTCGCGCGCGGCGGAGAGCGTGTCGTCCCCGCCGATCGCCACGAGGGCATCCAGGCGGTGCCGCGCCAAGGTCTCGAGGACCTTCGTCGCATCGGCCTCCTTGGCGAACGGGTTGGTCCGAGAGCTGCCCAGGATCGTGCCCCCTTTCCCGAGGAGGTCCGCCACGTCCGAGACCGCCAGCCGGCGGCTCATGTCGTCCCGGACCCCTTTCCAGCCGTCGAGAAAACCGACCGTCTCGTGGCCGAACTTGGCCGCGCGGCGAACGACGGCGCGGATGGCGGGGTTCAGTCCCGGGCAGTCTCCGCCGCCCGTCAAGACTCCGAACTTCACGCCGGGACCTCGTGGTACGACCGGGGCGCGGTGGTGAGGAACTCGTAGCCGTTCTTCGTGACCACGATGTCGTCCTCGATCCGCACTCCCCCCTTTCCGGGAAGGTAGATGCCCGGCTCGACCGTGAACGCCATCCCCTCCTCGACCAGGTCCTCCGCCTTCGGGCCGTATCCCCAACCGTCGTGTACCGCAAGCCCGATCGAGTGGCCGACCCCGTGGGTGAGCCGACCTTTCCAACGCGACGCGTTGATGACGCCCTCGGCCGCGAGGTGCACTTCCCGTGCCGGGACTCCCGGCCGGATGGCGGCCAGCGCCGCGGCCTGGGCGGCCTCGACCGTGTCGTGGACCGCCTTCATCTCCTCGTCGCGCGGACCGAAGTGGAACGACCGTGTGATGTCGCTGACGTAGCGCCGGTGGATCGCACCGAAATCGCAGACGATCGATTGCCCGGGCTTCAGTCGATACTCCCCGGGCTGGTAGTGGGGCTCGGCACCGTGGGGACCGAAAGCTACGATGGTGGCGAACGACCGGCCGCTCGCGCCGTGCAGGTTCATCCGGTACTCCATCTGAGCGGAGAGCTCGAGCTCGGTGATGCCGGTCTTGAGGAGCGAGGGGATCTCGCGTCCCACCTCGGAGCCGATCTGGGCCGCCTTTCGGATCCGCTCGATCTCCTCGGGTTCCTTCGTCACCCGGGCGTTGCGGATGCCGACCGACGCATCGGGCCATCGGGTCTCGGGAAGGAGCTTTGCAAGTCGAACGTACCACTCGTGCGTGAGCTCCTTGTAGTTGAGGCCGACCGTTCCGACGCCCTGGAGCTTCTTTTCGATCACCGGGTCGGACTCGTCCCGGTTCACGACCTCCACGTGCACGTGAGGGTCGGCCTTCGCGGCCTCGAACGCGGTCTCCGCTTCGAGCGGCGAGCTGATGACGTCCAGCTCCCCGTCCGGATGCGCGATCGCCACCGAGCCCTCGAAGAGGCCGGCGGGCACATCGAACAGGTAGAAGAACGACTGGTCCAGGTGCGGGTCGACTGCATTCGCGAGGAGGAGAGCATCCGGCTTAGGGTCGAGGCGCTCGAATACTTTCTGAACGCGGGCTTTCATGGCCCGCCCTATCCGTCAGGGGGTTTCAGCTTTTGCGCCGGCGGCGCGCAGGTCCTTCCACGAGAGGAGCGGCTCGCGTGCGGCGCGGACCTCGTCGACCCGGGTCACGGCGAGCGACCGAGGAGCGGCGTGCAGGTTCTCGGCGGTGTCCGAGATCGCCCGCTCGAACGCCGCGATGTATCCGTCCAGTTCCCGCTTGCTCTCGGTCTCGGGAAGCTCGACCATGAGCGACTCGTCGACGAGCGCGGGGAAGTAGACCGTCGGCGCGTGGACCCCCTCGTCCAGGAGGCGTTTCGCGAGGTCGACCGTCCGCAGGCCCCGTTCCTTGAGCGGCGCGCCCGAAAGGACGAACTCGTGCTTGACGAGGGTGCGGAACGGACGGGGAAGGTACTTCCCGAGACGGGAGGCGACGTAGTTCGAATTGAGGACCGCGCGCCGCGAGATGTGCTTCAGCCCCTCCTCGCCGTGCGAGAGGATGAACGCGTACGCCCTCAGGTCGAGCCCGAAGTTCCCGTAGGCGGTCTTGATCTTCCCGATCGATTTCGGCCGGTCGTAGTCGAGCCGGAACTTCCGCCCTTCCTTCACGATGCGCGGGACGGGCAGATACGGACCGAGCTTGTCCCCCGACGCGAGCACGCCGGCGCCGGGTCCGCCGCCGCCGTGGGGAGTGGAGAACGTCTTGTGGAGGTTCAGGTGGGCGACATCGAATCCCATCCGGCCCGGGTGGGTCACGCCGAGGATGGCGTTCAGGTTCGCCCCGTCGTAGTACAGAAGGGCGCCGACGCCATGAACTGTTTCGGCGATCTCGAGGATCTCGCTCTCGAACAGACCGGCCGTGTTCGGGTTCGTCAGCATGAAGCACGCCGTCTTCTTCGAAACAGTACGACGGAGCTCCTGGACGTCGACGCTGCCGTCCTTGTCCCGGATCTCCCGCGTCGTGAACCCCGCCATGCTCGCCGAGGCGGGGTTGGTGCCGTGGGCGGTGTCCGGCAGGAGTACCTCGGTCCGTTCCGCGAGTTCACCCTGGTCGCGGAAGTACGCGCGCACCATCAGCATCGCCGCGTACTCCCCGTGCGCCCCCGCGGCCGGTTGCAGCGAGATCTCGGGAAGGCCCGTGATTCGGGAGAGGACCCGTTCGAGCCGCCAGAACACCTCGAGGGAACCCTGAACGGTGGCCTCGGGTTGGTACGGGTGGACCTCGGCGGCTCCCTTGCGACGGGCGAGAAGCTCCGTGACCTTCGGGTTGTACTTCATCGTGCACGACCCGAGCGGGTAGGTAGCGGTATCGATCCCGAAGTTCATCTGCGAGAGACGGGTGTAATGACGCACCACCTCGAGCTCGGAGAGCTCGGGCCACCGGACCGCCTCTTTGCGTCGTAGTCTCTCGGGGATCCCTGAGATCTCGGGGAGAGCCTCCGTGCTCCGCGGGGGAGAAATGTCCCAGACGGCCGGCTCGTCCCAGCGGGCCTGACGGAACGTCATGCCGTCCTCCCGACCGCGCCGATCGCGGCCTGGGCGGCCCGTACGTACTTCTGGATGTCCTTCTCGCTGGTAGCTTCGGGGATCCCGACGAGGATCCGTTCTGCCTCTGGGGTCGCGCCCGGCCGCGGGTCCTTCAGCGAGTGCCCGCCGAGCACCTTGCGACGTCGCAAGCGGTCGAGGAACTCCTCGGCCGTGCCGCGGCGCACTTCGACCGTGAACTCGCCGAGGTACGGAGCGTCGAACCGCGGCGCTTGTAGGCCCTCGATGCTACCGAGGCCGCTCGCGAGGGTGCGCGCCCTCTCGGCGAGGGAGGCCTGAAGCCGCGCGAGACCTCGCGGACCGACGACGCTCGCGTACACCACGAACGCGAGGGCCATCAACGATTCGTTCGTGCAGATGTTCGAGGTGGCCTTCGAACGGCGGATGTGCTGCTCGCGGGTGACGAGGGTCAGCGCGAACGCGCGACGCCCCTCGGTGTCGAGGGTCGCACCCACGATCCTCCCGGGGGCGGACCGCACGTGTTCCTTGCGGCACGCGAACAACCCGAGAAGGGGTCCCCCGAACGAGGGGGCGATCCCGAACCCCTGGCCTTCCCCGACGACCACGTCGGCCCCGTAGTTCCCCGGCGCTTCGAGGACCGAGAGCGAAAGCGGGTCGGCCGCGACCACGAGCGGAACGTCTCCCAGGATCGACTTGAGCTCGGGAACACCCTCGTCCACGTGGCCGAACCCGTTCGGTACGTCGGCGAGGACCCCGAACACGTCCTTCTTCGCGACCGCAGCCCGGACGAACTCGAGATCGAGCCGCCCGGTGCGGTCGTCGTACGGGATCCCTTCGACCCGGAGCCCCGGTCCGCTCGCGTAGTTTTCGAGGACGCTTCGCTCCTCCCAGGGGAGACTGGCCGGGACCAGGAAGCGCGTGCCCTCGTGGAGCCTCCGACAGAACAGGAGGGCCTCCCCCGCCGCGGTCGCCCCGTCGTAGAGCGAGGCATTCGCCACGTCGAGCCCGGTCATCTCGACCCAGAGGCTCTGGAACTCGAACAGGGTGCGCAACATTCCCTGGCTGGCCTCGGCCTGGTACGGGGTGTACGCCGTGTAAAACTCGCTGCGGGAGACGATGGCGTCGACCGCCGCGGGAGAATAGCGACCGACGATTCGACCCCCGAGGAAGCTCGAGAACTTGGACATCGGCCGGTTCCGCTCGAGGAGCCGGTCCACCTCCGCGACGACCTCCGGCTCGTCCCGGGCCGGACCTACGCCCATGCGACCGATGCGGGCCCGTTTTGGCACGTCCGTGAACAGCGCGTCCGTCGAACTGATCCCCAACGCTTCGAGAAGCGATGCCTCCTCGCCCGGCTCATCCGGAATCCAACGCGGCACGGAGGCTCACCAACGCTTGGGAACGGTGGTGGCCATAAATCGTTCTCGTTTCGCCGGACGAACGAAGGAGGCGACCGGTGTCGACCTCGGCAAGCCCGGAGAAGGGCAAAGGTATTCGGGACGGCGGGCTGAGTTCGGGGAGACCATGACGCAGGTTCGGGCACGACGCGGGAGCGGCCGGCGACCACCGCCCACGCCGCCGCCCTCGGTCGCGATCCTCGACATCGCGTTCCACCGGGCGTCCCTCGCGACGCCGCGCGGGGAGAACAAGGCCGCCCGCGATCGCCTTCGGGCCGAACTCAAGATCGTGCGGAGCTCGGCGACCGTCGTCCGCCACCTTCGGCTCGAGACCCGGCGATTCGTCCGGAGCCCTCCCACGGCGTTCGAAGCGACGCTCTTGGCGCAAGCGTTTGGTTCCGGCAGCCTCGAACGCGCCCTCACCCGGGTGCGACGCGCCGAGGAGCGGATCCGCGGTCTCGCTCAGGCGGCCGAGCGGGCCACGAAGGGGGCCTCGGGCTCCGAAGAGCTGGGCGACCAGATCCGAGCGTTCTACGGCCGGCTATCGAGCTTCGTTCGCGAGATCGACGCGGACCTTGAGCTCCTTCGCGAGATGGGACGGTTCCTCGACGACCGGCCGCACCTCGACCCGGCCGCGCCGACGCTGGTCATCGCCGGATTCCCCAACGTCGGCAAGTCCTCGCTCGTGGCGCGACTCTCCTCGGCGCACCCTAAGGTAGCCGACTACCCGTTCACCACGCTCTCGATTGCCGTCGGCCACGCCGACCTCGGATTCGACCGACTGCAAGTGCTCGATACCCCGGGGGTGTTGGGGCGAACCGGGCGTTCGAACCCCGCCGAGGCGGAGGCCCGCACTGCCGTCGGCGGCGTCGCGACGGTCGTGGTGTTCGTCATCGACCCCTCGGGAAAGTGCGGGTATCCCGTCGAGGAACAGGAGAGTCTGCTCGCTCGCTGGAAGGAGGAGTTCCCCCAGCTCCCGATCATCGCGGTCGAGACCAAGTGCGACCTCGTCCGCCGGTCGACCGACCGCCTCCAGGTCTCGGCGACCACCGGAGAGGGCCTCGACTCCCTGGAGGCGCAGGTCCGGGCGCTCGTCCGCCCACGCGGGGAGCTTCCTCCGATCCAAGAGGCCTTCATCGAGGAACCGATGACCGAACCCGACTTCGAGGAACGCCCCGCCCGTCGGTCGCCCCCCCGTCGCGGGGGGCCCCGGGACCGTGCGTCTTGACCGGTTTCCCGGCGTGCATCGAGGGCGGCCGGGTCGAGGTCGAAACGTCCTGAGACAGGGCCGGTTCAGATGCCGAAGGTCTTCCCGTTCTCGGGGAGGATGACCCGGCACGTCGACTCGAGGGCCTCCCGCAGGGGGTCGCGGTGGTCGCCGTGCATGAGCACGACGGTCTCGGCGCGGGATTCCTTCGCCACCCGGACCAGTTCGGAGTGCCCGGCGTGGGCCGAGAAGTCGAACTGCATGACCTCGCACGACGGGTGGATCACGGTGTCGTCGACCGTGAGGGTGCCCTGGTCGAGGAGTTGGCGACCGTTCGACCCTTCCACCTGGAAACCGGTGAGGAGGATCGAGCTGTTCGCATCCCGGTAAAGCTCGCCGATGTAGTAGAGCACCGGTCCACCGTCCAGCATGCCGCCGGTAGTGACGATCACCTCGGCCTCGCGGAGCGCTTTCCGTCGGTCTCCGGGGTGCTCGACCACGTGGACGCCCTCGAGCGCCCGACGGAACCGGCGCGCGTCGGCGAGGTACTCCGGGGCGGCTTCGTAGATTTCGTTCACCGAGCGCGCCATCCCGTCGAGGTACGTCTCGAATCCGGCCGATGCGAGTGCCATCATGACCTCCTGTGCGCGGCCGACCGCGAACGCCGGCACGATGGCCTTTCCGCCCCGATCGATCGTCTCCTCGATCTTGTCGCGAAACCTCCGTTCGGTCTCGCGACGGTCCGGATGCTCCCGTCCGGAGTAGGTCGACTCCATGACGAGGACGTCGCATTCGAGCGGCTCCGCCCCCCCCACGAGGTGCGTCGGGGTCGTTTGGAGGTCGCCCGTGAACAGGACATCCTTCGCCCCGCGGTACAGGATCATCGAGGCCCCGGGGATATGCCCCGCCGGCGTGATCTCGACCTCGATGCCGCGATGGCGGAACGTCCCGTGGCGGTCGACCGCGGTGAACCGAGCGTGGAGCGAGTGGATGTCGGAGGGGGTGTAGGGTGCGAGGTACCCTTCGAGCCGGGCGATCTTGAGCGCGTCCTTCGTGAGGAGGTCGGCGACCGCGATCGTGACGGGGGTCGCGATGAGCCGAGCCTTGGGGAGCCGGCTCAGGAGCGGCGTCATGCCCGAGTGGTCCAGGTGGGCGTGGGAGAGGAAGGCGAGGTCGACGTTGGTCGGAGCGGGGCGCGGGTACGTCGGGGGGTCGGTCGGCGTCAGCCCGTAGTCGAAGAGCAGGGTTCGGCCCTGGTCTCGGACGACCAGCCCGAGGGAGCCGATCTCCGACGCACCGCCAAGGAATTGCAGTTCCATCGGCGGGCCGAGCGGTTTCCCCTCTTAACGTACCACGAGCGACCCGGCAGGGAAGCCACTTTAACGGCGCTCCCGTGCGGGAGGCGTGGCCGGACCGGCACGGGCGGAGCTCGAGGTCCTCTACCGGATCAGCGTCGCGGTCCAGCAGGTCGTCCGCGACGCGGAAGGGTCGCCGCACCGGGCCGATGTCGTCGCAATGGGTGCGGATGGAACTCCGACCGAAGAGCTCGACCGGCTCGCCGAGACCGAGATCCTGAAGGTCCTCGACGTCGAGGGTGTGGACTGGAATCTCCTATCGGAGGAGATCGGTCACGTGTCCCGCGGCGGACAGAGCACCCTCGTGGTGGACCCGATCGACGGGACGTCGAACGCGCTGCGGAACCTCCCCTTCTCCACGGTTTCGCTCGCCCTCGGCCGCCGCGACCTCGCCGGGATCGACGTCGGCCTCGTCCGGGACCTCCATCGTGGAACGACCTACTGGGCCGCCCGAGGCCAGGGGGCGTTCCGCGACGGCCGTCGGATTCGGACCCGGACCTGGAACCCCCGCAGCGAGATCTTCTTCGTGAGCCTCGGCCGACCGGCGACCGAGCGGGCGACCCGACTCGCGGTGAAGTCCCGTCGGATCCGCTCGCTCGGATGCGCGTCGCTCGAGATCCTGATGGTCGCCCAGGGAAGCGCGGACGGGTACTTCTTCGAGAACACGTCCGAGACGCGGAACCTCCGGGCCACGGACCTCGCCGCCGCCTACCGGATCCTGCTCGAGGCCGGCGGCGGCATGAGCGACGCCAAGGGGCAGCCGGTCGAATCGTTCCCGCTCACGGTGGACCGACGCACGAGCGTCTTCGCCTGGGGCGACCCCGCGCTCCGCGCGCGCGCGAAGGAGGAGGGGTACCTTTGAGGATCGGCCTCACCGCGAACCCTCGCAAGCCGGCGGCGATCGAGCTCGCGCGGCGGGCGGTCCAACTGATCGACGAGCGGGCCGAGGTCGTCGTGAGCGACGAGTCCGCGGGCATCGCCCCCGGGCTGGCCCACCGGCCGATCGAGGACCTCGACCCGGACGTTCTCATCGCGATCGGGGGGGACGGCACGTTCCTCTACGTCCTCCGGCGCTCGGACGCTCCGCTGCTTCCGATTAACGCCGGGACGGTCGGCGTCCTCGCCGAGGTCGAGGCGAGCCGACCGAACGAGTTCGAAGGGGCGATCGAGCGGCTGTTGAAGGGCTTCTATTTCCTCGAGGAGCGGATGAAGCTCGCCGCGCTGGTCGGGACGACGCCCGTTCCGGACGCGACCAACGACTTCGTCCTGCACTCGGCCCAGGTCGGGAAGATGGGACTGTTCGAGATCGCGTTCGACGGCCACGTCGCGGGACAGATCCGGGCCGACGGGCTCATCGTCGCGAGCCCGACCGGCTCCACCGCGTACTCCCTGAGCTCCCTCGGACCGATCGTGGACCCCGGCCTCGACGCCATCGTGCTCACGTCGATCGCCCCGTTCCGGGTCGAGGCCCGCGCGTTCGTCATCGAGCCGCTACGGACGGTCCGGTTGCGGCCGATCGAGCCCGGTCGCGGGGCCCTCGTCATCGCGGACGGCCAGGACGAGTACCCACTCCCTTTCGACTCGGCGCTCACGGTCTACCGGTCCCCCCGCCGGGCGACGCTCGTCCGATTCGGGTCCCGGTTCTTCCAACGCTTGCGAGGGAAGCGGATCCTGCCGTGGACTGAGGAAGGGTCGGGAGGAGGACCGTCGGGTGCCGATCTTCCGCCCCACCCGTAAACGACCCCCCGGGTCCCCTCGCCTCGGCGAGACCCCCCGCACGATCACCCGACACGCCCTCGCGAGCGCGCTCGCGAGCGCCCGGTCCGCTTACCCGAACGAGTTCGGAGGGGTCCTCCGGGCCGACCCCCCGGGGGTCATCAGCGAGCTTCTCCTCCTCCCCGGGACGACCGCGGGGCGACGCCACGCGAACTTCCGGCTGTACATGCTTCCCGCCGATCTGACGGTCGTGGGGACGATCCACTCCCACCCCTCGGGAGCGCTCCACCCATCGGACGCGGACCTCCGTCTGTTCCGGAGCTGGGGGCGTCGCCACATCATCGTCGGGACCCCGTTCGGACCGGGCTCGTGGCGAGCGTACGATGGCAACGGGGAGGAGACGCGACTGGAGGTGCGCGAAACGGCCGTCGCCCCCGACCTGAGCGGAGAACTGCCGGAGTACCGACCCCGGGCGGTGCATCGACCCGCACCGGTCGACGCAATGGGATTTCCCGAGGACGAAGCCTAGGCCCTGGGCCTATTCACGCACGGGGATCGTGGGAACGGGGAGCCGGTCCGGCGTGCGGTTCGGGTCCACGATCGCTCGCCCGGGCCGGGTGGGTTCGCTCGTGAGCCCGTGCATCCCGGCGAGCAGCTCGAGGAACCCGATGAAGCCGCGGAACGAACCCCGGACGAGTCTCGTGTGGTGGCCTTCCCAATCGAAGAAGTCGGAGAGCATCCGCTTCGACTGCCGCAGCCCGTGCGTGAGCGCGCGCTTCAGGAGCTCCTGCTGGAGGGGGCTCAGTCGGTCCCGACGGAACCAGTCCCGGGACTGGAGGTGGCCCAGCGGAACGAAGAACATCGGGACGAGGATCGCCTTGAACTCCCAGAGGTCGTCGATGAGGTCGATCGTCCGTTGGACGTCGTCCTCGGTCTCCTGGGGGAGCCCGACGATGAACGTGCACGCCGGGAAGACGTGGTTGTCGTTCATGAGGCCGGCCGACTGCACGACGAGCTCGGGCCATTGGGACGCCTTGAACGGAGCCACCTTCCCCGGCATCGCGGCGGTGATCATGCGCGGGGACCCGGTCTCGACGCCGACCTCGACCCCCCACCAGTCCTGCTTGTCATCGATCAGGACCTCGGCGCACTTCGGGAGGATCTTCGGCTTCGTCATGAGGGTGGCCACGGCGACATGGGACCAACCGACCTGCTGGTAGTATCGCTTGGCGAGCCGGAGGAGCGGGATCAGCTTCTCCTCGTGGGGCATGATGTTCGGGCTTCCGTAGAACAGGACGTCGTCCGAGTGCAGGATCCCCTTGCGGATGTCGATCTGGGCGTTGACCTTGAGCTCCTCCTCGATCTTCTCGAGCGGGTACCATCGCGTCGGTCGCGTGGTGACCGAGCAGAACGAGCAACCGCGGCAGCACCCGCGTCCGATCTCGACGAGACCGTTGACGCTCGGGAACCGGATGGAGGAGATCTGCTCGACCTTGGGCGCCTCCTTCGCGGAGAGCACGATGTGCGGAGGGAGGAACTCGTCCCGGAGCGCCTTTCCGACGATCTCCTTGACGAACAGGTCCGCCTCGCCCTCGACGACGCTGTCGATACCGCCGAAGGAGTCCACGAACTCCTGGATCCAGGGGAGCTTCATCCGGGTCGCGGGCGCGAGCTGCCAGGCGCACGGACCTCCCGCGATGATCTTGAGGCCCCGCTTGCGGGCCTCGACCACGGCCGGTTGCGTGAGCATCCGCTTGAAGTTGACGCAGTTCAGGGTCTCCTTCTTCATCACCCCGCCGAACGTGGAGCTCGGAGGGTTGAGCCCGAAGTAATCGTGGCCCGAGATCAAGAGGACCTTCGCCTGACCCGGCATGTACTTGTCGAGGTGGCTCGGGTGGACGATCCGCGCGTCGAATCCGGCGTCCATGAGCGACGCCTCGATCTTCCGCATCCCGTAGGGGGCCTGGCGGGGGTAGCCGTTCTCGTCGACCGGCATGTCGGGAAAGAAGAGTCGCTTGTAGACCCCTTCGGGCAGGATGTACGCCGGGGTCGTGGTGCCAAACCCGAGGAATTCCTTCCCGTGGTGGTTGCTCATCATCGTCCAGTCGCAGGTGATGACCACTTCGGGCATGAACCGACCTTGTCCCGAGGGGCGGGACAGGGCGAGCACGGGGAACCCCTTCTTATGGGTATCGAAGCCGCCGAAGCGACACTCCGTAACGCCCGAAGCGTACGAGACCGGCCCGGAAGCCTCTAGTCGAAATCGGTTTCGTCGTCGTCTCGGGGGAGGACGCCATCGAGCGGGTCGCCCATCTCCTCGGGGGGCTCCTCGGGGTCCCCGGACTCATGGAACGCAGGGTCGCGCTGCATGAGATGGATCCGCACGCAGTCGCGGTGGGCGGGGTTCCCGTTCCAGGAGCTGGTTTCGGCCGGGTCGCCGAGCGGTTCCTTGCAAAGCCAGCAGATCTCCGGCGGGGGGCTGATCCAAGAGATCCGCCGGGGGGGAGACTCCATCGGGGCTTCTCGTCGAGTATGCGGGGGAGGTCCTTTACCTTTCGGAACGACCCTCCCCCGGGCCGGGGGACCCCCGGCAAAGACCCTTAACCTGGGCGGGGCGTCGACCCCGACGTGGACACCCTCACCGAGATCCGCCGTCGGCGGGTCGCCCTCGGCATCTCGCTCGGCGAGCTCGCACGGGCGATCGGACGGAGCGACGCGACCCTTTCTCGCATCGAACGGGGGCAGATCCGGCCGTCGTACGAGCTCGTCCAGCGCATCCTTTCCTACCTCGAGACCCAAGAGGGGCTCACCGCGCCTCGGCTCACCGTCGGGGAGCTGATGCACCGGCCCCTCGCCAGTGTCGAATCGAACGCCACCCTGGCGACGGCCGCGCAGCGGATGGAGACCGGGGCGTACTCTCAGCTGCCTGTGGTGGACGAGGGCCGCGTCGTCGGGTCACTCTCCGAATCCGCGTTGCTCCGGGCGCTGGCGCGGCCGAACGCCCATCGAGCCCGGGTCCGGGAGGTCCTCGAGCCACCGTACCCCGTGCTCGAAGAGGGATTCCCGGCGGACCTCCTCCCCCCTCTCCTGGGCCGGTATCCGGCGGTCCTGGTCGCCCGTCACGGAGACCTCCAAGGGATCGTCACCAAGGCGGACCTCATCCGGGGGCTTCGCGGAGCCTCTCTCCGCCGGAACCCGAACGACTAGGGCTCCGCGTTCGCGACCCGGACAGCGCCCAGCGAGGCCCGGGCCGCGAGTTGGGCCGCGAGGACCCCGAGGCGGTTGGCGTTCTCACCGGGCCGACGTTCCGAAGGCCCCCGGCCCGCCGTGCCGGTCGAGACGCCGAAGAGGACGTCCCCGTCCGTGGCGCCATGGAACGGCGTCACCGTCGAGGCCAATCCGGCATGGGCCATGGCGACGACCCGGGCCAGGGTGGGTCCGTCGACCTCGAAGTCCGTGGCGACGAGACCCAGGGTGATGCCGGAGGAGGGGTCGAGCACAGAAGGACCCGGCCCCGGGGGCGTGACCCGTCCCCGATCATCGCGCGCGCCCGCGACCCAGTGACCCGTGCTCGGGTCCCGGACCGCCCCGAAGGCGTTCACCACGAGCCGAACTCCGAGGGAGCCGCGACGCCCGAGGTAGGCCGCGGCCGTGCCGATGCCCCCGGGCATCGCACAGTCCCGTCCCCGGTACTTTCCCACGGTGGCCCCCGCACCGGCGCCGACGCGCCCAACGGGTACCTCCTCCCGGCTCGCTCGGCACGCCGCCTCGTACCCGAGAGGAAGGTAATCCGGTATCGAGCCCTTCCTTCGCGGGGGGTCGAACAGAGCGGCCCCCGACACCGGTGCGACGAGGTTGGGGTTGCGGAACGCGCGATGTCCTCCACCGCGCTCGAGGACCCGAAGCCGAACCCCGCGGGCCGCGTCGAGGCCGTAGAGACTTCCTCCCGCGAAGAAGGGGGCCGAGCGACGGCCGAACGTCGAATCGTGCGAAAGGGAGGCAGTGTCGTAGGTCGCCGACGCGCCCCCCCGGACCTCCACGACCGTCGGCACGGCCGAGTCGAACAACACCACGGTGACCCCGCTCGACGCCTCGGGATTCTCTGAGTGGCCGACGGCGAGCCCCCCACCCGGGCGAGGTCGAGCGTCGATTCCTCCACGCGACCGCGAGACGCCCCATGAAAGAAGCGATTCCGTCGGGTCCGCGCGATGGGTTCTTGTATTCAAGCGGAGGTGCCCGCACCGCCATGCCCGCCGCTCGCCGAAAGTCGCGCACGGACCCTCCACCGCCCAAGGAGTTCCGGATCTCCCGCGACCTTCCGGTCGGCCGACATCCGCTGCTCGCCGCCTTCCCCGGTGCGGACCAGCTCCCCGTCGCCGTCCGCCTCCAGCCCGACGCGGTCGCGCGCGCCAAGCTGTTCGATGAGACGTGCGTGCAAATCGTCGACCAGGACCTTTGGATGTACGTCGCTCCGTGGGACATGCCCCCGGGCGCCCGACGCGAGTGGAACCCGGTGCTCTCGCCGGGCTCCGACTGCATCGTGATCGGAAGGAACCACCTCGCCGAAAGTCCCCCACTCGTGCTGTACCTGGACATCTTCCACGAGCTCTGCCACGTCATCCAGCGACAGGGGGGCGCGAACCTCTTCGCTCCCGGGGTGAGCTACGTGAAGCGCTGGACGGAGGTCGAAGCGTACCGGTTCGTCGTGGGGGAGGCGCGGACGCTCGGCGTCTCCGACGAGTTCCTCCGGGAGTACCTCCGCGTCGAGTGGATCAACGTGGTCGAGCACCGAGAGTTGCTCGAGAGCCTCGAGGTCACGTCCGGATAGACCTCTCGGGGCCCGGGAGCGGTCCGGGGAGCGGGCGACCGCCCCTCCCGATGCGTGAAGAACCGATTCTTTATCCCCCTGAACCCCGAATCGAACTGCCTGCCGGGGGCGCGCCACACGTCGATCGACATCAAGGCCCGCCCGATACTTCGTCCGTCGTCGAACGACCTCTGGTTCCTCGCCTATCTCCCACTCGCCGTATCGGACGGGATCGCGACCCCGCTCATCCCGCTCCTGGCGCTCCAGCACTTCGGCGCGAGCGCGTTCGTGGTCACGATCATCATCGCGGCGAGCGCGATGAGCCAAGTCCCGTTCACGATTCTGTGGGGGAACCTGTCCGACCGCGTCGCGCACCGGAAGTACTTCCTCGTCGGCTCGTTCCTCGCGACCGGCGTGAGCATCATCCTCATCGCGCTCGCGACGAATCTCATCACGTTCTTTTGGCTCAACGTGGTCGAGGGTCTCGCTTCCGCCGCGAGCGCGCCGATCGGGACGATGCTCTTGCTCGAGACGCGCCACAAGCGCTGGTGGCCGCAGGACATCGGGCTCTTCGGCCTCATCTCGGGTCTGGGCACGACCGCGGGGCTCGCGGTCGGGTTCCTCTGGCTGTTCGTGATCGGCTACTCCCAGCCGGCGATCCAGGCGATGACCGCGCTCTTGCTGGTCTCGGGGGCGCTCGCACTGGTCTCCGCGGCCGTCGCATGGGCCTGGATCGAAGAGCCGGCGACCCGGGTCGAACGAAGGACCGTCTCCGGCCTCCTCAACCTCAACCGGGGGGTGGTGGAACGGTTCCGCCACGTCCGGGCCCGGATCTCCGGATTGGTCGACCTCACCCGGTCCACCGCCGAGCGCCTGCCCGGTCGCGAGTACCTCTTTCTGGTCGCTCTCGGGGTGATGAGCGTCGGCTTCGACATCTTCTACGGACCGTTCCCGGTGTTCCTCTGGCAGGACGCGAAGTTCACGGACGCGGGGGTCTTCATCGTCTACCTCGGCTCGTCGGCGGCGTCCACCGCCCTGTTCTTCACCTCCGGAAAAGCGGTCGACGCCCACTCCCCGAAGACGGTCTTCCTCCAGTCGCTCGGCGGACGCGTCCTATTGATGCTCCTGTTCCTGTGGGGTCCGATCTACGTTCTGTTCGGTCTCGGGTCGCCCGCGCTGCTCGCCTGGCTCACGCTCCTCAACGCGCTCCTCGGCGTCACGTGGGCGTTCATCAGCACGGCGAGCACCCTCTTCCTGGTCCGGCTGGTCGGAAGGTCCGCCCGGGGCCGCGCGCTGGGCCTTTACAACGCGATTGCGGGGGCGGGAAGCCTCATGGGGACCCTCCTCGGCGGCTGGCTCTACGCCGAATACGGTGTGCACTTCGCCTACTCGATCGCCGCCCTAACGGTGGTGATCGGAGCCGCCCTGCTGCTCCCGATCCCGTACCACATGTTCCAGTTCTCGCACGCGCTGACCCACCATCGCCATTTCGGGCACAATGCCCGGGCCGTTGCCCGACCCCCCCGCCGCCCGGGTCCGTTCCGTCGCTGAGCCCAGTCAGCCGAACACTCAGCCGAACATCTCCCAGGTGAGAGTGCGCACCACGTATCCCAAGGCGAGATGGGCGAGGAAGACCTCGAGGGCCGGGGGGTAATCCTCGATCACACACGAACGGAACCCCAACCGACCGACCCCCACGGGTTCGGTTCCCCGGAGCACGACGAAGCGCCCGGTGAGCCGCTCGTTGATCGTGTACTCGACCCCCCCGTAGAGGATCGTCATCGGGCCGAACGTCGTCGCCCGCGTCTTCCAGAGGTCCTCGCCGACCTGGATCCGGATCTCGTCCGCCTTCGCGCGGTAGGAGATGAGCGACCGCCCGTCCGTCGCCGCGCTCGGTCGGTCGAGGACGTACTCGGTCGAGAAAAGGGCGGCGATCCGCTGACCGAGTCCCGGACTCTCGGACTCGACCGGCCGTCCCGTCCAGGTCTCGGGGCCGACCTCGACCTCGATGACATTCTTCAGCACACGAGCCGTCGCCCGGATCATCGGCCGCTCGAAGCAGTAACCGACCATCATGTATTAATGGCGATACCGGTCGCGGGCTCGTGACGGCGCTCGTTCCACGGCCCCCGGCGCAGGACCGGGCGTTCGGCATGGAATTCTACGGGTCCCGCACGCCCGGGGTCGCCGGCCGGACGAAGGGCTCGCCCGACGATTTCCGGGTGACCGAGATCTCGAACTATCCGTTGCCCGACCCCGTCGGGGCCTTTTCCGTTCTCCGGATCCAGAGCCGCGATTGGGAGCAGCACGAGCTCGGGCAGGCGATCGCGCGGCGCCTGGGGCTGCCCTCGGCCTCGGTCCAGTGGGCGGGAACGAAGGACCGTCGGGCAGTGGCGGAACGCCTGCTCTCCTACCGGGGACCACTTCCGAGCGGGGACCTCGGGCTTCCCCGGGTCGTTGTGCTCGACGCGTACACGGCCCGGGACGGCCTCGTCCTTGGCCACCATTTCGGCAACGCGTTCGAGGTCCGGGTCGACGAGCTCGCGGTGCCAGTGACGGAGGCCCTGAAGGCGTTCCGGGCGACCGAACAGGAGCTCCGGACCGACGGGCACTGGCCGAACTTCTTCGGACCCCAGCGGTTCGGCGAGGTGCGGCCGGTCACGCACGACGTGGGGCGACATGTCGTGCGGGGAGACCTCAGCGCTGCGGTCGAGACGTACCTCATCGCTCTGCCGCCGGGGACCCCCGACGGACTCGGCGACTCAGCGCGGAGGACGTACGCTGAGACCCACGACCCAATCCGGGCCCTGAGAGAGTTCCCGAATCACTACCGGTTCGAGCGGGCGCTCTTGGAACGTCTCGCGAGGGGAGACCCGGCCGGGCGCGCCTTCCGCGCCCTCGCCCGAGAGCTCCGTCTCCTGTTCGTCCACGCGTTCCAGGCGCTCCTCTTCAACCGATGGCTGAGCCGTCGGCACGCGGCGGGGCTTCCGCTGGACCGCCCCCTTCCGGGAGACCGCGTCCTGCGGCTCGGCCGCGACGGGACGGTCCGCAGCCAGGAGGGGATCCCGGTCTCGGCCGACAACGAGACGGAGTGCACGGAGCTCGTCCAGCGCAAAGGGGCCCTGCTCGCCGGGCCGCTCGTCGGCTATGAGACCCCGGTCGCCGAGGGCCGGGTGGGGGCGATCCTCGATGACCTGCTCCAGGAGGAGGGGGTCGACCGCTCGATGTTCCGCCTCCCGGCAACGCCCGAGATCGCGAGCAAAGGCGCTTGGCGTCCTGCAGTCCTTCCGGTTCCCCCGCTCGGCCTAGGGGCGGAAGCGACGGGGGTCTGGTTCCGCTTCGCGCTCCCGAAGGGGGCGTACGCGACCGTGCTGCTGCGAGAGTTCCTGAAGACCGGGGCGGAGTAGCCTCGACGCCCGCGCGTCGAAACGAGCCTACTAATAGTCGACCCCCGGGTGGTTCGACCGCCCAGAACGGTCTCCATGCCCGGCGTCTCTCCTCGTCCTTTCTTCGTTCCGCTGCGACCTCCGGGACCCCCTCCCCACCTCGAGTTGCCCGAGGGGGCGACCCGAGTTCCCACGGGGGTTCCGGACTTCGACTCCCTCACCGGAGGGTTCCCCACCGGTTCGGTCGTGCTCCTCTTCGGCGAGGCCGGGTCCGGCCACCAGGAGTTCGCGCTCACCTCGGCCGTCCATCTGATGCTTCACTACGACGACCCGAGCATGCACCATCTCTATCTCGGGAGCGCCAAGGGGCCGTTCGTCTACCCTCAAGGTGTCGTGTACGTCAGCACCAGCCGCTCCCGCGAGCAGGTGATCGCGGAACTGCACGGCGCGTTCGACGTGACCTACTCGGAGGTGCTTTCCCGGCACATCAACTTCCACGACCTTTCGCCTGCCTACTTCCAGGACACGGTCGTGCCCTCGTCCTGGGCGTCGCTCTCGAGCGCGCTCCTCTCAGGGGCTCCCGTGAGCGCCGCGCCCGACGACGGTGGTCCCCTGCGCGCCCTGGCGGACGCGGTCGACCAGGACGGTCGCAAGAACCTCGTCATCGTGGATTCCTTGACCGACCTACTCGTCCGTCGCGGCCTGGAGCCGACGGACCTCGTGACCCTCCTGAAGGGACTGCGCCGAAGGGCGAAGGAATGGGACGGCGTCGTCTACCTCCTTCTCTCGAAGGGGGTCGCCCCCGCTGCGGTCGAGCAGGCCGTGATCGATTCGGTCGATGGGGTCCTCCACTTCAGCTGGGTTACGAGCCCGAGCCAGTCCCATCGGCAACGGGCGATGGTGATCGACAAGTTCATGCCGATCCTCGCTCGAATGCCGGTCGAATACCTCGGCCGGTTCGTGATCCGAGTGAACGCGGCGAGCGGGTTGGTGACCACACAATATGAGCGGGTCTGAAAAGAGCCGGGCGCGGGTCCCGACCGGGATTGGCGGGCTCGACGAGATGGTCGGGGGAGGGTTCCCCGCCGGCCACGTCGTCCTGGTCACGGGCCTTCCCGGTACCGGGAAGACCTGCTTCGGCCTCCAGTTCCTGATGGCCGGCGCGGCCATCGGCGAGAAGGGCGTCTTTCTGTCGCTCGAAGAGGACGTCGCTCCGCTGCTCGAGAGCGCCCGTCAGTTCCACTGGCCGGTCGACGCCGCGGTCGGCGCGGGGACGCTGAAGGTCCTCCGGATCGACCCGAAGGAGACCCGACAGAGCCTCCACCGGATCCAGGGAGAGCTCGGGAAGGAGCTCACGGGCCTCGGCGCCCGGCGGATCGTCGTCGATTCGGTCTCCCTGCTCAACATGCTGAGCGATGACGAATCCGGCCGTCGGTCCACCCTCTTCGCTCTCGCGGCCGCGTGCCGGGAGGCCGGTGCGACGACCCTGTTGACCGCGGAAGCCGACCCGCTCCACCCCGAGGTCAGCCGCGACGGGCTCAGTGAGTACGTGGCCGACGGGGTCTTACTGCTCGGGTACCGCACCGGGCCGGACGGGCACCGGGTCGGTCTCTCCCTGCGGGTGCTCAAGATGCGGCGGACGGCCCACGTCCGCACCGTCCAGCCGTACTCCATCGGCCCGAACGGGATCACGGTCGACGCGAAGGCCGTCGACTTCGGCGGACCGTAGACCCACGCATCGCCGTATCGGAGCCCGTCCGCGCCTCTTAGTACGCCTTCGGCTTCGGAGGCGCGACCGCCGTTCCATGCCGCCCACGGTTCCCGTCCACCTCAAGGTTTTTGGACCAGGAGCTCGGACTCCTAGGCCCGTATCCATGACCGACGAGGCTGACCGACCGCGATTTCGAGAGCACCTGCACGAGATGCGAAAGGTATTGGGGGAAATCGGCACGGACGTCGAGATTGATGTGGCCGACGCGCCCCACCTGGCCAAGGAAGGAACGAAGAACGTCCTTGCGCGGGCTGCGGGGATTCGACGGACATCGATGCGAGAGTGGACCGAGCCAACATCCGAGGACCCCAAGTAGCCTCTGTTCCGCGTCCGCGGACACACAGCTCGTCCGCGTCGCACGAAATCACTCCGACCGGAGGTCCGAGGTCGGTTCCCGGGTCCTCCGGGAATCGATTTTCTAGCTCCTTTTCTCTATCAGCCGCAAGAATCCGCTTGCGCCATTCATTAGGTGGGATTCTCCGCGCCCGCCCCCCCGGGGGCGTGTCCGCCGAACGATACATCGACCGGCATGGGAGGCGACTGAGCTTTCCAGTGCTTCGAAAAGCTCTAAAGCGGGGAGCCGAACCATCAGTTGTGACTCCCTCGAGGTTCACCGCAATCGTTCCCACCGCCGGAGGTCCAGAAACGACGGTGCGCAAAGATGGAAGAAATCGGCATCCGTGATCTGAGTCGATCCGCATCGCGCGAGTGGATTCCCCCAATCGGGGCCATGGGAGGGCCTCCAGCACACGAACTTTACCGCGACCTGGTACGGTACGCCGGCCTTCGACTTTTTCGAGACGGAGAAGGGAATCCGTGCATAGAGATGCACGACGGGGAGCGTCGCCGGACTTTTCGCGTGCCGAGCGGCGAGCTCCGGGGGGCGCTGGACCGGTTCCGGATGCGGCGGAGTCTTCGACCCGTACCCGACCCCGAACTGGCCGAACTCACCCGGATCATTCAAGCTCGAGTCTCCGACCCGGACATCTTCATTCCCACGTCCGAGAAACGAGAATCCGACCCACCCGAGCCCCGAGTTGAGCTTCGCCCCTTGATCGCCCCGACCCCCCCGCCGATACATCAAAAGAGCCCGTTCGAAGAGGAACTCGATGCGATCATCCAAGAATTGGACGGAGTGCGTCGTCCCGCCACCGCCCCTCTGCCCATCGCGAAAACCCCGTCCGCTCGGAACGAAGTCGTCGGGCCCACGGCCCCGGTCGCGCCGGTAGCGGCCCCGGTCAACCCGTCGATCTCCGGCGGGCGGAGCTCGTCCGAACCCGCGGGAGACCTTCCTCGGTACGTCCAGGTCCTTCGGGACCTGGTTCGGAACGGGGGCTGGCTCGGAACGACGTCGGAGATCTCGAGCCTGACGGGCGACAACCCGGAGAAGGTCATCGCATGTCTGCGAAAATACTGCCCCGACCTAGCCCGGGACGACATCGGGGTGGCGCCAATTGAAACGAAAGAGGGCTGGCGGTGGCTGGCCGTTGACCTACATCGACTGACCTTCTCGCAACGGACCGGAAACCTGCCCTCCGCGGGGCGCTGAAAGAAGCTCCCTCGGTGGTCCCGAGCCGGAGACCACTTCCCGGGCCGGGGTAGAGCAGTAGGAGGAGTCGTGCGCCCCCACCGGTGGGCACGGGTCCGTGGATCATCTCCGGCGTTGAAGGGGAATCCGTTAATTGACGGCGCGCGCCCCCGATGACACACCGCCAGGAGCGCTCGAGAACCCTCTACTCGACGTTTTCGAGGTCAATCCTCGGGAGCCGGAGTAGACCCTCGTAGCCGCCGGACCGACTCCTTCAGGAGCGACCGCAACGCCTCAGGGTCCTTGCCGACGGACGCCCAGAACTCCCACGAATAGACGACCAGGCACCGGGATCGAGTTGCCGCCTTTACGCTCGCGGTACGAGGTTCCTCGTCGAGGAGGGCCATCTCCCCAAAGAACTGGCCCGGACCCAGGGTCGCGACGATCTTGCCGGCCTTCTCCACGTCCACCTTCCCCTCCACGACGAGATAGAATCCGAGGGCCTTCTCGCCCTGCCGTACGATGACGTCGCCCGGGTTGTAGGTCTTGTCGGCTGCCGTGACGGCTAGCGTATGCAGGAGCTTCTTGCTGAGGCGCGAAAACAGCGGAACCGCGCTAAGGTGCTGCTTCACGGCCGTTTGATCCATCGGACCTAACATTCGAGTTCGCCCCAATCCCGACGAGCTGTTTCCATAGATGAACTCATTGGAGGAGACCCGCCGTGACGGAGTGAGCGATGAGCCGGGGAGGGGCAGGCCGTCAATCCCTGCGGGGACTCCCGGCACGAGACCTATCGAATCGTGCGATGTTGTGGGCCGAATGTCGGTTCGAACGGTTGACTCCAGGACCCTTCGTCCCAGAACGACCCCGCTGCAAGCATCTACGCGCACACCGCCCGCGGGCCGTGGCTTAATCCCGCGGAGACGGTTTTCGGGTCGCCGCCACGACGTCCGCTACGATGACAATGACCGCCCAGATGCCCGTGACGGTCCACGTCCGACGCGTCTTCCGCCGGGCTGCGGGACCCGGACCGTCTAGGACGGTGGCAGGACTCACGGGGATCTACCGGCGAATCACGGCATCCCGCGCGTTCGCATAATGTCGTTGGAAAAGGCGAGACGTTAGATCCACCGTCCGAAGGCAGGGCCTAGGGGTTTTGGAACGCATCTTGCGGGGCATGCGGGGTCGATGACCGACCGAGAAAAGGGCGCGAGGCAGCGCCCCAGAGCTTAGACTCCGGTGAAGCAGGTTTATGGTCACTATGACTTTCGCCCGCTGCCAATGCCCGAACCCGTCGTGATTGGGAAGGACGTCTGGAAGGTCTACGGGACAGGGGACACCGAGATCACGGCCCTCCACGGGATCAACATAGAGATCTCCCGAGGGGAAATGCTTGCGATTATGGGACCGTCGGGGTGTGGCAAGACAACCTTTCTCAATTGCTTCTCAGGGCTGGACGACGTCTCGCGAGGGGAGGTCCTGCTCGAGGGAGTCGCACTCCATTCGATGAATGACGACCAGAAGAGCCAGTATCGGGCCCGTCGCACCGGGTTCGTCTTCCAATCCTACAACCTCCTCCCGGTCCTTTCCGCAGTGGAGAACGTAGAGATGCCCCTGCTGGTCGCCGGGGTCAAGGGACGAGAGGCCCGCGGGCGGGCGACCAAGATGCTCGACGACCTCGGGCTTGGCGACCGCGTCAACCGCCGTCCATCCGAGCTATCGGGAGGCCAGCAGCAGCGCGTCTCTCTCGCGCGGGCGCTCGTGGGTCATCCGGCGATCGTCTGGGCCGACGAACCAACCGGGAACCTCGATGACGAGGGGTCTCACGAAGTCACAAGACTACTACGGGAACTCAACAAACAGTACGGACAGACAATGGTGGTCGTCACCCACGATGCCGCCGTGGCCGCTACGTGCGACCGAACCCTGAGGATGCGGGACGGAAGATTCGTGAGCTAGGGGTCCATGAGCGCCAGCCCGGCCGTCATCCCCCTACTGTTGCTCATTCTGCTTGCGGTCGCCGTAATCTCGGCGGTGCTCGCGCTGCGCCACCACCTTGCGCTTCGCGTTGGCCTGAGGAACGTCCGCCGCTCTCGGTCACGGACGATCCTGCTCATCCTCGGTCTCCTCGTCGCGACCACTATCGTGTCCGGGAGTCTCATCGTCGGCGACACGATCAACCAACTCGACCTGCACTACACTCTACTCGGAGCCGGGTACGATGACGAGTCCATCTCGAACGTGACTCCGATCGGTTCGCTAGCTCCGTTCCCCTACTCCGTCTATACGCAGGTCGCTGCCCTGACTAGCGAGGACACCGACATCGCCGGTATCGCTCCGGAACTCGTGACCACCGTGGCCGTGTTCGACCGGTCGACCGCTGTTCCCCAGCCGAACCTTTACTTCATCGGGGTCAACGCGAATCAGAGCGGCCAGTTGGGCACCTTCGTATCCGACGGCGGGCAGTCGATTGCCGGCCCCGCGCCCGGCGAGGTCCTGTTGGATGACCTGGCCGCATCCGAGCTGAACGCCTCGGCCGGCAATACCGTTGTCCTCTACGGCGCCGCCCAAACCCCGGTGGTTGCTGTCGTTCAAGCCATTGTCCAGGACAACGTGCGGGGCGCCTTCCCAACCGGGGGTGTCGGAAATTTCGGAAGCGTGTTTACCGACCTCTCGACATCACAAAGGGTCGAGAACCTCTCTGGGCAGATCAACTACATCACGGTAACCAACAGCGGTCCCCAGCAGACCGGAGTAACGCTATCGGACACGGTGAGCGCGAAGCTGACCGCCACGATCGCTTTGATTCCCGCGGCGGCTGGGCTAAAGGTCCAGGAGCCGCTCCAAAGCGGCATCGCGACCGCTGAAAGCGCGGGGAGCAGCATCTCGACACTGTTCCTCGTGCTCGGACTCTTCTCGATAGTCGCGGGGGCGATGCTGATCATCGGGATATTTGTGCTGCTGGCGGAGGAGCGCAAGGGAGAGATGGGGATGCTCCGCGCCATCGGCCTCAATCGGCGCGAACTTGTCTATTCGTTCTACTTTGAAGGCCTCGCCTACTCGGCCGGAAGCGCCCTCGCCGGGACCCTCCTGGGGGTGGGCGCAGGGTATGGGCTGACCTATGCGTTTAGTGTGCTCTTTCCGGAACCGGGCCTCTCCCAGGCAGCGATCCTCGACTCCTTCACGGTCCTCCCACAGACCCTCCTGATCGCGTACGTCATTGGATTCCTCCTCACACTGGTTACGGTCATCATCGCGAGTCGACGTTCGGCTCGACTCAACATCGTTCGCGCGATCCGGGACCTCCCCGAACCTGCCCCCACGACCCGCGTCTACACCTACCTCGCCTACCTCGGCATCCTCGTCCTCGTGCTTGGAGCGTTGCTATTCGCCCTCACGTCCCGCGGGACGTCGGACTTCTCGTATCCCATCATCGGCGGGGCGATGATGATCTTGGGTGCCGCGCTCGTTGCCTCGAGGTTCCTACCGAACCGCATCGCGTTCTCGGCCGCGGGAGCGGGCTTTGTCGTCTGGGCCGGGCTTGAGCCTCTCCACGCCGCCGTCCTCGGAAACACCCACTCCGGCGGAATCTTCCTGGTCTTCGTGGAGGGGATCATCATGGTCGGAGGAGCGTTGCTCCTCTTCGCGTTCAACTCTACCGCAATCGTAGCGGGGCTCCTTCGACTCGCTGAAGGGAGGTCGGGTCGGGCCCCGGTCGCACGCATTGCCCTCTCCTATCCGGCTCGAAAGTCGACGCGAACCACGATCACCCTTGCGATCTTCGCGCTCGTGGTGTTCACGCTCGTCGCCATCGCGACGGTCGGAGGTACGGTCCAGGCCAGCCTCAACAACACGGTGGCGGAACAATCGGGCGGGTACACGTTCTTCGGCGTCTCGAGCACCGCGATCCCCAACCTGCCCGGCCAGATCTCGAGCAACGCCTCTCTTGCGTCCCAATTCCGGGACGTGGTCCCGCTCTACATGGGCGGAGTCGAGGTCAACGTGAGTGGCTATTCCGCGAACCCGTACGACGATAGCCTCTACTCCGCCCCCGCGGGACAGAACGCCTCGTCCGACTTCTACTCGACCAACCAGTTCCCCTTCACTTCTACATGGAGAGGGATGAGCACCGGGGAGGTGATGAACGGCCTCGAAACGAACGCCACGGTCGCCATAGTCGACCAGACCTACGCTCCCGCCACAGCGAACGTCGAGGGAACGAGCTCCTCATCACCCCACCCCACCGTGGCGGTGGGAGAAATCATTCACCTCAAGAATCCGGCGACGGGTGCTGGGACGAACGTCACGGTCATCGGCATCCTTGCCGAGAACGTGATTTCGGGGGTCTGGATCAATCCCGCGATGGCGCTGAGCCTCGGGTTCACCCAGGAGACGGCGTTCTTCCTGACGACCGCTCCCGGGGCATCCGCGACCCACGCCGCCCAGGTCGCCAAAGCCGCGTTCTTCCGTTACGGGCTCGTATTGTACGACATACCGGCGCTGCTCGCGAAATCCATCGCCCAAACGGAGGGGGTCATCGGACTGCTCCAGATCTTTGTCGGTCTCGGGCTCGCGGTCGGCATCGCGGCGATGGGAATCGTCGCTGTGCGGGCGGTGGTCGAACGCAAGCGCGAGATCGGCATGATCCGGGCCTACGGGTTCACTCGCCGAATGGTCCTGAAGGCGTTCTTCCTCGAGTACTCCTTCGTGACTCTTCTCGGGATCGGAATCGGGACCGCCCTCGGCATGCTGATCGTCTACAACCTCACCATCGGCCCGTTGGCCGCGGCTTCGGACGCGACCACGTTCTCGATTCCGTGGACGAATCTCCTCCTCATTCTCGGGGTCGCGTACGCCCTCGCCATGGCCGCGGTCGCAGAACCCTCTCTCAGGGCCGCGCGACTACCCCCGGCCGAGGCTGTCCGCCCGACAGAATAGGTACGTTCCCGCCTGTGACGCTAAGAACGCCATTCCCTCGGTGTTCTCTGCCCACCGCTCCGTAGGGCCGTAGACACGCGCGTCCGATGACCGACCGCGAGGAGCGGGCGAGCCCCGCAAATCGATGGTTCGCCGAATTCCGTCCGGAATCCCATCCGTTTCGGACTAAGACCACCGAGGTCGCGGGGCCCATGAGGGCAACGTTACGACCGAAGCACGGGTCAAGCTGAAGTTCCGGACATTGTTCCCACGACGGTCCCTGCCCGGGCGAACTCTTCATGGTCGAGCTCCCTTCGAATCCCGACGATAGTAGAACCCCTGACTTCGACTCGATCGTCCTCCGTCAAGGGCCGGCGAGCGCCCGCGAGCAGCTCTCGGCCAGGGCGATTCAGGAGCTCCTCTCTATGGGATCCACCGCCGTGGAAGCGATCGTCGTAGTCGGCGACCTTCGGATGTCCACTCTCGTCTTGAAGGAGGCAGTGCAGCCGTCCATCTTCGCGCGGTTCATCGTGGGGTTTACCGAGGCAGTCCGGGCACTGGCAAACGCGTCCGGGGGCTGGTTTGACAAGTTCACCGGAGACGGTTTCGTCGCCTTCTGGATCCCCCCAAGAAATCGTCCCACCGACATCGGCACGATCCCGGACTTCTGCCGTACAGTATTCTCGGCAGCCGACGCGCTTCTTACAAGTCTGCGCCAAAATTCCCGGAACTTCCCTGCAGGTACTGGGCTATCAATCGGGATCGATGCCGGTCCGTGTGAGCTCGTACGGGTCGGCGAGCTCGTGACCATCGTCGGAAGCCCGATCGTGGGGGCGACTCGGATGGTCGCAGGCGCGTCAGCCCACCAGACGATCCTCAATGTCTACCTCGGAAGCGCTCTCGAACGTGATACGGTGACGCTCGAGTCCGCGGGGATCCGACTCAACCGGAAGGTGGTCCGGACCAAAGAGTATCCCAAGGGTCAGGAAGCCTTCGAACTCGTGTTCGTGTAGCCGCACCACCAGGTGACTGTCACGCACCCCCGTCGCTCGGCCGTCGCAGGGGGAAGCCCCGAAACGGCGAGGGAGTGCGAGAGCCCCCGGTCTAGGCGAGGCACGGGTTTCCCCGCGGAGCGGGGCCCGGTACCGAACTCAACCGGCCCTCCCGCTCCTCAGGGTGGGTCGTCGACCGTGCGCGTCCCACATTAATCTCGCGCTCGTGCGGCGCGAGAGCGTTCTCTCGCTTCGCTCGGGATCTCCCCAGCCCCTCGAGTATGGATGAAACGCAATCGTTACGACGGCCTTTTCTCAAGGGTCGGCATGAAAGGCGGTAAGGGGGATACCGCGCCTTCCAACGCCGGACGAGCGAAGTCCCAAAATGATCGATCTGGGCGACCTCGGGAAGATCCCGGATAGAACACGGGATTCCCCGTCGTGGACGCTGTACGTCGACCTCGATGCCTTCTACGTGTCGTGCGAGCTCCGCGACCGTCCCGAGCTCCGGGGCCGGCCGGTCCTCGTCGGACCCCCTCCGGCCGAGGGACCGACCCGCGGGGTAGTGCTCTCGGCGAGCTACGAGGCGAGACCGTCCGGAGTGCGGAGCGCCATGCCGGTGGCGGTGGCCGCGCGGTTGTGCCCCGAGGCGGTCTGGATCCCTCCGGATTTCGCGAAGTACGAGCGGATCTCCCGGGACGTTCGGGTAGTCCTACGACGACATTCCTCGACGGTGATCCCCTTCAGCATCGACGAGGCCGCGGTCATCGTGCGGGGGGTCGATGCGGAGGAGGCCCGGCGGGTCGCGCAGACGATCCAGCAGGAGCTCCTTGAGGAGCTGGCGCTCCCCGCCTCGGTCGGCGTCGCGCGTTCCCGAGCGATCGCGAAGATCGCGACGGACCGGGCGAAGCCCGCGGGCATTCGCGTGGTCCTCCCCGAGGAGGCGGCCGACTTCCTGGCCCCGCTCCCGGTCCGGGCCATCCCCGGAGTAGGTCCGAAGACCGAGGAGGTCCTCCACGGCCTCGGGATCTTCACGGTCGGCGACCTGGCGGGGCGAAAGCCCTCCGAGCTCGTGCGCGCCCTCGGCTCGTTCGCGGCGGAGCTGGTCGCCCTCGCTCGCGGCGAGCCCCGAGAAGAGCCCGAGGTGTCCGAGGAGCCCCGCTCCCGGTCGACCGACCACACGTTCGCCCGCGACGTGGACCGATGGGAGGAGATCGAGGAGACCGTCCGGACGCTCGCCGGCGAGCTCGCCGCGGCCCTCGACCGCGAGAACCTCCGATACGGGACCGTCGGGGTCGCCTACCGCTGGGCCGACTTCTCGCGCTCCCAACGGAGCCGTTCCCTCGGGGCGGCGCGCGAAGGAGCCCTCCCGCTCGCCGAGGCCGCGGTCCGCCTCGCGCGCGAGCTCTGGGACTCCGAGCGATCGTCCCGGCACCGACCGGTCCGTACGGTGTCCGTGCGAACGGAGCGGTTCGCGGCGCGAACCCAGCGGCAGGTCTTCCTCGACGAGTTCCGGTGAGCCGCACCCGGAGGGAGTTAAGTACGTTCGACCGACTTCGACCCGCCGGCGCGTGAGCCCTCGTGACCGAACCCGCCGGAACCGTCCCGGACCGAGACCCGCTCGGCGAGGGCGCGGAGCTGATGGTCGCGGACCCCCGTCTCGGCGTTCCGATCCCCGCCTACCGAGGGCGGTCGCTCGCGAACCTAGCGTCCTCGCTCGGGGCCGCGCTCGGGCGCGAAGGGTCCGACCCGGCCCCGCTGCCTCCCCTCGACCCCGACCTCGACCCGTTCCAGGGTCGACGGCCGGAGGGACCGGTCGTGCTCCTCCTGGTCGATGGGCTCGGCTGGTCGGCGCTCCGGGGTTCCGCCGACCGGGTCGCGGAGGGCACCGCCTCGAGGTGGATGCACCGGGCTCGGCCGCTCACCTCGGTATTCCCGACCACCACCACGATCGCGCTTACCAGCCTCTCGACCGGGGCGGCCCCGGGCCAGCACGGGGTCGTGGGTCACCGCCTCTACTTGCCGCGGCTGGGCACGGTGGTCGAGGTCCTCCGGATGTCCCCGCTCGGGGTGGACGCCGCGGAAACGTTGGTGGGTCCCGAGTGGTCCCCCTCCGCCCTCTGCACGGTTCCCAGCGTGTTCCGTCGCGGGATCCGGGGCGTCGCGCTCTCGAGGGACCGGTTCGAAGGGACCGGCTTCACGCGCCTCATCTACGACGGTGCGACGTTTGTCGGCTACTTCACGGCGAGCGACCTCGCCCTCTCGCTCCGGGAGGTCCTCTCTCGCCCCGAACCCCCTCCGCTCGTCTTTGTCTACTGGGACGACCTCGACCTCGCCGAGCACCTGCGGGGGCCCCGACCTGAGCTCGTCGACGTCGAGCTCGAACAGGTCGAAGCCCTCCTCTCGTTCGTCGCTCGGAATCTCGAGGGGGACCTCGCCCGTCGGACGACGCTGGTGGTGACGGGAGATCACGGCCAGGTCCCCATGGACGCGGACCGACAGCTCGTCGTGGACCGGGAACCGGCCCTCCTCGCCCATCTGGCGCGGCCGCCGTCAGGCGACCGTCGTGCGGCTTACTTCGCGGCCCGACCGGACCATCTTTCCGCCCTCCGCGAAGCCCTCGAAGCGCGCCTTCCCCGCGGAGGTCGTCTCATCGACCAGCCCGCGGCGGTCGACGCCGGGCTCTACGGTCCTCCTCCGTTCCACCCCGAACTCTCCGAACGGCTCGGGGATCTCCTCCTCCTGTTGCCCAGCCCCGCGGGGATGAGCTACTCGGTCCCCGGCGCGCGCCCTCGCCGGCACCCGATGCGGGGGGCCCACGGGGGTCTCGAGCCCGCCGAGCTTCTCGTGCCGATGGTCCACGGGACGCTCTCTGAGCTCGCCGCCGGGTCCTCCGGGACCGCTCATCTACCGTCAGGGACTCGCCGTAGGGAGGGGACATGACCGAGTTTCGGCGAGACCCGATCACCGGTCGGTGCGTGATTGTCGTCCCCGGCCGGAGCGACCGGCCGAACGAGCATGCGGCCGTCGCGCCCTCGGCCCCGACCGAGCCGGATTGCCCGTTCTGTGAGGGCAACGAGTCGCGGACCCCTCCCGAGGTGGCCGTGCTCGCGCCGCCGGGTCGCCGACCGAACGAGCGCGGATGGTACGTCCGTACGATTCCGAACCGATTCCCTACGGTCGCCTCTGAGCCTCCAGGGCCCGGCCCGCCCGGGGGGGTACCGGGATTCGAGAGCCGTCCCGCGTTCGGTTACCATGAGGTCGTCATCGAGAGCCCGGCCCACGCCCCGCTTCTGGCGTTCCTTCCCCGCGAGCAGGTCCTCCGGGCGATCCGGATGTGCCGCGACCGCGTTCGAGCCCTCTCCGAACGCGCGCACGTGGGCTCCGTCACTCTCTTCGAGAACGCCGGGCCGGAGTCCGGAGGGTCGCTCTGGCATCCCCATGCTCAGCTGGTGACGGTCCCCGGACTCTCTCCGTCTCTCGAGGAAGAGATGGAGGGAGCGGAACGATTCCGTCAGCGGGTGGGCGGCGAATGCGCGTTCGACGAGGTCCTCCAGGCGGAGGTGCGCGACGGGACTCGCGTGCTGTTCGACCTGGGCGGATTCGTCGCGTTCGCTCCGTTCGCCTCTGGCTATCCCTTCGAGGTCCGGCTCCTCCCGTCCCGTCATGCACCCTCGTTCGGGGAGGCGACCGACGACGAGGTCGACGCGCTGGCCGAACGGCTCCCCGCGCTGCTGCGGGCCCTCCTGGCGTTGGTTCCCGGCGCCTCGTACAACTTCGTCGTACGGTCCCCGGTCGGTCCCTCTCCCGCGTACGACCGATACCACTGGCATCTCGACCTCTACCCCCGCCTCGTGCGCCCGGACGGGTTCGACATCGGCTCTGGGTTCCCCGTGAACACGGTGACCCCCGAGGACGCGGCCGAGGCCCTGCGGACCGAGCTGGGCGCAAAACGCTAATGGCCGACGACCGGTCCGAGCGGTCGTGGGCGAGCTGAGGGAGCCGATCGTCTCGCTGCTCGGGCACGTCGACCACGGAAAGACGACGCTGCTCGACCGGATCGCGGGAAGCGTGCGGGCCGCCAAGGAGCCCGGCGGGATCACCCAACACATCGGCGCTATCGAGGTTCCGGGGTCGACTGTCCGGCGGCTTTGCGAGGGGGTCCTCCGGAACGAGCAGCTGCGGCTCCCCGGCCTTCTGTTCGTGGACACCCCGGGCCACCGCTCTTTCGAGACCCTCCGGCGGCGCGGAGGGGCGCTCGCGGACCTCGCGATCCTGGTGATCGACGTCCGTGAGGGGGTCATGCCCCAGACCCGCGAGTCGGTCCAGATCCTTCGACGGGAGAAGACCCCGTTCGCGGTGGCGCTCACGAAGATCGACCTCCTCGGGGGCTGGCGGAAGCCCACGGGGCCGGTGCCGCTCCTCGAAGCGATCCGCCGTTCGGGAGCGGATTTCCAGAAGCTCCTCGACCAGCGCGTCTACTCCGTCTCCGAGGAGCTCGACCACCTTGGCTTCAGCGCCGAGCGTTTCGACCGCGTGAGTGATTTCACCCGGAACGTGGGGATCATGCCGGTGTCGGCGAAGACCGGCGTCGGCGTCCCCGAGCTGATCGCGCTCCTAGTAGGTCTTTCCCAGCGCTTCCTCGAGGGGGAGCTCGAGCTCATCACGGAGGGCGGGGAGGCCACAATCCTCGAGCGGAGCGACCAGAAGGGGGTCGGTCCGGTCGGTAACGTCATCATCTACCGCGGGCGGCTCAAGGTCGGCGACGAGATCGTCGTGACCGGACGCGAGGAGCCGTTCGCGACCCGAATCCGGGGGATCTACCGACCGGTTCCGCTTAAGGAGGGGCGCGCGTCGAAGCAGGTTCGCCTGGCCTCCCTCACGGACGTGCAGGCCGCGGCGGGGGTCTACCTGGCCGCGACGGGGATTGAGGATGCGATGCCGGGCGGTCTCCTCAAGGTAGTACGGAGCGAGGAGGAGAAAGCCCGCGTCCGGGAAGAGCTCGCGCGGGAGAGCCAACCGGTCGCGGACGTCGCCCTAACTGGGGTCGCGATTTACGCGGACACGCTCGGGGGGCTCGAGGCGCTGGCGTTCGAATGCCGAGAGCGGGGCATCCCCGTTCACGAGGCCGGGGTCGGGCCCGTGGGCCGACCGACCGTCATGCGGATGGCGATCGTGAAGGACCCGACGCATCGGGCCGTGCTCGCGTTCGCGGTCCCGATCCTTCCCGACGCAGTTCCCGAAGGCGAGGCCGCCGCGGTCCGGGTCTTCCGCGCCGATGTGATGTACCGGCTCATCGAGGAGTACGACGCCTGGAGGACCGAACGGAAGCGGGAGCTGGAGGTCCAGCGCCGGCTCGAGCACGTTCATCCGGCCAAGCTCGAGGTCCTCCCCGGATTCGTCTTCCGCGCCTCGAAACCGGCGATCGTCGGCATCAGGGTCCGTGGCGGAACCCTGCGGCCCGGCGTACGCCTGATGCACCCGGACGGGACGGAGGTCGGAGTGCTGAAGTCGCTCCAGAAGGAGGGGGAGTCCGTGACCGAGGCCGAGGAGAACGCGGAGCTCGCCGCGTCGATCGACGGCGCGGTCATGGGCCGGAACCTGAAGGAAGGGGACGTCCTCATGGTGGCCCTCTCGGAGAGCGCGGCGCGAGCGCTCCGGGGCCAACCGCTGTCCCCGTCCGAACAGGGGATCTTGGACGAGGTGGTCCGCCTCCATCGGGCCACCCATCCCTTCTGGGGCCAATAGTCGTCCTACCGTCCGTAGACCCTCACGGAACCCGTTCGTCGGGTTCGGGATCTTCCGGAGGAAGGCTCGGGTGGCGCACGGCCACGACCTCGCCGTCCGGGTCCTGGTAGACCCCGCCGGGCAGGAAGAGGCCCAGGAAGAGGGCGATCCCCCCGATCGCGAGGAGCGTGATCCCTCCGATGGCGATCACGCCCCAGCTCCACGCGGTGAGGGGCGTCCCCGGACCGTAGCTCACCGAAACGGCCCCGGAGAACCTCAGCGGGCTGTTCCCGGGGTTCGTGACCAGGAGAATGTAGGCGGAGGCGTTGGAGGGGGAAACGGTTCCCTTGCCGGTAGTCGCCAGCGACCAGCTGAGCGCGGCCGGACCCGTCTGGCAAGGCCCGAACGGACCGAGACAGGTCGTCACGGGCCACAGGGAGACGTTGGCCGCCGCGCTCGTCGTCCAAGAGAGCGTGACCGAGCCCGAGCCGGGGGTCGGTCCGGACACGACCCACGATTGGTTCGAATGGGCGGCGAGACCGGGGTCCTCGAGACTGATCTGGCTGCTGTTCACCGGACCCCCCGAGAGGAAGAACAGGGTGAGGATCAACCCCGCCCCGAGCACGGCGATCACAATGCCAAGTACGACCAGCCCGGTGCGCACGAGAGGCGGGAGGGGAGGCCTCCCAATATCCTTGCGGGACCTAGCAGCCTACCGTCCGGCTCGGTGAGAGGCGTATATACTCACAACCCCTTCGGAAGATGCCGTGACCGAGGCCGGGGAAGGGATGTCCTCCTGGACGGAGGTGCCGCCCGTGTGCCCGATGTGCGGTAGCACTCACCGCATCGTGGACACGGTGCTGGCCGAGACCCACTGCGCCGAGTGCGGCCTCGTCTTCGACGGCACCCCAATCGTCGCGACGGCGCCGGCCCTCGCGGAGGCGTCGGGCTCGGAGGGGAGCGGCCGGGGGATCGGCCCGTTCGTCCGCCCCGGAGCCACGAAACGCGCCCTCGGTTCCACGCTGTCGCTCGCCCGCGATGGGCAGGGGAAGCGACTCGGCTGGCACCGGCGCTACGAATTCCAGCACCTCAAGCGGGTGATGCAACGGCAGACGTCGCGGGCCGTCGACGGCCCTCTCGACCGAACCGCCGCCCGGGGCGAGATCCAGACCGCCGGGGAATCGATGGGACTGCCCGCGGTGGTCTTGGCCGAGGCCGAGCACGTCTATGGGGAGGCGAAGGTGCGGGGCCTCTTCCGGGGCCGTAGCCTGCCGGCCAGCGTCGGGGCCTGCCTGTACGCCGCCTGCCGGCGCTTCTCCATCCCCCGGACGTTGGGCGAGGTCGCGCAGGCCGTCGGGGCCCGGCGCTCGGACGTCGGGCGGACCTTCAAGGTTGTCCAGCGAGGTTCGGGGCTCCCGATACCGGGGGTCGGGACCAAGGCGTTCCTCACGCGGTACGCCGAGGAGCTCGCGCTCTCGCCCCGAGTTCGCTCGACGGTCGAAGCGATGCTCGACCAGGCGCGGGAGGACCCCGAGCTTTCGGGGCTCAGCCCGCACGGCCTCGTGGCGGCGCTGATCTACCTCGCGGCGGAGCAGAGCGGGGAGCACCGCTCCCGCGCTCAGGTCGCCCGCGTGAGCACCGTGACCGAGGTCACGTTGCGTTCCACGAGCCGCCTCGTGGAGAAGGTCTGGGGCCGCGCGGGTGTCGCGCGCGAGCCGCCGTAGCCCCTTACTTCAGCAGGTAGTATCCCGCGGCCTTCTCACGGACCTTGCGTCGGGCAAAGCCCTTGGTCTGGAGTTCCTGAAGGGCGTTCATCACCATCGTCTTCGGTAGCCGCGCGACCTGCGTGACCCGCTCCGCGGTCCCCATCTTCTCTTCGGAGAGCATCGCGAGCTCCTTCATCGCCTTGTACACCTTCACCGCGTTGGGAGAAACCTCATCCTCGATCGCCATCGGAACGCCCCACCCCCGCCGACCCCGGCACGCTCATAATGGTGGCGGGCGCGCGCCCCTCCGCCCCCGATGACTTATTTCGAGGCTCGGTCTTGGCGACCGCCCATGCCGGACCTCGATTTTCGCGCGGCTCGACCGTCGATAGGTTCCGGGGTCCGTTCGACGGCGCCCACGTCCCCGGGAGCCGCCGTCGCATGAACGGGCGGTGGTGACGAGTGCCGACGGCCCGCGCCCATGTGGTCTGGACGGACCGGTTCCTCGACTACGATTTTGGACCGTACCATCCCTTCTCCGAGCGGAGCCGGGGGCTGGCGGCTCATCTGCTCGAATCCGTCACGTCGGGCCTCCATCCCGGTGTCTTGGGGTGGTCCCATTCGGTCGAGGTAGCCAGCCGCCCGACGCTGGAGTCGTTCCACCGGCCCGACTACCTCGAGTTCGTGAAGAGGGCGAGCGGCCTCGGAAGGGAGCTCTTCCTCGATGGGGGGGACACCCCCTCCTTCCGGGGATGCTACGAGGCGGCCGCGAGGATCGTTCAAGGTGCGGTGGACGCGCTCGACTACACGACCGAGCACCGACGGCCCGCCTTCCATCCCGGAGGGGGGCTCCACCACGCCCACCCCGACCGGGCGAGCGGCTTCTGCATCTTCAACGACGTGGCGATCGCGGTCGCGCGAGGCGTCCGGAACGGCCATCGGGTCGCCTACATCGACATCGACGCCCACCACGGCGACGGCGTGATGTACGGCTTCTACGACTCCGGCCAGGTCCTCGACATCGACTTCCACCAGGACGGGCGCACGCTGTTCCCGGGCACCGGGTTCCCGCACGAGGTCGGCCGCGGGGACGGCGCCGGCCTGAAGGCGAACGTGCCGCTCCCGCCGGGCGCGGGCGACGAAGCGTTGCTGCCCATGTTCCGGCGCCTGGTCCCGCCGCTCCTGCGACGGTTCCAGCCGGATGTCATCGTCCTTCAGCACGGCGTCGACGGCCACTACGGGGACGAGCTCGCCCATCTTCAGTACTCCCCGGCCGCCTACGCCGAGGTCGACCGCACGGTCCTTTCCTTGGCCGGCGAGCTCACCCACGGCCGTCTCCTGGTGACCGGAGGCGGCGGCTACCGAGCCGAGTCGGTGAGCCGAGTGCTGGCCCGCGCCGGGATAATCCTGGCGGGGCTTCCCGCGCCGGACAACGGCTCGCCCCTTCCGACGGGCTGGCGGGACGACTTTGCCGCGGTCGTCGGAAGAGACGCCCCTCGGACTTGGGCCGACCACCCGCTGCTCGACCCTTCCCCCTGGACCGAGAACGATGAGAGGAGCCTGGTCGGTCAGCTCGAGGCCAAGCTCGGAGACCGGTTCCCGGCTCCCTAGAGCCGGCTCCCCCAGGTGGGTCGGTCGAGCCAGTCCTGGTCGGTCCCGCGGATTCCCGCCTCGATGTCCACCCGCGTTAGACGGGCCCCGGCGTCCCCCCTCAGCTTGGCGCGGACCGCGCCTCGGGCCAGGACGTCCGACCCGATCGCATGCAGGTCGTCGAGCGTCGCATCGACGACGCTTCCCTCAGGGGTCGACAGCATCCCGAGGTGGACCGCCGCGAGGAAACCGTCCCGGGCCAGCCAGTAGCGAAGGTACCCCGACAGCAGCGCATCCGCGTCCCGCTCTAGGGTCGGGGGCTGGTCGGGAGGCATCGCGATGCCGATCGGGCGGGACCCCCCCTCCGGAGAGAGCTCGAGGGCCTCCCAGCCTCCGAGACCCTGCGCCAGCGCAACGGGGCCCGCGCGACCGTCGTAGTACATAGGAAGCCGGGCGAGCCCCTCTTCGGCCGCGGGCGGTTCCTCGGGAAAGTACTCGGAGGACGCGGGGATCAGGCGGCGCTCGCTGAGTCGCTGACGTACCCCCTCCTCGTCCACCCAGCGGCCCTGGTCCTCGAGCTCCCGCACGATCCGTCGTCGACGTCGCTCGGACTCCGAGCGTCGTCGTTCGACCGCGGGGGTGAGCCGTCGGCGCACCGACGCGAGCTCGGAGTCGAGGTCCAAGGGCCGAACGGGCGCTTCGGCCGAGCCGGAGGAGATGAGCGGTTCGAGCCGGAGGCCCGGACAGGAGAGGACGACCGTCGCCTGGAGACGCGTTCCGATATGGACGGAGACCGGGAACTCTCGACACGGGGCGGGTCGCGCCGCATGCACCGCGCATCGAAGGTACTTCAGGAACTGGCATGCCCCGCCGTCCGGTCGTGCGGCCACGCACCGCTCCCCGTCCTCGAGGGCGATCACCGCCTTCGGAGCCGCGGCGCGGAGGCGGGTCTCGTCGTCCCGGTCAAGGCGTGGGGAGGCGAAGCAGCAGAGGCCGCAACCGGGGAGGCACGAGAAACCGAATCCCGACACAAGGGTGACGTCCACCTCGGGAACCGGTCGCTCGGTCGGGCCCGTGGTTCCCACACGTCACCTTCCACCGCCGAGGAGTTCCGTCCTCCACGGCACGGGCGAAGGAGGCGACCGCATTCTCATAACCTTCGCGACGTTGACCCGGGCATGGTGCTCCTGGCCAAGAACATCATGGACGCGTCCATCCTGGGGATGGACGACGAGACCGACGCGCTGACGTGCGCGCGCGCTATGGTCGCGCAGCGGAAGGGCTACGCGATCGTGACCCACGGGGGATCGAAGACCGTGACCGGCATCGTCACCGAATGGGATTTCCTCGAGAAGGTCCTCGTCGGTGGCAAGGATCCCTCCCACGTCTTCCTGAAAGAGCTGGCGTCGCCGAATCCCCATTCCTGCTCCCCCGATACGCCGGTGGACGAGGTCGTCACGGTGATGGCCAAACTCGGGATCCGCCGGCTGGTCGTTCGCTCGGGGGACCAGGTGGTCGGGGTCATCACCACGAGGAACATCCTCGCCACCTTCCGACAATACGTCGACAAGCTCAGCTCGGAGATTGCCGGCTATCAATCGTCCTCGACCCCGCTCGGATGACCCATCACCCGCCGTGTCCGCGAAGGTCGCGCCGTCCGTCCGGAGTACCCCCTGATGGCGGGTGAGCCTCCCCGGGTCCCCGGAGCCCGGGGAGCGTCGAGCTCTCGGGAGGTCGTGTAGCCGTGCAGTACAAATGGCTCGTCCTCTCGAACACGACGGTCGCGACGCTGATGTCGGCGATCGATTCGAACATCGTCCTCATCTCGCTCCCGACGATCGGCCGCGAGCTTCCGGGGACGAACGCGACCCTCCTTCTCTGGATCCTCATCGGGTACTCGCTGCTCACGTCGGTGGTGCTGGTCAACTTCGGCCGGCTCTCCGACATGTTCGGCCGGGTGCGCCTCTACGTTCTTGGCTTCGCTGTGTTCACGGGAGGATCGCTGCTGTGCGGGTTCTCGGGCACGGGGCTCGAGCTCGTCGTCTTCCGCCTCGTGCAAGCGGTCGGGGCGGGGTTCCTTTTCTCGAACTCGGCGGCGATCATCACGGACGCCTTCCCGCCGAACGAGCGCGGCCGGGCGCTCGGGGTGAACCAGGTCTCCATCGTCGTCGGGGCCGTCTCGGGGCTCGTCCTGGGAGGCGTCATCACGTCCACGATCGGGTGGCGGTGGATCTTCTTCGTGAACGTTCCGATCGGCCTCATCGCGACCCTGCGGGCTCGCGCCGACCTCAAGGAGATCGCCAAGCCCGAGACGAGACCCCATATCGACTGGTTCGGGAACATCCTGTTCGCGACGGGGCTCTCGGTACTCCTGCTGGGCGTCACGCTCGGGGCGCTCGGTCAGGTGTCGGGGTCGGTCGCGATCGCGAGCGTCCTCGTCGGGGCCGCCATCCTCGTCGTCTTCCTCTGGGTCGAGATGCACGAGCGGTATCCCATGCTCGACCTCTCCCTCTTCCGCAACCGTCAGTTCGCGGCCTCCGGGCTCGGGATGTTCCTGAACGCCCTCGCCCGAGGGGCGTTCACGTTCGTCCTGGTCTTCTACCTCCAGGGGCCGCCCCGGTTCCTGAGCCCGCTCACCGCCGGGCTGTTCCTCATCCCTACCTCCGCGTCGCTGGCGGTGCTGGGACCGGTGAGCGGCTGGCTTTCGGACCACTATGGCCCGCGTCCGTTCCTCGTCACGGGCCTCGGGGTCTCGGCCGCCGGCTTCCTCTGGCTCGCGACCATCGGACCGAACGATTCGTTCCTCGCCCTCGCCCCCGCGCTGGTCCTGGTCGGGGCGGGGATGGGGCTCTTCGCCTCCCCGAACCGGGCCGCGATGATGACCGCCGTCCGGCCCGAACGTCGCGGGGTGGCATCGGCGATCGGTTCGACGCTCCTCAACACCGGCTCGACCATCAGCCTAGGGATCACCCTCGTCGTGATGAGCTCGGTCATCCCCCTCTCGTCGATCCAGGCGATCTTCCTCGGGGTCGCGAACTCCTCCGTACCGTTCACCGGGGGCGCGAGTTTCCTCATGGCGATCCACCTGATCTTCGTCATCTCGGCCATCCTACTGCTCGCCGCGCTCGTGCCGTCGATCCTTCGGGGCCCTTCGTCACCTGCGGCCGCCGTGCCGAGCCCGGAAGCGGGCGATTGACCCCCGTGAGCCGGGGCCCACCAACGGCTTATCTAGCCCGACTCGGTCCGACCCGCATGGCTCTTCAGCGAGTCGTCATCGTAGGTGCGGCCGGCCGGGACTTCCACAACTTCAACGTCCTCTACCGCGGCCGGTCGGACGTTCACGTGGTCGCGTTCACGGCGGCGCAGATCCCCAACATCTCCGGCCGGGTCTACCCGGCGGGTCTCGCCGGCCCGGGATACCCGAAGGGCATCCCGATCGTGCCGGAGAGCGAACTCAAGGACCTCGTCCGTCGGGAATCGGTCGACACGGTGGTCCTGTCGTACTCCGACCTTCCGCACACCGAGGTCATGCACAAGGCCTCCATCGCGCTGGCCGCGGGAGCGAGCTTTCTGCTCGCCGGCCCGAAGGCGACCATGTTGCCCTCGTCGAAGCCGGTGGTGAGCGTCTGCGCGGTGCGCACGGGCGCCGGCAAGAGCCCGCTGACGAGGTTCGTTTCGGGCTACCTCCGCCAGCACGGAAAGAGGGTCGCGATCGTTCGCCACCCGATGCCGTACGGGGACCTCATGGCGCAGGCGGTCCAGCGGTTCGCCACCATGGAGGACCTGGACCGCGCCCAATGCACGATCGAGGAGCGCGAAGAGTACGAGCCCCACATTCGCGACGGCGCGGTCGTCTTCGCGGGCGTGGACTACGAACCGATCCTGCGTCGGGCCGAGGCGGAGGCGGACATCGTGCTGTGGGACGGAGGCAACAACGACCTCCCGTTCTACGCCCCTAACCTCATGTTCGTCGTCGCCGACCCCTACCGGGCCGGCCACGAGCTCTCCTACTATCCGGGGGAGGCGAACTTCCGGATGGCGGACGTGATCGTGATCAGCAAGACGGACTCGGCCCCTCCCGAAGGGGTCAAGACGATTGAACAGAACGCCGCGCGGGCGAACCCCGCGGCGAAGGTGGTTCGCGCGGGGCTCAAGCTCCTTGCTCCCGAGGCGGAACGTCTCCGCGGGCACCGGACGATCGTCGTCGAGGACGGACCGACCGTCACGCACGGCGGGCTCGACACGGGCGCCGGCACGCTCATCGCCCAACGCCACGGCGCGCTGATCGTCGACCCGCGACCGTTCGCGGTCGGGAGCATCGCGGGGGTGTACAAGGAGTACCCCCACCTCCAGCGCATCCTCCCCGCGATGGGGTACGGGGAGGCGCAGGTGAGGGACCTTGAGGAGACGATCCGTCAGTCGAACGCCGAGTTCGTCGTCGATGGGAGCCCGGTCGACCTGGCGCGCCTCGTCCACGTGCCGCAGCCGATCATATCGGTCCGGTACGAGTACGACGACCTCGGGAACGGCGTGTCGAAAGTCCTCGAGGAGTTCCTTCGGACCGTGGGTAAGTAATCAGCTCCGCGCGAGCCTTCAGCGGGCGCTGGCCGGGGGACCTGCGGCCTCGATTCCCGTGAGGTGGGCCAAGGCGGTCACGAGAGCGCCCGAGTCGAGCGGTAGCCCGAGCGAGCGAACGTTCGCCGGCCACTGCCTCCCGCCTTGGAGGGCGCGTTGACCGACCACGAGGAGCGGAACGTCCCGGGCCTCCACCGGAAACGACCCGGGGTAGCCGCGCAGGGCCTCGCTGTACGCCTGGTTGCAGGCGACCACGATCGCCCGGATCGGCTCCGCCGTCCGGTCCTCGATCCGGTCGAGCGCTGAGGAAAGTGACCCGAACGAGACCACGCGGAACCCGACCGTCTCCAGAAGGATCTGGACCGAGTCGGCGAGGCTCGGGGTCTCCCGAACTACCAGTAGCAACGGGCGGACCATTGTCCGAAACAGCGTCGAAGTGGGTATTCGTCTCCCCGTGGAACCGGCTTGACATCGCCTCTCATGGGTACGGGAAAGCCCATAGCCGCCGGGAGTCTCGGGGCGGCCTGAAAATGCCCGACCGCGGTTGGTTCGAAGCGACGTTCGAGCGCGGGCCGATGGGGGCGCTTCTCCTCGACCCGGACGGGCGCATCGAGCGGGCGAACCCGGCGTTCCGAGAGCTCCTCGGGGTCGAGGAGGACCCGGTCGGCCGCAAGCTCGCGGACCTGCTGACCTCGGGGCACGAACGATTGGAGGAGGGGCGCTCGCGGGCCCAGGGCGAGGAGCGGTCGCGGTCTCTTCACGGGTTCCGACTCGAGGCGCTCGGACGGAAGCGCCGCCACGTAGTCGATGTCGACTTCTACCCCCAGTCGAACGAGTCGGGCGGGGTCACCGGAGTCCTCTTGGTCTTCCACGACCGGACCGGGGTTTACCAAGACCCTGCCGCCTCGGCCCGGCTGTTCCACCAGGCGTTCCTGAACTCCACCAACGCGATGGAGCTCACCGATCGGGACGGCTTCCTGATCGATGTCAACCCGGCGTTCGAGCGGATCTACGGGTACCGACGGGACGAGGTCATCGGTCAGCGACCGAACCTAGTCGCGAGCGGGAGGACGGACCCGGCGGCCTACACCCAGATGTGGAAGGACCTTCTCGACCCGAGGCTCGGCTCCTGGTCCGGGGAGCTCATCAACCGGGACCGGGCCGCCGTCGAGCATCCGGTGCTGATCACGATCACCGCAATCCGCGGCGATGATGGAGTGATCACTCACTTCCTCGGCGTGGCGGTCGACCTGACCGAGCTGCGCCGGTTGGAGCGCCAGGCCCTGCACTCCGACCGCCTCGTTTCGCTCGGCCAGCTCGCGGCCGGCGTCGCCCACGAGATCAACACCCCGCTCGCGAACATCATGCTCATCGCGGAGTCGGTCCGCCGGCGCACCACGGACTCCTGGACTCGGGGACGGGTCGATTCCCTCCTCCACCAGACGGAGTCGGCCGCCCGGATCGTCCGGGGTCTCCTCGACTTCGCCCGCCGCCCCGAGGCGAAGGTCGGGGAGGTCGACCTCGGCGATTCCCTTCGCGCGGTCACGAGCTTCCTCAAGGGCAAGCAATCGGCCGCGGTCGAGGTGGCCGTCGCGCTGCCGGACGAACCGCTCATCGTGCGCGGCGACCGAGACCAGATCAACCAGGTGATCACGAACCTGCTGAACAACGCCTACGACGCGCTGAACGGTCAAGGACGGATCGACATCCGGCTGACGGCGGACCCGGAGTGGGTCCACCTGAGCGTAGCCGACAACGGGGCGGGAATCCCCCCCGACGCGCGCGCCCACCTGTTCGAGCCGTTCTTCACCACGAAGCCCGAAGGGAAAGGCACGGGCCTCGGCCTGGCCATCTGCATCGGGATTGTAGAGTCCCACGGTGGGACGATCGAGGTCGCATCCGAGGTCGGGAAGGGGTCGACGTTCTTGGTGCACCTTCCCCGCCTGACCGCGAACACCGTCGGACCGCCCACCGAGAGCCGACCCTGACACCGGGCCCGCGTGAGCTTCGTCCCGGAGGATTCCGGGGCAGGCAGCGTTATTGCGGGAAAAGGGATTCGATACCCATGCGGTTGCTCGTGGTCGACGACGACGCGGTCTTCCGCGAAGAGCTCTCGACCCTCCTTTCGGACTGGGGCCACCAGGTCGAGGCCGTCTCTTCGGGCGCGAAGGCGGTCGAGGCCCTCGAGGCCACCGAGTTCGACGTGATCTTTTCGGACGTGCGGATGCCCCGGATGAACGGTATCGAGCTCCTGCGCCAGGTGCGCGAGCGTTGGCCGCGGGTCTACGTGATCATGATCACCGGTTTCGGAACGGTCGAGGCCGCGGTCGAGGCGATGAAGCTCGGCGCGTTCGATTACGTCCGCAAACCGTTCCGTTCGGAAGCGGTCCAGCGGATTGTGTCCCTGATCCAGGACCAGCGCGCGTTCTCGGTCCCGAGCGGGGGCGAGAAGGACCCCGTCCGTCTTGCCGAGAAGTGGGCGAAGGCGGGCCACGAGATCCTGCTGCTCGGCGCGACCCCGCGAAAGCCGTTGGCCCGCGTCACGGTCGCGGACCTTCCGATGGTGGATTCTCCGGCCGGGCTGCAGGACACGGTCCTGCGGTTCGTCGAAAGCCACCCCCGTCCGGCGGTGATCATCGCCGGGGTCGAGCGGCTCTTCGCGACCCACCGGACGGAAGACGTGGCTCACGCTCTCAGCGAGATCGTCCAGCGAACGGAGGGGAAAGGACCGATCGCGGTGGGCTTCGACCCGAGCGTGCTTCCCGACACGGCAGTCCTGCAGGTGCGGGCGGCGATCTCCGCGGTCCGCGTCCAGGGCACCCTCGGCGCCCTCGCGAACCCGCTGCGGCGCCACATCCTGCGCCGGCTCTCGGAGGGCCCGACCTCGTTCACCGAGGTGATGCGCGCGGCGGGGATCGACGACTCTCCCAAGCTCTCGTTCCACCTGAGGACCCTTCAAGAGGAGGGGCTCATCACACACTCCTCCGAATCGTACCACCTCACCGTGACCGGTAAAGAGGCCGTGCGGGTCCTCCACGAGGTCGACGAGCTCGGGTCGGCCGAGGAGGGTCGGGTGCTGGTCTTCCCTACCCCTCGGTCGGCTTCTGGGCGCTAGTCCGACGGACGGGTTTCGACCGCCCTTTCCGGGTCACGAACAGCTGGTGCCCCCCGTCGCCTTCGGGGATGAACTCCTCTCGAACGATGCGGAAACCCTCCGAGCCGAACCAACGTCGGTAGGTGGCCGCGCCGTGCTGGCTCCAGAGCATCGGGGCGTCCGAACCGAGCCATCCGGACTCCTTTCCCTCGTACTCCGAGTGGCCGAGGATCGAGAGGAACCATCCACCCGGGACCAGCCACCGGGCCACCTTCCGGAAGAGGGATCGGTGCTCCTCGCGAGGTACGTGAATGAGGGAGTACAGGGCGACCACCGCGGCGAAGGTGTTCGGGGGAAAGTCGACTTCGGAGAGGTCCGCTCGAACGAAGGGAGCTCGCGGGACGAGGCGGCGGGCCCGGCGGACCTGGACGTCGGAGATGTCGACCCCGGTCACTCGGAACCGGCCGGCCAGGATCCGCGCCGCGGGGATGCCGCTCCCGGACCCGAGGTCGAGCACCTCCGAGCCACGGGGAAGCGTCGTCAAGACCGGGCCGAGCCAGGCACGGTAGTCCCTCTCGAGGTGCCCGAAACAGTCGGAAGACGCATTTCGGGGACGGTACCGGTAGGAGACGCGATTCCAGCTGGAGCGGACGGTCCCCTTCCAGGAAGCCCGAGAGACCCGTCGCGGATCGGTCGTGCGGTCCGACACGGGCGGCCTACGGGAACGGAGTAGAAGGCATGTGGGTCTCGATGGTCGATACCGACGAAGAAGGAACGGTCGAGGCCTCTCGATCGCTCCCGGACCGACCCGAACGGGTTCATGAACCCCTGCGTATTGGGAGCGGTGGAGAGGCAAGGGTCCGTGCCCGCATCTAAGTCGAATCCCCCCAAGGTCGAACCGAGCGCCGCGAGGTCGAACAATTTCCTCTCCGTCACCGATGAGCGGACCGGAACGAACTACCGGATCCCGATCCAGGACGGGACGATCCGTGCGACGGACCTTCATCAGATCCGTTCCGGGCCGGACGACTACGGTCTCCTGAGCTACGACCCGTCGTTCGCCAACACCGCCTCCTGTCGAAGCGCCATCACCTTCATCGATGGCGACAAAGGGATCCTCCGCTACCGCGGGTACCCGATCGAAGAGCTCGCCGCCTCGAAGTCGTACCTCGAGGTCGCCTACCTCATCATCCACGGGAACCTCCCCAGCAAGAGCCAACTCGAAGAGTGGCTCCACAACATCACGTTCCACACGATGGTCCACGAGAACGTCCAGAAGTTCATGGACGGGTTCCACCACGATGCCCACCCGATGGGCATGCTGGTGAGCACCCTCGCCGCCCTGTCGACCTTCTACCCGGAAGCCAAGAACATCTCCGACGAGCATACCCGCTACCAACAGGCGTACCGTCTGATCGCAAAGGTCCCCACCGTGGCGGCCTTCGCCCACCGGCATTCGGTAGGGCTGCCGTACATCCATCCGAGCAACGACCTCTCCTACACCGAGAACTTCCTGGCGATGATGTACCGACCGTCCTGGACCACCCGGTACACCCCAGATCCAGTGCTCGCGAAGGCCCTCGACACGCTCTTCATCCTGCACGCGGACCACGAGCAGAATTGCAGCAGCAACGCGATGCGAGCCGTGGGGAGCTCTCACTCGGACCCGTACTGCAGTGCTGCGGCCGCCGCGGCGGCGCTCTACGGACCGCTCCACGGCGGGGCGAACGAGCAGGTCGTCCGGATGCTCCAAGAGATCGGCACGAAGGAACACGTCCCCCAACTGATCCGCCAGGTGAAGGAAGGCAAGCGGCTCTTGATGGGGTTCGGGCACCGGATCTACAAGAACTACGACCCGCGAGCCCGCCTCATCCAGCAGATCGCGGAGGAGGTCTTCGCGGTGACCGGGCGAAACCCCCTCATCGACGTCGCGCTGGCCCTCGAGAACATCGCGCTCTCGGATGAGTACTTCATTCAGCGTCGGCTCTACCCAAACGTCGACTTTTACTCGGGGATCATCTATCAGGCGATGGGATTCCCGACCGACATGTTTCCGGTCCTCTTCGCCATCCCCCGGATGTCCGGCTGGGTCGCCCAGTGGATCGAAATGATCCAGGACCCGGAACAGAAGATCGCTCGACCCCGCCAGGTCTTCATCGGCCAACCGGAGCGCCACCTCGAGGTCTCCGGAGCAAAAGCGCCGGTCCGCAAGCCATCGCGGACGGTCGTCCCGCGAACGAAGAAGGCGACCTAGCGCTTCGCTCGAAGGACCCGAGAGCGGGTGCCCGAACCCAACTCGGTCCCGGACCCGGGTCGATCTCGGGAGGAGCACTTCTACTTAGGCGTCTCCGTTCTCTCGGCTCGAAGGCAAGGACTCTCGAACCGACATGAAGCTCCTCGGCTACGATGAACTCCCCGTATCGTACGACCCCGGCCGTGCTCTCGTCAGCCTGGCCGCCTTCGGAGAGTTCCACCACCGACGTACCATCGACCTCTGGCGACGTCGGACCTCCCTGCTCGCGGACTATGTGGGGGTGTTCGCGGTCGACCACGGAGCGGTCGTCGGGCAGGCATTCGTCGAGCGCATCGCCTACACGTTCCCGCACGGGACCGAAACGGTCAGCGGCGTCGCGGGAGTATCGACCCGCCTCGACCACGCCCGGGCGGGGATCGCGCGTCGGATTCTCGAAGAGGTCCATCGTCGGGAGCGGGAGGCGGGGATCGACTACGCGACCTTGTGGACCAACCGATCGTGGGGCGCCCACCGTCTCTACGAGGAGCTGGGCTACCGAGACGTCTACGTACCTCCCCTGGCCGTCCGAATCCTCCCGTCCCGCCGCCGCCGGCCCCACCGGACGAGGGTCCGACCGGGGCGAACCTCCGACCTCCTCGAGGTCGAGAGGCTCCATGCCCGGTTCGGAGAGGGAAGGTGGGGCTTCGCGCAACGCCCCGACGGATTCGCCCGGGTGGCCGCCGCCGGGGGGGAACTTCGCCCGAGGGAGGAGATCCTGGTCGCTCTGGACCGCGGCCGACCTTCGGGCTACGCGATGTTCAGCGCCGACCGGAACCGGACCATCTGTGGGGAACTGGTCACGAGATCGGCCTCCGACCGGACCCGGTTGACGGCCTCGTTGGAGGCTCGAGCGCAGACCGGCCTGGTCGCGTTCCGGGATGGGGCAGTCGATGCCATGGGTCCTGGCCTGCGTCGCCGCGGGTACGTGGTCGCTTCGGCCGGATGGTTCGGACTGATGGCGACCGCGTTCGGACGCAAGCGAGGTCGCGCCGAACTCGTGCGGGAGTTCGGCACGCGCGACCCCCGCTTCCTCTGTTTCACGGGCGACCGCTTCTAGAGACGCGGGGCCCCGGAGCCCCCGGGGACACCGACACGCTTACCCACGGTCGGTCGTTCCGAGATCGTGAATCCGACCGAACGAGTTCCGGAACGGACGATCTCCGCGCCGGCGTTGACTTACGACGACCGCCGCTGGCTCCACGACAAATGTGAGCGGCTCGCCGCGGAGGAAGGTCAGCTTTCCTCCGTGAGGACGTCGTACTACGCCGCCATCGGGACCGTGCTTATCACCGGGCTCGTGGTCGTGATTGCCGACCTAATCAACCAGCCGTCGCTCCTGACCGTCGTCGTCCCGTTCCTGTCGGTGCTGGGCATCTTGATCTCGATCGTCTAGGCGGTCCTGTTGCACCGGACGGACGATGCCCAGAACCTCTGGCGGGAAGCGGCCCTTCGGCTCGAACAGAGCGAACCACCGGTGGACGGAGAGTGGAACGTTCCGATCACGCTCCGGTCGGGGGCGACCCTGGACCCGAACCTGCTCCGACCGTTCGAAGCCCACGCGGAGCGATTCTCGCGCCGTCGATCGATCTCGTGGATGGACCGGGTGAACCCTTCGGCCCTGACCGAGGTCCTCCCGCTCACCTTCTTCGGCCTCTGGGTCGCCGTGCTCGCGGTCGTGTGGGTCTGGTTCCTCATCCTACGTTGAGCGCCGTGCGAGCGCCGGACCTGAGGGGCTTTCCTCACACGTCGACGTCGGCGGCCACACGCCCCTTCCGGATGGCGTCGAGGAGCGCTTGGTAGTCCCGTTGCGTCTGGTCGGCATAGGTTTCCGCGAAGGTCGTGACCGCCTCGTCGAAGAGGCCCCGATTCCCGAGGTACCCGCTGATCTGTGCCGGGTCTCCCGTACGGGCATGGGCACGGGCAAGAGACGTACCGCAGAGCGTGGCCAGGGCAACAAACTCCCGGGCGCCCAGCGCGGAAAGGTCATAGGAGAACTTCATGTCCCGCAACTGGCGAACGTAGAAATCCCGGCTTCGGAGGCGGCTCCACCCCAGGAAGATGTCGCTCGCCTCCTGAACCTGGTGCTGCCCGACCACCACCCGTTCAGCGTGGTTCGAGTACGCGCTCGGTCCGAGAAACGGCTCGAGGGCGGACGACGTCGCCTGCTTCAGCTGGAGGAAGAGCGGGTCCTCCACGTCGGAGTCTCCCATCAGAAGAAGGACCGAGCACGCTAGGCCGACGCTTCCTACCCCGACGACCTTCTGGGCGACGTCCACGATGTGGTACCGGTCTAGCAGCATGCGGCGGTCGTCGGGAAGGGTAGCCAGGTAGCGGTGATAGAACGACCTCGACTCCTCAAAAGCGGCGGGATCCTTGTAATGAACGATCAGGGGCGGGTCATCACGGATGCGGTAGCGTCCCCTCACCGCTCGGGCCATCTTGGGAAAGGCATGGAGACTGGTCCGCCGGCGCGCCCTTGCGACACCTCGACCGATCAGTCTTCGCGGGTTCCACCCCGCCGGCAGGGATGGGCTTTCAAGGTCAAAATGGAAGTACCAGGTGTCGAGGTAGCGCATCCCGGCGAATTCGGCCATCATCTCACGGTACGACCGCACGGCCGCGCGGGCCGCCTCGCGGGCCCCCGAACGGCCGTACCGATTCTGTCGGCCGGCCACCACGAGGCTGGTGGCGAGACGCTTCACGTCCCACTCCCATGGCCCGGGAAGGGTCTCATCGAAATCGTTCACGTCGAAGACCTGGTGGCGCTCCGGCGTGCCAAAGATCCCGAAGTTGCTGACGTGGGCGTCGCCGCATAGCTGAGCTTGAAGGCCCGTCACCGGCGTCGTCGCCAGGTCGTGCGCCATCACGACGGCCGCGCCACGGAGGAACGCGAACGGGGACAGGGACATTCGCCCGTAGCGAATCGGCAACAGTGCCGGTAGGCGGGTCCGTTCGGTGGTTCCGAGCAGTTCGATCGGATCCGGCCGGTCCCGGGCGGGAGTCCAGAGCGCGTGGCTCGACCGAGGTACGCGGCGCCTCAAGCCTCGGCCCGCGGCGAACCGCCCGGCCCGGGTTGTGAAAGCGGAAGATGCCTTCGAGGCCGTGCTGGAATTGGCCATGCTCTCGCTTCCTTCCCTTGGAGTACCTCGGTACCGGGCAGATTCGGGCCCGGGGAACGCGACGTCCGATAGGAACCTTACCGGACCCCCGCTCTAAGCCTTTCTCCGTCCATGTGCGGGGGCACGGTTCGATGGTCGGAACCCAATCGCCGCTGGGACCGTCGAACGTACTACCTCGGCGTGCCCGGGGAAACCCCGTGGTCCTTCGTCGATGAGGACGAATCGGTCGCTGCGCCCCCCGTTCCTAAATACCTTCGTCCTTGCTACGAGAACGGGATCATCCGTGAGTTGGACCGAGTACCTTCCCACAATCGTGCCCCTCGTGGTGGCTACTGCGTTGGCGGTAGGCGGGTACTTCCTATCGGGCTACAGCGCCCGATGGCTCCGCCAACATCGCGCTCCGCCGGCGGCCGTACGCTGGGCCCGTTTCGCGATCTCGTTGACCGGGTTTCTCCTGGCCGGCGCGGTTCTGTTCGTCGCGTTTGGGCCCCTCACCGTCACCTCGGGCCTGACGTTCTCCGCCATCGTGGGTCTTGCAGCCACTCTGGCCTTACAGACGACGATCGGGAATGTGATCGCGGGTTTCATCCTGCTTCGCGACCGGGTGCTCCGATTGAACGATCACATTCAGATCGGCGGAGTCAGCGGGACGGTGGTCCGATTGGGATTGGTGACGACCTGGCTCCGCCTCGAGGACGGGAGCCTAGCCTCTGTTAGCAACTCGAACCTGCTAAGTGGTCCCCTGGTCAACAAGAGCGCGGGAGACCGTCTCCAGGGCGAGTACTAGCTCCCCCTCACCCGGGTCCGGCGGGGAACGGGGAGCGCTGTCGAAGGTGCTCCCCCCGCCTTGACGGGGGGATTATGGAGGAGGAGGACTATGGGACCGGGGCACATGGGGCTAGTCCGGTCGGTGTTCCTCCGCAGTTTGTGGCGTTCGGTCCAGCGCGGCGGCAGTGGAAAGGCCCCGGTCATCGCCGGCCACAAGCTGCTCTACCGCTGCAACCTCGAGTGCGCCATGTGTCCCTTTTGGCGGCGCGAGGACGAGAGCCTCCTCAGCGTGGACGACGAGGTTCGTATGATGAAGTCCTTGGCCCGTGCGGGAGTCTCGTTCTTGGGGTTCGAAGGCGGCGAGCCGCTCCTCCGCCGGGACCTGCCCGAGATCCTCGCGGAGTCTCACCCGCGTTTCCACACCTCCCTGGTCACGAACGGCTGGCTACTGAGCCACCGCATCCGCGACATCGCGTCTCACCTCGACATGATCTTCGTCTCGCTGGACGGCATCGGCGACCTTCACGACCGCCTTCGCGGCATTCCCGGGTCGTTCGACCGAGCGGTGGAGGGGATCCGGTCGGCCCGAGGACGCGTTCCGGTCGCGATCAGCTCCACGATCACCAACGAGAACCTGGACGATGCCGAGAAGATGGTCGCGCTCGCCCAGCGGCTCGGGGTTGGCGTGACGTTCCAGGTCGCCTACAACTACTCGGCCGCCGAGAGCCTGGCTCCGGAGGGTCCAAAGCTCCGGGAGACCCTCAAGCGGTTGTTGGCCCTCAAGGAGCAGGGCGCGCCGATCATCGAATCCCGAGAGTACTTCACGACCGTTATCGACTCTTGGTTCCGGGGGGCTCCCTGGCGCTGCAAGCCGTGGATGACGATGAACGTCGACCCCCAGGGACGGATCGTCCTGCCCTGCTACACGCTTCGGGAGTACGGCGGCGAGGGCTTCGTATGGGACGTCGACGTCCGAAAGCTCTGGAATACGTTCGAGTGGGAGCCCTACGAGACGTGCAACAAGTGTGCCCTTGCCTGCTACCTCGAGCCGTCGCTGTTCCGTTGGACGAATCCGACAATGATCCGAGAACGGATCCTGGACCCGATCGTCGCCTATCTCGATTGGAGCGTCGAAGAGGAGCTGCCCGTTCCGGCCTAGATTCCGTCCCGCGTTCCGACTGTGGGGGATTCCGCGATTGGGAGTCCCCCGGGGGACCAAGTCCCTAGGAACACAACCTTCGGCGGAGGAGGGGCTTCCGTCCGTGGCATAACAAGTACATGGGAGGGGTCCAAGTCAGCTCGCTAAGGCTGGCGGTCCCCCGTCGCCATCGAGGCGCTACGGGAGAAAGTCGGGAGCGACGGCTCCCATCTTCCGTGACCGGGCGGAGCCCGTCAATCTACAATGCTGCGAATGATCTCCTCGGCGGAGTCGAAGACCACCTTCTGTTGGCAGAACCTCGGGAGGTACTTGGCCGCCTTTCCGGAGTTCGTCGCGGTCGTTCGGTGACCCATCTCCTCGATCGGCGCGACGACCATGCAGGTGTCTGCGACGACGTTACCGCCCGCCGCTTCCACCGCATCGACGTACCCCAGCTTCTTCGACAGCTCCTTGACGGCTCTCGAGGTGCACACCCAGAGCGTCACCCCGTCCCGGATCCTTTTTCCGTCGAGGAGGGAGGCGATCTCTTTCACTTCGTTCAGCGAGGCGTGGGGGCATCCGAACGTGACCAGGTCCAACTCTTCGACCTTGCCGGTGTTGAGCTTCTTCTTCACTTCGTTGAGCGACTCCCGGGTGACCTCGATTCGTTCCTCGATCTTGCCCAGGTCGATGAGATGGGCGGCGGCTTCCGGGGTTATGTCCTGGATGTGGTACAGGTCAATGGACCCGGAGGCCGCGCCCGCGGCACTCAGGACCTTGAACTCCTCGAGCGTCGGCGGGGACCGAATTCCCGTGATATAGGGTATTCTTCCGCGGGCGAGCTCGCCGAGCTTGTACCCCAGGAGACTGAAGTCGACGACCCCCTTCAGGTCGCAACTCACGTGGATCTCCACTTTCGGGTTCCGGTTTTCCGCGAGGTGCAGCCCGTACCGTGGGCCGTATCCCGCGATCGCGTAGAGCAGGGTGCTCAATCCGGACTCTCGGTTGGTCCGCACACCGAGAACGGAGTTGGCGAAGCCTACTACGGAGGACTCTGAAAGAAAAGAATCCGTGAACGGCGTGGGCATGCTACCGATGAGATAGGGGGTACAGGTTATCGTCGGGATGGCTCCCATCTTGCGGTAGATCTCGATGACCTCTTCCTGCTTCCGGGCAAATTCCTCCGGGATTCCCAGGGCTTGCCAATCCTCGAGGTCCATTCCCGCCGGGTTGATCGTTACGTTCTTGGACCGGAACTTGTACCGGCTTCCGAAGTACCTTCTCAGCTCCAGGCCGGTTTCTGTGATCGTCTTGTAGGACACGCCCGCGATTTGGACGTGGTCTACGGGAATGAACTCGTCGGTGCCGAGAAGCTCACCGGCCCTCACCAAGAAATCGACGATCTCCGCATCGATGCCGAGCCCTTCGAGTTTGCTCCGGTCGACCGTTTTCTTGACGGTTCCGCGGATCTCGATGTCGATCTTGCCGAGGATGGCACCCCACATCGTGATCGGATCAGTCTTGTCGAGGACGATCCGCTTCGGGGCGAAACCGCGGACCGCCAGGTTCACGATCCGGTCGGAACCGACGGTCGAACCGGAGGCCGAGGGGAAGTGCAACGCGGTACCGGCGATACTCTTACCGTACAGCTCGTGGTTGGGGTTGATGATGACACCGTTGGAATCGACATCGTCAAGCCAAGATATTTGCTGGGTCGTCCGAAGTTCCTCCACGGGTCCACCCATCACACATCGAACGCCAGCTGAGCCTTCTTCATCTTCAACTCCTTCTCGGCCGGCACGAGAAGGGGCTTTGTCGCATCGATGGCCAGCTTGCTTCCGATACCTTCCGGCGTGGCCATAGGATCGAGGCTCGACCCTTTTACGCCCTTCATCACGACCTCCTTTCCGGCTTCCCAGTACATCGTCACCGCATAGTTGACTTCGTTGGGATCGGTAACATCCACGTCGCTGTCGACAATGGTGATTCTCTTGAGACTCCGATGGCCGTGGATCGCCGCATCGATCGCTATCCTCGCGTCCGCGTCGCTCCTCTTCTGTATGGCCACGACGGCGTCGAGCCAGCCACTGCCCCCTTCTGTGAGGTACACGTTCTTGACGTCGATGCCCGCCTCGTTCAGCGATTTGTAGATGGTCGGAGTCCTCGGCGCCCCCATGAGAAGCCGATGCTCGTGGCCTCCCGGAAGCAACGCGTGATAGACCGCATTTCTTCGCATGACGATCTTGTCGATGACAAACACGGGCTGTACCCGTACCACATCGTAGGTGTTGGTCAGGTCGACAAACGGTCCCTCCGTCGTGGTCTCGTCATGAAGTATCTTGCCCTCGAGCACGATCTCGGTGTCCGTGGGGTAGCTTGTGTCGTTGGTTCTTGCCCTGGAAACTTCGATGCCGCCCTCCAAGGCTGCGGCAATCCCGAGCTCGTAGAGCCCCCTTTCCACGCTGGTGGCGCCGGCCACAAGCACCCCGGAACGGTTGCCGATCGCGATCGAAACGCCAAGGTCTTCGCCATGCTCCCGGGACTCCAGATACATGGTGTGGAGGTCGCGCTTTTCGACCAGCCTACCGACGAACCGGTCCTTGCCTATCCGGGAAAGCCGGTGGAAGGACATGTTCCGGAGGTTTCCCCGCTGGGCGAACACAACGCCGGACGTGATGTACGCTCCTTGGTCGTTCGGATAATGCGTCAGTATCGGGACGAGGTCGAGGTCGGGCTCGAGGTATTCAAATTCCCCACGACCTTCCGTGATCGTTCCGGGATTCTTGATCGCAAGATCCAGTCTCTCGATCCACTCTTCTTTCCGTATCTCGAGACTTTCACAGAGCAGGTCCATGCTGCTGAGCAGGTTGCCGGCCACGGGCACCGAACCGCCCTCTACGTTCTCGAAGAGGATCGGTTTGCCTTCGTGCTTCTTCAGAAGGGCCGGAATCTCATACTTGGTGCTCACCGGTCTCGTAACCCTTGTGAGCAACCCCTCAGAATCCAGTTTGGAAAGAAACTCTCTGAATTTCATACCGATATTGACCCCCGCTCAGCACCTCTGAAGTAAGGGCCACCGCCGGGCTGACCTTCGCCGAGGGCCACCCGGAAGACCCCTCCGACGACGTTTCGGTCGATTCCGCTCGACACGGCAAGCCCGATGGGCTGGCCGCCTCTTAAGGGAGGCCGGGGCCCCTATCGAAGAGCCTTCTCTTCGGCGGTTCCCTCCCACGAGCTTTATCCGGTTGGACCACGATAATGATGGGATAGGAGGGGACGCTCGTGCGTGAGTACGACGGCCTCACAGAACGCCCGAGGCGGTGTCGTTTCGATGCAGCACCCGTCGGAGGTCCGGCGGTCGAGCGACCGGTTCTGCAGGGCATGTGGCCGCCGCCGGTTCTGAGGCGCATCCGGACTACGGGGCTCCGCCTCCGGTCCGTCGGGTGCGCCTTATGACCGCCTTCTACCTATCCGACATTCTCGTGCTCACCGGATAGGCCGGGCGGCGTCTCGCTCGGAGGGACCTTGGTCAGCTGCCGCTGCAGGTCCTCGGAGGCTTTGGCAAGGTGGGGCCGGAGGTGCGCGAGACCGAGGTCCGAGGCGATCGCGTAGGCGCGCCGGGCCCCTTCCAGGTCTCGAATCTTGAAACGAAGACTTGCGAGGCGGAACGCCGCCTCCGCCTCGTCAGCCGGAAGCTGAAGACGCCGGCACATCTCGACCGCCTGTTCGTACGCACGTTCCGCCTCTTCCCACAGGCCGCGGCGTTCGGCGATCAAGCCCCGGTCGAGCTGTACCCATATTCGTCCGAGTTTGTCAGAAAGGTGCTCGATCAGGCGGCCGGCCTGTTCGTTGTCCCGTTCGGCTTCCTCGACCTGGCCGAGGGCGAGGAGAAGCTCGACGCGCGACAAGAGGGCGAGTCCGGCGCCGCGGCTGTCGTGCGACCGCTCGGCCGCCTGCAGCGCCTTCTCCAGGTACTCGAGACCGTCCTGCGGACGAACCTCGCCGACCGTCGTGCCGAGGTTGTAGTACGCCCGGACGAGCTCCCTCCCATCGCCCGGCCGATTCAGCCGTTCGACCGCGCGTTCGTAGCATTCGACCGCGATGTCCTGGACCTCGGTACCGAGAAGAGAGAACGCGTTCCCGATGTCGATGAAGAGGCTGCCCAAGGGTCCCGGGTCGTCCGTCATCCCGATGAGGTCGAGCGCCTGCATGTACTGCTCCAGAGAGTCCCGATACGCCCCCCGCTGGAACGCGACGCGCCCGAGAAGCCGGTGTGATTGCGCGCCCCCGAGACGGTCGTCGTCGTCCTCGAACAGCCGCAGCGCCTCCGCACTGCGCGCGGCCGCCGTGTCGAGGTCGAGGCTATCACGAGCGACTTCGGCGCGGGACAGCAAGAGACGGGCGCGGACCCGGGGCGATTCGGTCCCGAGCCGCTCGAGGGCCCCCGTGAACCGCAGGTCCGCGCTATGGAAATTGCCGAGAGAGTAGTAGAGGTCCCCCAGGGCTTCGGCGACCTCCGCCCGCTCGTTCCGACGGTCCCCGGGAAGCGAGGCCAGGTCGAGGAGGACGCGTTCGAGTAGGTCGGCGGCGACCTCGGGCTCGCCCGCCGCGCGCGCCGCCTCGGCCGCGTGACGGTTGTACTCGTAGGACTTTGCGGGAACCTTCCCGAGGAAGTAGTGTCGTCCGAGCTCCGTGAGCACCGGGAGGG
>Ga0187885_10000091_pt1 | contig 105201 bp, 96 predicted proteins | sample June2016WEW_20_1_3_FD_132970 | JGI IMG/M metagenome (GOLD analysis project Ga0187885, IMG submission 132970) | Peatland microbial communities from SPRUCE experiment site at the Marcell Experimental Forest, Minnesota, USA - June2016WEW_20_100 | ecosystem: Environmental > Terrestrial > Soil >...
CGACCCGGGTCGGCCGGACGTGGACGTCAGCTTCGAACTCCTCCTGCTCAAGGTCGCCATCGCGCCCGCATTCATCGGCATTGTCAGTCTCATCGCGCTGCGTTACGGCCACCGCGCCGCCGGTTGGCTCGTCGCGCTGCCGATCAACACCGGGACCATCCTCTTCATCCTGGTCCTGACGGAAGGAACGGCGTTCGCGGCGACGGCGGCGCTGGGGGCGCTGCTGGGCATCGTCTCGCTCTCCGTGTTCGCCATCGGATACGCCCGCTCCGCGATGCGATACCGTTGGCCCGTGTGCCTCGGGATCGCGGCGACCGGATTCGTCCTCGCTACGATCGTCTTGAGCCAAGCGCCCGAGATGGTTGCGGTCGATCTCGTCGGGTCGGTGCTCGCGGTCGGGATCGTGCTGGCCCTCCTACCGAGATGCGCCGAACCCATGTCGTCGGCTCCGGCCCCCCGGTGGGAGATCCCGCTTCGGATGCTTACCGCGGCGCTCCTCGTCCTGGCCATCACGACGGCGGCCGAGAGTCTGGGACCTCGACTCAGCGGTCTATTGAGCCCGATTCCGGTCTTCACGATCACACTGGTGATCTTCACGCACTCCCGCCAGGGGCCCGCGCCCGTGTTCGTCTTCCTCGGTGGCCTTCAGTACGGCCTCTTCAGCTTCGCTGCGTTCTGTGCGGTGGTCGCGGTCCTCCTCGGTCCCTACGGCCTTGGCGTCGCCATCAGCGCAGGGTTGGGAGCGTTCCTCGGCGTCTACGGGCTCGTGAGAACGGTGTTGGGTCGGTTCTCCTCGCGTCCGGGGAAGGGCTCCGACCCGACCGCGTAACCTCGGCCGATGCGCACGCCGGCGTGCCGGAGAAACGACCGGAAATCGTATCCCGCGCCGCTTCCTAGCGAGGCGACACGACCCATGGACCCCGTCCCCCTCGCGGTGCGCATCCCGGTCGGGAAGGTGTGGCTCGACGCGGACCTCGTCCCGGCCCGCCCCGGGAGAGGGACGGTCATCTTCGCTCACGGGAGCGGGAGCGGCCGCAAGAGCCCGCGCAACCGACAGGTGGCGACCTTCCTCAACACCCGCGGCCTCGGCACGCTCCTTCTCGACCTCCTCACCGAGTCCGAGGCCCGGGTCGATGAGCTCAGCGCGGAATACCGCTTCAATATCCCGCTCCTCACGGAACGCCTCCTCGCGGCGACCGACTGGCTGATCGCCCGGCCCGAAGCACAGGGGGCTCGGCTCGGATACTTTGGCGCGAGTACTGGAGGCGCGGTCGCGATGGTCGCCTCGGCCGGCAGGGCGGAGGTCGTAGGCGCCGTCGTCCTGCGGGGAGCGCGCAGCGACCTCGGCGACTCGGCCGCGGCCCGAATACGTTGTCCCACGCTGATGCTCGTCGGCGGGCATGATGCGCCAATCCGAAGCGCCAACGCGCAGACGATGCGGCTCTTGCAATGCAAGCACGAGCTCGTCGTCATCCCAGGCGCCTCTCACCTGTTCGAGGAGCCCGGTACGCTGGAGCAGGTAGCCGAAAGGACGGCGGATTGGTTCGACCTTCACCTCTCCGGTACGAAGAAGTAGCTCGCTGCGACGACCGGCGGCGGTCGCCATCCCATGGGAAGCCGGCTATCAGGGGGAGGGGCTGGACCCCCGAAGAGAACCAATCGTCCGGTGAGACCCTGTCAGGCCGGGCGGCCGGTGCTCCCTTCGATCGGCCTCGGGGACTACCGCGGTCGGAGTGCCTTGGGGGTGGTGGGACGAGCCGTGGGCGTACGTGAAGGAATAAGACGGTCCGCGAAGAACGCCAGATGATCGGAAAAGAGACCGATGATCTCGCCCATGGAGGTGGGTCCATGTCCCCACTTCGCGCTCGCCCGGAGGAGGATCGGCTCGTCGGAGGCCGTCGCAGCTTGGAGGCGAGCCGTCATCTTTCGCGAGTGAAGCGGGTTTACCCTCCGGTCGTTTTCCCCCGTAGAGAGGAGGACCGCTGGGTACCGGGTGCCGTCGTTCACGTGGTGGTACGGGGAGTAGGCGTAGAGGGCCCGGAACTGTTCGGGGTCGTTGACCGTTCCGAACTCCGTCACGTTGAACTGTCCGTTCGAGTCGCGTTCACTGACCAGCGAGTCGAAGATGCCGACATCGGCCACCACGGCCCGGGCTAGGTCCGGCCGCTGGGTCAGGACCGCTCCCATGAGCAACCCTCCGTTGCTGCCACCAAAGATGCCCAGCCGGTCCCTCGAGCTGTACCCCTGCTGACAAAGGTGCTCGGCGCAGGCGAGGAAATCGTCGAAGACGTTCTGCTTCTTGGTGAGCATGCCCTCCCGGTGCCAGCTTTCCCCATACTCACCGCCACCCCTCAGATTCGCTACGGCCAATAGGCCCCCGTTCTCCAACCAAGGAATCCACCATACGACGTATTGCGGGGAGAGCGAAATCCCGTACCCGCCGTATCCCGTGAGCAGCAGAGGCCGTGTCCCGTCCCGTGCCAATCCTTTGGGCACGATGATGCTCATCGGGACCCGGGTCCCGTCTTTCGAGGTGGCAAAGTCCCGGACCACTTCCCAGCCCGAGAGATCCGTCGGCGAGGGAGAGGAAAGGGGGGTCGGCAACGGAGTGTTTGTCCCCTTCGAAAGGAAGTACGAAGGAGGAGCGAGGAACGTGTTGACCCCGAATAAGATTCGGTCCCCGTCGAGGGGAGTCATTTCGCGGATCGCCGAAACCGGGGGTATTGGGATCTCATTGACTTTTCCGGTAAGTAGGTCGAACCGTGCCAAACGCCCTACGCCGGCCAGTTGTTGATTGAGATAGAGATAGTTCGGAGTGGCGACGATGCCATCAACGATCCACTCGCCTTCGGGAAGTAGGGGCTCGGCTTCTGCCACCGTCCCGTTCGGGGCCTTCACGCGAAGCAGGCGCCCCCGCGGCGACCCCTTACGGGACACGAGGTAGAGGCATCCATCACGGCCTATCGTGGCATGGACGATTTCGTCCTTCGGATCGCTCACGCGGGTCCATGAGGATTTCCCATCCCCGGTCCAGTATTCGAATTGACCCCCGTCACCGTGGGCGACTTCAACGAGATATCGCTCCCGGTCCGGCAGACTCTCGAGTTTCACCTCCGCAATTCGCGGGAATTCCTTCCCGAGAGCATAGGTGTCGTCTTTGTCCGAGCTCCCGAGCCGGTGAAAGTAGACCTGCTGGTAGAAGTCCACGTCCTCCGGAGGGCGCTCTCCCGGCAGGGGATAGCGAACGTAGCAAAATCCGAGGTCATCGGGCGCCCAGGCGACCGAACCTCCGCCGGCACCATTGATCCGGTGTACGACGTCCGCCAACCGGGCTCCCGAAGTGGTATCGAAGAGATAGAGGTCCCCTTCCTCACTTCCGCCTTCCGACAGGCTCGTTGCGACGACGCGGCCGTTCCAAGACGGTACGAAGAAGTCGATGTCGGTGGTAATTCCCGGACGGGCGAGCCGTTCCAGGTCGAGAAGAACCCTTTCTCGGCTCAGGTCGTTCACGGAATCGAAGACGACAAGCCGCGGGCGATCTCGCTGCGAGTCGAACTTGAGCGCGAACAGACGGCCCCCGGCGTACTGGAGCCGGTTGTAGATGGCGAACCCCTGCTTCGAGATCTGCTGAAATCGGCGGGTAATCGTCGGGTGTTGGGGCAGCGCGTTCAAGAAGGTGCGGGCTCGACGGTTCTGCGCGGCGGTCCAACGGCGCACGTCGGGGCTGTTCCCCTCCTCGAGCCAACGATAGTCGTCCTGGACCGAGACCCCGTGATAGGTGTCGACGACGGGCCGTCGGTCCGCTAGGACTGGAGGGGGAAGGCGGGGGGTGCGGGTACGCGGTTTGGCGGGCGTTCGACCGGGCATGACCAGGGGTATCCGCAGAGGATTAAGAATGTCCCCCGGACGTTCGGGCACCGGGTAGGTCATCCGATTCGGAGGGCGAGGTATCCTCTACCCAGGGTTCGCCAAATGGGTCCGCTCGGTCTCCTCATGCCCCCGGGGAAGGGGCCCCTCACCCCGGCGGCAAAGGAACACGTTCAACGAGCCCGGCGACCTCCCCTGAGAGGATAGGTGCTCCCGGCGGGAGTTTCCCCGGCCGGGCGAAGCCGGCCGGCTTTGAACCCGCGTCAGAGGCTCGAGAGGCCTCTATCCTTGACCACTAGACTACGGGAGCGCCACGGGCCCGTAGCGAGGAGCCTCTTTGAGCCTTTCGACGGCGGGGCCGTTCACCGCAGGGCGACCGGCTGTGCCGGTGCCGGATCGGGCTCGATGACCACGGCGGTCCCGTAGGCCATGATCTCGGTCATGACCTCCCCCATTTCAGAGGTGTCGAAATAGACGGACAGTACGGCGTTCGCGCCGAGCTTCCTCGCGTGGTCCTGAAGACGAGCGAGCGCCTCGTGGCGGGCCTGCTCGAGCAGCTGAGTGTATTCGGTGATCTCGCCGCCGCCAAGGGAGCGGAACCCCGCCACGATGTTCCGTCCGAGCCCGCGGGACCTCACGATGAGGCCGTACGTGAGGCCGATCACCTTCGTCACTCGGTATCCGGGGACGTACGGTGTGGTCACGATGGGAAAATCGGTCGGAGGTGCCCATACGGAGGTTTGGGAAGGCAGCGGCGTGGCCGGCATGGCCGGGGCACTCCTCATCGGGGGATAACCGGGGGGAACGGGTGGCCCGAAGCACCTAAGTCCCGGCAGTCGATTCCCGGGTGTGACTCCCCCGGTCAAGGCGCGTAGCGGCCACATCCTGCTGGACCCCAAGAGGTCGTACCGCGACCTCGTCCGGGTCTACCCCGAGATCCACAAGCGGGTCGTCGAGATGAACCGCCCGTTCGTGAAGGAATCCGACCCCCTCCTCCCGGAGGTCCTCCTGGACGAGAACCTGAGGGACCTCAAGGGGAACCGAAAACCGGTCGGCTACAACCGTCAGGACGTGTTCGGTCTCCGTCTGATTTTCCCGATCGCCGACGAGCGCCGCGCCGAGTTCTACTTCGCCAAGCCCGCGCGATGCCAGGAGGTCGTCCAGATCACCGAGCAGGTCTCGGCCCTTCTCCGGCGGCGAGGAATCAAGCACACGGTCGAGTACGACCGTCTCCCGCTCGGTCCCCCGCGCGGCCTGCCCGGAATGCCTCCACCGGGGACCGGTTCGGGGTACCTCTCTTCTTCCTAGGGGGCTACGGCTCGGACGGGGGCCGGCGGAACGGCCAGAACGGGTTGGCCGCCGGTGCCGGCGTGGCCGCGGCCCCTTCGGGGGTGCCGACGCCCTCGCTCTGGAGCTTTCGGAGCGCCTCCCGTGCCTTCTCGAGGGCCGCAGCGTAGTCCGTCTCGCGGAGCCTCAGCGATTCTGCGAGCAGCGCGCGCGCCTCAGAGGTGTTGACCCGGAGCTCGTGGGCCCTCGTGAGCGCGGCGTCGATGAGGTAGTGGAGGTTCATCAGCTCCCGGTGGAGCGACTTCCTCAGGTTGAGGTCCTCCTCGGTCTTCAGGAGGAGGCGAGCCGCGTCGAGGAGCTGTCCCGAGCGGTCGAGCTCCTCGACCTGCTGAAGGCGCTCCCGGACCGGACCGATGCGGACGTGGAGGCCCTCCTGGGCGAAGTTCATCTCGGTCTGGAGCTCCCGCCATCGGCGGACGAACGGCTCGCGGACCGCCGGTTCGAGCGCGCTCGTCGCGCGGGCCAGCAGCGCCTCGGCCTCGTCGGGCCGCCCGCCGTCGAGCGCCACGCGGGCCTCGCTGAACGTCTGCATCACCGGCGTAGTATCGAGGGCGAGCCGCTCGCCGACCCAGAGACGGTCCTTGAACTCCGCCATCTGCCGCTCGATCTCCTCGCGCCGTCGCCGGCGGGCCAGGCCGAGCTCGGAGTGCACGAGGGCGAGGGCCGCGCCGAAGTCGTGGTGCTCCCGCAGCGCGGTGAGTTGAGCGAGCACGTCCGAGCGCCGGTCGACCTCGGCAGGCGGTGCCTCGGAGGTTCTCACGTACTCCGCCTCGACCTCCCGCCAGCGGCCGTCGAGAATCGTGTCGAGGATACGGACGCTGGCCGTTTCGCCCCGACCGATCGCCTCCTTGACGCGAGCCCAGTCGCGGGCGCGTAGGGCCGTCTCGGCCTCGCCGAGGATCGCCTCGATCGGGTCGACCTCAGCACCCAGACCCTCGTGCCGGGTCGACTCGAGCTGGCGGCGCAGTTCGCCGAGGGGCCCGGCGAAGAGCCGCTCGATCGCCCAGCGGGCCTCCTCGGTCGCTTCGCGAGCGGCCCGCGTGGCGTCCGGGTACTGACCGGTTTCGTCGTAGTGGCGACCCTCCTCGAGCCGAGACGAGGCGGAGGTCAGGTCGGCCCCGACCTCCGACGCCTCGCGGAGCTGTCGCTCGGCCGCGCCGATCGCGTCCCGGGCCCGGCGGTGGCCCTCGCGGGAGACGCCGAGCGCGTCGGACGCCAGGAGGGCATGCTCGAGAACGGACGGGTACTCGTGACCCTGGAACGCCAGCTTGGCCGCGGCGAACTCCTCCGCCGCGACCGGGGAGATGACCCCCTCCAAGGTCGCGCGGGCGACGGACGCCTCGGCCGAAGCGATCGACCCCTCCGCGATCCGGCGCTGGAGGTCGGCGCGCTCGAGCTCTCCTTCGCTCTGGCCGGCGAGCTGGAGAGCCTCCACCGGTCGACCCTCGTCGAGGGCCATCCGGGCCCGGTGCAGTAGGTTCTCGGCGAGCGAGGTATCGATCCCCTCCTTCCGGAGGTGGGTGACGGTCGCTTGGAACCCGGCGAGCGTCTTCGAGACGTGCTGATACGTCGCCTGGATCAGCTCCCGCTCGAGGGGGCCCCCGAGCTCGACGACCCGGGCGAACTGGCGGTCGGCGAGCAGCTTCTCGATCCGCTCCATCTGCTCGCGGAGCGAGGGGGTCGGAACGTGCAGGAGGTCCGCCTCGGCGAGGGCCTCGCGGCCCCGCTTGGCGACCCGCTCGGCGTGCTCGACGAACCCCCGGGTGGCGATGAACTCGGCGCGCGCGGCGTCGAGCAGGGCGGCGGCGCCGACCGGCACAGGGAGCGCGATCCGCCGGCGGGCCTCCCCGAGCGGGAGGAGGATCTTGTCAATCTCGACCCCCGCCGACCTCGCGATGTCGAGGTCCCGCTCGAGCCCTCGCAGGTTCTCGTCCAGGATCGGGCGGAGGATGGCGATGACCTCCTCGTGCAGGAGCCGCGCGCCGGTCCGCGTCGCCTCGGGGGGGGCGGTCGCCTGTTCGGTCCTCAGCTGCTCCCAGCGGGCTTGGAACGGCTCCATCGGGGACGAGAGCCGCCGACCGTCCTCGATCAGGTGTTCGACCTCGCCGAGGAGGCGGGTCGTCTCCCCGCGCGCAGCCTCGTCCGAGAGCTTCCGCTCCACCTCTTCGAGCGTCGCCCGTGCGCCGTCGAAGTCGAGGGCTTGGAACGCCAGACGGGCGTTGCGGAGCGGCTCGTAGTACGGGTTCGGGTCGAGCCCGCCCTCGCGAAGATGTCCGAGCGTCTCCTGAGCATGGCCGATCCCTTCGAGGATCGCCTGACCGGCGGCCCGGGTTCGGAGCGCGGACTCCTCGAGGCGCGTCGCGAGACGGTACGCGTCGGAAAACCGGCCCGCGCGGGCCGCGGTCTGCGCCTCGTCGAGCTGGCCGCGGAACTTGGAGAGGTCAAACCCCATCGTCTCGAGCTCGACCAGCGAGAGCTTGGCGTGCGAGACCGCCTCCTCGCTCCGGAGCAGCTGCTGCTGCTGCGCGCGCGTGCGGATCTCTTGCGACGCGCGGGAGGCCTTGACGAAGTCTCCCATGTTGAAGATCTGCTGGACCTCGTCGATCTGCCGCTGGATCTCGTCGCTCGGCCCCCCCATCCCGGAGAGGACCTCGAGCTCGGCCTCGAGGACCTCCACGAGGGCGGAGGCGTGCGCGGCGACGACCCCGCCGAACTCCCGCTCCGCACGGCGGAGGCTCTCGACCGACCCTATCAGGTCCTGCTTGACCCGAAGGGTCACGTCGGCGTCCGCGAGCAGCCGACGGACCGGCGCGACGAGGGCCTCGTCGGGGATGTCGGAGAGTCCCTGCTCCATCTCCTCGACGCGGCGGGCCACGTAGGGGCCCGCCGCCCGCCGGAGCTCGGTCTCGGCGCGGGAGATGCGTTCCGCGCTGTCGGCCAGCGCGCCCTTGTCGAGGAACTCCCGCGCCTCGTTCAGGTCCCGGTCGGCGGCGGGGGACAGGAACTGGCGTTCCCGCGCGTACTCCCGGGCCGTGTCGAGGCTGGCCAAGCGTTGGCCAAAGAACTGAAGCGCCTCTCGTCCGAGATGGACGACCGTCTCCTTGAGGAGCTCTCGGGCCGCCGGCACGTCGACGCGGTCGAGGGACGCACGGATCCGGATGAGGGCCGGGTCGAACGGCTCGACGGAGAAGCCGGTGTTGCGGAACCGCGTGGCCATCTCCTCGAGGGCCTGGAGTTCGTCCCGCGCCGTGTCGAGCTCGTCGGTGAGCCGGCTCACCTTGTCGAGAGCCTCCTGGCTCGCGGCGAACGCCTCGGAGTAGATCTTGAGCCGGAGCGCCTCGCGGGCCCGGTTCATCGCGGCGAACACCTCGCTCGGGTCGCGGCCCAGGCGACGGGCGTCGGCGATCCGGGGTCGAGCCTCATCGAGGAGGCCGGCCACGACCGTGACGATCGGTTCCTCGGCTGCGCGCCGGGCCTCGAGAAAGACGGGGCCGATCTCGACCGGCGCCAACGTTCGGATGCGGGCGAGAGCATCCTCGACCGCGAGCCGGGCCGAGGTCGGGTCGACCCCGTACTCGGAGGTAGAATTGAGAGAGGTGAGCAGCGCCTCGAGGATCTGGACGCACCGCTCGCGCAACGCCTCGCCGACCTCCTGGAACGCGGCCTCGGTCGCCGGGACCACCTCGGGCCAGCGGTCGGGGGTCGCATCCGCGTCGGCGTCGAGCGCCGCGTCGAGCCGTGAGGTCGGCGTGCCGAACTCCTTCGCCACGGCGACGAGCCGCGTCCCTTCGTCTCGGAGCTTCCGCCGACGCTCGGCGGACTCCGGAAGCCCGGTGCGGAGGAGACCGTCCACGCCCTCGAACGCCTCGGCGAGGCGGCCTTCTTTCACCGGCAGCAACGCGTCGTCGAGACGCTTTTCGAACTCGGTCAGTCGGGCACCCGAAAGTCCGGCCCACGTCGCGACCCCGAGCGCCTGCTCCCGGACCTTGTTCACGTGGGCCATCTCGGCCGCGCGGAGAGCTTCCTCCACCTTCGCGAGCCGGGCCACCGTGGCCGACCAGGCCTCCCCCTCGGGGGGGTGAGCCAGCGCCTCCAGCTCCGCCGCCACCTCGGGCGGCACGACGAGCCCGAGGCCCGAGAAGCGGCGTACGGACTCGGCCGTCCGCGCGCGACGCTCCTGGATCGTCGTCGGAACGGTCTTCGACAGGTAGTCGACCATCGCCTTCGCCTGGCTTTCGACCCCGTTCCAGTCGGCCCGGCGGGCGAGCTCTCGCAGCGCCACCTGGCGCTCGGGAACCTCGCTCGGGGTGATCCCGAGCTGGTCCAGCGTGGCGACCTGGTCGTCGATCTCCTTCAGGGTCGACTCGGCGGTCTGGCGCTGCTTCTTCAGCGCCTCCGCTTTCTCCTGAAGGATCCGGGAGAGCCGAGACGAGGAAACGCCTCCCAATCCCCCCGGACCTGTCGTGTGACCACCTCCCCTAAACTGAGCCGAACCGACAGCGGCTTTCGCGCGCTTCGGTCATCGGTTTCATGCGTCGTCCCCCTTATTAATGAAGCGAGGAGGTCGCTCATCTCCCCGACGACATTGGGGTGACCGCTCTACGTACGGGTAATCCGTCGCTTCCCCATCGCGTCGAGGTACTGAACTTCGGACCCCGGACTCACCTGGCCCTTCGTCTCGGCGTCCAGGGATAGGCTGAACGTCTCGTACGTCTCGAGGTCCATCAGCTGGACTTCGGCGTCGGTCATCGAAAGCACCTGCGCCTGCCGTTTCCCGATGAGCGGAACCTGGACCTTGTGTTTCACGGGGAAGACCACGCTTCGCTTCGCACCATCGAAGAGGCCTACGGCATCGATCCGCGCCTTGGCCTCTCCGTGCTTCCCCGGCTTCGAGGTTTGGATGCTCAGGATGCGGCAGGGCTCCTCGTCGATGAGCATGTAGCGGCCCTCCTTGAGCTCGCGGACTTCCTGCTGGGTCCAGGCCATCGCGCCTCTCCTCGGATGGCGGGCAGATTTCGGATGGGATAAGAGTTACCCCGGACGCGGGGACTCCCGTCGGGTGAGAGTTCCGAACGAGGATTTATTCGCGTCGACCGCCATCGCTGTTCTCGGGAACAATCCCCATCCATGGATCCGGTCCCTGCCGACTACAACCCCCACTCCGTCGAGACCGAGGTCCTCTCGCTATGGAAAGCCCGACGGCTCCCGCCGGCCGGGGGGGTTCTGGGTCCCCCGAATGGCCCGACCGTCCGGCAGGTCACCGGCGGCTGGACCCAGGGAGACTTCCCCTCCCTGGTGGCCCACCGGGCCGTGGTGGCCGACGTCGATGCCCGCTACCTCGGGCTTGTGGGCCGGCGGGTCGTAGGCACGCTTCGACAGGGAATCGGGCGGGGACGCGTCGTTCCGTCGACGGTCCCCGCGCTCCTCACGGCGTTGGGCGTTTGGACCGGCGGGGACGGGCGGTCCCCGTGGGATTCGGAGGACAGGACCGTCGGCGTCCAGGCCATCGTGGGCCGCCTCGCCGGGAAGGGAGTCCTGGTCACCCGCGACGAGTCGTTCCGGGTCTGCCCGTCGTGCGGAACGCCCCGGAGTCCGGAGCGGATTGTCTACAACGAACAGGAGGGCGATACGTACCTCGTTCGGTTCGCCGTTCGCGTCCGGGAGTCGACCGTCAACGCTCTCGTTTGGGTCGACGCACCGTGGAAGCTCCTCGGCGCGAGCGCGCTCCTCCTGAATCCCGACCTGCGGTACGTGGTGGCCGGCTACCACCGGCGGGAGGACCGGGAACTCGTCCTCACCTCGGCGGCCTCGTTGGACCGACTTCGGTCCTGGATCCCGGAGGCCGCGTTCGAGGTCATCGAGGAACGGCCGGGCCGGGAGTTTCAGGGGATCGCGTACACGTATCCCCTCCGACACGAGTTCCCGATGGGAGGGGACCTCACCCCCCCCGCCGGCACGATCCTCGGTGCGGCCGACGTGGGCGAGAGCGGGACCGGGATCGTGCCCCTCGTGCCGGGCCATGGACCGACCGACGCTCGTATCGCCGACCGCATGGGGGTCGCCGGCTGGCCGCTGCTCACGTCGAAGGGGATGCTCGACGTCACCTTGATGCACAAGTACGCGGGTCTCGACCTCGACACCGCGAACGAGTTCGTGCTCCGGGACCTCTCCGAGGCCGGCGCGTTGCTCGCGCGCCTCCGGGTGAAACGCGGGGTTCCGCACTGCGCCGTCTGTGGGACCCCTCTCCTGTGGACGCCGGGTCGGGCCTGGTGCCTCGAGCCTTCCCGCCTTCCCCCGGAGGATCGGGCGATCTTCTCGCGGCTCCTTCCCAAAGAGGTGCTGCCCGGCCCAACCGAGGTCGCCCCCTGGCCGGTCAGCGAGGCGAGCGCCAGCGACGACGCGAACGCGGTCGCCCTGCTCGAATGCGCCCAGTGCGACCGGCTCGAGGGACCGAACGGTGCGAAGCAATGTCCCTGCGGCGGCGAACGCACGGTCGTTCGGCGGAGGCTCCTTCCGTCGAGCGGCGCCGCGCTGGCTGCCTGGGCTCGCTTCGACCCGTTCCCCGACGGGGACACGGTCCACCTGTACGTGGGGGATCGTCGCCGGGTCCCGGCGCTCGTGAACCAACTCGCCGCCCTAGCGGGGGTCGAAGGGTCCGTCCCTGACGTGAGCCTCACGGTGGTCCCTACCGTCGCCGCGGCCGATGCGCCCGAGCTCGTGGCGACGCACGGGGCCGACGCCGTGCGCGGGGCGCTGCTCCGCAGCGGGCGCTCGGAGTCCACGGGCGGCCATCTTGCGGACGGATGCCGTCGGGAGGCCGACCGGATCCGTCGGTGGTGGTCGCTCTCCCGCGAGGTCGCCTCGATGTGCGACCCCGCCATGCTCAACGCCTTCGCCCGGCCGATCAGCGGGTTCCTCGCGGAACTCGAGGTCGAGGACCGTGCGATCGTCGCCCGGTGGGAACGGACGCGGGTCCTCGCGCTTGCGCAGTACGACCAGTGGGCGCCCGGCCTCGCGCACCGCCTGGCGTCCCGCTTCCTGGACAACGACCTCGTCGAGTACAAGGAACTCGTCCAGCCTCGCCTCGCCCTCGAGGGGACGCCTCCCACCAAGAGGAGCGCCCTCCGGACCCTGGCCCACCTCCTCCGCGGGCTTTCGGAGGTCCTCGCGCCGATCCTGCCGTTCACGTCCGAGGCGGTCCACCGCTCGCTCTCCGCCGAGCGGACGAGCCTCTTCGAGCAGCCGATGGCCGGGCTCGACCGCTCCCTGCTCAACGACGAGCTCGTGGCAACGTGGGACCGTTGGCAGACCGTGTTGCGAAGCGTCGACCGGTTCCGGCGGTCCCTCGGACTGGCCCGGTCGACCGCGCTGCCCTCGGTCGTCCTGGTCTTGACCGCGGATGACGTCGGCGACCGCTTCCGTGCGGAGAAGGAGCCCTTGGCCCGGCTCGCCCGGGTCCAGCGGATTGAGGTCGGCTCTCCGCGGGAACCTTGGACCGGACGCCAGCGCGTCCTCCGTCCGGTCGAGTCCGAGATTCAGAAGGCGTACCCTTCGGAGGTTTCTCAGATCGTTCACCTCCTCCAGCGGATGGCCCCCCGCCGCTGGGAGGGAGCCGTGGGACCGGAGGAGCTCGACGTCGTGATCAACGGGCTCCCCCGGCGAGTGTTCCCGTCGATGGTGACGTTCTCGAACACGCTCCCGGAGAGGGTGGCTCCGTTTCCGTGGTCGCTCGGAGACATGTACATCGAGTCTCCCACGGGCGCCGAGGTCGCCAAGACTCCCACTCCGCCTCTCTCGCCGGACGCCTTCTGGCTCGTTCGCCGGCTGGAGCGGCGACTCCGGGCGGCCCCCTCGGATGCGGGGCTGCGCCCTCGGGTCGCGCTGGTGACGGCGAAGGACCCGTTGGCTTCGGAACTGCGCGCCTCCGCGGGGCCAATCGCCCGGTACCTGGGCCTCGGGGAGTTTCGGGTCGTGGAAAAGTCAGAGGAGGTGGTACCCCCGAACGCCATGACCGGACGGACCCGAACGGGTGACCGGTGGTGGGTCCATGTGCCCGGCCTCCCGACCCGGCGACCGCGCGAGAAGCGGCCGTCTGCGGGAGCCCATCTTCCACGAGTGGCGGTCTCGCCGCCGTCCGGAGAGCCCGAAGAGTTCGACTACGCGGACGAGAAGTTCGTGGCCCACGAGGAGGCCGTTCGCGCGCTGGGCCAGGAGCTCGACGACATCGTCGGGATCCCCCTCCTCGGGCCGGCCAAGATTGCGGCCGCGTGGGAGCACGGTCTCCACAGCGTGGACGACCTGCGGGGTTTCCCCTTCGAGACGGTTTCCGCCCTCCCCGGATTCGGCGGACCGATTGCCGAGGTCGTGGTATCGAAGCTCGGAGGCTCCGTTCCCCCCCGGGAGGCTCACCGAAGACGGCGCGGGCCTGCGACGGGCCCCCCGGCACGGGGTCCGCCTTCCCAAGCCAGCCCCGCACCGGCCCCGGAGGCCTCCGCGAGGCCCGTCCCAGCCGGGCCTGAGCGGGGCACCCTTGCGAGCCCTCCGCCGGCTCCCGCGGACCGACCGCCGCCCCTCCGGTCGGAGGCCCTTCCCCCGACACAACCACCGGAGGAGATGGTGCTCATGGTCGAGCCCCCACCCTTTCCGACCTCTCCCTTGAACGAGACCCACGGGGACGTTCGACCGCTGCTCGAGCCCGCTATGACAACGGAGCGCGAAGCGCCCGCCGCTAGCGAGGCGAAGGGGTTCGAGCCACCCCCACCGGAAGCGGCCCCGGAGCCCGTACTAGCCGCCCCTGACGAGCCGGAGGCTCCGACCGAGGCGCTCCGGATCGAGGAGGCCACGCTCCCCGCCGGGCTTCCTCCGCCCGACGAAGCCTCGCCCCCGGCCGAAAGCCCAATCTCTGCGGCGCCCTCGGTGGCCGCAACTCCCCTGGAGGATGAGGCCCCTCCAGCCGCGGTGGAAGCGAAGCCTGAATCGGTCTCCTCCGAGGTCGAAGCGACGGGACCTATCGAGGCCGGACCGGTTCTCTCCGAACCACTGGACACCGCACCGGCCCTACCGGGACAGAACGAGCCCACGGGCGAAATCCCGGCGGCCGAAACCCCCGAGCCGGGGGCCCTCCCCGAGGCGAACCCACCCGCCGAAGAGGGACCACTCCCGCCGGAGGATGCCGGGACGATCCAAGCGGAAGGGGAAGAGACCGCCGAGCGGCCCCTGGTCGGTGCGGAGCCTCCCTCTCCTCCCTCCGAGGGGGACGCCCGAAGTGCCCCCGGCCCGCTGCGGGAGGTGATCCCACCGGCGCCGGTTCCGGTGCCGAGGTCCGAGGGGATTGCGAAGATGCCCGCGGTCGAACCTCAAGCCCCGACGTCCGGTGCGGTCGTATCCCCGCCGTCGGTGGTCCCCGGTCCCGCGGAGCCGGAACCGCCGTCGCCACCCTCGGGCGTCGAGCTCGCCATCGACGACTCGCTCGTGGCCGCGTTGGGGGGGTTCCTCGAATCGACGGCAGCAGGCCACCACGGGGTCTGCGTCGTCCGCGAGTCGCCCGAACGGATCCGAGCCCGCGTCGGGTCCCGTCCGATCGAGGTGTTCTGGCTGTCGAATATCGGTCGGGGCCCATCGCTTCGGCCTTCGGAGCTTGAGGGGGCGTGGGCCTTCCTGGGTCGAAAGCTCCTCGAAGAGGGCGTGACCGCGTTCTTCCTCGAGGGGATCGAGTACCTGGTCCGTCTCCACGGAGCCGATGCGGTGCTGACCGGGCTGGTCCAGTTCGACCGCCTCGCCCGGGAGAACGACGCCCGCATCTGGGTCTGTCTCGCTCCCAGCTTGATGAAGCCGGGCGACCTCGAGCGGTTCCGGTCCACGTTCGGCGGCGGTCCGCCCCCGAGCTAGTGCCGACCGAGCTCTCGATTGCTTCCCGCAGGTTACTTGGTATCGGCGGGTTCATAGCCTAGGGCTCCGTGCGGAGCCTATGCGTTTCCGTCGCCCTCGTGCGAAACAAGCGGGCCTAGCGGCCGCCGTTCTCGCGTTCGCCGTGGTAGCCCTACTCCTGAACGTTCCCGCACCGGCCCGAGCGGCGCCCTCCGTTTCGTCTTCGACCGCGAACTTCGTGGCCGGGTCGACTCCTTACGCGACGTGGAACGGTGTCGACATCAACACCGCCAGCACCGCCTCTTCGGCGCTCACGATCGACCTCGCCCAATCGGCGACCCTCAACTACAGCTGGCCGACCGCAGCCGGGATCACGATCAACGACGCTCGACTGCAGATGTTCTACTTCGGTTTCGCGGTCTCCACGCGCGACGTGACCATCACTCCCGCCCAGAGGGCCGGCCCCGTATCCCTCAGCTGGACGCCCTTGTCGATCAGCTACGTCCTCGAGGGGGTCTACCGGCTGACCGCGAGCCTGATCGCCCCGAACGGCAGCACGATGTGGAGCGAGAACTTCTACGTGCGCGGGGACGCGCCGCTCGGATTCGTGGCGCTCCTCCCGATCGTCCTCCTCGTTCTCGTCGTCTACGAGCTCTACGGGCTCGTGCGCTCGGGACGCTACGCCACCATCGGTCGCAAGAGCACTGCCGTACCACCCGCGAGCCCTCCCACCGAGACCCCTCCCAGCGGCACGCAGACCTCGGCCGAGCCTCCGGTGGAGAAGGGTCCACCTCCCTCGGGAGGTAGCCCGTGAGCGCCGCGTCCCACGGCGCTGGATGCGGCGTCGTGCTTGGCATTGTCGTGGTGATCTTCCTCCAACAGGTCTCCTACCTCGTCCTCAGCGACCTCGTGCCCACGATCGAGTACCTGGTCATCGGGGCGGTCGTCGGTGGGATCCTGGGGGCCTTGGTCGGATGGGTCCTCGGGCGAAGCTACCTCGCCCGGCAATCGATCGGCGAGACGACGCCCGCGAAGTAACCTCCCAGTCCGACCCGTCGAGAGAGCGCGGCCGAGCTTCGGCCTACGTCAGGACGGATCCGTACCCGCGAGGACTCGTCGCGCGAACGCATCCACCGGGGGCTCCCGAGCGAGGACGAGCTCGGCGGCCGGTCGACTCACCGTCCCAGGCGGGTCGCGCTCCCGCGGGGGCGAATCGGGGCTAAACGCGGGACAACCCGAAGGCACGCCGGTGGGCCCGAGGTCGCCGCGGACCAACTCCCTTGTCGACCTCAGCTTGATGTACGAAGTATCACCATAGCTTCGGAGACAGTGGGTTTTGATCGGGAGACACCCTCATCGTCGAAGATCGATCCGCCACCCTCTACTCGACCGTCCGCGGGTCAGCGAGCCCTAGGGTACCTCCGTGCCCATCCGATCGTCTGCCTCGCGCTTCTCACCCCCGGATTGCCGGAGTACCTCTCGACCTCCAGCCCAATCCTCAATCTGGCCGTCAACCCCGTCTGGTTCTTCCTGCAGCTCGTGATCAATGTCGGCCAGTACACCGCCGGTGCCTTGCTCATCCGCGAGGCCGTGCTTCGTTGGCACAAAGGTTGGGGGACCGTCTTCCTCCTGGGCCTAGCGTACGGGATCACCGAGGAGGGGCTCGGCGACAACACCCTGTTCAATTCGAACCACGGCGCAGACGGCGTCCTCGGGTCGTTCGGACGGTTCGCGGGCGTGAATTGGGTATGGGCCACGGGAGTGCTCGCTTTCCACGTGATCTATTCGATCGGACTCCCGATCCTCCTACTGGGTTTGGCCCTTCCGCGGACCCGAGGGCGTTCCCTCGTCGGTCGTCGGGGCATCTTCGTGGCGCTGCTTTCTCTTGCGGGCACGACGGCGTTCGAGACAGCGATCGTGTACGGGTCGTTCCAGTTCTGGATGGGAACGCCACTTCTCGTGGGGAGCCTTGCAGTGATTGCCGGCCTCGTGGCCCTCGCCTATCGGGTCCCGGCCGATGCCGGGCGGGCGTTGACGGACCGGCCCACGCTTTCCCCGAGCGCGGTCGGGATGATCGGATTCTCGGTCTTCCCGGTTCTATTCCTGCTAGAGTACTTTGTCCCGTACTACGGAGTGCCGCCATCTGCGATCATCGTCGGGGAGATGGGATTCCTCGTCCTCCTTCTCGAGGTCGTTCGTCGCGGCATCGGCCGGGTCGCGAATGAGTACTTGCTCGTTAACCTCGCGTTCGGGTTCGTCCTCTGGCAATCGGTCTTCGGGACCCTCCTGACCCTCGGCCTCCCGTACACGGCTCCGCTCGTCGTCGTCGCCGTCTGGTTCTTCGTCCGGCTTCGCCGGGCCTACCCTCCATCGCCGACGGTCGTCGTTCCCCCGGGCGTGTTCACGAACTAGATCGCCAGATTCCCCGCGGCGAGCGGGCCGCGCCGGGGAGCCAGATCGTAACGACCCTTCCGACGGATCCAGCAGTGGAAGACCCGAAGTCCCCCTATGCCGTCCCAGGTCCGCTACGCCGTCTTGTGGATGGAGGCCTTCGCCTCCTCGATCGCCACCTGGAGCTTGCGCCAGGCGGCTTCAGCGTTCTCGCCCGGGGGAGGGACATAGCCGGCCTGCTCGGTCAATCGTCGCTCGACGTACTCCCGAGCGAACCGGCACACCGGGCAGACCTGGCATTCGTCTCCGATCGGACTTCGAGCCAGTCGCAGAAGAGCTTCGGCCTCGTCCTCTTCGACGAAGAGCGCGACATCATGCAGTTCGCACCGGTCCGGATCGACCATCAGGACCCGATTCTCCTACGGGCAGAAAAAGGGAACGAATCAACGTCGCGCAGCGGATGGGACGGGCGTCGAGCGGAGATGAGAGGCTTCTGGGCTCCACACTGGTACAAGGGTCGCCTCCGAGTTCGAGAGCACCACGCTTTCTCCGCGGCGCCATGGCGGACCAAACCTGCGAGATGGCAGCCCGGGGTCCTGGAGTCCTGAGGTCCTGGGGTCCGGGGTCAGGGGCGTTCCCGCGTCCGTCACGAACCGGGACCTCGCGGAGGAGTCGGAGACGACTCGGGCGCCGTGCCCACGGCGGTGCCGGGTAAGGGGAGAGACTATTTCGGTACCCCCGCTTGACCGGACCACGTCGCAGGAACCCGACCCCACGGCGGAAAGCACGTGGGGAGACCACGCAACGGCGTTTTCGGACCGAGGGAGGCCCGGGGGCTCCCGCGGCACCCCGCTCCGTCTTGCCGGCCACCCGTTGCCGCTCTTCGCTTTCCCCGCAGAGACGATCACCAACCGCAACTTTCAACGGTTCGACCTGGGACGGTTGGATCGCTACTTCCTTCCCCCGACGCTCGCCTCGCTCGCCGACGGCCCCGAGGTCGATGTCCTGGACGCAATCGAGGATGACAACCGGAGTGCGATCCTTCCCGAGCCCATCGCGACGTTGGACGGCCTCCCGTTCTACCTGTCGGTGAAGGGGGTGGGCTCGACGGTCGACCCGTTCTCCCTCCGACGGCTCGATGGCGCTTACGCGGCGGAACTGACCGACGAGCCCGACGTTCGGGAGCGACTCCGAAGCGTCGCGGGGGATCGGTCGGGAGGTGTCATCACGGGCGAGCTCTGGCTCCGAGGGTCCCCGTACGGCGGACAAGGTCTACCGCACGCGATGACCGCGCTCCGAGTGTCGGAACGCGCCGACCTCACCAGCATCGAGGGCTTCCGCATCGCACCGGTCGTCAAGATCGCGCTCTTGCCGAAACCCGTCGAGGCCCGCCTGCGCAGCATCCACTGGTATCGGAGGTACCGCGATCGCCTCGTCCAGGAACTTCGCCTCGTCCCGTCGAACGTCCGCGTCTACTTCCACTCCCGCAGCACCGTGGGCACCGACCCGGCCCACGTCTTCGACCTCTTCTCCCTCGATTCGGCGGCGAAGGCGCTCGGATTCGAGACCAACTTCGTGCGGAGCGGAGTGGCCATGCTGACCCTGTTCGCTCGGACCCTCGCGCGGGACGCGGCGCGGGAACGGTACTCGGGGCTCGACTTCGAGGACGTATGGCTCGACAAGGACGCCATCCTGGCTCCCGACGGAACGGTCTTCTTCGTCGACCTCGAGGGGATCGACTCGGTTTCGGTGGAGCGGGAAGGGGTCCGCGAGAAGGTCGAGGACCAGATCTTCCGTTCGCTCTACGAGTTCATGTTCGCCTACGAACAGATCGAAGGCGAGCGGGCACGACGGTTCGGGTCGACGGGAAGCCGAAAGCGTCGGTTCGAGGCGATCGTCGTCGAAGCGCTTCGGGACGACCCGTTCGTCCGGACCCACGTCGATGCCCGTGGCCTCGTGTTGCAGGTCCGGAACCGGGTAGGGGAAGAGTCATTATGGTTCGACTTTCCGTTAGTGGACACTTAAGATGACGACCTGCAAGGAGATCTACGCGTTCCTAAGCCAGGTGAGCGGCAAGAACGTCACCGCCACACTCTCGGGCGCCGACGAGGCGGTCCTGTCCCAGCTCCATCTCGTGCAGTTCCTCACTCAGCCGCAGTACCTCCAGCTCGAGAACGACGTCCAGGCCCTCGGCGCGGAACAGGAGGCGATCGCCCAGGAAGCGGCGCAGCGGGTCGGCCTCGCGCGAGAGGTCCAGGACGACACACGAAAGACGCACTCGGTCCTCTTCCGGCTCGAAGGCCAGCAGAAGCGGGCGGCGAAGCTCCAACGCGAAACCGACGACGAGGCCCGGCTGAGGTCGGTCGACAGCGACCTCGCTCAGAAGCAGCAAGTGTTCGGACAGCTCGTTTCCCAACGCTCCCTCTTGGACACGATCACCCCGTACGGAGACCGATACGTAGGACTCACCGGTCTAGGGGCGATGGAGGTGCGGAACCTCGGGGTCCGGCTCTATCGCGTCTCGGACGTGGAGTTCGGAACCTACTGGGAGCAGTCTCAGAAGATCACCCAGGAGCTGACCAATCTGGCCGGGAGCGGCGCCGACTACTTTGCCCGTCTCGCGCCGGGCATCGCCGGTGCGGAGCGCTCGCACCTGTGGGCGATCGCAATCGGCCTGTCGAAGACCCAGCCGGACGCGGCCCAGGGTTCGGCGACCTTCATCAACGACTACAACCAGGTCCACGACCTCTCCGGCAACATCGAGAACCGCCTGATGGCGTCGGAGGTCCTGTTCTCCCTTCCCCGACCGCTCTCGGAGGAGTACCCGACGCTGGTCCAGATCCTCAGGGATGTACGGGACGCGAAGGTACCGACCGAATCCGCGCTGGGCGTCGCGTCGATCCTGCTGCTCGGTCGGCGAGCCGACGGCACGATCGCCACGCCGAACCTCGCCGAGTACTTGCGCTTCACGCGGTCCTACGAATCCGCCGCGCTCCTCGCCATCGTCAACCTTCCCGTCGCCGACCTGAGCGTCAAGTTCCAGATGCTCCGAACGATGTTCACGGGCTGGGGGTATCAAGCGTCTGAGGACGTCGAGCTCTCCTCGGCCTACCTCGCGGTATCCGAGGTCCCGGTCCAGGGCATCAGCACCAAGCTCGCGATCATCGCGAAGGGGTTGTCGACCTACCTCGAGTATCCGCTCGTGGCGGCATCGGTCCTGGCCTCCCTATCGACCCTCGAGGCGAACGAGACCTTGAACCTGCTCGAGCACGCGTACGATATCGTCGGTCGGAGGGCGTCGCCGATGTCGCAGGCGGAGCTGATCTGCCTCGCTGTCCGGATGCTGCACGGGATCCGGAACGAGCTCGTCGGTCCGCTCGACGCGACGGCCGCGGTGCCGCAACCCGTTCCGGGGATCTACGGACCACGGTTCTACTTCGTACCGATCATCGTGGCGCGCTACGCGTACTTCTCTACCTACAGCGGCGTCGGTGGGGTGCATCCCGGGCACGTCCACGGATTTGGAGGAGGGGCTGGGGGCTTCGTCGGATGATCGGTCGGGTCCTGGTCCTCTCGGCCCTGCTCCTCCTCGTGGGCCTATCGGCCGGCGCCGCCGGCGCGCATTACACTTCGGCCCCCGTCGACCAGTTCGCCTACAACGAGACGATCGTGCTCAGTAACGGTGTGGGGACAGATTATAACGGCTACACCGAATCGACTCTCATCAACGGCTCGCTCGCCGTGACCGCCGTCCTGCCGAACGGCCTCGACTCGGCCTTCTACTACAACGCGAACTCCTACCAGAACAACACGGGCGGCCAGTATAGCTGGACCTCCTCGGGGACGTTCACGTTCTCGCCCCAGACGCGACTTTACGTGAACGGGACCGACAACCTGACCGGCTACTCGAACCCGTTCGTTTGGTTCTTCATGGACAACTCCCTTCCGGTCGGAGAGACGTTCTACATCCTCAACACCGGGATGACGGTCGTCTCGACGTCGTACGACTATGCCCTCGAGACCGCCGCGGGCACCTACGTCAAGGCGATCTTCACGGAAGGGAACGGCACCTACTCGTGGAACAACGGTTTCGAAACCATCAACGCGACGTACAACTGGAAGGCGTACTTCGACACCACGACAGGATACATCATCGGCTACGTCTACACGGAAGAGGATACCACTAACAACGGCTCGGGAGACGGCTTCACGTACACCGACACCCTGGCCGTGACCCACACGAGCTACGCGCTGACTTCCGGGGTCGCACCTCCCCCGTCCTCGGGCTCGGGTGGCCAAGGAACCGATTGGACGCTCATCGCGGTCGTTCTCGTGGTCGTCGTCGTGATCGTCACGCTCGTTGTCCTCGCGATCTCCCGCTCCCGCCGGAGGCGGCCGATCCCGAAGCACTCGGCGACCGGCCAGGTGGCCTTCGCCTCTCCTCCGGTAGGACCTCCTCCCCCGGGGATCAACTTGACGCCCTCGGGCCAGCCGGCGGTGCAGCAGATCATCATCAAGGAGACCGTGAAAGTGAACTGCCGGTACTGCGGCTCGCTTATCGATTCCACGGCCGAGACGTGCCCGTTCTGCGGCGCGACCCGTTCGTAGGGCGCGGTGTCAGAGCGGCGGGTGGAAATAGATCTGGCCGGTCCGCCGCATCCCGCCCCGAGCGGCGATCGCCTGGGACCCGACGTTCTGCTCCGAGATCTCGGAGAGCACGTCCCACGCTCCGGCCTGCCGTGCCCAGAGCAGGCGGGCGAACAGGAGGTCGGTCCCAAGGCCCGTCCGGCGATACGGCGCACGGACCGTGAGGGAATGGAGCCGGCCGTGGGCGCCGACCCTCGATATCCAGGCGACCCCCGCCAAGCGGCCGTCCACCTCGGCGACGAAGCCGGCTTCGGAGGCGGTCGGGAGCCCGTCGAACCACCGCTCGTCCACCGCGCCGTAGACCTCCCGCATCAGGTCGAGGACGGCCGGAAGGTCCCCGTTCGAGAACGGGCGAATGAAGTGACGAAACCGGTGCGAGGGGCGGTCCGCGTCCAGCGACGTTACGAGGATGTCATACGGGTCGGCGGGCACGTCGAAGGAGAAGTCGGAGTACATCCCGTAGGGACCTCTGCCCCGGACCACGGTCTCCGCAATCGAACGCGACCGGGTGAAGACTGAGGCGACCCGTTCGACCGGGTCCGATACCACGAGCCCCACGACCGTCCCTTCCTCCCGGATCACGCGGACCTCGCCTCCGCATCGCTGGGTTTCCCGGGCGAAATACGAGAGAAACGGGTTGAACCACGACGATAGATCCGCCCTGTCCAGGCCATCGACCTCCTCGAGCCGTGCGTCAATCGCCGGGCGCAGACCGATCATCACGGGGTCATCCCGGAGCCACCACAAGGGCTTGACGTCTCGGGGCGTTTCGCATGCACCCGCCTTGCGATGCGCGAGACGCTCGAGATCCGGGGCCGAGACGACAGGCGGTGGGTGCCCCGGTGGACGGAAGGAGGTTCCCGATAGCGCCGGAGGATGGACCACGCGAAGGCGGTCCGGTCGACGGTCTCCGAGAAGGGAGGGTGGGGTGGCGATGGCAGAAGTCCTCGGTGGCGAGCGCAAAGTGGTAAGGGTCGGACTGGGGGTCGACCAGAGCCCACGATGGGGGTCCGTGGACCGAGGGCAGACCGTTTAACCCCCTCCTGCGTGGGCCGCCTTCGTCATGCCCGGCATTGCCTCACTCCAAGCGAACCAGAATGCGACGATTGACGCCACCATTACGGCGATTTCCGAGGTCCGAGACGTAACCACCTCGCGCGGCGCCTCCCAGGTGGCCGACGCCACGCTGCAGGACGAGACGGGAACGATCACCCTCACCCTCTGGGGCGAGGACACGAAGCGCTATAGCGTCGGCCAGAAGATCCGAATCACGGACGGCTGGGTCAAGGACTTCCGAGGGAAGCTCCAGATCTCGATGGGCCGCTCGGGCAAGATCGTCGTACAACCCTGACCGGCCGCGTGGCCGAGGCGTGCCCGGAGCGAGCCCACCGGGGGCTCTCGCAGACCCCAACGCTCGGGGCCCGACTCTCGTCTCGTTACTGACGCCCTTCCCGCCACTTGAGCGGCTTCTCGCTCACCCGACGCTTCGTCTTCGCACCGCGCTCCGGCTTCCCGCCGGCGCGATAGAGGCGGCGTGCGGTCTCATCCTGCGTCTCGAGGCGCTCCTCAACGATACGGGGGACGGTCTGACCGCCTGGCTCGCGGGCCGAGTCCGGAGCGGTTCGATCGCGCTTGGCCACCTCTCGGTCCTTGGCTCTCCGTTGCGCTCGTCCCATCCCCTGAGGTAATTCGCGGTCGGTATTAGCTCGTCCGGGTCGAGCAACTCGGGAGGAACCCACGAAACCCGGGCTCTCCACGGCGGCGTCCCGGTCGATTAAAGACTTATCAGAGGCGACCCGTGTTTGCGCCCCGGATGCTTCCCGCGCGCCCAGACCCTCGCCGAGATTCCCGACCTTCCCGGCTCTCCCCGTTCGGTCGGTTCGTGCTGATGCGCCTGGCGCTCGTCCCTGGACAGCTCCTGTTCGTTCTGGTGATCCTCTATCTGGCGATCTACGAGCCGACCAACCTCTCGACCCAGCAGAACGTGGGGGTCCTGGGCTCCTTCGCCGGATTCGGCCACATGGTCGTCAACGATTTCACCGGGAACTGGGGAGTCTCCACGTTTCAACAGTACCCGGGGGTCCCCCTTGTCCAGCTGTACGCCTACCTGCTGCCGAGCTCTCTCGAGCTGGCGATCTTCGCGCTCGGGATCTCTGCGGCCGTCGCCTATCCGGTGGCGCTGTGGATCGGATGGAGCCGCCGACCCGGGGTTGACGTGGCCGCCCGCGTCGCGAGCCTGTTCGGCACTCTGCTCCCCGCGTTCGTCGTGGGCTTGCTCGTGATCACGGCCCTCTTCTTCTGGTTCCTAGGCCAGTTCAATGACCTGCCCGACGTTGGAGTGATCCCCGGCCTGACCTGGTGGTTTGCGTACTACGGAGGCTATCCGCCCTGGGTCCTCTACCAGAGCATCACCCAGCCCACGGGCCTTCCCCTCGTGGACGGCGTGATCCATCAGGCGTGGTCGTTCGAGGAGCTCACGCTGATCAAGACGCTCATTCAGGCGGCGATCATCTCGCTCGTCTACGTCACGATCTTCCTCCGACATGCTCGGAGCGTCGTTCGGGCCGCTAGTCAGGAGGTCTACCTCACCGCCGCCCGTTCGCGCGGCATCAGCGAACACACCCTGCTCTGGACCCACACGGCACGTCGCGTAACGCCGACGTTCCTCATCGTGTTCGCGCTGACGTTGCCGGCCTATCTCGGCACTCAGTTCGTGGTGGAGGCGACCTTCCTTGACCCGGGGATGGGTTTCCTCGCCTTCTCCTCCCTGACCGGTCAGGGAACGGCCGGCATCGCGCCTCTGCAGGTGATGATGTTCCTTCTCGCCCTCCTCATCATCTTTTGGCTGGTCGCCGTAGATGTCCTAGCGCGCCGGATGGACCCGAGGGAGGTGGCTTCGGGTTGATCGCTAGGTCACCCCCGACGCCGTCGAGGCCCACTCGAGCTCGTGCCGGGCCGAGCTCCCTCCACGTGCTGCTGGTCGGGGGCATCCTTCTCCTCCTCGTTCTTTCGTCGGTCGGACCGGGCCTGGCTCAAACAGCCTCCGGGGGCTCGGGCTCCCGTGGCCCGGCCGTGCCGACCGGAAACGGCTCGCGCGGACCCAGCCCGACCTCGGTTTCGGGAGGAACGCTCGACGGGGGAACGGGGTCGTCGTCCGTCTCCCAGGCGTTCGACCACCGGGTCGCGGAAACCGCGAGGGCGCTCGGCGAAGCGGGAGTGCCGCCGCGGGACCTACGCCTCCCCTACGTCGGTCGTCCGGCCCAGATGGTCGACGGCGCGGTCGTGCCCGGATACGCGCTTTCCCCCTCGAACGTCACCTCTTCCTACTCCGCCACCCCGGCCCCGTCGGGGATCGCGTACTACGGCGAGAACGACACCTCCGGGGGGATCGAGGCGACGACCCTTGAGGCGTCCAGCGTGGTCGGCCAGCTGAGCGTGAACCAGTTGAACGCCCTCTACCTGGACGACGACACCCCTGACATGTGGGGGATCCAGCTGAACGCAGTGCTCGCCAACGTCACCCTCCAGGGAACCCGTGGGTACGAGTTCTGGGTCCAGAACACCGCCGATTACATCCAGCACAACGATACGCTCAGTTTCGGGGAGGACACTTGGAACTTTTCGAGTGCCACGGCATCCGTGCCGGACGGCCGCTCCACGATCCTTCGCCACAGCCCCAACGGCTCGGTCATCACAGGCACCTACATCGGCGAGGGGCCTTCCGTACGGGCCCCGCTCCCGTTCACCCTGACCCTCTACCTGAACTCGTCGTTGACCGCGGACGGAGATCAGGAGTGTTGGTTCAACTACAGCGTTCTCGCCGCCGGCGGCATCCATACAACGGGGAACTACGATTGGCTGGTGTTCAACTCGACCGGCCCGGCACATCCCGCCTCGGTCACCCTCGCTCCCTTCCAGGCGACCGGCACGCATCTCGACCCCGTGGGCCTACCCAACGACTTCGAGTTCGACTTCGGCATCGGGCCGTACGATGGCTCGACCCTGGACGTTCTCGCCGGCAACGCCTCCGCGAGCCTCGACTACTGCCCGGTGACGATTGCCTACTGCACGCCCGACCAGTTCCAATCGGTCCCCGCTGCGGAGGACTTCGGGGCCGACACCGGAGAAACGTCGACCGGGCTCTCGCTGACCTACTCCGGGACGACCGCCTTCGCCAACGCGGGCCCGCTCATTCTTCGGGGCCTCTGGGGATACTCGGGGGCCGCGGGCTCCGCCGCGGGGTCGACGCCCGTCACTAACGCGATCAGCGTCTCGGGGTCGCCGGACCCCACCTCGACGGTCCCCTACGTGTTCGTGTTCCTCAACGGTTCCACTTTCATCAAGCCGCAGTTCGAATGGGCTCCCGACGTCCCGGTCTGGTACCTGGCTCCAGGGACGTATCGGTACGAGGTGATGCTTGCCGACTATGCGGAGCAGACCGGTTCCCTCGTGGTCGGGACCAGCCCCACCCGCCTAGCGATCACGCTGGCCTACCAGTCGTCGAGCGGCGTCTACACGCCCCTATGGGCGTTTGGTGATTCCCAGTTGGCAGGCATCTCGACGTCTGGAACCGGTTCGATATCGAACCAGTACCGCCTCTTCAACAACCCCACTGCCGGGTGCACCGGATGCGGGAACGCCAAGGATGGGAACCTCTCGACCGCGTTCTTCTCGCTCGACGACTTCGGGTTCCCGACCTTCGCGGGAATCCTCCTCGATGGAACGAGCTCCTACGTCGACATCGACCACCCGGTGACCTTCTGCGTCTTCGGGTTCGCGTGGGGTCCGCCTTCCCATCCGGTCCCGGGTCCGTTCTTCTACCTGCAGATTGAGCTGGTGTCGGCCCGCCACGTGACCCTGGCGAACGACCCCCAGGTCGGCGGTTGGCCGGCGATGTACGAGCTCACGACACTGGCGGGGCTGGTGGGCGCCGCCGAGAATCCGTTCCCGCAGGCGAACGTGATGATCTGGAACTCCTCGGACAACCTCGTCGTGTCCAACACCTTCGTCCCGGCGTGGCTGGCCCCGCCCTCTGGAGGGAATTGCGAGGGGGTCTGCCCCGCCGTCGTCTGCTACGGCTGCGTCTCTCCGGCCGGGCTCCTGTTCTATGGCGGTACGAACAACACGGTCTGGGGGAACACCTTCCGCGACCCTTCGGCGCCCGGGACCGCTCCCCTCCAATCGTATGCCGGGCTCGCGGAAGCGGAGAGCGGGGACCTGATCTTCAACAACTATTTCTCGGTCGACAATCCGACCGTCTACCTGCCGTTCGATATCTACAACAACTCGTGCCCGGACGGCCTCGCGGGAGACTGTTTTCCGCCGCTTCCGCCGACCTACCGCGACGCCTGGAATGTGACGAACCAGTCGGCGAACAACATTAGCGCGATCGTGAACGGGTTCGCCCTCTCCGGGAACATCCTGGGTCCGACCTGCGGGAACCAGGGTGGGAACTATTGGCAGGACTACGGGAACCCCGAGAACCCCTACGACGTCCTTCCGTTCGTCAACGCGTATGACTACACGCAGCTGCTCCCAGCCCTCCCGCCCGGGACACTTTCCACCCAGGGCAGCATCCGGCTCGGAGGAGACTATGCGCCGCTCACGCGCAGCTCGACTTGCGGGGCCGGGCCTCCCAGTTCCCCCTGGTCGGCCCTCCTGACGATCTACGGGATCCTCGGGCTCGTGTTCGCGGGGATCCTCATCGGTGTACTGGTGCTGCTGCGCACGGTTTGGAGGGTACGTCCCGCCCCTTGGCTTTCCCCTGCGCGGGCCGCCGCGGATGGGTTCCCGCGAGCTCCGCTGCGACCGACCGTTCGGGAGCGATGGGCCCGACGGCCGTTGGGCGCCGGCCTGTGGGCAGGGCTGGGCATCCTGGGCGCGTACCTCGCGGTCGCGCTGAGCGCGTTGGTGGTCTTTCGCACCTCCTTGTACCAGGTGCCGACGAACGCGAGCTGGATCCCTCCCTTCAACCCGATCGGCCCCTCCGCCGCCCACCCGTTCGGAGTTCTTCCCGGCCTTGGGACCGACCTGTTCCGCGCCCTCTGGCAAGCGACCCCCTGGGACCTCGCGATCGTCGCCGGGATCCTCGCGATCGATGCCGGCCTGGGTTGGACCCTGGGCGCTCTGGCCGGCATGAACGAAGGGGGAGTGCTCGATTCGGTGGTGACGTTCCTCGGGGACACGCTGGGCGCGATCCCCTCCTTCTTCCTCGTGGTCGCCCTGTTCGCGGGCCTGGCGACGGTCGCGCCGAACAGCACGGGCCTCCCGCTGTTCGTTCTCCTCTTCGGCCTGGTCCTATGGCCGACCATCGCCCGCACGACCCGGGAACGAGCTCGCCTCGTCGCCCGGGAGCCGTACCTCGAGTCGGCCCGGGCCTCGGGGGGCAGCCGAACCTACCTGTTCTTCCGCCACATCCTCCCGAACTCCGTCTCGCCGCTCTTGGCCCAGCTGCCGATCGACGTGGCACCGATCTTCTTCGTCCTCACGATCTTCCCCTGGTTCTGGGACTGCTCCGGGCCCGGCGGAACGAAAGGGCTGTACTACCTGATCGCCACGCTGCCCCCCTATTCCCCTCTCCCCTCCGTCACCTTCCCCGAGTGGGGGAACCTGCTCGCCGTGGGCACCTGCGAGGGACTTCCCATCTCCACCGTGGGCGCGGACTACTGGTGGATGGTCCTCTTCCCGCTTCTCGCCATCATCCTCCTGGGCATCGGGATCGCGCTCGTCTGCGACGGGATCGACCGACGCACGAACTTGCGCCACTAGCGAGGCCGCTCCCCGGGCCGGGATTGCCACGATCTCGCGTTCGAAGGACCCTCCGCTCCCGGGAATGGCCGTCGGGGGACCTAGGCCCATGCCGCAGGGAGGGGTCCCGCGCTCCTCTCACAGGAGCACGGTCGCGACGAGCGCGACGAGGAGGAAGGCGACCGCGAGGAGCGCCAGGATTGGGAAGACCAACGCCCTGGAGGGTCCATAGCGACCCGAGCGGCCCGCGGGGGGGAGCGGCCGTGCGGCTTCGGCGATGTTCACGAGGAAGGCGGCCATGAGGAAGAGGAAGGGAAGCACCAGCCCGAAGGTTAGCAGGAAGAGCGCGCCGACGAGTCCGAGCACCGAGAGGAGCATCGACAGGGAGATGACCGGCTCTCGAGGCCGGGACGGAGGGGGAGGGAACGCGGCACCCTGGGACTCCGGTGCGACGGGGGAAGGAGACGGGCTCGGTGCGACGACGGGCGGCGGTTCCCGGGCAGGGTCCCGCGTCGCCGTGGGAGCGCCCCATGTCGTTCGGTACCGCCAGTAGAAGAACGCGACCACGAGGGCGTTGGCCGCCAGCACTGGCCCGAGACGCAGCGCCACCTCGGTCGGTGTGATCGGGAGCCCCGGGGTCAGGTCGCCCCAGACGGTCATGAGGATGAAGAAGCTCACGAGCGAGTTGCCGAGGAACAGGAAGACGGGTCGGTCCCTCGGATGCAGGTGGCGCGAGCGGTCGATGAACGGCAGGAGCAGGAGGAAGAGGACGACGACGACCGTGAAGAGCATCGCGTCTTCCGGCGTGACCCCCACGAAATCGACGAGCTTGAACAGCCAGAGGAAGTACCAGGCCGGCACCGTCACCGGTTGGGTCGCTCCGAGGTTTCCCGCGTACGTGGGCAGCTGCCACGGCCAGAGCGAGGCCACCCCGATCAGCAGGCCGACGTAGAGGAGACCCCACTTCACCAGGTACAGGTAGACGCGCGGGAACAGCGCGGTGCGCTTGTGCCAGAAGACCAGCACGGCGATCGCCACGGGTAGGAGGATGACGTGAAAGGCGAACATCCGGGATAGGAGACTCTGGGGGGTCCCGTCCCCCGCGATCAGATTGGCGATCGGGGGCCCTACCAGTGGGAGGGCTTGGGCGAGCGTGACACTGACCTCTGTCGCGTTGTAGGAGAGCTGGGTGTACGCCAGGAGGTACCCCGTGAACCCCATCCCCAAGACCAGGAGCAGGACCACGACCCCGACGACCCAACTGGCCTCTCGCCCGGGCTTCTTGTACGCCCCGACGTAATAGCCGCGGAACAAGTGGACGAACATGAGTAGGATCACGGCGTAGGCGCCGTACAGATGGGTCGTGAGAAGGAGGGCCCCCAAGGGAACCGAGTGCACGATGAAGTAGGTGCTGCACCACGCGGCGGGGGAGGCAGAGACGACCCCGGAGGCTTGACCGCAGAGCGTCAACGTAGGGTAGACGCTCGGCTGGTAGTACAGCAACAGCAACCCACCGCTCACGACCTGGTAGGCAATCGCCGCGAGGACGAAGGCGCCGGTCCACGCCGACGGTCGGAAGTCGCCTTCCTTCGGTGGCCCCGGGGTCTCACTGACGAGGCCGACCTGCCGCTCGAACCAAGCCCAGACGCGGTCCAGGGTCCGGTTGAACCGCTCTACGAACACCGTCGCTCCTCCTAGGGGAAACTACAGAGGACGATCGGTGACTGCCGTTGAAGGCGGGACACCGACCCGACCCCGGTTCCTCCCTGCAACGTGTTCGGGTGCCCCAGGACCGTGGGCCCCGTCACGCCGACCGCCCAGAGAGAGTCGTCGCTGGAGTTCCACTGCAGGGTCACCTGGGGGAGCGGCTGGACCGCCGGTCCCGTCAGGTTCGATGCTCCGTTAGCGGCGTCGTAGGTGGAACCATGACAGCTGCAGTGGACGTAGAAGTCGAGACTCCCGAAGCTCTTGGAGCAGGTCCCGGGGGGGTAGAAGGCGATGCTCGGGACCATGCACCCCAGATGCTGGCAGATGCCGCTGAACGCCACGATCGAGCCGCTCGGTCCGACGCCCCCCTTCACATGGGTAGCCCCGCCGCTGCCCCCGGCCGGAGGGGCCAGGTTGATCAGCAGGTTCGGTTCGTTGGACAGAGGGTAGTCGAACGTGAGAGCGTCCGGGGTGGTGACGTTGTACTCGCTCATCACCTTCGATGCGGTCAACACCGAGCCGTCGAGGTCCTGGAGTCGGACGCTCGGGTAGCTTGACAACCCTACGACCGGCGGCCGACCCGCGTACTGGAGTGCCCCCCCCAAGCCACCGCCGACCGCACCGATGACGCCGGCCACGGCGACCAGCTTGAGGAAGTTCCTTCGGGCCTCGTCGACGTGGTCGTCCCCCTCGGGCTCACGGGTCGCGGCGCCCACGTGGCGAGGACGGACCGGCGTCCGGTACACCCTCCCGACCGGGACCCGGGCCGCACCGCCCTCGACCGCCGAGAATGAGGGACACGTCGTGCACCCCGGATTCATTCGATGGTCCCCCGGTCCTCGTCGGCGATCTCGGGCTCCCTTCCTCGGGCGGGACCCGGTCGCGGCATCGACGGGTCGTTCCCGTCCTTGCTGTGCCGGTAGACCGCCCAGGTGACCGCGATACCAATCAGGATCACGGCCACTTCGGCCAGCGTGATCTCGTCGTCGACCGAGAGAGTCATCGGAGACGCACCACCTCGCCCGGCGCCGTGGTCGTCGCCACCCACCAGGTCCCCGGCCCCATGCCCGCACCGAGGGTCTGGGTCTCCACGGCCCACACGCCCACAGGCTGGACCTGTGTGATGATCCCCGGCAGGGTGGGGGTGGTCATCGGCGAGGCCGCCGACTCGGCGGGGAATTCGGCGGCGAGGAGCGCCGAGCGGATCGACCCGGTCGTGGCGCCGGGTCCGACCGGCAGGCCGGTGGAGGCCGTGACCTCGCTCATGATCTCCGTTTTGAACTGGAGCATCCGAGCGTACCACCGGCCCATCTGCCGGACGAAATGCTGTCCCTGCGGACCGAAGAACAGGAGCGCGGCGACGCCCGCGATGACGATCCAGTCGATTTCGGAGAAGAGCGCCATGCGCTCACCCCGCCCCGACAGCGCCGCGAGGACCGGCGCGAGTGGGGTCCCGCCGGGCCTCCCAACGGGCCGCGAAGTACGCTCCCCCCAGGTACAGGCCGATCATCGGGGTCGCGATCAACATCATCGTTATCCCCGAATTGTCGGGCGTGATGACCATGCCGAAGACGAGCGCCCCGAGGACCGCGCCCCGCCAGTGCTTCCGCCACGCGGCGGCCTTGACGACCCTGAGGCGGGTCAACGCATAGACGAAGACCGGGAGCTCGAAGACGACGCCGAACGCGAGCGAATAGACGAGCGCGAAGGTCACGAAATCCTGGACCCCGAGCACCGGCTCGAGGTTCATGGCCGAGACGTACAGGAAGAGCAGGCGGAACGTGAACGGAGTGATGAACAGAAGGCCGATCGCGGTCCCGAGGGCGAAGAGGCCCGTCGCGGGGATCCCGATCTGACGGATCAGCGCGCGCTCGTTGCGACGCAGCGCCGGCACGAGGAACGCCCCCACCTCGTGGACGATCCAAGGCATTCCGAGGATCAGGGTGAGGAGGAGACCGATCTCCAGCTGCGCGAAGACCGAGTCGCCGACGCCGACGTTCAGGAGCCGAACGCCCGGGGGGAGCATCCAGGCCACCATCGCCAGGAACACCTGCGCCGTGATGTTGTAGAAGGGGTTCGGCCACGGGTACGCGAACGGGACGGAGACCCCGAACACGGGGATGGAGACTGGCTTGAGCTCGAAGAAGAGCAGGAATCCGAAGAGCGGTCCCAGGACTAGGGCGATCCGGACGAGCCGGTAGCGCACTTCCGCGAGAAGGGCGAGGATTCGGTCAAGGTCGCCCATCAGTCAAGGGCCTCTCCGTTCGACCCCAAGGCGAGGAGGGCCGACGAGGACGCGTTCGCTCCTCGCTCCGACCCCTCGCGCATGCCGGCTCGCGCCGTCCAGTCTAGTGGGCCGGACCCGACGGTGTGGGCGCGTTCGCGGCTGCCGCCTGATCGGCCTTCAGTTCGCGCTCGACCTCAAGCCGACCCTTCTTGAACTCGCCGACGGAACGCCCGAGGCTGTGCGCGAGCTGCGGGAGCTTCGAGGACCCGTAGAACAGAATCCCCGCTACCACGGCAATGATCAGCCAATCGTCGATTGAGTCGAACATCCCCCCGCCTCGGGGCGTAATCACCCCGCTGCCCCTATTTAATCCACAACGCCGAGTGGAACGACGGGTCGGCTCTCGCGCCGGCGGCAGAACGCCCTCCGGACTGCCCACCGGGGATTCCGTCGACCGCAGGTTTCCACACGAGAATGAGAGGCGCGGGCAGGCAAGCGAGGTCCGGGGCGCGCCGGCCCGGAGGTCCCAGAGACCCAGGAGTGCTATCCACTCCTTCTCTATCGGCCGGGCTTGGCTCCTTGGCCCCCGCTGGACACGGTCCTGGACCGTCGGACCGGCTCGGGGGACGTCTTGGGGGGCGCGCGTCGCCGTCGCCAAACGACGTACCCAAGGGTGAACACCACGACGAGGACCCCGAGGACGGCGGCATCGACCGGGCTGAAGGTGAGGTTCGAGCCACCGACGGCGACGCGGGATGGCGGCAACGAGACGTTCGATGGCACATTCATGCCGAAAGCGATGAAGCCGTACATGCCCTCTTGAAAGTGGCTGGGCAGGGTGCATACGATTTCGTACCACCCGGGGCCGGGAGATTGGAACGAACTGGTGTTCCGGTCATGGCTTGGGGTGACGTTCAGGTTGAACAGCGCCGGAGGGTGGTTCCCGAAGGCCAGGCCGTCAATCTGGGCCTGTGTGTCGCTGTTCGGAATCTGTACGCCCTCGACTCCGAGGATGGTGAACGAATGTCCCTCGGGCATCGAGGAATTGTCCACGAAAGTGACGGTGATGGTCGCGTGGGTCGGTGTGCCGTTGAACTCGTACTGGGAGTAACCGTAGTCCCCGGTCGCCGCCACGTAGATTGAATCCGCCCCGACGGCGCGGGTTGGACTCGTCGCGTGGAAAGGGGCGGCGTCGATGGGTGCCGCGAGAACCCCTACGGCGAGGAGGACGGCTATCACCAGCGTCGCGACGCGTCGCCCGAACATTCTCCCTCGGAAACCTCTCGAGCGAGCCGGGAATGCGAGCCGGCGCGCATAATCCCTTCGTGGGCTCGGTGGGTGTACACCGGTGCTGCCCGCCCGTCTCGTAGTGCGGGCCCCCAGCCGGAGAGGACCGACACACGGAACCGGGACCCCGTTCTTCGGTCGAACGCCCATGGGCCCGGATCCGGGTTTCCTCCGAAGCTCTCTCTCGAGCCAAGAAAGATTTAAGCCCGAGACGGGGACTGTTTCAGTCGCTGGCCGCGGGGGTGCTACGACTCGCACTGCTCGCCGTCGCGCCCGAAAGGGGAGATAGCTAGACCGGTCTATCCGGGGGGGAGCGCACCGTGATCCAGGCTCGAACCGATCCCCCCGGTACTGCCGAGACCGGAGTCGTACCCCGACATCGGGTATCGGACCTCGAGCAGTGGCGCACCGTCACCTTCCTTCAGCTCGGGCATTACCTTCGGACCAACCGATTCTACGGCCTGCTGGGCTTCGTGGCCCTGATCTCGGGTCTCTCCCTCGCGTTCGAGGTCGACGCGGGAATCGCCGCGGTCCAGGTGCAGCAGCTCTACCGGAGCTCCGAGTACCTGAGCAACTACCTCGCGAACACGGGACTCTGGGTCATCCTCGCGGCGGCGTTCTTTGGCGGGGACGCGTTGAGCGTCGACTTCTCGACGGGCACCGGGTACTACATGCTGGTCCTTCCCATCCGGCGTCCGGTCCTCCTCGCCGGGCGGTACGCCGCCGCGACCCTCGTCACGCTGGCCATCGTCGGCGTCTATTACGTCTTCGGGACCGCCGGCGCCATCTACTTCTTCGGGGCCCCGAGCATCCCTTGGATCCTCTTGGCCGAGTCCTTCGGCCTGGCGGCCCTCTTCGCCCTCGCGGCGCTCAGCGTCGCCTTCTGCGTGAGCGCGTTCATCCGCTCGCCGGCTGCCGGCGTGCTGGTCACGGTGCTGGCGCTCTACGTGGGGTTCACGACCTTACAGGTAGTGTTCGAACTGGCGGGAATCGAGCCGTGGTTCTCGTTGCCCTACGCGGGGGGAGCGATCGCCGCAGTCCTCGACACCGACTTCATCCATCAACAGACCGTTCCCCTCGGGGCGAATCAGTACTACACCGTATGGGTCTCCACGGTGACGGAGGGCCTCACCATCATGGCGGCCTACGTGGTCGTCTTCCTACCCTTGAGCGCGTATCTCTACCAGCGGAAGGAGTCCACAGGCTGACCCATGGGCTCGTTCGAGGTTTCCGGGCTGTCGAAATCGTTCCTCACGGGTCCGCCCGCCCTCACCAACCTCTCGTTTCGGTACGAAGGTACGGGAGCGGTCGGCTACCTCGGACCGAACGGCGCCGGCAAGACCACTACGCTGAAGCTGCTCGTCGGCCTCCTGCGCCCGTCCCAGGGGCACGCCTACCTGAACGGCATCGACCCGATGGTCGACCGGAAGCGAGCGGTTTGGGATGTGGGGGCGCTCATCGAGACCCCCGAGCCGTACCCCACGCTCAACGTCCATGAGGCCCTCGACGCGGTCGGGCGCGCCCGAGGTCTTTCCCGGGACGACGTCGATCGGGAGGTCGACCGCTGTCACGAGCTTCTCGACCTCCCTCCCCTCGCCCAGCGGATCGGTTGGCTTTCCAAGGGCCAACGGCAGCGCGTCGCTCTCGCTTCCACGCTGATGGGCGATCCCTCGGTGCTCCTCCTCGATGAACCGACCAGCGGCCTCGACCCCGCCGAGCGCGTGCTCGTGCGCCGCCTGTTGAACCGGTTGAAGCGCGACCATCTGGTGTTCATGAGCTCCCACCAGATGTTCGAGGTGACCGAGGTGTGCGACCAACTGATCTTCCTCCACCACGGTCGGGTCCTGCTCAGGGACCGCGTCGACCAGGTGGCCTCACGGATCCGCTCCCGGCAGGTGGACGTCGAGTTCGAACGCCCCGTCGGGCCCGAGGCGATGACGGCGCTCCGTGCGATCGCAACGGAGGTCACGGCGGTCTCGGAGAGACGATGGCGGATCTCGTTCGATGGGAGCGACGAGACCCGGGTCCGTCTCCTGGGCCTGTGCCAGGGCCTTGGCCCGGTCGTTCAGTTCGCCAACACGTCACTCGTCCTTGAGGAGGCCTACCTCGAGTTAATCCCAAAGACCACGGACGATACATGACCGGCCCGGCCCCGCCCCCGGTATCCGCTGACCCCCCAAGCGAACCGCCCCCGGCCGGAGACCGCGAAGAGGCGAACGACCGGCCCCGGGCGGGAGTGCCCGCCCGCCCCGGTTCGTTCGAGGGGCGCGCGCGCTCGTTCCGCCAGGAGCAGGCGAGACGGCGGAGCGCTCGAAGAGAGCGCGTCGGCACCTTCCTGGTGGTGGTCATCCTTGCCCTCGGGGTCTACACGATCGTGACCGCACGGCCGTATTCCCCGTCGTCGAAGAACGATTCTCCGACACCGGGTCCCCCGATTGATGTGAACCTCGGCACCCCCACGGGGGCGAGCGCGGTCACGTGCAGCGCTGGCGGGACGGCCTACGTCGAACGCATCCCCTGGATGAACTCCACCCAGCCGGTCACTACGGGGGATATCGAAGTGCACGTTTACGAGATCTTTGACGGAGATTTTATCGGGGATCGCAACGCCGTGGCGAACGTGACCCCATCGAACCCCTGTGCGGGCGCACCGCCGGACTCGAAGGCGTTGTGGTATGCGGCGCTGGCGACACCGAACGGCACGATTCTTCTCACCTACACCGTGAACCACCCATGGACGGCGGTGACGCCCGGACCGTGGAACATCGGGATCGAGAACGGCTCCGTCCTGGTCCTGGTGACCTACGCATCGCTCGCCGGGAGGGGCTATGGCTTCGCGGTGGTCGGTTATGCCGGCGGTTCCCCCATCCGCGGGACCGTCGCCCTCTGACGGTGCTCTTCCTTCCCGGGAGCAGCGGCACCTCGATGAGGTCTCTCCGGCCTTCTCGTCCGGCGCCGCCTCAAAGCGGCAACACCGCCATCTACGGGCGTGACGGGCTCGGACGACTTCGAACGGGACGCCGGGCTACACGATGAGAAGGAGATGGTACGGTGACCGGTCGTCGTCTTCGGTGAGGACGAGGGAAGGGGTCCGGGGAACGATCCCATGAACGAAGACCCGGCCTTCCCGCGAGACCAGTCGAAGACGGGTGTTGGCCATCGTGCGGAGGGACGGGGTGAGAGGATCCTCCTCCGAGCCGACCCAGATCTCGTGGACCGGTGACTGATGGAGGTAGGCGACGGCCAACCGGGAAGCGCTTCGGGGGGGTACGTGCCCGGTACCAGCGAGTTGATGGCCTTGAGACCCGCAATCGACACCACCCCGAGGTTCGGCCTCTTCGCATCGGAGTTCTCGCGCAAGAACCTCGCGGCCTCCGGAACCCGAGGAGCAAAGCCGTCCACCTTCGCCGAAGGGAGTGGGAGCATCACGGGAGTGAATTCCTCCGGGTCACCGTTCGCCAGTCCGCCCAGGAGCCGCGCCTGGCGAAGGAACGTTTCCTTCGTCGTCCGGCCCTCGTACATCTTCCACACCTCGGCGGCGTGGAGTCCGGGGTGGGGTATGTGGAAGATTCGCCCCCCCCCGGGCGACCGCCTGGTTCAACATCGGAACCAACAGCAATCTCAGGGCCGCGATCGGAACCTCGGAGTCATACTCGATGAGCGTGATCTTGTCGACAGAAAGCCTCCCGAAGAACGAGGCGTAGTCGGCCGAGTAGAGAGTGCCGCTCGTCGCGGACTTTCATCGGCAGGAACGGCACTTCGATGTCGGTGATCGCCGATCCAAGGAGGGCCCGAACGCCCACGGTGCGGTCATGACGTGGCCCCCTAACGCCTCGTCAGGCGGACCACACACAAAGGTGAATACCTGCAGATTCGCTACAAACTCCGTCTGTGGGAAGGGATAGCCACAGACCCAAAGAACGCCCTTGGTTGGGTCCCCTCTGTAAGCGTGGGTTCAATGGTGGATTTCAACGCGACCGACACACTGTTCATGCTCATCGCGACCGCCCTCGTGATGTTCATGACACCCGGACTCGCGTTCTTCTACGCAGGTCTGGTCGGCCAGAAGAACTCCATCTCCATCATGATGCAGAGCTTTGCCGCCCTGGGAGTAACCACACTCCTTTGGGTATCCGTTGGGTATTCCCTTTGCTTCAGTGGGGATTTCCACGGGGTGATTGGCAACCTCAACCAGGCGTTCCTCTTGAATGTCTCCTCGGGCACGGCTTCTCCCGTGTCCTCTGGAATACCGCTCTACGTCTTCTTCGCGTACGAGATGATGGTGGTCATCATCACACCACCCCTGATCACCGGGGCCTTCACCAACCGGGTCAAGTTCGGGGCCTACCTCGTGTTCCTCGTCTGTTGGCAGTTGTTCATCTACTACCCACTGGCGCACATGGTTTGGGGAGGGGGTCTCCTCGAGCAATGGGGAATCCTCGACTTCGGGGGAGGGATCGTGGTCCACGAGATCGCGGGAATGAGCGCCCTGGCGTGCGTGCTCTACCTCGGGAGCCGGTACGTCCGAGACAAGCCCCAGAACCTCCACCTGGCGGGGATCGGAATGGCGATCCTCTGGTTCGGATGGTTCGGGTTCACGGCGGGAAATGCCTTCGCGGTGAACGACATCGCCGTCGTGGCCTTCATCAATACGGCCATCGCGGGAGGGATCGCCAGCTTCGTCTGGATGATGATGGACTGGACCCTGGAAGGCAAACCGAAGTTCATCGGATTCCTTACCGGGGGTTTGGCGGGGCTAGTAGTCATCACCCCGGCGGCGGGATACATCTCGCCGGCCGCGGCGATGTTGTTCGGATTGGCGGCGGGGATCGTCTGCTACCTTGCGATAGCCTTCAAGAACCGGCGGCACTGGGACGACGCATTGGATGTATGGGGTGTGCACGGAGTGGGCGGGATCCTAGGGATCGCGCTCCTCGGCGTGTTCGCCTCGCTCGCCATCAACTCGACGGGGGCCAACGGCCTGTTCTTTGGCGGGTACCTGTTCTTCGGAAAGGAGCTCGCGGCGGTTGCCTTCGCCGGCGCATTTGCGTTCACCGTGACCTACCTGATCCTCTTCGGCATCGACCGACTCATGGACGTACGCGTGCCGAAGGAAGTCGAAGTGACAGGGCTCGATTGGGAGCTCCACGGCGAAGACGTACACGGTGAGTGAGAGCGTCCTTCCGACTCAGTGGTGTCCTCGCCGCTGGAGCGAGGCATCGGCCAGAACCCTCTGGGGACCCTATGTCACCCTCGGGACAGAAGCTTGGCCCCGCTAGTGGGGCCGTCCCCGCCGGCCGTTGGCGGTGGGGAAACTTCCCGCTGGGGGACGAGAAGCACACCCTCCTGGACGAGAGGCGGGGCTCGTCGCCGAACTTGGGCGGGGATGCCCACTCCGCTTAGGCGCGGAAACGAGCCCGGCGATCCTTCGCAAGAAGGGCCGCGGACTCCCGTGCCGGACCGTGACTCCACAGACTGGACCTCCCCGGGACCTGCCCCACGTCGCGTCTCCGATATGAAAGCGGCTCGTACGCGACCTCCAGCGCCCTGAGCGGGTCCGTCGGCTCCGAAAGGAAGGAGGGGGTCGGACGAGGCCAACGCTTCGACAGGCGGGTCTTGACCCTGACCTCGCGACGGGAGAGTGGCGGGGCCGGGCGGAAGCTACGCCGTCCCTGGGTCGCGACGCCGCCCCCAAACGACAGGTTCGACCTTGTTCGAGCTCACTCACTCCGAGGCGGGGTAGTACGCTTCCTCCCCGAAGTGGACCTCGTCCAAGCCGGCCTTCTCCTCCTCGGCGCTCGTTCGCAAAGGCGAGAAGTAATTCATCACTCGCAGGATCACGTAGGTCCCGAAGAAGGCGAAGGTGGCCACTATTGCCACCGCGAACATCTGAAGCAGAGCGAAGTGAACGTTCCCGTAGACCAGTCCGTTCTGCCCCGCGGCATTGATGGCGACCGAGGCGAACAGTCCGGTCGCGACCGTCCCCCACATTCCGCCGACCCCATGGCAGGCGAACACGTCCAAGGAGTCGTCCAGCTTGGTCCGCGCTCTCCAGCTGGCCACGAAGTTACAACCGACGCCGGCAACGACCCCGATCACCATCGAGAACGCGGGGCTCACGAAGCCCGCGGCGGGAGTTACTGCCGCAAGACCACAGACGAACCCTACGCACATTCCAACAGCGGAGGGCTTTCCCTTTCGGATCCAATCCAGCAACATCCAACTCACACCCGCAGCGGCGGCCGCGAGGTTCGTGGTCACCAGTGCGTTGACCGCGATGTCGTCGGCCGACAGCGAACTGCCGGCGTTGAATCCGAACCAGCCGAACCAGAGGATGGCGGTTCCGAGGATCACATAGGGAACATTGTTCGGGCGACTCTCCTTGCCGAAGTCCACTCCCCGACCGATGACGAGCGCTGCGGCCAGCGCACTCACTCCGGCGGTGGTGTGAACCACCATCCCGCCGGCAAAGTCCTCAACATGCATGACGTGGAGCCAGCCGCCGTCCCCCCAGACCCAGTGGGCCACCGGGAAGTAGATGAACGTCACCCAGGCCAGGATGAAGATGAGGAGCGGCTTGAGACGGATTCGTCCGGCGAACGCGCCGATGATCAACGCTGGCGTGATGGCCGCGAACTTCAGTTGGAAGGCGAAGTACAGGAGCGCCGGGATGGTGGAGGAATAGGCCGTGTTCGCCGAGGAGCCCACTCCGTTCAGCGCGAAGTACTGGAAGTTTCCGATGAACCCCCCCAGCGTGGAATCGCCGAAGGTCAACGTGTATCCCCAGATGGCCCATGCCAGGCTCACCACGCCGAAAATGGCCATACACTGAACGATGGTCGAGACGAGGTTCTTCCTCCGGACCAGTCCGCCGTAGAAGAACCCCAGCCCGGGGGTCATGATCATAACGAGCGCCGTGGCCGTGATGACCCAGGCAATGTCGCCGGAGTTGCACAGGGCACCTGTCGCGGGGATGCAGACTACCACAATCCACTCCTCCTCAGAAGGCGGGCCGAGGGCAGCCCGCGGGCGTTGCGGCGGTTAGAATGTCAGGTTATCAAGGTTGCTCGGATCGGCCCCGCGCCGCCTGCGGCCCCCGTTGGGCTGCAAGACATTCCCCTCACCGAGGCGGGCTGAGCGAACATCTTCCCGGAGGCGAAGGGACACCGGCCTTCCTGCCAAGGACTCTGTCGACCGGGGCACGGTTCGGGTCGATGCTACCTGGAGCGTCCAGGTCCGACCGCGGCCGCGTCGGCGCGGGCGACGACGACGCGAAGCTCCGCAAGGGCGACCCGCTAAGGTCTCCCCGTGATCTTCTGGCAGATCGTACAGAGATGGATTTTGACCTCGACCGTAGCCTTCGATCCCCCCGCTGGTCGCTGGAGGGGTTCACGGTCGTTGGCTTGTCCGGCACGCCACATGAAAGGATAGGCGTTCACCGACCACTCGACCGGCAAGGCATGGGTCACGGTATCGAGGGATAGCGGGACCTTTCCTCCCGTCGCAAAACCTCCTCGGATCAGGTTCAATCCCTCCTCCAGCTTGGGAGTGATATGTCGTTCCTCCGCGAGCAATTCCTCGACCAGTTCGCCGATCGACCTCTTGTCGTCCACAAGCTTCTCGCCGGCGTTGGCGATTTCCATGAGAGTGTCGATCCAAGGCATCAGCTTCTTGTAGGCAATCGGGTCGCCGAAGACCTGCTTGGCGTTGATCCGGAAGTGCGGGTCCCCGCTCTCCTCGTCCTTGAGCCGCTGAAGAAAGGTGATCTTCCGGCGCTGCTCGTCGATCTGACCGCGGGCATTGCTGAAGTACGAGAGATACACCCGGGTGCGGATCTCTTCATTGAGCCGGTCGAGATCCACCTGCGTCCGTCCGCAAATGTAGCACGCGTCGTCCATGGCCGTTTCTCGGGTCGCGGGTGATTCTGTGGAGGGTATGAGCACTTGAGTTTAGCGCCTCAAGACGGCACAGCCGAGCCGCAATTCGGGCCGGCGGTCCCTAGCACGCGGGGCAGCGGCAGAAGCGGCCGAAATCGTACTGACGATCCTCGTGAGTGTGACCGGCGCTCCAGCAGAGCTCGCAGCGCCGGTCGGTCGTGAAGCAGTCATGCCACCGGATGCCGTGCTCGTTGAGCAGGCGGCGGCGTCTCTTCAGGAACTCCTCGCTGGATCGCTCGGCGATCACTCCCGCGAGTAGGTAGGCGGCGCTGAGCAAAACGATCCAGCCGCCGACCACCACGAAGAGGTTTACGAGGCCTTGGGACGCCACGGCGCTGACGTTGGCAAATTGCCACATCCCCCACCAAAAGAGGACGCTCATGCCCAGAAGCGCCACGGGTCGGTACCGATCGTAGTTGGGAATGTCCAGGAGGGTCAGCACCGGCACGGTCGGCCTTTCCGTGAGCGCGACCCCATCCTCCGCGGCTCCCGGGGGGGAAGGCACGACCTTCGTCGCCGCTGCCGCCAGGAAGTAATCCAACGCCGCATCGCTACCGATGGTTCGGATGACCCCGGAAGTCCTGAGGAGGCTCTCGGCCGTGAGCGCCGCGACCGCCTTCGTACTCCTGAGCACTCGGAAGTATTCCTTCGCGGAGCCCTTGCCGATGGATTCGGCGAAGATGAGGACGTTCTCGTCCGTGAGCGCCGCAGCGGACTTCGTCTCCCGAATCGCCCGGAAGTAATCCCCGGCGAGCCGGCTGCCCAGGGAGTTGGCGAACGCAAGAACCTTCTCATCGGTGAGCTCGGCTACCGCCTTCGTTTCCCGGAGTACCAAGAAGTACTCCTTGGCTGCGTCGCTGCCCAACGATTGAGCAAAGGCAAGGACTCTCTCGCTCGTGAGCTCCACGATCGCCTTCGTCTCCCAGAACGCTCCGAAATACTCCACCGCGGCATCGCTGCCGATGGATTCGGCGAAGTCGAGGACTCTCTCACTCGTGAGCTCCGCCGCCGCTTTCGTCTCCCGGATCGCCAGGAAGTACTCCACGGTGGCCGGGCTGTCGATGGACCGGAAGAACTCTACCGCCCTGAGGACTCTCTCGTTCGTCAGCTCCTTGACCGCTTTCGTCCCCCAAATCGCCCAAAAGTACCACTCGGCGGTATGGCGGTCAATGGACCGGGCGAAGGCGAGGACCCTGTCGTCCGTGAGCTCCGCGACGGCCTTCGTTTCTCCGATCGCGCGGAAGTAGTCCCGGGCCGCAGGGCTGCCGATGGAGCTGGCGAAGTCCGCGATCTCCGACAGTTTCTTCGCCCTTTCGTCCCCCGTGATGAACTCCTGGCTCACGTGGGAAACGATGAGCTGTAGCTCATCTTGGCCGCAGCCGGCTTTCACGAGCGTTCGGAAGGCCTTCTCCTCCACGCGCGTGGGAGGTTGCTCCTGCCGTCCGCCCGTCAAGAACACACCTCAACCATCGAAATACCCGGATAGGGAGGATAAGAGTTCCGTGCATTCGACTCTCGAACCGGTCGGGGCGATGACTCCCGTCGCGACGGAAGCACTTCCGCGCCGCCGGCACTCAGTCCTTGCCCGAGTGGGTCTTCCTCTCGTTTCGCGCGGTCGGACCATTCGCTACGAACGAAGCGGGCGACCTCCGCGTTGACTGGGAGGACTCCAAGGGGGGTGAGCTGACGCGCCGTCAAGGCCCAATGCCGTCCTCTCCATCCCCTCTATATCGACCGTTGAGGTGGGCCGGGGAGGTGTTCGTCCGATCACCGAAACTCAAGGAGGAATCTCGCTTCGATGAGACTCGCCGACGGGAATCCGAACGACCCAGAGCTTCCGACCTCTCCGTAAGGGCAGGTTGATTTGGCGATTCCAGAGCGGCAGCTTCCGGCTATCGGTGGGGCTGCCTTCCGCCATACCCCCGATGGATCCGCCCGGCCCACCGGACTGGTGAGATACGGCAAGTTCCTCGTGGTGGGATTTACTGGAGTGATCGTGAACCTTGCCGCATTCGTGCTCACCGTAGACGGCATTTCCCACACACCCGTGTCGAACTTCTACTCGAGCGTTCTCCACTTTGCCTCCAAGACAGCAGCGAATCCTCTCCTATACTTCGTAGCGAGCGCGGCGGCGTTCGTGGTGGCGACCCTGTGGAACTTCGCACTGAACAGCGTGTGGACGTTCAAGACCGATGCGAGGCACCAGCACTCTCCGACCCGCCGGCTCGGCCTCTACTTCGGCGTCTCGGTGGGTTCGCTCTCGGTCAACGAGGCCGTGCTGTTCGCGACCGGGGCCATCCTGCCGCCGTTGATCGGACAGGGAATCGGCATCATCGCGGGAAGCGTGGTCGGCTTCGTCGGGAACAACCGCTACACCTTCGCGGAAGTGACGCGACCCTGAATCGCCCCCCCGTTGGAGTCATCAGCCCGGGCCCCGAGGGGCAAGTCGGGTAGGCGTCCACCTGCACCCCCGACGTTTAACAGAAGAGGGCATCTCCCGCCCCCACCACCCAATCCGACCCTCGTGGCGAGGGGCGCGGGTGCTCGGACACGGGCTCGGGACCTATCGAACGTGCCGCATACGAGGGAGACTTCCTGACCGCGATTCGCGGCGGGGCGGCCCGTCCGTTGGCGCCCCGTCAGGTTGACCGAAAAGGGGAATACCTATCAGTTCGGGGAGCGTGGTGTTACAATGGTGTTCGTTTACCTCTTTGAGGAAGCCAAAGGACTGGACAAGTTCGCCCTCGGCGGCAAGGGGCTCGGACTTGTGGAGATGACCTCCATCGGCCTTCCCGTCCCGCCGGGTTTGGTCGTCACGACAGAAGCGTGCAAGCAGTATCTCCAGACCGGGAAGGTTCCCGATGGGCTTTTCAAAGAGATCAAGTCGAAGCTAACCGAGTTGGAGCGGAAGACCGGCAAGAAGCTGAACGGCCTAGAGGGGCCGCTCCTTCTGTCGGTGCGGTCAGGAGGTCCGTTCTCCATGCCAGGAATGATGGACTCGATCCTGAACCTCGGTTTGACCGACCGCGTAGCCAAGAGGATGGCTGCCCGGGTGAACGACAGGCGCTTCGTGATGGACGCTTACCGGCGGCTAGTCCAGATGTACGGCAGGATAGTGCTTGGCGTTCCGGGAGAGGACTTCGAGGCTCTGCTCGACCAGCGGAAGAAGAAGCTCGAGGTCACCCAAGACCCCGAGATACCCGCCAACGAGATGGAAGAGATCGTGCGAGCTTTCAAAGAGTTGGTCCTTGAGAAGACGGGCACGCCGTTCCCCCAGGACCCGTGGCAGCAGCTCGAGGGGGCGGTGAATGCGGTCTTCCGGTCGTGGGAGAACCCGAGGGCAAAGGAGTACCGGCGGTATTACAAGATTTCCGACGACCTCGGAACGGCAGTGAACATTCAAGCGATGGTCTTCGGAAACATGGGAAAGAGCTCGGGTTCTGGAGTCGGGTTCACGCGCGACCCCTCGACTGGAAAGAAGAGGCTCTACGGGGAGTATCTCGGGGACGCCCAGGGCGAGGACGTGGTGTCCGGGACCAGGACGCCGGTCAGCATCAATTCGATCGACAGCTCCCTGAGGTCGCAGTTGGAGAGCGTGGCGGAGAAACTCGAGAGACACTTCAGGGACATGCAGGATTTCGAGTTCACCGTGGAGAACGGGAGGCTGTTCCTGCTCCAGACCCGTAACGGCAAGAGGACCGCGCAGGCCGCTGTCCGGATCGCCTGTGAAATGGCGAACGAAGGGCTGATCACGAAGGAAGACGCGGTACGAAGACTGGACCCGGCGGACATTGAACGGCTACTTCACAGGACGATTGACCCCTCCGTCCAGGTCAAGCCCATCGCGAAGGGGTTGAACGCCTCCCCCGGAGCCGTCTCCGGAACCGTTGTCCTGGATACCTCGGAGGCGGCCGCGATGGGGGCAAGGGGGGAGAAAGTCATTCTCGTCCGGCCAGAGACGACGCCGGATGACATACGGGGCATCATCGCCGCGCAGGGCGTCCTGACCGCAAGAGGGGGAATGACGTCGCATGCTGCGGTCGTTGCGAGGGGGATGGGAAAGCCCGCCGTGGTGGGTTGCAGCACCATTAGAATACACCCCGCGGAGGGCTATTTCGAGGTCGAAGGCGGGGAGGTCGTGAAGAGGGGGGACATCATCACTATCGACGGCACGACCGGCACGGTGATGCTCGGCGTAGTGCCGACGGTCGAGCCGCAGCTCACACCCGAGTTCGGAAAACTTCTCGAGTGGGCGGACGACATCCGGACCCTGGGAGTGTACGCCAACGCCGACACCCCGGAGGCTGCGGCCCGGGCACGGGAGTTCGGCGCCGAGGGGATTGGCCTCTGCCGTACCGAGAGGATGTTCAACGCGCCGGACCGGCTGAAGATAATGCAGGAGATGATCCTCTCCGAAACCAACGAGGAGAGGAGGAACGCGCTCCGGAGGCTTGTCCCCTTCCAGCTGAACGACTTCCTAGGGATCTTCCGGGCGATGAAAGGACTTCCGGTCGTGGTCAGGTTGCTGGACCTGCCGCTCCACGAGTTCCTCCCCGAACGAGAAAAGGTGAAGGAAGAGATCGAAGCCCTCTGGAAGCGCGGCGCATGGCCACCGGAAATCCAGAGGTGGGAGAGGATGTTGGGGAAGCTCGGAGAACTGACGGAGCACAACCCGATGCTCGGTCATCGCGGCTGCCGGCTCGCGGTAACCTACCCCATCATCTACGATGTGCAGGTGGAGGCCATCGTCAGGGCCGCCGTGCAGGTGCGTAGGGAGGAGGGCGAGACGGCGAAGGTGAGCATAATGCTGCCCCTGGTAAGCGACAAGGGGGAGCTGGTTCTGCTGAAAGGAGTGATAGACGCCGCCGCCAAGCGGACGCTCGCGGAACTGGGCGAGACGCTCGAGTACAAGGTGGGAACCATGATCGAGACTCCTCGGGCCGCCCTGACCGCGGGAGAAATCGCCGCCTACGCCGACTTCTTCTCCTTCGGGACGAACGACCTGACACAGGCGACCTTCGCCTTCAGCCGGGACGACATGGAGGCGAAGTTCATGGCGAGGTACCTCGAGGAGAAGATACTCCCCGAAAGCCCGTTCGAAGTTCTGGACATCCAGGGCGTCGGGAAGCTCGTCGCGCTAGCGGTGGTAGAGGGGAGGAGGACAAAACCGGATCTAGAGGTAGGAATCTGCGGGGAGCACGGCGGCGACCCGAGGAGCATCGACTTCTTCAACAGTGTTGGACTGAACTACGTAAGCTGCTCGGGGTTCAGGATCCCGGTTGCCCGGCTGGCGGCGGCACAAGCCGTGCTCAAGGGGGAGAAGGTATCCTCTTCGGTCTGACCCCGACCTCGAGGGGCACCCGAGGCACTAACGAGAGGCGGCCCGGTCTACCGAACCAGAAGAACGGGGACCGGGTTTCGCCGACGGCGCCGTATCCGAAACCCGAACGCCAACGACCGACGTTGCCCCACCTACTTTCGCAGCAACGGCCGCGTCAGGCACGTGGGCCCACCGGCTCCGTTAATGCAGATCTCCGACCCGGGAAACGTGCGTACGTCAAAGCCGGCGTCGCCCAAGCGCTGATTTGTTTTGGCGTTTTCTTCCATTGCAATCAAGCGTTTCTGTCCCAGCGCCAGCACGTTGCAGGCAAGCGTGTCGCGCTCGCTGTATTCGATCTCAATCAGGCGGAAGCCGCGTTCCTTCAGCCGTTCGACAGTCTCGACCGTCAGCCAGGGCAGGTCGACGAGAATCGTCTGCTCGTCAAGCATACTCATCAGCGACATCAGGTGCAGGCACGCCGAAGGGCCCGGCCCGTACGGCAGCGGCGCCGACAGCACCTCGACATTCTTCGTGGAATCCTTTGAAGAGAGCAGCGACCGCATCTGCTCGATTCCTGCCCGGTTCGTCCGAAAGCCGTCACCGATGAGCAGCGTTTGAGAATCCAGCCACACGATGTCGCCGGATTCGGCGGTCCCGGGCCGCCCGATCTCGCCGAAAACGGGAATGCCTTGCTGTCCGCAAAAGTTCGCGTGCGCCTGCGGCTCTGCCACACGGTTCTTCTTCCCCGGATTCATCAGGATGAGGCCATAGTCCGTGGCCAACGACGCGTCGTGCGCATAGACGGCATCGAGCGTGAGGGATTCCGTCGGCGGAAGGCGCACTACCTCGGCTCCGGCCTCACTGACCAACCCGCACAGAATCTCGTGCTGCCGCTGCGCCACCACAAGATTGGGAGCATGCCGAAATCCAAGCTCCCGCCACGCCGCCGACCTCCGCGACTCTCCCCACCCCGCGTTGCCCGGCGGACAGACCATCACCCGCAGCAGTTCCCCGGTCATTGAATGACCGTTGAACTTCTCAGGGTGGGTGAGAGGAGGCAGGAGAGGTACTTCCGGCACGACCGTAATCTCGCTCTAATCGGCTCCGGAAGAGCTCAGGTTTCCTATCCGCGCATCGCTAAGGCGATGCCAAGGACTCCTCGAAATCCGGTGGCCCTCTAACGGGCTGGGCATCGACATCGGGCTTTCCGTAGGCCGCTAACAGCTTAAGGAAAGGTGGCCACGAACGCCCTTCGCAGCGTCTCCCGCTTTCGAGGGAGGGTCGGAAGTCGTTCTATCTCGGTGAGAGAGACCCAGCGGAAGGCGCAGTGCTCCGTGGGTGCTAGGCGGGTCGGAGTGCGCGGTGAACCGAGCACCAGGAAGTCACGTTCGCGAACTCGGAGGTAGTGGCGCACAGGTGACCAGAACTCATGAGCTCGGAAGAGACGTAGTGATCGGCCTCGAAGCCCCGTTTCTTCATACACTTCTCGGAGTGTGGCGTCGCGAAAGGTCTCACCTCGTTCGACCACACCTCCCGAAAGCTCCCAGAGTTCCGGGGCGAAGGAATCGTGCGGAGATCGACGAACTACCAGCAGCCGTCCGTCTCGAAAGACAGCGCCGTTGGTCACGCGAAGGAGGGGGCTCGTCCGAGTCGACATCCCTTAAAGGGAGTGCAGAGCGAACAGGCCCATGAGCGTCACGACCTCCGCCAAGGGAGCGCCCGGTCGATCGACGGCCGCGAGGCGCGCGGTGCGATACGTCTCACGGCCGATAGCTACCTGCGATTCGACGGCCATCGTAGGAGATTCTCTGCCTCGCCTCGGCCCGATTAGGGTAGCGCGGGAGGAGCCGCCTGACCGGGCGGCGAGGGGGGCGTCACCACCCTGTTGTTAAACACCGGAGGGGGCAGGGTGTCTCCGAACTCTCGGACGCTTAGCCGGCGGTCGACGGCGCCCGGTCCTAGCTAAAGTTCTGGGTTCCTCGGCAGGGCGGCACCGCAGACCTTGCAGGATCGACGCATCGAAGCGTTGGAGGCTCCGCAGGAGGGACAAATCTTAGTGCCCTGCATGGCCGCCTTCGGCCCGACCGGAGGCACCCATCGAGACATCACCTCGGAACTTGTGCTCTCGGGTCCCGGTCCCTGGATCCAGACGCCTAATGCGAGGGCTGCCCCGACCGCCGCGCCGACCACTGCGAGGAGCCAGAGCGGAAACCACTCAATCGGAGAGGAGGCCGTGGGCGAGGAGACCGTGACTGTGGTGGAATTTGCTACGCTGACGCCCACCGCGTCGGTCGCAGTGCAGGTCGGTACGAAGGCGCCGGCGGTGGCGTACGCGTGGGTGGCCGAGCCCCCGTTCTCGGTGTACTAGGTGGCGCCGTCTCCGAACGACCAACCAACCGTGATGGTCGGGGTTCCCCCACTCACCGAGCAGATGAAGCTAACCGGTTCGCCGGTGGTAACGTTGGCCTGGTTGACAATCAAGGAGATCACTGGCTGGGGATTCACGGTGACCGTCATCGCGATCTCTGCCTGGGAGCCGGGATGGTCAGTGACCCGACAGGTCATGTTGCCTTGCGGGGACGTGGCGAAGGCCGTCGCGAAGCTCGAACTACCCGCGACGAATCTCGAGCCTCCGACGGACCACTCGAAGGCGAACGGGGACTGGCCGCCGGACGGTGTGCACGTGAAGAGGTCTGACTGGTTGACGTCAACGACCGGGCGTGAAGCGCTGATCGTTACGGACAGAGCGAGCAGCGTTCCGGCGGTCACGGTGTTCGAGCTCGTGGTGCTGGAGGCGGGGGACCCCGAGCCGCAGCCGATGCAGTCCGTCGTATTGAGGGAGAAGGAGTAGCTAGTCCCCGTGGCGAGCCCCGTCACCGCGGTGGTGCGGGTAGTCTCGTTCGTGATGGTGGCCACGAGAGAGGACGCTCCGCCGTTCGTCCGCTCGTCGAGCGTGTACGACTGGAAGGAGAGCAGGCCGCCATATGAGGCGTTGTTGGTCCAGTTGAACGTGATCGAAGTCGAGGTGACCACCGGCTCGGTGAGGTAGGCAAGCGTAGGTTGGACGACCTCCAAGACGTTGGACGTCGCTCTCCCGTGGCGGAATGCGTATTCAGTCACCTGCCACCAGAGAGTCGCGCCGGGGGAAAGGGAGCCGACGGCAAACTCGGTCGTCGTCTGTCTCGTCACGATCCCGGTCGGAACGAACGGGCCGCTCGCGTTAGTCGTCGAGTACGCGATCGTGTAGTTGGAGAAGAAATGGTCGTTTGTCGCAGTCCATAAGAGGCTGATCGCCCCGGGTGAGACCCCGGGTGCGCTCAACGTGATGGCCGCGTCCGGTTGGACGCTGGACGTCACAGGGGTCCCCCGCGATTCCCCCGGCCGATCGGAAAAGGTGCTGAGAAGAGGAGCGCCCGAGTGAGTAGGTGGCAATCCAGCGGCGGCACCGAGCCAGCCGGCAAGGACCATGATTGACACGAGCACTATCGGCAACGAACGAGCCAACGTCCGAGCCAATATGTTCGGGCTTGGCGCGCGCATCCGCACCATGGAGCGCGTTAAAAATGGGCTGGTTCACGATGATATACTTTTCCGTCGCTGCCGGCGAAGCATCGAACGCCAGACCGATGGAAGGGTAAGGCAATGGGTCGAAACGACATTCGACCAACCGCGAGCCGAGCGGAGGCAAGATAGCCGGTGTTCCCCAGAGGATCATGGGAAACGGGTCGCCCGGACCTCGCAGCTGCGCGGTTGGTCAATGACGAGAGCCGCGGAGCAGCGCGGCCCCTGTTTTCGGAGCTTCGGGGCGGCGCGGGGAGCTGCGGGGGTCCCAAGCGGGTTGGTGGGTGGTTCCTCCCCCGGTGTTTAACAAGATTGCACAATACATAAATATGTGTTAAATTTCTGTTAAATGCGTGCGGAAAGCCCGAGCCAACGCTCCCGCGATTCGATTCCTTGGAGTGCGCCTCACCTCCGAAGAGGAGTCGCTCCTCGACGGCTTCCAACGGGCCCACGGGCTCTCGACCCGCTCCGACGCGGTGCGAGCTCTCGTGCGGACCGCGAGCGAACCCCAACCGGGCTCGGTGGAATTGCCACCGACCCTGCGGGGAGAGCTCGAGGAAATCGTCGAGAACGGGTACGCCCGAGACATCGAGGGCGCGATCGCCCTCGTCGCCAGCCTCGGACTGACGGAGCTCGCTCGGACCCACTCGGAACGACTCCCGGCGCTGCGCGAGCACGCGCGGTCGGTGAAGGAACGACGAGAGGGACGGCGTCGGGCGGACCGCGAGGGGCGGGGGCTCCTCGGGCGCTAGCCTCCGGGAACGGGGAAGGATTGCAACATGGAGTCGATGGGAATCGCCTGGAGCGAACGGAGCGGGTTCATTTGCCGACTGTGCCGGCAGGATGCTAAGCATAATGAGGTGCTGCACGTGTCGTATTGTCCCGTCCACGGTCTGAGCTCTCCTCTGGACCAGCTGCCGTGGCGGCCGGAGGCGAGAGTATCGCGCGTCTCTACACCCGGAAGGGCGACCGTGGGACCACCGCTCTCGCCGGTGGCTCGCGCATAGAGAAGGACTCTCCTCGCGTCCGCGCCTACGGTGCGTACGACGAGCTCGGAGGGCTCCTTGGGCTCGTCGAGGTCGAGCTGCCGTCGGATCTCAAAGAGCTCCGAGCCGTGGTGCGCCGGCTTCAGAGCGAGCTCTACGTAGCCCAGGCCGAGCTCGCCACTGCGCCGAACGGCCCGGCCCCGAAGCACCGGATCGGGGCCCGCCACGTCGCCCGTCTCGAGGCCGACATCGAGCGGTTCAAGGCATCTCACCACCGCCTTCGGTCATTCGTGCTGTCGGGCGGTTCGCGCCCCGGTGCCCTGCTCCACATCGCACGGACGATCGCTCGACGCTCCGAGCGGGAGATCTGGGCCCTGCACCGTACCGAGCCTCTTCCTCCCGAGCTGCTGAGCTGGGCGAACCGCCTGAGCGGCCTCCTGTTCGCGCTCGCCCTCGCGACGAACCACGCCCTCGGAGTAAAGGAGGTCCCTCCGGACTACTCGGTGTAGACCGAGAGGGGAGGAGTTCGCGTTGGAGATCGGGATCGTCGGCAAACCGAACGTCGGGAAATCGACGTTCTTCAACGCCCTCACCCTGCTCGACGTGCCGATGGCGCCGTACCCGTTCACCACGATCACCCCCAACCGAGGGGTCGCGGCGATCCGCGCTCCCTGCCCCCACACCGAGAGGGGAACCCCTTGCACGCCGGGAAATGCGAAGTGCGTGGACGGGACCCGGTGGGTCCCCGTGAGCCTCGTCGACGTGCCCGGCCTCGTGCCCGGCGCGCACGAGGGAAAGGGGCTGGGTCACAAGTTCCTCGACGACCTCCGGGCCGCGGACGGGTTCGTGCAGGTCGTCGACCTTTCGGGGGCAACGGACGAGGAGGGACGCCTCGCCGAGCACGGTAGCCACGACCCGGCGGAGGAGGTTCGCTGGCTGGAGGACGAGCTCGTGGCATGGGTGGCGGAAATCCTCAGTCGGGACTTCCTTCGGCACGCGCGCGGGACAGAGCTCGACGGCAAGAAGGTCGAGGAATTTCTGGCCGAGCGCCTCACCGGTCTTTCGATCTCACCGAACGCCATCGCCGCTGCGCTCCGCGGGTCGACCGTCGAGCGCGCCCACCCCGCGCGGTGGTCGGAAGAGGATCGTTCTCACCTCGCCCGACAGCTGCTGGAGGCCTCCAAACCCCGGCTCGTCGCGGCGAACAAGTGCGACCGCGCCTCGAAGGAGGAAGCGGACGCGCTCGCCGGCCGGGTCGAACCCATTCCCTCCGTCGCCACCGCGTCGGATGCCGAGCTCACGCTCCGTCGCGCGGCGCGCGCGGGACTGGTCGACTACCACCCGGGCGATGCGGCCTTTCGGGTCCGGGACCCGGCCCGCCTCTCGCCCCCGCAGCAGAAGGCGCTAGAGGGGATCCGGTCGATCCTCACGACGTGGGGCTCGACCGGCGTTCAGCAGGCCCTCGAGCAGATGGTCTACTCCCGCCTAGGGATGATCGTCGTGTACCCGGTCGAGGACGAGACCCACTGGACCGACAGCCAAGGCCGGGTCCTGCCCGACGCGTTCCTCGTGCCGGCGAACACCCCGGCGAGGGCGGTCGCGTACCGCGTCCACACCGACCTCGGTGAGCATTTCATCCGCGCGATTGATGGGCGGACCCATCGCGCGATGGCCGCCGACCATCCCCTCGGACCGAACACGGTGGTCCGCATCGTCGCGCGGAAGTGAACGGGACGCGCCGGGCGCGGGTCTCAGTCTTCCACGAGCGATACGCCCTCTGAGGTCGGCCGCACCACGAACGGCAACGCTCCGGCCCGGGCGAACCGGCGGACCAGCTCCGTTTCCTGGCCCGGGAGGGGAAGGGCGAGCACCGAACCGCCGGCGCCTGCCCCCGTGATCTTCGAAGCCTCCGCCGCCGGGGCAGCGGCTTCGATGAGGGCCTCGAGACGCGGATGGGAGACCCCGACCTCGCGGAGCAGCTCCTGGTTCCGACGCAGCAGCTCGGCCACGGTGGAGCGGTCCCCCCGACCCACGGCCTCGATCCCCTCCTTCGCCACGCGGCGGAAATCGTCGAGGAGCTCGGGCCCGCCCGGGGCCGAGAGGCGAGCCCCGACGGCGCGCACCGCATCGGCGGTGGACCGGGGGATCCCGCTGTACGCGATGACCCACACCCAACCGGGATCGCTCACCCGACGGACCTCCCAGCGATGGTCGGGGGAGCGGACCGACCAGAGCGGTTCGCCCGGGCCCCCGTTGATCGCGACGAACCCGCCGGCGACGACCGTGCTCGTGTCGCCCGGGCTCCCGACTCCCTGGGCGCCCCGCTCGATCTCGAAACTCCGCTGCGCGAGCGCGGGCCGGTCGATCCCGCCGGTCGCGGAGCAGAGGGCCGCAACGAGGCCGGCCACAAACGCCGCCGACGAACCGAGACCGGCCGCCTTCGGTATCCGTGAGATGGCCCGCACCTCGACCGGGGACCGATCCTTCCAGGCGAGCTCGAGCGCGGACCGGAAGTAGGCGTTCCGTTGCGAGGCCTCCGCGTCGGCGTTGAGGCGGGTGGTCTCGCCCGCCGTCACGAAGACCTGGGTCATGAGGTCGATTGCGAAGACGAGCTCGGGCGCGCCGTGTACCACCGCGTGCTCGCCGAAGACGATGCACTTTCCGGGCGCGCGAGCCGAGAGCGGGAGACCGCGGGCTGGGATCGGGGGGAGTTCCTCGTTCACCGGCGTCGGCGACCTCCCACGATGTGTTTTCCCCGGGCGGACGGAACGATCCGCTGAGGCGCCCCGCCGGCGCGGGCGGGGCGAGGGAGGCCGAGGAGGCGCTCGAGGGTGACCGCGACCGCCGCCACCTCGCTGTGCGGCTGATGACCGACGGCCACGTTGTACTTCGCTCGCCGATAGAGCTCGGGCGGGACCTTGGCGCCGCCGACGACCAAGAGGACGCGGCGAAGGCGGGCGAGCCGGGGGAGGCTCTTCTCGAGGGGGAGGCCGTACATCGTGAGGTGGACCACGGTCCCGGGGAAGGAGCGGACCAGGCTCTTCCAGTCATCGACCGGCACGACCGCGAAATCCCCACCCCAGCGGCGTGTCACCGAGGCGATTCGCTCGGCGAGGGCGTCGTCCCGGGGGTGAAGGTACATCCGGCGGGCTCCGAACGCACGGGCGGCGAGCGCGACGTGGGTGGTGAGGCGCGGGTCGCGTCCGGGCCGGTGCCCAACCCGGAGGACCGAGACCTCGGGCAGAGGCCTACGTGCCGAGGGGCTCTGCGACGAACCGCTCGATCCGGTGGCCACGGTACTCCAGTTTCTCCGAGCGCTTGACGAGCGCCTTGAGCCGCGTCGGGCTCATCCCGAGCTCCTCGGCGACGTCCGAGAAGAACCGCCCCTCGGTCCCGACCGCGTCGTAGATCTTCAGCTCGAACTTCGTGTACTCCCGCAGCGGCATCATCGCGATCGCGAGCACCTCCGAGATCTCGGCGAGAGGGGAGGTCGTGCTGATGTTGATCGTCGAGTAGTAGAAGTGGTAGCTCTTGTCGGGCTGGTGCCGTCCCTCGCGGGCGACCCAGCGCGTGTCGATGAGTCGCAGCTTCTCGAAGAACGCGAGCGCCTTCACCCCGTCCGCCCCGAACTCCCGCTCGACGTCGTCGAGGGTGAGCCAGTTCTCCCCGAGCCGCTGAACAAGTTTCAGTTTCACCGGCGAATCGACCGCCCGGAGGATCGGAACGAGGTCGCTCACGTCGTTGACAACCTTGATTCGATGCATCGTCGCGGACATGATTACCGAACCGGTTCCGGGGGACGCCGGAGCGTTTCCAGCAGCATTCGGCGGTACTTCCCGTAGCGGTCCCCCGGGTCGAAGCGGGCCGGGTGCGGCGTTCGGGTCGGGCCCGAGCATTTCGGACAGCTCTCTCGGAAGGAGTAGCGCTCGCACGAGCGGCAGACCCGCAGGACGGACCCGGTCATGCGCGGTCGAACGTCCCCTGCCCGCCGGCGCTCTTGATCGATTTGAGGGTGGCCTCGGTCGCCCTCTTCAGGGTCTCCTCGGCGATCTTGTACTGGGTCGCTTGCACCCGGATCCGATACCGGGGAGCCCCGACGTACTGGACCTCGACCGCCTCGGGGTCGACCTTCTCCGCCGCCAGGAGCGCGGCCCGGACGTGCTCGAGCCCTTCGGGGGCCGGGTCGCTGACCTCGAGCGTTCCGAGGATCGTGACGTGGGGCGGGACGATGTTCTCGCGTGCGACCTTGAGGAAGGCGGCCGACCAGGGGGCCTTCTCGTTCTCCTTCTGGAATCGCTTCGGGTCGGCGGAGGCAACCTCGAACGCTTGGAAGAGCGAACCGTACCTCTCGATGAGGACCGGTCCGAACTGGTCGGCCGCCTCGACCGCCGTGACCTTGAGCGGTTGGGCGACCTGCTCCAACAGGCGCATCGCTCGCTGCTCGTTCTTCCACGCCTGGACCTTCTCTCGGCGCTGGTGGTCGTTGATCCGCTTGAGCGAAAGGTCGATCTGCGACTTGGCGGGGTCGACACGCAGAACGCGCGCGACGATCTTCTGACCCTCGCGGATGTGGTCGCGGATGTACTTGACCCACCCGGTGGCCACCTCGGAGAGATGGATGAATGCCTCTCGCTTCGCGTACTCGTCCAGCGTGACGAAGGCGCCGAAATTGCGGATCGAGGTCACCGTACCGACGACGAGTTCGCCTTCTTCCGGGAGCTCAGGGCGCAGAGGCATCCGACGTCCGCGTCCCCGGCTAGGCCTTCACCGGGCGAACGAGCTCGCCCCGGAGCTTGGCCTGGCCGCCCGTCGGCGTCGCGAGGGTCGCGCCGCAGACGGAGCAGTTCACGACGGTGGCGGGTCGGCTGAACATCGTCTGCTCGGTCGAGCAGTCGGGGCACTTCACGACCCAGAACGGAGAAGGTCCTCGCATGCGCTATCCCCTAGTGGTGCTCCACAAGCTCGAGCTGGCTCGCCCGCCAGCTCGCGGGCTGGACCGTGTACTTGCACTTCTTGCATCGGTACTTCAGGTAGACGCGCCGAACGGCCTTCGCCCGACCTTCGGGCTTCGGCCGCGGAAAGCCTCCGTACCCGCGCGTCGCGCGGCGGAAACGGCGCTGCCCCCACTTGAGCTCGGAGGCGGGCCGCTTCTTTCCTTTCTCGACCTCGTGCTCCGTGTGGGTCTTGCACTTCGGGCAATAGGTCGAGACGGTCTTCGGATAATGCATCGGCGGCCCGCGAGGCCCGCTTCCTATAAAGGCATTGGGGCGCCCTCCGAGGTGACCCGACGAGAGGATCCGACCTGCGACGGTCCGTGACGCGAACCGATGGGTCACAGCCCCTTCTCGGCCCCCTCACGTCGTCTCCCTCGGCCCGGAGCGCTTCCGCCGAGAGAGAGCGAACCGAACGCTTAAGTAGGGAAGCCTTTTCGCGCGACCGCGTTTCAGCGTTTTGGAGGAGGCGATGCCCGACCGTTCTGCCGTGGAAGTGGTTACCGAGGCCCTCTCGAAGGCCACCGAGCGGAAGTTCACCGAAACGGTCGAGCTTTCGGTGAACCTCAAAGACCTCGACCTCACGGTTCCGAAGAACCGCCTCGAAGACGACGTTCCGCTCCCCAAGGGCCGCGGCCGGACCGTGAAGGTCGCCGTGTTCGGCTCGCCCGAGCTCTGCCAGAAGATGCGGGGCGTCGCCGACCTGGTCGTACCGGCGAACGAGCTCGACGAGTTCGCAAAGGACAAGAAGAATGTCAAGAAGGTCGTCAGCGACATCGACTTCTTCCTCGCGGAGGCGACGCTCATGCCGACGATCGGTAAGCGCCTCGGCGTCGTGCTCGGGCCGCGCGGAAAGATGCCGCGCCCGGTACCGCCAGGAAGCGACCCCACGAACCTCGTGAACGCGCTCAAGCGCTCGATCCGGATCCGCTCCAAGGGCAATCGCACGTTCCACGCGCCGGTCGGCACTCGGGCCATGAAACCCGAGGAGATCGCTCAGAACGTCGACGCGGTCCTGGCCCGGATCATGGGGAAGCTCGAGCGCGGTCGGACGAACATCGAATCCGTCTACGTGAAGACGACGATGGGGCCGGCCGTCCGGCTCTGGTAGGAGGGTCGCGGTGCCGGGTCGTGGGTCCGTCCCGCCCGAGAAGATCGCCCGCGTCGACGCGCTCGCGTCGGCCATCGTCTCGAAACCGATGGTCGCCCTCGTAGGAATCCGCGGGGTGCCCGCGTCCGCCCTTCAGTCCATGCGCCGGGAGCTTCGGAACCGGGAGCATCCGATCATGGTCGCTACCAACAGCACGATCCGTCATGCGCTCGAGAAGGCGCTGACAGAACGGCCCGCGTTCCGGCCCCTGCTCGACCAGGTCCAGGACCCTACGGCCATCCTCTCCGCCGAGGGGAACCCGTTCTCGCTCTACCAGGAGTTCCTTCGGACCCGGTCCCCGACGCCCGCGCGGGGAGGCGATGTCGCCCCGGCCGACATCTTCGTACCCTCCGGGACCACGAGCTTCAAGCCGGGCCCGATTGTGGGAGAGCTCCAGCACGCGGGGTTCCCGGCCGCCATCGAGAAAGGGAAGGTCATCCTCAAGAGGGACACCACGATCGTGAAGGCCGGCGCGACGATCTCTCGCGAGGTCGCGGGCCTCTTGACGCGGCTCGAGATCTTCCCGCTCGAGGTGGGTCTCACGCTGCGGGCCGTGGTCGACGGTTCCACGTTCTATCCCCCCGATGTCCTTTCGGTCGACCTGGAGGAGCGCCGGGCCGACCTGGCCCGAGCCGCGGCCCACGCCATCGGGCTCGCGGTCGAGCTGGGGTATCCGACGCCCCAGAGCATGCCGCGGCTCCTCGCTCGCGCGCACCGACGCGCTCTCGGGGTCGCTCTCGCGACCGGGTACATCACCAAGGAAACGATCGAACCGCTCTTCGCGAAAGCGATGCGCGAGGCCGCGGCGGTCGACCGCTTGATGGGTCACTGAGGGTTCCCCCAGAGTCCACGGAGTGAGAACAATGGAGTACGTGTATGGTGCGTTGCTGCTCAATGCAGCCGGTAAGCCGATCGATGAGAAGGCCCTCACCGGGGTCCTGAGCGCGGCGGGGGTCTCCGCCGACACCGCCCGGGTGAAGGCGCTCCTCGCCTCCCTCGAAGGCGTCAACCTGGGCGAGGTCCTCGCGAAGGCCGAGACGTTCGCGGCGCCCGCCGCGGCAGCGGCCCCGGCCGAGAAGAAGGAAGGCAAGGGCGAGAAGAAGGAAGAGGAGAAGAAGGAGGAAAAGGGCGTCTCCGAGGAGGAGGCGGCCGAGGGCCTTTCCGCTCTCTTCGGCTGAACCCACCGAACGAAGACCGGCTCTCGGGGGACCCTCGTCGATCACGACGGCGGTCCCGTCCCCCTTCCCGGCGATCCCGCGGGCAGGAGTGCCGTCCGCAGCGGGACGTGGCCGATCACGCACTCCCCCCTCCGGGAGGAACGACGTGCGCATCGCCCGCCGGTTCTGCCGTATTTGGAAAAAGGGGGAAGGAAAGGGTTCGGTGCCCGCGGAAGCGGGCACCCCTACCGGTGCGTTCCGGCCCGTCCCTACGTCCAGCTGATCGGCACGACGACCTTCGCTCCATTCAGGGTCACAGCGCCGATCGCCGGGCTGGGAGCGTAGCCGCTCACCGCGCCGACTACGTAGGCGTACGTCCCGTTCGGGTCCCAGAACGTGAGCTTGGTCCCGTTCGTCGACAGTGTGATGCCGTTGAGCGTGACCGACCAGATAGTGGCTGAGGGGAGCCCGGTCTCCGTGAAGACGACCTGGTAGAGGCTGAACGGCAGGACCGGGTGATAGTCGCCTCCGACGGTGATGAGACCCGCCTCGTTGTACGGTAGGACGCCGTACGGGGACCACGCGGCGCCGTAGTCGGCCCAGTAGTTACCGGCCACGTAGCCCAGTCCGAGGATGCTCCCGAAGAAGGTCCAGCCGTCGTCCGAGAAGACCGTGGACGCCGCCACCGGCATGATGCTCCAGGCGTCGTGGTTGATCTGGAACGCTCCGTTGTAGATGTTGACGACCGGGGTGTACGCCGTGTACGGGGTGAGGACCGCGTTGTTGAAGATCAGGTCCCCCGATTCCCAGAGCTCGATGGCGAGCTGGTCACCGTACTGACCGACCGCGCCCGGGTCGGCCGCCGCCACGTTGTTCGGGGTGAAGTCGTTGCCCCAGACGACGTTGCCGCTTCCGCCGAACATGATCAGCCCCTCGCTCATCACCTGGAAGGTGTTCCCGAGGAGGAGGTTGTTCGACGAGTTCCAGAAGACGACGCTCGCCTGCGTGAACCCGACGTCGTCGGCAAAGAGCCAGCCGGTGATCAACGAGCTACCGACGATCGCGACGTGGGACACGTGGTAGTAGTTCTGCTCCAGATAGTTGTACATCGGCAACCCGAAATGCGCGACCGTCGCCTGCTCCGGCTGGATGGCGTAGTTGAAGTAGAACGACGGGGCGTCGAAGACCGAGACGTACGCGTTCGTGTTCACGAGGAAGATCCCCGAGAACGCGGGGAACAGGAAGTCGTTGAACTCCCCGAACAACGGGTCGATCGGACTCACCTGGTTGTTGTAGAGGGAGTACGGGTCTCCGATCGTGCCCGCGCCGCTTGACGAGATCCCGGCGAGCTGCGCGTTCGAGAACGCCCAGAGCGGCGTGTACACGCCCAGCGCGGTGTTCACGGGGAGGCTCACGACCTTCATCGCGGTCGACCCAAAGAGGGTGAACGCGGCGGGCGTGTGGTCCGAGAGCTCGACCCGGTAGGCGTAGTTCCCGGGCGGCAGGCGATAGGTCACCAACCCCGAGGTCGGCACCGGCGCCCACGCCGCCAGGTTGTCCTTGAAGGTGGGGCCCTTCGTGATGAAGACGAACGCGTTCGACGGCGAGATCTGGAGCGTCTGCTTCACGTCGCCCGCCGGCACGTGGCCCGCGACCCCCCACAGTGGGTAGAGGATCGATGGCCCCGCATTCATCATCGCGACCGGGTTTGGACCGGCGCTCGCGTACTCGGCGATGCCCATCGAGGTCTCTCCCGTGTCGGTTCCGAAGTCGTAGGCCGAAGGCACATCCTTGTAGGTCTTCGAGCCGTTGGGCAGGGTCCAGAGGCCGAACGAGCCCGCGATGTTGAGCATGTTGGTCGTCGAGCCGCCCCCGGGCCCACCGACCATGATCTCCGCATCGTTCAGGAGGTAGCCCGAGGGGTTCACCGACTTGCCGTTGATCTGGAAGGTCGGCGGAGGAACGAAGCCGGCCGAGTTGAATTCCGCAAAGTCGTACGAACCCGACACCGACGACCCGTCCTTGGTCAACGTGTAGTTGAAGAAGATCGTCGGGCGGTTGTTGAAGATCGTCGCGTTGTTGTACGTCGTGATCGTGAACGGCGGCGCGACGTTGTAGGAGACGAGGCCGACGCCGATGTACACCTCGTCATCGATGAAGAAGCCCCCCGGTCCATGGGCATAGATGCCGTTCGGGGGGAAGACGAACGAGGGGTTGGAGAAGTTCCAGATGTTGTCCTCGAAGACCAGCGTGTGGGAGGTGTCATAGTAGACGGGCACGTTCTGGATCCAGTAGTCCGTCGCCGTGTCCCCCAGCACGTTCACGTTCGTCAGGACGGTGTTCTCCTGGATGGTGAACTGGTCCGGACCGGCCGCCCCGAGATAGAGCGGCTTCAGCTGGTTGAACGTGACCGACGCCTTGACGCTGCTGGTGTAGGAAATGGTGCCGACGTTCACGCCGCCCACCTCCCGGACTCCGAAGTCGCCCAGACCCATCGGGGCGGGGGCAGTGCCGTAGAGCGGTTGGACCACGCCATCGACCGCGGCCACATGCGCATTGAAATTGGGCAGGAACACTTTGTCCATCGGGGCATTAGCGGCATGCAGCTTGGCGAGCACCTGGCTCTCGACCGGATTCACGCTCGCCGCAGATCCTGCGTTCAGGACCGGTGAGGTGGTCGTGCTCGAAGCCGCTGCCGGCAGCGGCGCGGGGTGCGCTACGAGTCCGTTCGGAGCGAGGGCCGTGGAAGCCCCGCTGACCGAGGGAATCACCATTACGGCGACAATCGCGGCGGCCATTACCAGAAGCACTTTGCCGTGGCCTAACATAGCAGGGGGTGTAGTATAACCCGGTCTTTAAAACCTGCGTTTTTTTTGGCCGAACCCGCGAACTTCTAGGATGCGGGGGAGCGGGCGTTGGGGCGGTCGGCGCAAAATGCGCAACTTATGAGCCCGAATCGCGCCCGAACGCGAGAGGAGGTCGTGGCCTCAATCACCGAATGGGGCGTGGGGTTCCCTCGGTTTCCCGTGCTTCCGGAACCGTGCATGTCCTCATCGGAGGCGCACCGCTTAAGACCCGCAGTTCGGTAGGTACGACCGGAGGTCCTCCCCCGACCATCAGTCGTGCCATGCCTCCTCGAGAGTTCTGCGGCGTCGTGGGGGTGTCGCTCCAGGGGATGGGGGCCGCCCCGTTCCTCTTCCGGGGCCTCCGTGCCCTCCAGCATCGGGGTCAGGAATCGGCGGGCATCGCGACCACGAGCCATGGCACGATGCACCATCAGAAGGGGATGGGTCTCGTCCACGAGATCTTCACGCAGGAGCTCCTCGACTCGCTCCGGGGCTCGAGCGGGATCGGGCATGTTCGCTATCCGACGACGGGAGCGACCGACCTCGAGAACGCCCAGCCGATCCTCGTCAAGATCCGCGACGAGGATGGGGCAATCGCGCACAACGGCGACATCGTGAACTTCGAGCGGGTGCGCCGCCGTCTCCAGGCCCAGGGGGTGGACCTCCTCGGGAACGCGGACACCGAGATGATGGCCCAGTCGATCGCGCTCGAGTTCGGGCACACCCGCGACCTTGAGGCCGCGATCCGACGCGCCTGCACGACCCTGATCGGCGGCTACGCGGTCGTCTTCCTCGTCGGGAACCGGGTGTACGCGTTCCGCGACCCTCTCGGGATTCGTCCTCTCGTCTTCGGCACGGTCGAAGGCGGCGTCGCGGTCGCCAGCGAATCGGTCGCCCTCGAGATGATGGGCGGAAAGGCGATCCGCGACGTCGAGGCCGGGGAGGTGATCGTCCTCGAACGGGGCCAGCTCGCCCACTCCTCGCATATCCCGAACGGCGGGGAGACCGCCCACTGCATGTTCGAGTGGGTCTACTTCTCCCGACCGGATTCGGTCGTCGATAAGCAACCCGTCTACGACGTTCGCTACCGGATCGGCCTGCGACTCGCCAAAGAAGCCCCCGTCGAGGCCGACCTGATCGTGCCGGTACCGGATTCGGCGCGTCCCCAGGCCCTGGGGTTCGCCGCGGGCACCGGGATCCCGTACGCCGAGGCGCTGATCAAGAGCCGCTTCGTCGAGCGGACGTTCATCCTCCCCGACCAGAAGCGCCGCGAGCTCGAGGTTCAAGTGAAGCTGCACCCGGTTCCCGGCCTCCTCAAGGGGAAGCGGATCGTCCTCCTGGACGACTCCATCGTGCGCGGCACGACGCTCCGCGCGATCCTCCTGATGGTCCGCTCCGCGGGCGCGGCCCGCGTCGACGTCCGCGTCGGTTGCCCGCCGATCCGGGCGCCATGCTACTTCGGGATCGACATGAAGGACCGGCGCCAGCTCGTGGCCTACGACCGCACCGAGGACGAAGTGGCCCGGCTGGTCGGCGCCGACAGCATCCACTACCTCTCGATCCCCGGCCTCGTGGAGTCGATCGGGCTGCGGGCCGACGAGCTCTGCCTCGGCTGCCTCACGGGGCGGTACCCGGTCGAGGTGCCCGAGGAACGCCATCGCTACCAGAAGTCGCTCGCGGAGTTCTAGGGCGTGCGGCCGACGCTCGTCGTCGGGAACGGACCCGCCCTCTTCGTCATCGGGCCGGACAGCGCCCGGGCGGTCGGCCCGTTCTCGCTCGACCCTGACCCCCTGCGAGCCGCCGCCCGCTCCGAGACCCTGGGCCCTTCGGACGTGCCCGCTCTTCTCCTGGCCGCGCTCGAATCCGTCCCGGAGGGCTCCCGCCTCCTCGCCTCCCCCCCTCGGCTCGCCCGCGCGATCGCGGACAGCGTGCATCGCCCGGTCGAGAGCCCGACTATCGAGGAGCTGAGGCGGGTTCGGATGTCGATTCCCCTCTTGGACCCGACGGTCGAGCGCCGTTTCTTCCTGGCCTTGGGGCACCTGCGGCTCGAACGGGCGCTCCGCGCCCCGGAGGAGGTGCTCATCACCTTGGCCCGGGAGGAGGAGCGGGTCGAACGCTCCGTGGGACGGGAAGCGCGGGCCGCCGAATCGTTCGTCCCCGTCCCGGATTCCCCCCTCGACCGCCATCTCGTTGCGTGGGGGCGAGCCCGGGGCGCGCTCAGGGACCTCGAAGAGGCGCTGCGCCAGACCCTCGAGGTCGAGGCCCAGCGACAGGTCCCGAATCTCTCCGCGGTGGTCGGACCACGGATCGCCGCACGCCTCGTCGCCGCCGCGGGAGGGATCGGCGCGCTCGCCCGAATGCCGTCCGCGCGGATCCAGCTTCTCGGTAGCCGGCGTCGCCCCTCGCCGGAGCGCGGTCCTCGCTTCGGGATCATCTATCGGGCGGACCGCCTGGCCGACGTTCCGATCGGTCGACGCGGAGCGTATGCCCGGAGCCTTGCCGCGCTCGCGGCGATCGCGGTCCGGGCCGACGCCAGTACCCATCGCGACATCAGCGCCGGGCTCGTCGCACGACGCGACCGCCGTGTCGAGGCGCTACGGAGGAGACGGGGATGAGACCCGGCCGGAACTTCCGTCCGTGGGAGGGCTCGCCCCGGCTCTTCGAGGTCGCCCGCGCCGAGCGGCGGGAGTTCTGGACCGAGGCCGTCGGCGACCCGCCCCCAGTGTACGGGGAGCGGTGGACCGAGGTCGCGGACCGCCGATACCGGCTCTTCGAGCCCGGCCGCTCCAAGTTGGCCGCGGCCGTGGTGCGCGGGTGGGCCGGCGACCTGCCCGCTCCGGGAGAGCGATGGCTCTATCTCGGCGCGGCGACCGGTACGACCGCGTCGCACGTCGCGGACCTCGTCGGGCCGGAGGGACGGGTCTACGCCGTTGAGCGGAGCGTCCGGCCGTTCGCGCGGCTGCTGGCGCTCTCGGAACGATGGCCCAACCTCCGTCCGATCCTGGGGGATGCGCGCGACCCGCTGGCGTACGCCAGCCTCGTGCCCCCCGTGGACGGTGTCTACACCGACATCGCGCAGGCCGACCAGCTCGACATCGTCCTGCGGAACGCAGAGCTCCTCCTGACGGGAGAGGGGGCGCGACTGCTCGTCGCCTTGAAGACCGCGAGCATGGGCCGGCACCGGTCCGCCGCGGGTCACCGTGAATCGGCGGAGCAGACCCTCGCCGAAATGACCACCCTGTTCCCGTCGGTTCCCCTCGAACCGTTCCACAAGGCGCACTTCATGGTCGGGGGGCGCTGGGGACGCTCCTCGCGCCTCCCCGTCCGGGAGACCGCCCGGCCTACGACGCCGCGCGGGCGCCGCCCCGGGCGACGAGCACGGTAACGACATCCTCGTCGGAAAGGACGTGGTCCCGGCCGACGGTCTGGCCAGGGAAGCGCGCGCTCCGCCCCCAGACCTGCGCCGCTTTGAACCCCCGGCCCAGATCGCCCGGGAGCTTTCGGAGGAGCTCGGCGACCGACTCCCCCTGGCGAAGGATCACGGGTTCCTCCCGGTCGGGCGGCAGCCCGGGGGGCTTGACGTAGATCCGGATGAACTTGAGGGTCGTCCCGATCCGATCCACGAGGGTATCCAGACCCGCCCCGGTGCGTGCGGAGATGAATATCGGTTCGAATGGGACGAGCGACGCCACCAGCTGGCTTCGCTCCTTCAGGTTCATCAGGTCGGCCTTGTTCACCACCATGATCGCCAGCACGTAGACCCGGTTTCCGGCGAGGACATCGATCAGCTGGTCGGCGGTGGCATCCTCGCGGAAGACGATTGACCCGTTGTGGAAACCGAACTCTCGGGCGATCTGCGCGGCGCCGCCCCCCGCCAGGTGGGTCAGGCGGACGGTGCTCGAGACCGTCAGGCCGCCCCGGTCCGAGCGCTGGAGGACGATGCGGGGAGGCCGCTGATTGATCCGAACCCCCGCCCCCTCGATCTCGGCCGTCAGCGCCCGGAGGTTCGGATGCTCCGGGTCGATGAGGAACAGCACGAGGTCCGTGGAACGCACGACCGAAAGGACCTCGCGGCCCCTGCCGCGCCCCCGGGCGGCGCCGGGGATGAGACCGGGCATGTCGAGGATCTGGATCGAAGCTCCGCCCCAGCGGAGCATTCCGGGGATGATCGAGACCGTCGTGAAGTCGTACGCCGCCGTCTCGCTGTCCGCGGCGGTGAGACGGTTCAGCAACGTCGACTTCCCTGTGGAGGGATAGCCCACGAGGCCGACCGTGGCGTTGCCGCTCTTCCGTATCGAGTAGCCAACCCCCCCGCCCTTTCCCTTGGCCCGGGTTTCGCGCTCCAATCGGAGAACCGCGAGCTTCGCCTTGAGCCTCCCGATGTGCAGCTGGGTCGCCTTGTTGTACGCGGTGTTGCGGATCTCGTCCTCGACCGCGACGATCTGTTCTTCAAGGGCCGACATGCGGATCGGGGCGAGCTCCGCCTCTTGGGGGCGTCCCGGATACTTGAGAGTGACGCGATGGCCCACGGTTCACGTTCCGTGCACGTTGACACCTCCAAACCCTCCGCGCGATTCCGGGAGCCATGTCCCGGCTGCGGGGCGAGCCCACCGAGCTCGAGAACCTCTCGGAGTGGCAGATGGTGTCCCATCCCCAGCGGGACCGTCGCTGGGAGGAGGTCCTCGCCTTCCGGGAGCGGCTGGTCGCTTCTCTCCGAGCCGGGCACGGGCTCGGGGTCGCGTTCGACCTGCTCCTCGTTTCCGGTCCCGTCCCACAGCTGTCGTTGGGGTGCTCGGACCCGGCGAGCGCTCGATGGGTCGGTCGGATACTGTTCCCGGCCTACGGGCGCGCCTCGTGGGTCCGTCGGAGCGCGTCGAAACCCGACCCCACCGCCGACCGGCGTTGGGGCCGAAGGGTCCGTGACTGGCCGGATGTGCTGCGCGAACCTTCCGACGGCCCCTCGGCCTTCGACAGCCTCGCTCTGGCGATGAGCGGCGTGACCCCGGGGGTCTCGGTCCGTTGGGGATTCCGTCCCTGCCCGGCAACGTGGAGCCGCCCTCGTGACCTCGACGGGGCGGAACGACCCCGACCGCCCACCGAAGGAAGGGGCTCCGGGGACCGACTGCCTCGCGCCCGCCGGCCCGAAGCCCCGGCTCCGGCCCGACCGTTCCCTCTGTTTTGGAAGGCGAAGGTCTGCGTCGCGCTCTCCCGAGGGGAAGCGAGCGACCTCGTCTCGGCCGAGCGGGTTCGACCGGCGATCGAGGTCGCTCTGCGGTCGGGACGAGCGAACGGGGTCCGCTTTTCTCGGAGGCCCCTCCGTCTTCCGTGGGGTTCCTCGTCGTTCTTCCTGTCCGAGGACGAGCTCGCCTGCGTGCTGCCGAGCATCGACTGCGCGGTGGGCCCCCGTGAGAGACGGGGAGGCGAAGGCCTACCGATCCTGCCCCTCGGTCGGTCGCCCACAGGCCGAGTGGTGGGTCCGCCGGTGGAGCCCGATCAAGGGCGCCACCTCGCGGTCCTTGGGGAGACAGGGATGGGAAAGAGTTCGACGCTGGTCGCGGTCGCTCGGAAGGCGGCGACCTTGGGTGGCGTGGTCCTGTTCGATCCCCTCGGGGAGACCGCCCGGTCGTTCCTCTCCGGGCTTTCGGCCGGGGAATGCTCCCGGCTCGTCGGGGTCTCTCCGCACGGGGGGGCGAGCGGGATCAACGCGCTCGAGGGCATCGGGGGGAGAGAGACCGACCCCGTCCTCTCCGACCGTCGGCTCAACGACCTCGTTCACGCTCTGCGCCGGGTCCGCTCGGGCCGATATGTCGACTCCAACTACTGGGGCCCGCGGCTCGAGGAGATGCTGACCCGCGCCGTGAGCGCGGCCGCGGCGTTCCCATCCGGGACGCTCGCCGACGCCCACACTCTCCTCGCTACGGGCGGGAGGACGCGTCAGGTCGTTCCGCCGGAAGCGCAGGAGGCGGTCCGCGAGCTATCGGACCGGGTCCGGGAACGCCCGGACGACGCGGAGGGGGCGCGCCGGCTCCTCTACGAGGTGGTCCGGAGCCCGGTCCTCCGCCGGATGCTCTGCGAACGGAACCCGGTGCTCCACGCGAGGGAACTCGTCGGAACCGGTCGGATCGCCGTCATCTCCGGTGATGCGTCGGAGGTCGGCGAGTCGGTCGCCCGCTACCTGTTGGCCGTATATCTCGCCCTGGTGTGGTCGGAGTTGCTCGCGCGGCCGTCCAACCCGAAGACGTTTGTCGTGCTCGACGAGTCGCAATGGTTCTCGCACGAGAGCCTCGCCGAGATGCTCCGCCTCGCCCGCCGGAGGAACGTCCACGTCGTGTTGGCGACCCACACGGTGGGTTCTCTCCCCGAGGCGGTGGCCGACGCCGTGTGGACGAACGTCTCGGACTTCATCGCGTTCCGCAGCTCTCCCGAGGAGGCGCGGGAGCTCTCCCGAGCGACCCGCGGGCTCTCGGTGGAGGAGCTCCTCGCCCTCCCCCGAGGTCACGCGGCCGTGCTGCTCGGAAAAGGGAGCTCGGTAGACTGGGTGCGCACCGCTGGCCGCCCGATGGAGGTCGACCCGCCCTCTCCCGACGGTTGGGGTACGCCACCGGATCCTGGCCCTGGGCCGGGGGACGCGGCACCCCGAGAAGAGAGCGTGCCAGCCACCGTAGAGAAGGTCCTCGCGTGGATCCTCGGGCGAGCGCGCGCACTCCCGGCGGGAGAGCCGCTCAGGGTGGAGCTGGCCGAGCTGAGGAGGACGGTCGACCCTGAAGGCCGGGCCATTCGAGAAGCCGGGGCGAGGCTCGGCCGGGCCGGCGCGCTGGTCTCCTCCGCGCATTCACCCGGGGGTTCCGTCTGGGTGCTGGACCCCGCGAGGATTCCGGCCGTGACGGGAGAGACGCCACCCTCCCCCTCCTCGGATGCTTCTCAGCGCCCACAACCCTCTTAGGACTTGAGCCACCGGTTCGGCGTTCAGGATGACGCGCTCCGATAGGCATTTCCACCCATCAGTCGATGCTTCCCGCCGGACCATCCGAAAAGGGGTGGTTTGCCAAGCCACCCCTTTGGGGGAGCTAACGAAGCGTTAGCGAGGGCGAGTACGGGGACCAGGCGATCAACTATGGTGGGAAAGCCCCGCAAACGGGATCGGAATCCCCGTTAGCGAAGCAGCCCTTTGCAAAGGCCTCGGGGGGAATGGTGACACTTTCCCAAAACCGTCAGGACTGCCGCGTTTTTGGGGCAGGGACAGTCCCTCTCAGCGTAACACCCGCTCGACCCGACTCCTTGAGTAATTAGCCCCCATAAGAGAGATTTGTATCACACTTCTGCCCCGGGACTGCGAATCGGGAGTACGTACTGTGGGTCCGTGACTCCCGATCTCGCAATGTTATCCCAACCTCTTGGCGATGCTGCTGGCGAGGAAGACCCATCGGGGAACGCACGAACTCGCACTCCAAAGGTACTTGGGGCGGAGGGCCTAGGGATGACTGTTAACCGACAGGGGAGCCATCCACCGATCTCTTCACACCACTTCTCAGCGCCCCGTACCATACCGTGGTCATGAACGACAGACCAATCGCCAACAGACCCGCAACGGCGAGGTAGCCCCCAGCAGGCAGGGCTGTGTAAATGTAGATCGTGCACCCAACGAACATGAGGGTGGCGCCGACGAGCATCGCCCAGCCTACCCGATCCTGGTAACGGGTCGGCAAGAGGCGCTCAACGACCAGCGCCACGATCATCACCATCAGCGACAGGAAGAACCCGACGTAGAGACGAATCCAGGCCAGTGGAGGGGAACCCACACCCACTCCGCCGGCAGGCTCTAGGGCGGCGATCAGGACTGCGAAGACGATCCACATCACGAAGGGAGTCGCCCGCACCGGTACGCCGACAGGGAATCTCGATCCTTGCAAGCGACCACTGCCGATCAGCAAGGCGCTCAACACAAGGACTCCACCGAATGTTAAGGTGACGACGTTAACCAAGTCGTTGATACCAACCCAGCTCAGACCATTGATGGACGTGATGAAATCGGGGGTGGCAATCGTCCAAGACGAGAATCCCGACAGGAGGGCCATTTCCACTTGCAGGAGAATATCCACGCAGATCAACGCCATACCCGCCCGAGCTAGCGTCAGCGTCCGGCCTTTGAGGCCGTAGTAGCCGAAGCGGATCGCCACAATCGAAACGATTCCCGCAACCACGCTCGAGACCATGAGGTAGGCATGCGCGAGGACCAAGTTAGTTGCAAAATCCTGTACCGACTCACCTTGTTGCGAGGCGTACCAGCCGATTACTGACGGGTTGCTGCCGAAAGTCAAAATCCAGCCGCCCAGGTGGCCGAGGACGGCCGCCACCAGCACGGATCCCGCGCACAGAGCCGTTGTAATGAACGGGAAAGTTCGGGTCTTCGGGGCGCCCGTGCGCCACAGTTCAACGATCCCCCAGAGAAGGAGGAGCGCGATCTCGTCGAGCGCCATGAAAGCTGCAATCTGAACCCACATGCCCGCGTCAGTCCAGGGGGGCGTGCGGTCAAAGATCGCACCGAGGGGCGAGGCGAGTCCGGCGACCAAGACGCCGGCCAATATCCCCCTACGTACAGACAAGGAGGGAATCTCGAGCGCGTCGCAGGCAACCAGCGCTCCGAGTCCAACCATCCCTACTGTCAGGCCATGTAGGTACATCACCAGCCACCAGTAATTGGTGGATCCGATCCACCAGTCGGAAGTCCCGGGGCCGCCTACGAACGGGTTCTCGACGAAAATGCTCCCAGCGAAAAAGAGACCGATCCAAAAAATGAGGAAGAGCGCCAAGCGCCGGGAGCTAAGCCAGGGCAAGCGCGGGATCAACGTCACTCCCTTCTCGTCGAGAAAGGGGGAAGGAGCTGCTTCCACGATGTCTTCCCTCATCTGTCGAGACCTCGCGTCTGGACCGAGGCAAGGAGGAACCTCTCCCGCACGTCGTCGCACAGAACGGTGGCACCGAGGAGGACCCGCGCGCCGCTCGGGGCCCTCGTCGCGTGCCGGTCCGATAAGCGAGGAACGAACGCATCCTTTCGAGAAGGAGCCTCGGTTCCCGCCGTGGCCGCGGGCGCCACCCTGTCCGCCGCCATGGATGCCGAGACTGCCCGCGCAAGGCACACGACGCTTCTTGGCGTCTGGGCGATCCGCTGCAAAAGGAGTCCGAGCTTCGGAAGGTCAACGTCGGCCGAAAGGGGCGACCGCAGCCTCCAACTCTCCCACCGGCTTCCGACCGCCTCGTCCTCCAGCCAGTGCGGGTGCCGGGCCCGGTTGGCCGGCGTTACGTTCCGGCGGTCGCGGACCACGGTTGCCCCAGTCTATAGGTGTGAGATAAACCTAGTGTACGTGTTTAGCCCCTTCGGTGAATCGCGGCGGGCTTGCCCGCGGCCGGCTGGCCCGAGTAAATGGCTGATTCCGGACGTACCCAAATTGTAAGCCTAGGAAACCGTTTCTCGTGTTGGAAACGGGCGCGTTACGTCCCACCCCGCACCCTATCCGCCCGCCCCGACCTTTTTCAAAGGAGGGGGTTCTCTAACGCCCCGCGGATTGGTTTGGGACGGCCGGAACTGGCCTCTCGGCATTCGTTCTTGAAGGGTGTTTCCACCTCTCGGTCGATGCTACCCGCCGGGAGCACCTGCCGCCAGCCGTGATACCCGCGCCAGAGCGTGCTGTCACTTGCTTCGATGACAAACGGTCGGGGACCGTCACGTACTCTTCGGCAACAACTGACCCGCCCTCATCGAGTAGCAGCCCCGGCCCCTGCCTCAGGGACTTAGACAATCCAGCGAAGCCCTCTTAGGGACGGAGCGGCTCGTTCTACCGATGGACCAGCCATCCGGTTCCCCGCCGGTGACCCCGCCGGCGACCCCGGCGGCGGACGGGTTGCTGCCCCCGGCGACGGTCTTGGAACGGTGCGTCGTCGGCATCGAGGGGCTCGACAGCATCCTGGAAGGAGGGATCCCGCGAGGGAACATGGTCCTCGTGTCCGGCAGCGTCGGAACGGGAAAGACGACCCTCTGCCTCGAGTTCCTCGTCCGCGGGGCGGAGCGGGGAGAGCGGTCGCTGTTCCTGTCGGTCACCGAAGCCTCCCGGAAATTGATGCAGAACCTCTCCACCTTCGAGTTCTTCCACAAGGACCTCGTGGAGAACGGTTCGCTGGTCTTTGTCGACCTCCCGAAGGCCTACGACCGCCTGGGCCTCGGTCGGGAGGAGCTCACCAGCGAGGAGATCGGGATCGTGCTCCGAACGATCCGGGACCTCGTCCAGTCGCTGGGCATCCGCCGTCTCGTCCTGGACAGTCTCACGTCGGTGTGCTACCGGATCCGCCGGGAGGAGCAGATCCGGGACTTCATGCTCCGCCTCGGACAGGAGCTGAACGAGGCGGGGTGCACGTCGCTCCTCGTTTCGGAGATCGGCCCGACCCCGGGCCGGTATTCGCTCCACGGCGTGGAGGAGGCGATCGTGGACGGCGTCATCCTGCTCTCGAACTCCCATCGGATGGGGGACATCCTCCGGGTCCTCCAGGTCATCAAGATGCGCGGGACGGCGCATTCCCACGCCCAGTTCGTCATCCAGCTCACCCCAATCGGGCTCCTGATGGCCCCGCACCTGAAGGGCGGGCGGGAAGGAGGCGCCTAGACGGTGACCCCGACGGTCGACCTGGGAGAACGGCTCCGGGGGCTACCGAGCGGCAGCGCCGTCGCCCTCAAGCTCGACCCGCGCGAGTACGCGGACCACTACTTCGCGGTCCTCAACGCGACCCTCCGGGACGTCGGGAGCGAGACGGACGCCCACACGATCTACCTCACCGTCACGAACCCGGCCGCTTTCGTATGGACGCTGGCCCAGGCGCTCGACGTCCCGCCGGACCGGATCTCCTTCGTCGATGCGATCAGTCACATCATGATGAACTACGCCAACCCGCTCCCGAACGCCACGTACGTGGAGAGCCCTCGGGCGCTCGAGGAGATCATGCTCCGCATCGAGTACCTGCTCCGGAAGTTCCCGCATCCCCGGGAAATCGTCGTGATCGACAGCGTGAATTCCCTCGCGATCCACAACCAGCCCGAGCTCCTCTCCGAGTTCTTCCACATCCTCTTGAACAACCTGAAGGCCCGGCAGGTGCTCACGCTCGTCCTCGAAACCTCCGAGGAGGAGACCACGGGGATCGAGCAGATGCTGAACCTGGTCGTCGACGAGACGATCGACGTGGGTCGGCTGGGACGGTAGCCGTGGCCGACCCCGACCGTATCTTCGGCATCCCCGAGATCGACCAACCGGTCTGGACGGCCCTTCCTCCCGGCTGGCTCTCGGTCCTCTCGGGGACCTCGGGCTCCGGGGCCCCCCTTCTCGCGAAGCAGTTCGCCCACGCCGGCGCGGGGCCGGTCCCCGTCCTCTTCTACACGACCTACGAGCGGACGGAGGACGTCAAGAAGGCGTTCGACGACTTCGGGTGGGACCCGGACGAGATCCGGATCGTCAACCTGGCGGACGAGTACTTCGAGCGCGTGCTCGTCCAAGGGCTCGAGACCGCAAAGGCGCGGGAGGGTGGAATCACGCTGGGCGAGCTCATCGATTTCCGACCGCAGGACCGGGCGTTGACCCCGTTCAGCCTCACGAACCGGATGCTTTCCGACCTCGCCAAGATCGACTCCCCCTTCCGGATGGTCGTGGATTCCGTCGACTTCTTCCTCGAGGTCATGGAGCCCCACGAACTGACGACGGTCGCTCGGCAGATCCGGCACCGCTGCCAGACGATCGGAGGCCATGCCCTGCTCACGGCCCACTCGGTCGCCCACGACCGGGCGGTCTTCGGGCTCCTCCAGGACCTCGCGGACCTCGTCTTCGACCTCACGGCGGAGCCCCGGCTCGACCACTACGAGCACACGCTTTCGGTCCAGAAGGTGGCGAACCGACCCGACCTCACGCACATCTGGAACGCGGAGCTCGGCGAGTACGGCTGGCACGTCAACGAACGCACGGGCGCGCCGCAATAGCGGCCTACCACGCGGTAAGCTAACCTTTATCGGCCGACCCCGGCTGCTTCGGGCGAGGTCGAAACGCCGTGGAAGACGTCGTCATCCGCACGCTCGAAAAGGTGGAACTCCGGGACCCAATCCTCATCGAAGGCCTTCCCGGGGTCGGGAACGTCGGGAAGCTCGCCGCAGATTACCTCCGCGAGCAGCTCCCGGCGAAGCCGCTCGCCACCATCTACTCGAAGTTCTTCCCCCCGCAGGTCTACGTCAGCGAGGAGGGGATCATCCGCCTCGTCTCGAACGACCTCCACTACTGGAAGGGCCCGTCGACCGCGTCCCGGGACATCCTCGTGCTGGGGGGGGACTACCAAGGGATCAGCCCCGAAGGCCAGTACGAGATCACCCAGCGGGTCCTCGACTACTGCCACGGCCTCGGCGTCCGCGAAGTGTTCACGCTCGCCGGGTTCGCCCAGGGCCGCGTCGTGGACGACCCGCGCGTTCTCGGCGCCGCGACCAACCCCGAGCAGGTCGAGGCGATGAAGAAGTTCGGCGTCGTTTTCTCGCGGAACGACCCCGGAGGCGGGCTCATCGGGGCGAGCGGGCTCTTCCTCGGTCTCGGACGTCTCTTCGGCATGGAGGGGGTCTGCCTCATGGGCGAGACGAGCGGCTACTTCGTCGACCCTCGTAGCGCGGAAGCGGTCCTGAAGGTCCTCGCCAAGATCCTGAACGTCACGATCGATTTCACGGCGCTCGAAGCGAAGGCGCACGAGATCGACCGGATCGCGCAGAAGATCCACGAAGCCGAGGCCCGGTCGTCCGAAGGACCCACGCCCTCCGGCCCCGCTCCCCGAGACGACCTAGGGTACATCGGTTGAACGACCGGTCGATGGTCGAACCGTCCGTGCGGGTGTCGTCCGCGGAGGACGGGACTCGTCGCGAACGGGTCCAGGAGCTCCTACGACGGTCCTCGGACCCGGACGGGTTCGTCCCGTTCGACCGGTTCATGGAAATCGCCCTCTACGGTGAGGGGGTAGGGTTCTACACTCGCGAGGCCTCGCCGTTCGGACCGGAAGGAGACTACTACACCGCGGCCCACGCGAGCCCGCTCTTCGGCCGCGCGATCGCGGAACGCGTGCGGTCGATAGTGACGGAGATCCCGGAGGGCCCACCGCTCCGCGTGCTCGAGATCGGGCCAGGGGACGGAGCCCTGGGCGAGAGCGTGCTCCACGGTCTGGCGCCGGACGCCGCGGTGAGGGAACGGGTCGAGTACGTCCTCGTGGACCGGTCCCCCAGTCTCTCGGTGCGGGCGTACGAACGGGTATCGGCGGCGGGCCGGGCGGTAGGGATCCCCGTGAAGGCCGCGGGGAGCGTCGGCGCGGACGGGCCGTTCCACGGGGTGGTGCTGGCGAACGAGGTGCTGGACGCGCAACCGTGCCGTCGGCTTCTCTGGGACGGCGAACGCTGGCAGGACGCCGGGGTCCGTCTCACGGACGACGGGTTCGTCCCGGCCACGGCTCCGCGCGCACGGCCCGTGCCGGCCCCCGAGCTCCCTCGGAGCCCCGCCCCCGGAACGTTCGTCGAGGTCTCGCCCATGGCCGAGGCCCTCCTCCGCGAGGTGGCAGACCACCTCGTGGCCGGTCTCTTCCTTGTGCTCGACTACGGGATGGAGGAGTCCGAGCTCGTCGTGGCCCATCCCTCGGGGACCCTCGCCGCCGTTCGGCGTCACCGCTTCGTCGACGACCCGTTCGCGGACCCCGGGACGTGCGACCTGTCGGTCTTCGTCAACTTCAGCCGCGTGCGGGCCGCGGCCGCTTCCGCCGGCCTTCGGGAGGTGGCCTTCCGGCGCCAGGCAGAAGCGCTCGGCGCGTGGGGGTTCCCGCGGTTGCTCGAGGAGGCGGTCCGCTCTGCACCCTCGGCGGAAGCGGAGGTCCGGGTCCGGCTCGCGGCGAAGAACCTCCTGTTCGGGTTCGAACGGTTCCACGCGCTCGAGCTGACCCCGCCGGATCGCGCCGGCGGTTCCCCGACCGCTACGTGACCGGCCGGGTCGGCGAGCTTTCGAGCATCTCCACGACCTTTGCCTCGGCCAGCAACCGGGCCGTCTCGGGGGGTAGGGAGAGAACGTCGTCGGCCTTGAGGTCGACCGTTTCGGAACCGACCTCGACTGGGCGCGAGTCCTTCAGCACCCGGACGTAGACGAACGAGGGGCGCGCCCGGGCCGCCGGTAGCGGCGCGGGACTTCGAGCGGGAGAAGCGGAGGCCGACGGCGCCGCCGGGACCTCGGACGGGCGTGGAGAGGAAGGAGCGGCGGCGACCAGGGTGGGTTCGATGTAGGCGGCCGCCGAGCGCCGATGGTCGAGGAGGACCGCGAGGACCTGGTCGAACATCCCGCGCTCCTCGGGCAACGCGTTCACCAGGTCGCGGCTCCCGCCGATGCTCGCCTGGAACGCCGCGCCGAGGACCTTCTGGGCCCGACCCTCGACGATGTCCCGGGCGACCTGGATCGCCCGCTGGTAGGTCTGGCGGGAGATGTCCCCCTTCCGACCGGAGGGGTTCTCGCGGAGCTCGGACTCGTACGACCGGCGCAGCTCGGCCAGGTACGCCGTGGTCACGGCGTAGAACTCTAGGGGGAGCTTCGCGAGGCCTCGAACGGCGAGCTCGTTACGACGCCATTCGAGCAGTTGCGTGAAGTGGTCGGCCATGAGCTCCCGCGGGATGGGCGGACACCCGAAGGACTATACGAGATGTGCGGTCTCAGGCGGACCTCCGACCGCCTCTCGGTCGGCGGGGAGGGCGCGGGTCGATGGTCACGGGTCGGGATCCGGCCGAGGTGTTCGACGAGTTCTGGGAGCTCTGGGTCCGGCTCCAGAGCGACAGCCGGGTCCCCGGCACCGTGGTGGTCGTGGAGGGGGAACGCGACCGGCGCTCCCTGCGCCGGCTCGGCCTCCGGGGACCGGTCGTCCTGGTCCACCGTGGGCGGACCATCTCGGAGACCGCCCAGCACCTGACCGCCACGGCCCGCCGCGTGATCATCCTCACCGATTGGGACACCGAGGGCGGGCATCTCGCGCAGCGGCTCAAGGAGTTCCTCGGGGTCGGTCGTTCCGGACCGGACCTGGAGCACCGACGGCGGCTCGCGCGGATCCTCCGGGGCGAGCTCGTCCACGTCGAGGGGTTGTATGGCTGGGCCCTTCGAACGGCCGAGAAGGGGAACCGGTCCCTCGGTCAGCTGCTCGAGCTCGCCGAGGCGGACGCCGAGCGTCCTACGGAATGACCTTCGATTGGGTTCGTCGCGTCGGGCGGCGGTTGCGGGCCCTCGAGGGACGGAACCGCTCGGCACCCTTCCCCTTCCAGCGGAGGCCGCGGCCTTCCGTGCCCGCGCTGGTGAGACCGCGATAGACCCGACCCTTGTGCACGGGGGCCGCGATCCAGGCGATCTTGGGGTCGGCGAGGATCTCGGGGTGGAACGGGTCCACCAGGATCACCTCGAAGAACTTCTGCTTCCCATCTTCGCCCACCCAGTAGGAGTTGAGGACCTCGAGATTGGGGTAGTGCTTCTGCGCCCGCTCCTCGGCGATGCGCCGCAGGCTCTTCGCGAGCGTCATCCGAAGGATGCCCTTGTGCTTCGGGCGTCGGCCCGCGATGATGGCGCGCTTGCGCTGCCCGCCCCGGCGGACCCGAACGCGGACGATTACGTACCCACCCTTCGCCCGGAACCCGACGGCCCGGGCCCGGTCGAGACGCGTCGGATGTTCGATTCGGGTGACCGTGCCCTCCCGCCTCCAGTGGAGAAGACGCTCGTGCCGGAGCGCGGCCCCCTCCTCCCCGAGGGTCTGCTGGAACGACTGGGCCATGTACCGGTAGGCAGAGCTCGCCATGGGACGCGGCGCGGGGGACCCGGGCCCCAATTATAAAGCTGCCGCCGCGGAGAAGTGTTCAGCCGCCGCCGTGCTTCGCGACGACCGCCCACGGAAGGCGGGACTCCACCGGACGGACGACCTTCGCGGTCGCGTGGCTCTCGGTCGCGATCGCCCGCTCGAGGTGGCTCGAGATCTCCCGCACGAGGCGGTCCATGCGCGGCCGCTCCTCCGCGGGGACCTCGGTGGGCGCCTCCCACACGAGCGCAGCGCCCCCGCTCGTCGGGTAGAACCGAAACTCGAGCGCGGAGGCCGCCGGGGGGACCGCGGGGTTCATCCGGTCCAGACGGCCCTTGACCCGGCTCTCGCTGGGCTCGGAGGTCTCCGACCTCTCGACCGTGTACCCGATCGTGCCGAGGTACTCGGCGAGGTAGGTCGCAAACCGCTCGCGACCGATCCCGCGGACCCTCAGCCAATCGCCGTTACCTTCTCCCATGCTCCTTCCGGTCCAAGGCACGCCCGTAGCTCTTGAAGAGCCCGAGCATCATTCGCAGCTCCGCCTCCGAAGGCGTCGCGCGGCCGAGTACGCGACGGAACAGGAGGATTAAACCCCGTCGTTTGTGGGCGGGGTACCCCGTTCGGGCCAGAAGCTCGCCGAGACGCTCGAGAAACAGCTCCTTCTCGGGCCCGTTCAGCTCGACCACTTCCGGGGCCGGAGTGGTCTCGGGGTCGCTCGGCCCCCGCGCTCGGTGGACCGCATACAGCACGATCGCGGCGGCGTGGGAAAGGTTGAGTGTCGGGAACTCCCGGCGCGCGGGAATGTGGACGAGGAGGTCGCAGCGCAGGAGCTCCTCCCGGGAGAGACCGTTATCCTCCGGCCCGAAGACGATCGCCACTCGCCCCTCCAGGGTCCGGACCATCTCTCCGAGGCGTTCGGGGCTGACGGAGCGCCGCAAGTAGGCGTTCGAGCGGCCGGTGGAAAGGTCCGTCGTGCCGATCACGAAGTCCGCGTCCCCGACCCCCTGGTCGAACGTCCGGGCGCGGACCGCGGTGCGAAGGAGGGGAAGACCGGCCATCGCTCGCCGACGCGCGACGGTACCGACCTTGGCTCGGGAGGCGACCAGCACCAACCGGTCCGCGCCGAAGTTCCGAGCGAGGCGCGCGACCGCCCCCACGTTGCCGTCCTCTTTCGGTCGCACGAGGACGACGTCGATCTGTCGCGTCAACCGGCCGCTCCCTCCGTGAAGAGGCGGCGGAGCATCCAATCGACGTCGAACGGCACGAGGTCCGCGTACCCTTGACCCGTTCCGACGAACAGGATCGGCTTCTTGGTCACGAAGGTCGCGCTCAGCGCGGCGCCCCCTTTCGCATCGGCGTCGAGCTTGGTGAGGACCAACCCGTCGATCCCCACGGCGACGTCGAACAGTTTCGCCTGTTCGATGACGTCGTTCCCGCTGAGGGCGTCGCCGACGAACAGGGTGAGCGACGGAGAGACGACCCGACGGATCTTCTTCGCCTCCTCGATCAGGTTCTCGTTCGTGTGCTGGCGGCCGGCGGTGTCCACGAGCACGACGTCGATCCCCTTCGCCCGAGCGTGTTCGACGGCATCGTAGGCGACCGCGGCCGGGTCACTGCCTTCCTGCTGGCGGACCACCCGGACGCCGATCCGCTCGCCGTGGACGAGCAGCTGCTCGATCGCGCCGGCGCGGAACGTGTCGCCCGCGGCGATCACGCTGGAAAGCCCTTGGCCGCGGAGCCAGCCCGCGAGCTTGGCGATGGTGGTCGTCTTCCCGGTCCCGTTCACCCCCACGAACAGGATCACGTACGGTTTCGGCGTGCGCTGGCGGACCGCGTTCGCGAGGTCGATGGGCGGTCGCGCCAGGATCGCGCGGCAGGAGCGTTCGAGGCAGGTCCGGATCGCATCCTCCGCGTCCACTCCGAAGCGTAGTTTCTTCCCGGCGAGGTCCCTGCGAAGGTCCCGTCGCAATCGTTCGATCACCGGGACCGCGACATCGGATTCGAGGAGGACGATCTCGAGGTCGTCGAGCACATCGTCGATCTTTCCTTCCTTCAGGCGCCGCCCGAGGAACCCCTCGGTGAAGATGGTCGCGTCGCCTCCGGCGGGGGCGGGCCCGGAGGTGCCGGTGGGCGGCGTCGGAGCGGGAGGAGAGAGGGTCGCGGCCGGTCCGGAAGGGGGAGCCGCAGTCTCGCGGGGCGGTTCGGGGGGCGGGGGGGACGCTTCCTCGGAGCGCCTCAGCCGCGCCTTAATCGCTGCCCACATCGGTCGGCGCGCCGCTCTCCCGAGCGATCGAGTCGAGTCGCTGGGAGAGAGCCTGGATCCGTTCGTCGAGGGATGTCATCTGCCCTTCGAGGTCCCGGAGCGCCTGTTCGATGCGGACGGTCCGTTCCGCGAGGAGCTCGACCACCTTCGGCCGCTCCATCTCGACGACGACCCCGGAACCCACTCCGACCAGCACCGGAGTGCCCCGGTCCACCGACCCTCGGACGTACGTCTCGCCCCCGAGGGGGAGCAGGAACTCGGCGGTCGTGGGCGCGCGGTCGACCCCTTCGAGGCTCTCGCGGGCGCGGACGTGGTCCTGACGGGAGGCGCTCAGGATCTCGTGCTGCTGAAGGAGGGTGTTGAGCTGGTTGCGGTAGGCGTCGAGGCGCAGGAGGTCCTCCTGGACCTGCTGCTCGGTGACTCGGGGCGTGCTCGCGCTCATGCCGCCGTGACCTCGGCGACCGAGTTGATCCGGATGTGGGAGCGCTTTACGTGATGGCAGCCCCCGATCTCCGAGAGGGCCCACTCCCGCGCGACCTCGGCCGAGTTGGCGTCGTGGGTCTTCGTGAACGACTGCCAGTAGCCGCGGCGGGCGTAGAACGACCCTTGGACCTTGAACTCGGGCATGGAAAGCTCTGGTGTGCGGCCGCAGCACCCGGGGGGGCCTTTTAAACCTAGCCAGCGGCCGGCTCGGTCCGCAAGTCGAGACACGCGCGGGTCGGGCCCATCGGGAGAGGCCGAAGAGGCCCGAGCGAACTTCCTCGGACCTCGGTCGCCGAGGTCTCGGCAACGGACCGCTGGTGCTCGCCGTCGTAGGCGCGGAGCGGCTATCTCGACGCTTCCTCGCCGGGCCGATTGGCCTCGAACTTCGCGCGTTCCCGGTACCATCGCAGCTGACGCTCGAGAAGCCCACGGTTGGAGGGGCCGACCGGTGAGGAGGCCGCCTGGGCGGCCGAGGGTGGACGGGCTGGAGCCTCGGGGGCGGGAGCCGAGGCGGGTCGCAGGGGTTCGACCTCCAATTGGCGTTGGGTCACGAGACGAGGGCCACTACGCTCTTCCAACGTTCGGCCACCTCCTCGTCGCTCAACCCCACGGTGGGAGAGAATAAGACCCGGTTCCCCCACTGGGACCAGAATCGGGCGTACTCTTCGACCACGATCGGAAGCACGACGCCGTCCGCGTGAACCGCTTCGGCCAGCGTCGCCAGCACGGGAGCCCATGCCTCGGCTCCGGGGGCGGCCGGTGCGACCCGGACGGTCGGGTCGAAACGAGCGAGCGTGTCGCGGACGAACGACTCTCCTTCCGGGAGGACCACCAGGCCGACCCGGCAACCTCGCTTCATCATGAAGAACGCACCGAGGGCCCCTCGCGGGCCGTCCACGAGGGCGACCAGCCGACCGGCGACGCCCAGCGGGAGGCCGCCGGGACCTGCGGACCGGTCGAACGAAAGGTACGTCCGGGGCCCTCGCACCTCGACGAACAGCTCCACGTCCGGCCGTTCGAGGTCCACCTTGAGGCCGCGGCCGGGGAACTGCTCCAGCACCGCGGCGCCGAGGTCCCCGGCAAGCTGCTGGCTCGTGAACGGGTGCTGGCCCGTTCGCCGCGCCCGGACCGCGAAGCGTAGGCCCGGGCGGAGGTGGGGGTCGGCGAGCTCGAGCAGGCGCGCGCGGATGACGGGGGGGTCGCTCGGAACGTCCTCGACCCGGCTGACCGACGTGACCCCGAAGACCCGACGGACGAGATTCGCGCCGCGTTCTCCGTCGTCGGTCTCCACGTAGAGGTGCCCCCGGTCGGACCGAATACGCCCGGGAAGACCCTCGCGGACGAACTGGTCCAGGATGTTGCGGCGCAGCGTCCTCTCGAACTCGCGGCGCACGGGCGGGGACTTGAGCGCGAGCTCCCCGTAACGGACCAGGAGCAGCGCGACCATCGCGAAGGTTAAGACGAGGGGACCGCTAAAGCGCTTCTCGAGCGGGTGGGTACGTGTCGTCGTCAGATTCCCTCCCGTCATCTTCCGTGGACCCGTGGACGCCGTTCCTGGAGGCCATCCTCGACGGGATGGCCGCGGCGGCGCGGACCGGCGGGGTCGCGCTTTCGAGGGAGTCGATCGCTCCTCAGCTCAGCCTGGACGAGGGGCTCGAGGGCGAGGTCGCCTTCCCCTGCCACCGGTCCGCTCAGGCCGCGAAGCGCTCGCCCGCCGAGCTCGCGTCCGCCCTGGCCGCGGCGTTCCCCTCCTCTCCGCTCGTCCGTACGGTCTCCGCCAAGGGCGCGTACGTCAACTTCAGGGTCGACAGCGAGTCGCTTGCGCGCGCGACCCTCGAGCTCGTCCTCTCTCGGGGGAACCGATACGGTCACGGCGAGCCCGTGGGACCCCCTGTGGTCGTCGAGCACACGAGCGCGAACCCGACCGGTCCGTTCCACATCGGGCGGGTGCGCAACGGGATCATCGGAGACACGCTCGCGCGAATCCTCCGGGCGTCGGGCACCCCGGTGACCACGCAGTACTACGTCGATGACATGGGTCGCCAGGCCGCGATGATTACCTGGATCTGGTCGAAGCCTCGGGAGAGCTGGCCCGAGCCGATTCGAAAGGCCGTCGACGGGGAAGAGGCACTGGGAGAGAAGTCCGACCTACATCGGGGTCGGCCGTATCCGGCGGTCAGCGCCTACTTGAAGGAGCACGAGGACGCCCGAGAGGAGGTGGCCCGACTCGTCCAGCAGCTCGAATCCGGCGACGTCCCGGCCGAGCACCGGGCACTCGCCGAGACCATCCTCAAGGGAATGCTCGAATCCCTATCGCGCCTGCGGATCACGTTCGACGAATTTGTGTGGGAGTCGGACCTCGTCCGGGACGGCTCGGTCAATCGGGTGTTCGAGCGCCTTCGGGCGTGCCCGCACGCGATCCAGGAGCCGAACGGGGCGTGGGCGATCGACGCGAGCTCCCACGGGCTCCCGAAGGAGTCCACGCACCTCGTCTTCCAGCGCGGGAACGGGACGAGCCTCTACATCACGCGCGACGTCGCCTTCCATCTCGCGAGGTTCGCTCGATTCGCCCGCATCATCGACGTCCTCGGGCAGGACCACCAGCTCCACGCCCGATGCTTGAACGCGCTCCTCGAGGAGATCGGAGAATCCCGGCGACCGGAGTTCGTGATCTACCAGGACATCACCGTCCCCGAAGGGGGTCGGATGTCGACCCGGGGAGGGTCCGCGGTCTGGCTCGACCACCTCCTCGACGAGGCGGTCGACCGGGCCCGGGCCGAGGTCCTCGCCCGTCGGGAGGACCTCGCCGACTCCGACGTCGAGCGGATCGCCGAGGCGGTCGCGACCGGAGCGATCCGCTATCACATCGTTCGGGCGGCTCCCGATAAGCCGGTCGTCTTCCGATGGGAGGACGCGCTCTCGTTCGAAGGGCGGAGCGGGCCCTTCCTCCAGTACTCGTACGCCCGTGCCTCCGGAGTGCTGCGGAAGGGAGAGGCCCTCCAGCCCCCGTATCCGTTCGACGCCGCCCGCTTGACACAGCCGGACGAGGCGGCGCTCATCCGGATCCTCTCCCGCTTCCCGCGCACCGTCGTCTACGCCGCTCGGACTGCCCATGTCCACGCCGTGGCCGGCTACGCGCACGAACTGGCCGACCAGTTCAACCGCTTCTACCACGCGGTCCCGGTTCTACGGTCGACCGAGGAGCGGGCCAGTCGGATCGCCCTCGTGGCGGCGATGCGGCAGACGCTCGGCAATGCCCTCGACCTCCTCGGCATTTCCCCCCTCGACGCCATGTGATCCACCCCGATCGTCCCGGGACGGTGCAGCCACCCACTCCCGACGTGTTCCGGGGGCCCGCTGCCCGGGCGTACGAGGCACCCCGGACACGTCAGGGTCGCCGACGCGACCCCCCGGGAAGTGTGAGGCAGAGACCCGGGGACGGTTCGGGCGTGGATGCTTTTATACAGACCCACCGGTCCGCTCCGCCGAGGACATAACGATGGGGCTTGGTGAGGACTTCAGGAAGTTTTTGCTCTCGGGAAGTTTGATCGCGATGGCCGTTGCCTTCGTCGTCGGGTTGGCCATTGTCGCGCTGATCGGCGCGTTGGTCTCGGACATCATCGACCCGCTGATCGGCGCGGCAGGAGGGGCCAACTTCGCTTCGATCGGCATACTGACCATCCACGGAAGCTCGCTCCTCGGCGGTGCGTTCCTCGGGGCGGTCATCACCTTCCTCGTCCTCATGGTGGTCGTCTTCTTCCTCATCGCCTACCCGTATCAGCTCTCCCAGGATCGAGCGGCGGCTCGAGCGGCCAAGGCCGCCCCGACCACCCGGGAATGCCCGGCTTGCTGCAACCAGATCCCGGTCAAGGCGACGCGGTGCGGGTTCTGCACCTCGACCGTCGCGCCGGTCTCGGCGTGACCGGTCTCGGCTAGATCGGGGCGCGTCGCACCGGGTCGCGGACTCCCGCGACCGAAAAGCCGAGGGCTCGGAGGCGGCACGCGTCGCACCGTCCGCACGCCCGCGGACCCCCGGCGTAACAGCTCCAGGTGAGGTGCCAAGGCACATTGAGACGTTCTCCGAGTCGGACGATCTCCGCCTTGGAGCGGCGAAGGAGCGGCGTCTCGACCCGCACCCTCTCCCCCCGTTCCACCCCGGCCCTCGTGGCGAGCCGCGCAAGGCGGTCGAACGCGAGGAAGTACTCGGGTCGGCAATCCGGGTATCCCGAGTAGTCGACCGCGTTGGCGCCGAGATAGATCGTTCCTAGGCGGTGGCTCTCGGCATACCCGAGGGCAATGGAAAGGAGGATCGTGTTCCGGGCGGGCACGTAAGTCGACGGGATGCGGCGGGTCGGTCGACGACGGTTCGGAATCGGACGACCGGGGTCGGTCAAGGCGGAGGAGAGGAGCGGAGCGAGCGGCAGACGGAGCACGGTGTGACGGACGACCCGGTAATGCCGAGCCAGCGCGCGAGCGGAACGCGCCTCTCGCGCATGCCGTTGCCCGTAGAGGACCGTGAGGGCGTGGACCGGCGGGTGGCGCCGGGTCGCGATAGCGAGACAGGTCGCCGAGTCCATGCCTCCGGAGAGGAGCACGACGCTGCCGGCCGGTCGCCTCGTCCTCCGCGTCACAGGGCCACCCCGGCGAGGGTCAGGACAGCGGCCGCGATGGCCACGGCGCTGAGCATGCCGAGGAAGTTCGTGGAGCCTTTCGTGAGGATACCTCGATTCTCGAGGAGCTCGCCGAGGACCGAGTCGACCTGGCACGCGAGGAAGCCGACGACCGTGACGGTGAGAACGAAGAGGACGATGTTGGGCAGGGGTGTCCCGAGGGCCCAGAATAGGGCGAGGCCCACGAGCGCGGTGGTCACCGAAGCGGCGAGCGCGGCGAACTGCCCGTTGCGCGACACCCCTCCGTTCGTGCCGGGAGGAACCGGTCGCCCGGAGAGGATGCTCCGCGCATGGCCCGAGAGAACCCCGAACTCGCTCGCGAGGGTGTCCGCGGCGCCAAACGCGAGGGCGCTCGCGAACAGGAGCGCGGTCGTAGAGGTATGGAAGAAGGGGGGCGAGACCCCGCCCGCGACCGCGAGCCCGGTCGGGATGATGATGTGCGCGACCACGTTCGCTACGCCCCGCTCGCCGGCGCGCCCCTCCTGGAGGTGCTGGCGCTGCTTGTCCTCGAACCGGTACCGGGTAGCGAGAACGCTCGCGGCCACGAACAGTGCGAGGAGCGCGAGAAACGGGAAGCCCGCGAAGACGACGATCACGATGCCAAACACGGCGGCGACCCCACCCGCGGCGGGCGTCAGCGCCCGGCCCAGGACCGCCCCGAGGGCGAGCAGGAGTGTGGCGACAACCCCGATGAGGGCGGGCGTCCCGAGCAGCACCGTGGGGTCTCCCGCGGGCGGCAGTAGGTATTGGGTATAACCCCTTCGAGGAAAGCGCCGGACCCGCGCCGGGGTCAACCGCGGGCCAGGATCCGCAAAACCGCGTTCGAGAACGACCCGGCGGTCACGTCGACTGCTCCACTGTCCCGGAGCCGGCGGTACGACGGATCCCCTTCATGGCCGGGCGTGGCGACCACGGCCGTGAGCAAACCGAGCTCTCGACCGGCCTCGACGTCCAGGTCCCGGTCCCCGACGATGGCGCTCGTGGCGAAGTCGATGTTCCATTCGTCGCGCGCTTGGCGGAACAGCAGCGTGCCGGGCTTGCGGCACTCGCATCGGGTCTCGGGGGTGTGAGGGCAGTAGTAGAAACCGTCCACGCGGGCTCGGTGGGGACGGAGGAGCTCATTCAACCGTTCGTGGATCCGCTCGACGTCCGCTCGGGTGTAGAAACCCCGCTCGACCCCCGACTGGTTGGTCACGCAGATCACGAGGTACCCATGGTCGTGGGCAAGCGAAAGAGCGTTGCCGACGCCTCGGAACAGCTCGAGCCGCTCCGCCTTTCGAAGGTAGTGGAGGTCGGGGTTAAGGGTGCCGTCGCGGTCGACGAAAAGGGCCCGGCGGACGGGACGGGGTCTGGGAGCCTCCGGCCCGGTTCTTGCCATCGAGTCGTCGAGCCCCGGGACGGGATAAGGGTTCATCCTCGCGTTCGGTTCACTCGGACGATGGACCCCGTCCGAGCGGAGGTGGGGAACCTCCGAGAGAAGCTGAGCCGAGCGCTCGAGGACGCCCTCCGTCCGGTCAAGACCGCCCCCGGGCCGCTCGGAATCCTCTTCTCGGGCGGGGTGGACTCCGCCCTGCTGGCTTGGGAGCTGCGGCGTCGACCGCAGGTCGTGCTGTGTACGCTCGGACGAGAAGGGAGCCCGGACCTCCGTGCCGGGCGGGCCGGGGCGGAGCAGTTGGGGTTGCCGTGGGAAGGCCTTCGTGCGGAGGAGAACGAGGTGAGGGCCGCGGAGGTTCGGTTCGAGGAGGAGCTCGCGGGGGCTTCACCCGTCTCTCGGACCGTGCTCCTTTCGCTCGCGATCGCGATCGACCAAGCTTCGCCGCTCCGGCTTGTCTGCGGCCAGGGCGTCGACGAGCTCTTCTTAGGATATGCTCACTACCGGAACCTCGGCGGCGCGGAAGCGGAGCGGCGCTCTCGCGAGGACCTCGCTCGGCTTCGCGAGACCGACTGGCCGAGAACGCAACGGATCGCCACAAAGGCCGGTAAGGACGTCCTTGCCCCCTATCTCTCGTCGCTCTTCGAGGAGAGTGCGCGGAGCGTGCCGGTCGACCTTCGCTTGCCCCGGGACCTACCGAAAAGGTTCTTCCGGGAATGGGCCGTCGAACGTGGTCTGCCCCCGGAGCTCGCCGCCCGGCCCAAGAAGGCGGTCCAGTACGGAAGCGGGGTGGATGCGCTGGTCCGGGCGTTGCGGCGTTCGGCCCGCTAGACCTCCACGCGGGTGCCGGCCTCGTCCCGGAGCGCCCGGGCGAGCGACGGGATGTCGGTGATGACGAACCGGTGCCCTCCTCCGTCGAGGAACTCGAGACCCGCCGCTACCTTGGGTCCCATCGACCCGTCTCCGAACTCCCCCCGTTTGAAGTGATCGGCCAGCTCCCGCCGCGACACGCGAGCGAGCCATCGCTCGCCTCGCTTGCCGAACGATACGGCCGCGCCGGGGACGTCCGTCACGATTGCGAGGGTGTGCACCCCGAGCTCGCGCGCCACGAGCGACGCGGCGAGGTCCTTGTCGATCACCGCTTCGACGCCTTCGAACGTTCCGTCGGGTCTTCGGACCACGGGGATTCCGCCCCCCCCGGCCACAATCGGGATCCAACTCGAGCCCACGTTCGACTCGAGGAGCGACCGGACGGCCGCGCCCTCAATCCAGCGCACGGGTCGCGGGGACGGAACGATCCGCCGCCAGCCGCCGCGCGCGCCATCGTACTGCATCGCCCAACCGTACTGCTTCCGAAGGACCCGAGCCTCGTCCTCGGGGTAGTACCGGCCGACGGGCTTGGACGGATGGGCGAACGCCGGGTCGTCGGCCGAGACCTCCGTCCGGCTGATGACCGTCAGCACCGACCGGTCCACTCCCCGTCGGCGCAGCGCCGGCGTGAGCTCGGTCTGGATGAGATAGCCGATCTGCCCTTGGGTCTCCGCTCCGAGGACGTCCATCGGTCGAGGTGGGATCTCCCGCGCGGCGAGCTCGTTCTGGCGGAGAAGAGCCCCCACCTGTGGCCCGTTCCCGTGCGAAAGGACGAGCGCCTCCCCTCCCGCCGCGATCTCGGCGAGAATCGCGACCGCCTGGCGCATCTGCCCGCGGGCCTCGTCCCAGGACCCCCGCCCTCCGGCTCGGTGGAGGGCGTTCCCCCCGAGGGCGACTAGGATTCCGGCCATCGGTGCTCGTTCGGGCCATCCCGGTCCGGGATGAATAGTTCGACGGTGGAATCGGCTCCACGCGGGTCCGAGGCGCGCGGCCGGAATATGGCTATATACCCAGCGGCGGGTCTCGGGATGTGCCGGACGAGGCCGCGTCCCTCTTCTGCCCTCTCGAGTTCCGGTACGGTCGAGAATCCGTTCGCGACCTCTTCTCCCGGGGGGCCCGGCTGAACCGGGCGTTGCGGGTGGAAGCCGCTCTCGCGCTCTCCGAAGCGGAGCTCGGTATGGTTCCCGCCGACGCCGCCGCGGCCATTGACCGGGCGGCCACCCTCTCCCAGGTCTCGCTCGAGCGGGTCGATGCGCTCGAACGCACGCTCCGGCACGACGTCATGGCGATGAGCCGGGCGCTCGCCGAGGCGGCGGGACCCTCGGGTCGCTGGGTCCATTTCGGCGCGACCAGCGCGGACATCACCGACACCGCCCTCGCCCTCGAGCTCAAGGAAAGCGCGGCGATCCTGCGCGGCGACCTCACGGAGCTCGCTCGGACGTTGGTCGAGCTCGCCCGTACGCACCGCGTCACGCCCGAGGTAGGCCGCACACACGGCCAGCACGGCGTGCCGATCAGCTTCGGGTACAAGATGGCGGTGGCCGCGGCCGAGGTGAGCCGACATCGCGACCGGTTGGACCAGCTCCTTCCCCGCCTGGCCGTGGGGAAGATGGCGGGCGCGGTCGGCACCGGGGCTGGTTTCGGAGCCCGGGCGGCCGAGCTCGAGGCGTCGGTCATGCATCGCCTCGGACTCACCGCGGACGAGGCCCCCACGCAGATCGTGGGGCGCGACCGAATCGCGGAGTTCACGAACCTTCTCGCGCTGATGGCCTCGACGGCGGAACGCCTCGCGACCGAGGTCCGGAACCTGCAACGGACCGAGATCGCGGAGGTCGCGGAACCGTTCGACGAGGCCCACCAGGTCGGTAGTTCGACCATGGCCCAGAAACGGAACCCGATGGTCTCGGAGAACGTCACGAGCCTCGCTCGGCTCGTGCGGGCCTTCGCCCTTCCGCCGCTCGAGAACATGGTCCAGTGGCACGAGCGGGACCTCGCGAACTCGGCGAACGAGCGGATCGTGCTGCCGCACGCCGTCCTGCTCACCGACGACCTCCTGACGAAGCTGACCGAGATCTTCCGCGGGCTCCGCGTCGACGCGCCGCGGATGGCCGCCGAGCTCGCCCGTTCGGGGGGCGGCGCGATGACCGAGAGCCTGATGCTGGCGCTCACCTCGAAGGGGCTCCCCCGCTCCGAGGCCCACGAGCTCCTCCGGACCTTGACGAGCGAGGGGACGAAGGGACCTCCGCTCGTCGAGCGCGCCAAGGCGAACCCGACGGTCCGAGCCCACCTCTCGCCGTCGGAGATCGACAGCCTCCTCGACCCGTCGACCTACGTCCGCGCGGCCGCGGCCAAAACCGACCGCATCGTGGCGGATCTCGACCGGCGCCTCGCGCAATGACGGAAGCTCCCTTTGCTTGGATCGCGTCCGTCCGGGTGCGGGCCGAGGACCCCACCGTACTCGACTGGCTCGAGCAAGCGCTCCGCCCCGAGGCGGCGCGGGAGGTGCCGCGAGCTCGCGCCGACCTGTGTCGGGGAACGGGACGCTCGCTTGAGCTCACCATCTCCGCTCGGGATTCCGGGGCGATGCGGGCCGCTCTCAACACCTACCTCGGATGGATCCACCTGTCGCTCGCCACGGCCCGAGCCGCCGACCGGTCGAGGTGACGCGCGCGAGGGACCCGCTCCCGAAGCGCTTATGTTAGACGGCCGGTCACCCCGCCCGTGGCCCTACCTGCGAAGCTCCAGAACGACATCCGACAGTTCCAGCGCCTGCAGCAGGAGCTGGGCGCCGTCCAGCAGCAACGCCTCCAGATCGACCTGAAGCTCCGCGAGGTCTCGCACACTCTCGAGGAGCTCAAGACCCTCCCCGAGGACGCCGTCGTCTACCGACCAATCGGCGGGTTGCTCGTCCGCGCGAAGAACCGTAAGGAGGTCGAGGACCTCCTGACTGAGGACAAGGAGACCTCGGAGGTTCGCCTCAAGGCGGTCGAACGCCAGGAGAACCACCTCAAGGAGCGGTACACGACGATGCAGCAGGACCTCTCCCAGGCGCTGCAGGTCGCGGGCGTCGCGACCCCGCAGGGCTCGGGCCCCTCGTCCGAGCCCGAAGGCTGAGCTAAGCCAAGCGAGACGTCCGTCAGGCCTTTCGGCGGACGAGCCGTTCCGCTACTTCCTTCAACAGCGGCTTCCCTCGCGCCGGGATCGTTCGGCTGCGGTCGACGCATCTCAACGAGGCGCGAGTAAGTTCGTCGATCCGCTTCTCGGAGTAAGTGAGACTGCCGGTCTCCCGGATCACGTTCCGTGCCCGTTCCACGTCCTCGGGCGTCGCCTGGGAGTTCCCGAGGACGCGCGTGAGCCGGGAGCGGTCGGCCTCGGAGCCGCTGGCCCACGCCTTCACGACTAGGAGGGTCCTCTTGCCCTCGACGAGGTCGTTCGAGCTCTTCCCCGACGCCTCGGCGTCGAACCCGGCCCCGAGGACGTCGTCCCGCAGCTGGAAGGCGATCCCGATGTTCGTCCCGAACGTCTCGATGTCGCCGAGGCGAGAGAGGGGACTCCCGCCGAGAAGGGCACCGATCTTGAGCGGCGAGACGACGGTGTAGATCGCCGACTTGAACCGGTGGACGGCGAGGACATCCTCCTCCCGGACGGAGCCCGGGTCGAGGACGCCGCTCCGGATGTCCAGGAGCTGGCCGAACGCCGTGAACCGCGTCATCCGTACGTACTCGGCCAGCGCCGCGAGGCGAGCGGTGGGAGGGGCGCGGGTGGATAGGATCGCCTCGACCGTGAACGGCTCCTCGAGGTCGCCGAGGGTGATGCCGATGCCGACCCCGTAGTCCTCGCTCGCCCCCGCCCAGCGCTCGCGTCCATGCGCCTGCGCCAGGGCCCGGTGGACGGTGGGTCCCCCTCTCCGTTCCTCCGCGTGGTCGATGATGTCGTCGTGGATCAGCATCCAGCTCTGAAAGTGCTCGAGCGCGGCCGCCGCGGGGAGGGCGGGGCGGGGGTTCCGTCCGGTGGCGAGATAGTAGCCGGCGAGCACCAGGATGGCGCGGAATCGCTTGCCCCCCCGCAGCGTGAACTCGCGGTTCACCTCGAGATACGGTTGGACCGCGCGGGGAGACCGGCGAATCGTTCGGTGGTACGAAGAGGTCAGCTCGCGTTCGAGAGGAGGTAGAAATCGGTAAAGTGCGGCGAGGTCCACGGCACGTGCATCTGGACGTCCATCCTATTTAACGGACCGGGCATTCGCGGACATGATGGCGTCTACTCCGTTCGTGACTCTCGCGAGCGCGCTCGTGGAAGCGATGGGCCAGCGGCTCGACGCGGCGAAGCCGACCCCCGAGGGCCTCGCACTCCGCACGAGCGACGGATTCCTCTACTCGTTCCTGGAAGACCCGAACACGGTCTCGCTCGAGACCATCCGCCAACTGTTGGGGGGCGAAGGGAACGTTCTCGTGCGGCTGGTCGTCCTCACGCCCGGTCGTCTCCCCCTCGCCTTCGCTCAGGAGATCACGAGCCATGGGGGGACGCTGGTCGAAGGGGCCCGCTTCGCCGAGCTCGCTCGTCAGCTTGGGCTGGAGACGTACCTGGGCCAGGAGCCGCGGCCACCGCCGAAGGAGGCCCGGAGGCTCCTCCCGAGCGCGCAGCAGCTCGACGGGATCATGCACCGCGCCCGGACCTGGCTCGACTGGGGCGTTCCGGCGCTCGCCCTCCGGTTCTACCGGCAGGCCGCGGAGCTGAAGCCGGGGTTCCTGCCCGCCCGGGTCGGGATCGGCCGATCGCTCCTGGGGCTCGGCCTGATCGATGACGCCGACCGAGCGTTCGACGAGGTCCTTTCCGTGCGACCCGAGGACCTCGAGGCCCGGCTCGGGAAGGGCGCGGTCCTGGGAGCGCGCGCCCGGCCGAAGGACGAAGTCGCGGCCTATCGAAGGCTCCTCGCGGAGGACGAAACCCGGACCGAGGTTCGCGCCCACCTCCTCGCCGCGCTCATCGAGCTGGGCGACTGGGCGGGCGCGAAGAGCGAGATCGAGGCCCTCCTGGCCAAGACGCCCGAAGAGCCCCAACTGAGGTTCCTCCACTCGGAGGCGCTCTCGCGAACGGGCGACAAGGCGAAGGGCCAGGAAGAACGGCTCGAGGCGCGACACCTCGGCCTCACGTACGAGCGGGAGGCGGCCCTCTGCAAACATCTCGGCTTGCCGGCTCCCGTGCCTCCGGCTTCCCTGGAGGCGGTCTCGCCACCCTCGGTCCTCCCCGTTCCCAAGAAACGTTCCTCCCCGCGGAAGGCCCGTGGCCGGCCGACCAAGACCCCAATCCCGGCAAAAGCTTCCCCCCGTGCCCCCGCCCCACCACCGAGCCCGAGCCAAAGCGGCCGAGCCGCCCCCCGCAAACGTAAGTAGGCCGACACCGACTCCGAGCCCCTTCGGAGGCTGGATGCGGGTCATCTCGGTGCTGCCGAGCGCGACCGAGATCGTCGATGCCCTCGGCCACGGCTCGGAGCTGGTCGCCCGAAGCTCCGAGTGCGACTTTCCTTCGGAGGTCCGAAACCTTCCCGTCGTCATGCGTCCCCGCACCTGGGACGCGGACCGTCCTTCGGGCGAGATCGACGAGCGGGTGCGACGCGCCCGCGCCCGGAACGAGAGCCTCTACGAACTCGACCTCGCGCTCCTTCGGGAGCTGAGACCGGACCTACTTCTGACCCAGAACCTCTGCAGCGTCTGCTCCGTAACGGAGGAGGAGGTCGCCTCGGCGTGTTCCCTCGCGGGAGTGTCTCCCCGCGTCGTCTCGCTCGCGCCCACCAACCTCTCGGAGGTCTGGGACTCGGTCGAAACGGTCGGGCAAGCTCTGGGTGATCCCGTGGGGGGGAAGGGGCTCGCGCGCTCGCTACGAGACCGTACCCGATCTCCTCCTTCCACGGGACGGACCGTGGCCGTCGTCGAGTGGCTCGACCCGCCGATCCTCGCGGGCCTTTGGACCCCCGACCTCGTCGTGGCGGCGGGAGGTGCCCCCGTGGGTCCGAGGTCCTCCGAGCCGGGAGCCCGAACGACCTGGCCCGAACTGGCTCGACGCTCCCCGGACCTTCTCGTGGTGAGCCCGTGCAGCTTCTCGGTCGCGCGGTCGAACCGAGAGCTCCGGGACGACCCGGGGCTCCTCGCGGCGGTTCGTTCGGTGCGACCTCCTCTAGGGATCTTCGTCGCGGACGAGGCGTACTTCAGTCGCCCGGGCCCGCGGCTCGCCGCGGGTGTCGAGCTGATCAGGACGCTGCTCGAGGGCGGCCGACCTCGGGGACCCATGCCGGTCGAATCCCTTTCGTCGGGACCTTCCAAGGGGCGCGCATGAGTGGCGGACCGCATTACTATACCGTCTGGACGCCCGCGGCTCCCCCGCCCGCCACCCACCCGACCTCGCGGACCGAGCTGATTCACGTCACGATCGCGTTCCTCGTGCTGACGGCCGACCTCGTGATCATCCTGAGCGGCCGAGGTCTCTTGGAGGGGGGCACTCTGTCCGGCCTCGTTGCCCCGGTCTCTCTCTTTTACGTCCTCCTCGCCGTCGCGGCGGCCCTCACCGGCTTCATCGCCCACGAAATGGCCCACAAACTGGTCGCCCGCCGGCTCGGGTATTGGGCCGAGTTCCGGATGTGGCCGACTGGTCTCCTCTTCTCAATCATCACCTCAGCGGGCGGCTTCCTGTTCGCCGCGCCCGGCGCGACGGTGGTGGACGGCATGGACCCAAGGGACCGGCGAGGCTGGGGACAGACCGGGGTCGCAGGCCCCGTGTCGAACCTCCTCTTCGCCGCCGGCTTCTACGGGGCCTCGCTCGTGACGTTCCGCATCGGTTCGGACGCGTCGGGGGCGTTGCTGTTCCTCGCGATGATCAATACCCTGTTCGCGACCTTCAACCTCCTGCCGTTCGGTCCGCTGGATGGGGCGAAGGTCTTCCGATGGGGCGCGGGCCGCTGGGCCGTGGCGTTCGCCGTGGCCGCGGCCTTCCTCGCCATAAGCTACACGGCGCTCTATTCCTACGGGTCGCCGTTCCTGGGGTGGTGATTCCTCTCCGATGACCGTGCCGCGCCTTCGAGAACTGGGTCAGGGACGGTTGCTGCTCGACCTCGATTTCCGGGACACCGAGGGGCTCGTGGCCGCGTACCTGCTGCCCGAGCCGGAAGGCTGGACCCTGGTCGAGACCGGTCCGTCCTCCTGTCGGGAGGCCCTGCTCGCCGGGGTCGCACGAGCCGGCGTCTCCCCCGAGGAGGTCCGCCACGTCTTCGTGACCCATGTCCATCTCGACCACGCCGGGGGGATGGGGGCGGTCGTCGATTCGTTCCCGAAGGCGACCTTCTATGCGCACGAACTCGGGGTCCCGCACATGGTCGACCCGGCGCGGCTCGTTGCCAGCGCCCGTCGAGCGTGGGGCGCCGCCTCGGACCGGCTCTGGGGAACAATCGCCCCGGTGCCGGCGGAGAGGATCGTGGCGCTGCGCGGTGGGGAGCGCTTCCCCATCGACCACGGCGAACTGGAGGTCCTCGCTACGCCCGGGCATGCCCGCCACCACCTCGCGTTCTTCGACACCGCCATCCGCGGCGTGTTCACCGGGGACGGAGCCGGGGTCCGACTCGAGCACTCTTCGCACCTGCGACCGGCGGTCCCTCCCCCGGACCTCGATCTCGAACAGCTGTTCGCGAGCCTCGACGTGATGCGCCGCACCGACCCGAAAGTGGTTCTCTTCAGCCACTTCGGCCCGAGCCCCGATGGCGCGGCCGACCTCATGCGCTATCGAACGATCGTGGAACAATGGCGGGATGTCGCGCTGGCGGCCGCCCGTGAGAAGGGCGACCCCGAGTACGTCGCCGGCCGGCTGAAAGCGTACGACGCGACCGTGACGGCCGCTTCCCCCCCGACCGAGGGGGAGTCGATCATTTCCAGCTACGCCCTCGCCGCCCAGGGTTTCCTCCGGTACTTCGAGACGCGAGGGCTCCTAGGACGGATTCCGAAGTGACCGACCTGAACCCGTCCGACCGGCGCGCGGCGGCCAGCATGCTGGTCCTGGTCCGGATTGTGTATGCCTTCAATTGGTACAACATGGGGGCCGTGCTTCCCCTGGTCGGGAAGGGGCTCAGCGCCAACACCGGCCAGCTCGGGATCGTCCTGGGCGCCTTCCTCGTTGGGGCGGGGATCTTCCAGGTGCCCGCGGGGCTCTGGGCGATGCGTCGGGGGTATCGAAGCACCTCGATCTTCGCCCTAGCCCTAATGGGAACGTTCTGCGTCGCCTCGGCCTTTTCTCCCGACTGGGAGGTACTTGCCCTTCTCCGCTTCGGGGCTGGGGCGGGTGCTGCATTCTTCTTCGCACCGGCCCTCGGACTCGTTTCCTCGTACTACCCGGTCGGGTCCCGGGGACCCGTGATCGGGCTCTACAACTCGGGGTTCAGCATCGGCTCGGCCATCGGTCTGTTCGCGGGGGCCCTCATCGGTGCGACGGCGGGATGGCCATGGGCCCTCGCGGTCGGAGGGGTTGGGCTCCTGATCGTCTGCGCCGGTGCGGCCGTCTCGCTACCTCCGCTCCGTCGAAGTGGACCCGCGCCGGACTGGAAGGCCACCTGGAAGGCCGGCCGTGCCATCCTCGCGTCCCGCAACCTCTGGGCCCTTTCCCTCGGAATGAGCGGCGGGTGGGCGGCCTTCTACATCGCGGCCCAGTACTTCGTCCAGTTCGCCCATTCGGTGCATCCCACCTGGCCCATCGCGCTCGCCGCGGGCCTCCCGACCGTGATGATCGTGACGGAGGTCTTCGGAGGCCCGATCGGCGGGTGGTTCGCGGAGCGGCGGGCCGACATGCGGAGGATTCTCGTCGTGTGGGGGATCGCGTCCGGCGGGGGACTGCTGTTGATCCCGTTCCTTCCGCTGGAAGCCCTTTGGCCCTTGTTCGTGTTCCTTGGTTTCGCGGACGGCGTGCTGTTCGCGGTCCTGTACCTGATCCCGACCTACCTCCCCGAAGGCCGCGGGGAGAACACGGCGCTTGCAATCGGTTTCGTGAACTCGATCCAGCTCTTCGTCGGAAGCCTGTTCGCCATCGTCTTCGGCGTGCTCGTCGGGGTGGTCGGGTACGAGGTTGGCTGGGTCTTTGCCGCTGCCCTCACGGTGGGCTTCCTGCCGCTCCTGTTCTTCCTGAAGGTCCCGAGGTCGGGGTCCGCAGGACCGACCGCCGATCAAGTGCTGTCGTGACCGGGGTCAAACGGCCTCTACGAGGGTGACCAGGTTGGTCGGCCGACCCGCGACCGGATAGCCAGCGGTGAGGACCATCGGCCCGGTCGGCGAAAGCCCGGCGACGTCGAGAAGCTCGAGCGACCGCTTGCGGAGCGACTGAAGGTCGCTGCGGGCGAGCGCGGGGAATGACTGCACGGCCCGAACCAGGGTAAGACGCCTCCGGACCGACTCCGAGCTCGAGAGGGCGAGGACCGGACAGGTGGGCCGTAAGGCCGCGATGAGCCGGGCTGTGCGGCCCGAGTGCGTCGGCGTAACGATCGCGCGGGCGTGGACGTTCTCGGCGAGGTCCACCGCGGCGCGGGCGACCGAGAGCTCGGTCCCGCCGGGCTCGCTGGACCGGACCCTCCCTCGCCCCGGCACCGGGTCGAACGCGACCTCGGTGGCGCGGGCGATCCGGTCGAGCCATCGGACGGCCTCGAAGGGGTACTGGCCGACGGCGCTCTCTTCGCTCAGCATGACGGCGTCGGCGCCGTCCAGCACAGCGTTCGCGACGTCCGTCGCCTCGGCTCTCGTCGGGCGGGGCGAGGTGAGCATGCTCAGGAGCATCTGGGTAGCCACGATCGAGAAGCGACCCGCGGAATTGGCCTTCCGGACGAGCATCTTCTGCTCGAGGGCCAACCGCTCGAGCGGCACCTCGATCCCGAGGTCCCCCCGGGCCACCATGATCCCGTCCGCCGCGCTCAGGATACCGTCGATCGCGCGGAGGGCCTCCGCCCGCTCGATCTTCGCAATGATGCCGACCGACCTACCGCCGGGACGGGCGTCGAGCCACCGCCGTGCCGTGAGGACGTCCTGTTCGTCCCGTACGAAGGAGAGAGCGAGATAGTCGAACCCTTCCTCGAGGGCGAGGGCGGTGTCTGCCCGGTCCTTCGGGCCGAACGCCGCGGTCCGAAGACGGGCCCGCGGCAAGGATATCCCCTCATGCGAACGGACGACTCCGCCGCTGACCACCCGGGTGGCAATCGCCCTCGGACCCGTGCTCTCGACCGAGAGCTCCACGTCTCCATCGCCCAAGAGCACGGGGTCGCCCCGGCGGGCCGCTCGCTCGAACGAGGGGATCTCGACGAACGCCCGGCTCTCGTCCCCTAGAGCGGTCTCCCGGTCGAGGGTCCACCGTTCGCCTCGGGACAACCGCACGGTACCCCCAGCGATTTCCCCGATCCGGAGCTTCGGCCCTTGAACGTCGACCACCAAGGCCGCTTCCCGTCGCGCGCGCCGACACACTTGATGGATACGCCGCAGGGTGGCGCGGTGCTCCGGGCTCGTTCCGTGGGAGACATTGATCCGGAACGCGTCGGTTCCCGATTCCAGCAGCTTGAGCAATCGGTCCTCTCGGTCAGTCGCCGGGCCTACGGTGGCCAAGATCTTGGTGCGGCGCATCGAACCCCAATAGGAAGTCCCCGTAAAACCGTCCGGGGTGGAGCGGCCCTGGGCCGACTATTCTTTTTAAGAGGACCCCGGTGGTCACAGCAGCCCCGTGGTGTAGTGGCCAAGCATGCTGGCCTTTGGAGCCGGCGACAGCGGTTCGAATCCGCTCGGGGCTATCTCATGTAAGGGTCGAATACCTTAAGAAATCGGATTCCTTGTTTGTGACCGTGCCACCCGTTCGTGCCGCAACGAAATGGGACCCCGATCCCGACGATCCCACAATCCGCCGGTGGCGGGAGAATCTCCGCCGCGGAAGCGTCGCCACCGGCGACGCATGGTTCCGAGCGCTACGCCGATTCTGTGGGGAAACTCAGCACTCGGCCCAAGACCTTCTCAAGCTGAAACCAAAAGCTCTCCGCGACCTCTTCATGGACTTCGCGGCCGCCGACGAAAAGCGCGGGGCCGGCGGTTCGTACACGGCCTACACTCTCAAGGTCGCCAAGAACTGGCTTCGGTTCAACGGAATCACCCCGCCAGCCGGTGTCAAAGTGAAGGGCGCGGACACTGTCTTCGAGGAGACCGCCCTCTCCGTCGACCAGCTGCGGGCGGCCCTCAATGCGGGATCCCCTCGGGAACGAATCGCGATCGTCTTGGTTGCCCAGAGCGGGGTCCGACCCGAGGTCATCGGGTCGTTCGAGGGAACCGACGGGCTCCGCTTCCGCGACCTCCCAGAGCTCGAGATTGAGGGCCGCTCGGTCCGACCCCGGAAAATCCCCATGGTCATTAGCGTCCGGCCCGAGCTTTCGAAAGCCTCGCATCGGTACCTCACCTTCCTCGGCGAGGAAGGGACCAGGATCGTTGTCGACTATGCTCAGGCCCGAATCGCCACGGGAGAGCGGCTCGGACCGGAATCCGCCGTGTTCCCACCCGAGAGGGCAGACCTGACCCAGCGGACCTTCATGCGAACGACGAAGATTGGCGACGCGATCCGGCATGCCTTCCGAACCGCAGGTCTCCCAAACCGCCCGTACGTCCTCCGGACGACGGCTGCGAGCCGCTTCGCGGAGGCTGAGAACCGCGGGCTGGTGCCGCACTCCTTTTGGCAGCACTGGCTCGGTCACTCGGGCGACATGAGCGCGCGGTACTCGGTCAACCGCGGAAAGATCCCGGCTTCGCTCGTGGAGGAGATGCGAGCCGCCTACAAGCGGTGCGAACCCTTCCTTTCCACCGTTCCCTCTCGAAATGAGCAGGATGCCCAGGCCAAGATCGCGAAAGTAATGCTGATGGGCCTCGGGTACACCGAGGAGGACCTTGCCTCTGTGGACTTCGACAACTTGGATGTGGGCACCTTCCAGGAACTCGTCACGAAGAAGATGGGACAGAACGCTTCCGCGAGTCAGACTCGCCAGCGCCTGGTCGATTCCGAGGAACTGCCGCACTACCTCGAGGAAGGCTGGAAGGTTGTCACTGCGGTTAACGGCCACCAAGTCGTGTTGAATCCGCCGGGGTGACCACCAGACGGAACCAGCCGACTACTTTGTTCGCGTATTCGTGACGGGGGATCTCGTCGGGTTCGCCAAGGACCAGGATCCGCAGAGGGTGGGAAGGGTCGAGACTCTGGGCTATCGCCTTCATCTCGCGCAGGGAGACCATCAGGTCCGCCCCCGAGAAACGCGGTAGAGATGGCGACCGAGAGGACGATGTTAGGGCTCCCGCCCTGGAAATCGGTGTTCCGCGGGCCATCCCGGTCGCCACCGGCGAGCAGGACTGGGTTCGAGTCTAAGTAGGGAGGCGGAGTGACGAATTGTGGAACCTGAAGTGTCGGACTCCGACCGGGGCCAGTCCGACGTCCAAGTGTTCGACCTTAGCGAAGCGAGTGCCCGACAGTACCGATCTACGAGGCGCTCCCGTTGGGTCTCGATTGGCGCGGTGGTCTTCCTGATCTTCTGGGGGCTGTTCTTCTACTGGGTAAGTTGGGCTGCCATCGAAAATGGGAGTCTGTCCGGATATCAGAAGTTCGATCTCACTGTCGTCACGATCATTGTGGTTTTCGGGCTATTTCTGCTGCTGTTCGTGGACATTCCGAAACGTGTTCGGGGAGCGGTTTCCCTTCGTCTGGACTCGTCGGGGATTCAACTCACCTTTCTCAACGGAAGGAAGACAAAGATGGACTGGACCGATTCGGAGCTGGAGTTCAGACTCATTGACTTCAGCGGTGCGACTTCGAAATGGATTCAATGGCCTGATTTGCCCCAGTCGATCTTGGTTCATCGCGTTGAATCACGACTGACGCCAGCTGCATACGAGGCGATTCTGGGCGAGATAGCCCACCACGGACTCATCGATCAAGTAACCAAAGGTGGGAGATGGCTCTACCCTTCCGACGCGAATCCCACCATTCGTGTGATTCACGGGCTCGGCGGGTCCCCACATTCCACATCTCGCCGGTAACTGGACTCACAATAGCCCCCTCCACGAGTCTCCCGCGTGTCGAACGACTTCGTCCACCGCGAGCTGTTCCTACCTGGGCCCACCAAAGAGCCGCCGGTAATCGCGCCTATCGCGTGGAGCACTTCCAATCCGTTCTGGCTCGAGATCCATCGAGAGCCCGGCGGTCACGTGAGGTACTCTCTGGGATCGGACTCATCAATCGCGTTGGAAGGAATGGTCTCGCACCTCGAGAGCATCCGGCCTCGTTTGATGGGAGGACGGGGTGTCGAGTGCGCTGCGGTTACGCTCGTGCCCGAGGGAGTGTACGGGAGGGCGGTCCCAGCCCTCAAGCACCACCACTTTCCGATCCAGATTCCCCGGAAAACGGACCCCGCCGGATTCCTGCTCCGGACCCTCAATTCTCGAACGCTGGACGACCACGACGTCGTCCTCCAACTCCTGTTCCAACGGACTCAGGGCTGGGAATCGACCTTCTTCTCGCCACTGTTCGAGAATGTTGCAAGGCGTCAGACGCACGCGATCCGGTCAACGATGCAGTCACGACTCAACGACGCGGCCTATCACGTCGAGCTTCGGGCCCACCTCACTGGACCTCGGCCAGAGGACGGACTCGATGTTCTGGGAACCTGGCTCGGGCAGTGGACGACTCCCGGCGGAGGTCCGTGGCGTCGCTGGCGGGTGGTTCCGCCGAAGAAGGAGTTCGAGTTCCACGCGGCGCTCGCCGCGCATGACCTGGGGCGATTCCGGAGCCGAAAAGCCCGACGAGACGTGTCGGGACTCGAGCTCGCCCACTTGCTGAGCATTCCGTGGGCGGACCATCACGGGGAATGTTCGTATGCAGGTGCACCTCGCGGACATCCCTCGCCCGACCATCTTGCGCGCTCGTCTCGAGCCAAGCCTGAACTGCGGCTGGTAGTGGGTCAATGCGGCGCCCATCACGCCGTCCTGCCGGCGGCATGGAACCATCTTGCGATACTCGGTCGAACCCAGTCGGGGAAATCGACCCTGGCGCTCAGTCTCGTTCTCCAGCTCTTGTGGAAACAACCCGGTTCGACCGTGGTCGTGATCGAGCCGACCGGGACCCTGGTAGAGGGAATCGTGTCACGCCTCTCCCATGAGACCGCCTCGGAGACCGTCGAGGTCGACCCCGCCCACGCTACCTTCCAGCAGGGTAACGCGACCATGGTCTTGGTCCCTCTTTCGCTGCTTCGGCCGCCAGAGGGCGTAGAAGGGCACGCATCCTCCCGCGATCGCTGGTCGGAGGCGCTCGCGGGCGACCTCCTCGCCGCCATCCGGAGCGCCTGGGGGGATGAGAGCATCGGAGGACGGGCTGAGCTCGTCCTCCGGGCGCTGGTACAGGGCCTCGCACTCACGCCCGGCTCGAACCTGGTCGACGCCTACCACATCCTCACCTCAAAGCCAGCCCTCCAGAGGTTCGTGAAGACGGCCCCTCCGGGGCCGCTCCGCGACTTCCTCGAGCACCACCTGCCGCGGCTCGACTACAACTTCACAATGTCGTCGCTCGACAAGGTCGGCAAGATCGCCACCAACTCCCTCCTTAGAATCGCGCTCTGCCAGCGAAACCACGCGGTCTCGTTCGATCGGCTGCTCGGGCACCGCCTGCTCCTCCTGAACCTCTCCAAAGCAGCCCTAGGAGCGGACGGGGCGAACTTCCTCGGGGCGATCTACCTCACCCAGCTCTGGGCCGCGGTTCAGCGGAGCGGACGACCGGATCGACCCGTTTACCTGGTCCTCGACGAGGTCCACAACTACGCCGTCCCGGCGCTCGCGGACATGTTGAGCGAGGGGGCAAAGTTCGGGCTCCACGTCGTCGCCATCACCCAGTATCTCCACCGGGTGCCACCGCGGGTACGAGCAGCGCTCCTAGGGAACGTCGACGTCTGGCTCCTCTTCTCCCTCGGGACGGAGGACATGGACGACACATGGAAGATCGTGAACGGGGAGAGCCATGGCTGGCTCCCCCAGGACCTCGTGGACGGGCTCCGGCCCTATGAGGTCGCGATGGCGGTGTCGGGAGACCTTCTGAAGCTGCAGACGCGCCCCAGCCCCCTTCCAGACTCCCAGGCGAGCGAACTGAAGGAGCTCGTGGCCACCAGCTCGCGACGTTACGCCCAACCCGAGGATTCGGAGGCGTCTCCTTGGCTGGTGGACCAGGATGACGTGGAAGCGTCGCTCAACGGGCTTGCCCACAGGTCGCGGACCCTCGAAGATTTGGAGGGAATCACCGGCCTACGGTCGGACAAGCTCGCAGCGGTGCTCACACGAGCCGAAGAGGCGGGGGACATTGAACGGGACCCCGAAGGTGGCCGGCTTCGGCTGACCCTGCGGGGGAGCGTCCACCTGAGCGCCCTGCTCGCGCGTCGGAACGAGGGCGAGGACCACGTCGAGACGCTCGTCGACCTCTGCATGTTCCTCGATTCTCGGGGCATCGCGGTTATGATTCCCGAGCAGGTCGCGGGGGTCCTGATGCCCGACGCGCAGTTTCGCCTGGGCGATACGGTCTACAACGTCGAGGTCGAGTGCTCCACGGTTGCGAAGGCCGCCGAGCAGGTCGTCCGGAACGTCCGGAAGGCGCGGGAGGCGGGGAATCGCCTGCTGATCGCGCTGCCGGATGCTTCGAACGTCTCGCGCGTCCTATGCATACTGGACGGGGCCTTTCCGGGCCTTCGGCTGTGGCCCGACGGGGTGGGGGTGGTGTGGAGAGGCGAGGATGGCCCGTTCCAGCCGCACCGAGTTCCTGGAACCGCGGTCTGGCCCTTTCTCGAGCGCGAGTCCACCCCCGGTTTCGAGGCTCCGGAGGACGATGACGAGCCCGAGGTCGAAGGGCCCGTGGACCAGCTGAGGGACACCGACCCCTTAGTGCGCAAGATGCGGTCGATCATCCGAGACCTCGTGAGCGCCCGGAAAACCGAGGCGACGATCGATGAGCTTCGCGAGCGCTTGCCCATCGACCTGCGTCCTGGGGCCACAGACAAGCGCGTGGGTAGGGTGCTCGCCATGCTGGGCATGCCGTCCCGACGAGTGAAGGAGAGAGGGGTTCGGTTCCGGGTCTACGATCTCGCTGGCCCTATGTTTCACGAGGGACCCGACGGGGTTCCGGATGGGGACCCGACAGCGGGACCCGACCCGAATCGGGGCCCTGCGGGGCCCGAAGGCGATTCCGATCGTCGGGTCCCCGATCTCTCGTCAGAGGACCCGGCACGGGACCCGACGGCCCGACGGGACCCGAATGATTAGAAAGGGTAAGGTCTGAGAAGCGTCGGTCCAACTGGTTCCTTCTTGGTCTGTCGGAAACGGGCAGGTTCCCGCGGCACGGAGAATGATGAGAGAATCATGATAGTCAGGCGCACACCTACCTAGAAGCATGGCGGGTTACGAGCCCGAGCTGGGTGGCCCTCCGCCTACCCCGGTCATCGGAATGGTCGTGGTAGGAGCCTTGCTTATTCTGATAGAAGGGATACTCGAAATTGGAATCCTGAACATAGGCGCGGCGTACGGCCTGCCTGTTCCGCCTTCGATCTGGGCGGTGCCCGCGTTCACGATACTCCTCGCCGTCTTGCTGTTTATTCTGGTCTGGAGATATGCGGACGAGCCGTCTTGGGGTCTCGGCGTGGTCTTCATCGTCCTCGGGATTCTGAGCTTTATTCTGGGTGCTGGCTTTCTGGTGGGTGGAGTCTTGGTCATTATTGGCGGCGCGCTCGCGTGTTTCGCTGATTGGGTTCAGCAACTGGTGAACGAACAGCTGGCATTCGTGAAGGCCCCGACGACGAGCCCTTCGGCATCCGTTCGCAGTGCAGAGCCGGTGAGTGCTCCGGCGAGTTCCGCAGCGATTCTCGTATACCGCCGCTGTCCATCGTGTGGAGAGCTGAACCGTCGTGAGCTTACTGTGTGCTCATCGTGCGGGAAGCCGATCGACGAGTGAGACGGCTTAACCTTCTCGTTGCAATCAATGAGGTTTTCGGTGCCCACGGGGCACGTTGTCATGCCTTGCAGCGCCCCGGTAAGACGACCGACCGTCTCCTGCGTCGAGGTTTCTTCCCTTCCGACTTGACCTGTACGACAGAGTCGAGATTACAGCCAGAGGATCATCGCGCGTCGCGGCTCGCCCCTGGCCTTGGTCATGGCCACGATTACACCGGCCACCGCGAGCCCGACTCCCACCACCATGAGCCCGAGGTAGGCTTCCAGCGTCGCCGGCGGGGCCGCCGCGTTGCAAGTCGGGTTCGCGACACACGCATCGTACGCGGCGAACCACTCGCCCGCGAGCAACAGGACCGAAAGGCCAATCGTCACCAGGATAGCGCCGCTCCAGAGAATCCGTGGTCTCGTTCCCGATTGATTCCAGATGCCTTCTCGCATGTTTCTCCCTCACAGGGAGAGGGAGAAATGGCGAGACCGATAGGCGCGTCCGGCGCGGGGGGGACCCGGCTATCAACGTTCCGCCCGACGTGATGGGTAGAATGCTGGCCTCCCTCGAAAGCTCACGCTGTGCGCGGGGCGTGCTCGGTCGTCCCTTCACTTCGACCCGGAGGAAGAGAGAATCTCCGTGC
>Ga0187885_10000095_pt1 | contig 103339 bp, 112 predicted proteins | sample June2016WEW_20_1_3_FD_132970 | JGI IMG/M metagenome (GOLD analysis project Ga0187885, IMG submission 132970) | Peatland microbial communities from SPRUCE experiment site at the Marcell Experimental Forest, Minnesota, USA - June2016WEW_20_100 | ecosystem: Environmental > Terrestrial > Soil >...
AAAGTAGAGAATAATATAAAATGTATGATAAACTTACCCTCCTTCGCTTCGAAGGAGGGTGGCAGCGTTAGCTGCCGGGTGGATGGCTTATGTTAGGCATAAGTTACACTTTTAGTCGCACCCGCCCCAGGGCCGTTCCTTGCGTATTAATACTAGGTTTGATACATTTATAGATAATAATGAGGATTGTAAAATAAAATTATAACGTAGCCTTAACGTTGAAGTATGAATAGTACATTATATTTTTAACCTTTAAAAAGAGGGAGTTAATAGTGCTGAACAAAGAAGTGTTCAATAAAGTTTACCATGTTTCATCGTGGAGCTTAGTAGTTATTAGTATATGGGTTATTTATTCTGGCTTAAAAATCGTAATTCTAACAACAGGGTATGTGCGAGGTTCTGAATTTGGTATGCAAATCACCATCGTAAACTTGTTGGGTAAAATGTTAATGTGGATTGGATTATATTTTTTTTGGTGTTGGAGCGCTAAAAAAACATATGGCGAAAATTAAGGAATATAACCATCCTACGAGTGCTCGCAATCAAAATAAGTTATTATATTATTTATATAATTTTTTTTTGTTAAATTTTTTAGTAAAATAGAATTAGTAAGCGCGTTATCACTTTTTATTTTAATTTTTTTTAAATTAGTTTCAACCGTGTTATGTGAAATAAACATTTGTCTAGCAATATTTTTTATGCTCAGTCCTTTTAAACTATAATAAAGGGTTTGAGCTTCTCGTAAAGTAAGAGAATACTTATTAGAGATAGGAAAGTGTTTTACTGAGGTGTTTGTTAAAAAATTCTGTCTTTTGTTATATACATGTGAACCAACCCAAACGGGTATATTGCTTGGTGTTATAATTCTTTTGCGATCAGCGTGTTCAATTAAGTCCTTTGCTTTATCCTTAAAAAAAACGGTAAATCTTTTTAATAGATCCATTTCATTAATATACGTTTCAATAATATTTGGATAATTAGCACCTGTAGCAAAACCAAACATTTCTATATAATCTTCTAATTCTTGATAAATACTAATACCATAACATATTCCAAAATCATTCATATGTTTTTCAAAACTATAATTTGTTGTGGGCATTCTTAGAAAAAAACTTTTTTCCTTTCTTTGAAGCATTCTTATTTCGCGAGTATATCGATCTGCATCATCATATAATCTATTTATTATATAATATTCCAACCATTTGCTTTGGTTAGAAATATGTATTATTTGTCCGTTTTTTAAGAATCGTAAATAAGAAAATGTAGTTATATTAAAGTTTTCAAATAAAGGAACTGCTAAGCTATTTAAAATAGGCGAAATGCTATTATTATATTCTATAGAATCTTTATTAACCATTAAGTTTAAATTCAACTAAATTTCACATTTTATAATGTTTTATTTATATATTGTCAAGATAAAGTCAATACCCAATTAATGGGGATGTTTATTTTTTCATATTGAAATATATTTTGTGAAATTTTAGAATAAAGCAGTTTAAGTTTAAAACATTAGTAAAGGAGTATTAATATGTTACAACAGTCCCAGTTTAATTTAGGATTGCCTGCATTTGCCCCTCCTACAATACAAACACCAGTCTTTAATTTAGGCAATTTTCAGCTACCTCAGTCAAGCCATAATTTTGGTATTACTACAGGAATAAATTTGGCTACACCTTCATTTGAGCAGATTAGAGCTACACCTACATTTAATTTTAATTTATCAAGTGGTTTATCTGATCCGTTATCCTTAAGTCGCGAATTATACCAACAACCAAAGCCGCTTTTATTTTCTGAGCCTGCTAGATATAAACGGCCTAATCCAGCGAATTCAGCTACGGATTTGACTAGATCTACTGTTACTTCTTTACTTAAACCAAACATTCCTGTTTTAGAGCCGATTAATACTGTAATTAAAGCGGCTAAAGATGCTTATGACATAGTAAATAATGTTGATCAAAACATTAATGAAGGTAGTTCCACAGCAGAAGCAGTTACATGCCAGACTATACATACTGTAACTAAATCTACCACAAAAACTTTTTTGACTGGCTTAATAATTGGAGAAACAACAGCATATGTAGGATTTGCGGCTAGTAATGCTGCGGTTGGCAACCCTGTGCCAGCTGTGTTTCTTCCAGCTGTAGCTAAATTAGTACCACCAGCGTATGCAGCTGCTGGCGATGTTTCTCAAACAATTGGTAAAGGTTTTGAAGGTCTTTGTCATGATGCTTTTGCTGAAGCTAGAAATTTATCAAACGGTGGACCAAAACCATGAGTAAAGAATGTATAATTGAAACTTTATCTGCAAAACAAGCATTAACTAGTGTAGAGATCCAAGTGTTAAGAACTAAACCTTCGGATCTGGAATTTTTTAGTGAATTAATTAGAATTTATGAAAATAAAGTAACCAAGTATTTATCAAGTTCAGAAAGAAGTATGAAAAGAAGTTTGCTACAAAGCAACGCTTATCCACCAGATCAAATTGCTACTATGGTGGTAAAACATCAGATTGATTTTGGCTTTAGTGCTATTTTGGAAAATGACAAAGCTTCATTATTAATTTCGTTGTTAACTTTATTAAAAGCAAATTCACCAGACTTGGCGGTTTCTTTAGGTATGTCTACAGTAAGAGTTTTTACCTGTTATTTGGCTAGATATCGTTTATTTATGGATGTAACGACTAGCGATTTAGAGGAATTTAGAGTGCCGGATCTTTTCCCGGACTATTTATTACAAGCTTTTATCCAACAACAAGGTATTAATCAAGCAATACAAAGTAGTATAACAGATGAACTAGCTGAAGATGCAAATGTTAATTTTTTATGGTCTAGAGAATTAGCCAATAATATTAGTGCAGTGCCTGCACTGTTTTATCAATGTCTTTATGGATTAGTTTTTTATGTAAATAATATTCTTAAAAGTACAACTATTGATCCTCTAAACAAACGGTTATTTTTCTCTCATTTAGATAATAACGAAAGTTTAGCACAATTTACCGATCTGTTGTGTAGAGGTTATATCCAGGCAGCGTCTAATATAGAAAAGCAGATCCAGATCTATGCTGCTAATGATGCAATATTACTTTCTGAATATAAACAAAGTTGTATGCCTTCTATATGTTTCTTAGGGATTAGAGTTAGAGATGAGTTTATTGTAGCAAGACAAGCCGAATTGAGACGACAACTAGAATTAGTGCAAGCCGAAAATCCTGCTATTAATGCTAGAGCACAAACATTAATTAATCAGTCAAGAGAAGAGTTAAGAGGTTATTTAGCAACAATTGAAGCTACCAAAGCTAGTATTGATCAACAATCAAGAGAACTGCAAGCAGAAGCTAATAGGAAGATAGATGTTGATAGAGCAAAATTTAAACCACAATGGAGTGTTGGTTTTGGCCCAGAAGGTATATACGATAGCAGACCTGGTATAAGTTTTAAATTTTGAATTAGTTAATAATGGGAACAAAGTAGGAACAAAGCATAATGTGTAAAGATGTTGGTAAAATAGCAGGGATTGTTGCTGGTGCAGCTTGTCAATTAATCCCTGGGGTAGGAACTGTGGGTGGTATAGCTCTTTTTGCGGCATGTGGTGTACTTGGAACGGGTGCTGATGTGCTAATAGAAGTTCCTAGACAAGAACAACAAGCTGATAACGCAGAGAACATAGCCCGAGAACAAGTAGCTATAGAAACTGAAAGGCAGCGACTAGAAGCAAGGCGCGCTCAAGAAGAGGAAGCTGCTAGAATTAGTGGAGAACAAGCTGCCGGAGAACTGAGAGTTGAGCAAAACAGACAGACTGCACAACGAACCCGAGCTACCGAAGAGCGGCGCATTAGACATCAGCAAGAACAAACTGAGCTTGTAACACAAAGTATAAATGCTTACCGTACGGAAACTGTCGAGCAAATTCCAGGCGATTTACAAAGAATGGATGATGAACATTTCGATATATTTAGACGAGAATTATTGCATGGTGCTAATAATGCTGATGCTAGAGAGCGGTTTAGAACAATTTTGGAGCATGAAGAAATGCGTCGAGAAATTGTTGACGGTTGGAATAATGATCTAGCTGGAGTTGCATCTTCGCCTGCTAGACCACGACCAGCTATATAAGGGAAAAATATGATTACTAATGCTGAAATAATTAATTTATTTAAATTTGTAAACGATGGGAATTTGTTAGAATTACAAAAGATCTTAAAAAATAATACTGATAATAAATCTAAGAAAAAATTGGATAAAGTTAAAGATAGATCTGGTAGAACTTTAATACATGCAGCTATTGATAGAAATAATAAGCAAATAATCGATGCATTTTTAGCCATAGATGTTAGTTTAAAAGAAGTTAATGCTGATGGTAAAACAGTACTTACTGTTGCCGAAGAGAGAGGATTAGAGCAATTAGCAGCACTATTAAGAACTAGGTTAGAGTGGCAAGAAACTATTAAAACTTTTAGAATTAATCAGATTATGCATTTACTTATGGAGGGTTTCCCTGATATAAAACGTGCTAATGGGCGCAATAAAGTATTATTTATAGCCTCAACTGGAGCTGGAAAAAGCACGTTAGTAAATTATCTTAATGGAACTAGATACAAGATTTTAAAAAATGCTATGGGGGTAGAAGCTATTCCTTCTGGGGGTGTTCCTGAAATTGCTAAAGTTGGAAGATCAAGCTATGAATCCGAAACATTACATCCGCAAGTAATAGAAAAAGAAGGTTTAGATTTTATTTATTGTGATATTGCTGGATTATTTGATAGTCGTGGAGATGAGGAACAAATATTTGCCGCAAGTAGTCTGCATATGCTCAGTAAACAAACAGTTAAAGAACAAGGAGGTATTAAAGCAATAATAGTTGTTTTAGATACAGCAGGATTTGCAACAAAAAAAGCTGAAAACTTTAAGCAAACCGCCTTAACTTTAGCTGGTATAGTTAAAGAAAATCCAGATTTAATGGATTCGGTATATTTTGTTATTAGTAAGGTAGAGCCTGATCTTATAAAAGAATTATCTAGAGAAGATATTATAGAAAAGCTTTTTAAACCAATGTTAAATAGGCTCTACAATGATGAATTAGATGAGTTTAACGAATTAACCGAAGAGGAAAAACCATTATTTTTTACATTAAATGAAATATGCAAAAGAAAACAAATTATAATTCCTGATATTACCGATCTAGGTGCCAGCCGTACAGAAATAGAGCAAATGCTTATTAATACTGAAGTTAAAGATGCAAACTTATTTAATTTTCTTAGTCATGGTGGGGAGACCCAAAAGATTTTTAATGCTGCAATATTAAAGATGGCTAATAGTTTCTTAAGTAGATACCAACAAATAATGCAAGATTATCCTACCAAATTCACCCAAAATCATACTGATCTAGCTGAACAAGAATTAAATATTAATAGATGGCGAGCAGAAGTTGCGGGTATTGATCAAGAATTATCGAGCAATTTTGATGCTAATCGGTTGTTACGTAGCATTCAAGAAAAAGAGGCAACAATTGCGGCAAATATAGCACAAATTAACTTGATTGAAGCAGCTAGAGTTACAACTAACAGGAGAATCATGGAACTATCTACGGAGTTGGGCAGATTAGATAATAATAATCAGATCGAGGTTCATAGAAAAACAGTAGATTGTGCTAATCTACCTACTAGTTGTACAGTTACTCATTTTTCCGAATATCCTCTCAGTAGAATTAGTTATAATTTTAGTGGTTATGGTAGTAAATCTCAAAGATTGATTCGTCCTCAATCAACTGGCCGTCAATTTGTTTCTCCGGATGATAATAAACTAGTTGATGGATATATGAATGATGACGATGCTCTTAATGGTAGGTATGAAGAAACTTTTTCTGCCGCTCTAGGTATTACGGAAATAATAATTACCTTTTATGCAAGAAGTAAATATAAGTTTGCTACAGATATTCAGGTTCTTAAACAACAACTTAATACCGTTAAACAAGAACAGTCACGTGGAGAACAAAGAATTATTGCTCTTAATACAGAAAATCGGCGATTAGAGCGAGCTATCGCTGAAGCTCGAATAGAAAAAACTACACAAGAAAATAGATTAGAAATTAGAAAAGATGAACTTAGACGGCAAAAACAAGAACTTTTAGCCCAAATTGAGGTTGCCAATGGTAGACAACAAGGGTTAATTGTAGTGCAACAACAATATGAACGTGATTTAAGTAAAATTAAATTAGAAATTCAAGTTAATCATGATTTGTTTAGAGCAGTAAGTGAAGTAATCGATCTTCTTGACTTAAACTATGATGATTATTTACGTTTTCAACAAGAGTATAATGAATATATTACTACAGAAACGGTCGCAAACACTCCACTTTTGTTTGTGGCTAATTTGCCACCAACTCAAGAACAGCAGGTATCTTCAATACAAGAAACCATGCAAGCAAGGCTTAGATTAACACCATAAAAATTATTATAGGAAAAAATTATGTTTCAACTAATAAAAACTCAAGATCTTAAAGGACTTCAAGAAAAATTGGCCAAAATTAGAGAAATGCCATCTATAAAGAACCAGATGGCAAAGCTAGCAGTACGAAATAATGCTGGCCAAACCTTATTGCATGCGGCCGTTGAAAAAAATTCAATAGCAATGGTTCAAGAACTTTTAGCAATGGATATTAACTTAAAAGATGTTGATCGTGAAGGAAAAACAGCGCTTGCTTTAGCAAAAGAGCTAGGGCAACGTGATATGATCTGTTTGTTAAATACTAGACAATACTTACAGGCATCAATAGGATCTTTTAAATTTAATTATACAATGCGCTTAATAGAGAAGATTTTTACAGAGATACAATCTGCAAATAAAGAAGATAAAGTACTGTTTATTGGGGCAACAGGAACAGGCAAGAGTACTTTATTAAATTATCTTAACGGTACAAGGTATAACATTTATACCGATGGGCTCCTATCAACTGCTAAACCTGTTGGCGGTGTTAAAGAAATCGCATTAACTGGGCAAAATAGTGCGGAATCACAAACACGCTATCCACAACTGTTAAAAAATCCAGAATTAGATTTTGTATATTGCGATTTGGCTGGGTTATTTGATAGCCGAGGTATAGAAGAACGAATATGTGCAGCAGTTAGTACACATTTATTAAGCAAAATGCAAGGTGGGATCCGGGGAATTATGGTATTTTTAGATATTCCAGGGTTTAATAGCAAAAAAGGTGAAGCATTTAAAGATACTGCATTAGCGTTAGCGAAAACAATTAATGGAGACATAAAGTTAATGGATTCGGTACACTTCGTTATAACTAAAACACCATATGATGGTATGCTTCCATTAACTGTTGAAAATATTATTGCTGAAATTAATAAATTGCTAGACACCATAGATGAAGACGACGAGCCAGCTCTATATACTTTATTAAAAACCATAACAGAAAAACCGGAAAATATAATAATCCCTGATATTTGTGATAATAGCATTAGTAAAAGATTAATAGACGCAAAATTCAAGCAGTTATCAACAATGGATGCAACTTTATTTAATTTTTTTAGTTATGAAGAAACTCAGAGATCTTTTAATGCTGCATTATTAAATATTGCTAAAAGTTTTATCGAGAAAAAGCAAAATATAGAAAAACATCTTCCAACAATGATTGCCGAATTACAAAAGGCTCAAGAACTTGCACTTGTAAAGATTAATGCATGGGAGAGCGAAATAATAGCGATAAATGAGGAACTAATTATTCAACAAAAGATTGATAAAATGGTTGAAATTTGGGTTCAGATTGGTGAAGAAACTAAAAATACCAGATTAAATCAGTTATTAAAAGATAGCCATGATTTATTTGCTGAAATATCAGCTTGCTATGCTCAGAAAAAAATCCCAACAACAATATTAAAAACCCAATTAGCCAAAAGACGTTGGTATTTGCCGTGGAATAAAGATCCTAGCGGAAGATATGTAGATGGTCCACATATGTTACTACAACAAAAAATTACCAAAATAAACCAATTGATCTTGGCTGTCAAAAGTTGTTACCAAGATCTGTGTAAAACGGAACAAAATTGTCAAAATAGCATTTCAGATCTTCATTTGGAAATTGCATCCTTACAAAGCATATTTAAAACTGGATATAAATTAATCAAGTCTTTTGAATTAAAAGAAGATGATTTTTTAGCTTTTGAAAAAGCCTACGATGAATATTATGTTACATATAATGATCATGACAATAGATCTACTGCTATGCATTTTGCTTATAATGTTACTTATAGCATAAGCAAGTGTGCTTCTGCTGCTGGTGCTAATCAAAGTGCCGGTATAGATATTGGAGATATAACCTACAACTATTCTAAGTTAAAACTGTAGATTGTTGATAGCGCAACAATAAAAGCAAATGTATTGGACAATTGCTAGTAGTTTAGCATTAGCTATAATCAAAAAATATGGAAATAGACCATCAAACGTTAAAGAAGAACATATTAATTGGTTCTATTATTTTAGTTTGCTTATTTAGTTTTAGTTTTTGGCTGTACGGTAAATTTTATATTAATACCGATGATGCTTACGTAAACGCTAATATAGTACAAACTGCTCCTAGAGTTACTGGTAAGGTCGGGCATCTATATGTTGAAAATAACCAACGTGTAAATTCTGGAGATTTATTATTTGATTTAGAACCGGAAACTTTTGAGGCATCTTTGGCTGAAGCTAAAGCAGGATTAAATATTGCCGAAGCAAAATTAAAAGTAGCTAAAACAACCGCAGATCGCACTCTAGAATTAGTAAATAAACAAGTTGCTTCTGCTCAAGATGGTGATATTGCAAAAGGCAATCTGGATTCTGCTATAGCTTCTTTAGATATGAGCAAAGCATTTGTTTACTCTGCAGAATTAAACTTACAATATACTAAAATTTATGCTTCAACTAGCGGATGGGTAACAAATATGACTTTAAGAGTTGGTGATAGTGTTATGGCTAATCAACCTCTGTTTGCTTTAGTAAGCGAACAAAAATTTTGGGTAGATGCTAATTTTAAAGAAGATCAACTAGAGAATATTGAAATAGATCAAAAAGCTGATATTAAAGTTGATATGTATCCAAATCATCATTTTGTTGGAATAGTTGAAAGCTTTAGTAGTGGTACTGGCAATGCATTTTCCCTACTGCCTCCAGAAAATGCTACTGGCAATTGGGTGAAAGTAACTCAACGTGTACCAGTACGTATTAAAATTATTAATTATGATCCTAAATATCCACTAAGAGTAGGAACTTCTGCAACAGTTAGCATTAGTGTTAATCTTTTTAAATTATCTCCTAAAAAGCACTTAAAAAGATGAACCGAATTTTAATTGTTATTTCAATAATGGCTGCAACTTTAATGCAAGCATTAGATACGACAATCATAAATGTAGCCTTGCCTCACATGCAAGGTTCTTTAAGTGCTAAACCAGATCAAATTACGTGGATCCTAACAAGTTATATGGTTGCCTCCGCTATTTTTATGCCGTTAACTGGTTATTTTACCGATATATTAGGGCAAAAAAAATATTTAATGATTAGCATTGGTGGTTTTGTTATATTTTCTGCATTATGTGGACTTTCAATCAATATTACTCAAATAGTAGTTTTTCGTTTACTCCAAGGGATATTTGGAGCAGCTATAGTGCCTTTGTCTCAAACTATTATGACTAATCTTTTTTCCGATGCAGATCGTGGTAAAGCTATGGCAATCTGGGGGGTAGGAGTTATGATAGGGCCAATTATAGGTCCTACATTAGGTGGATATATAACCGAATTAGCAACTTGGCGATGGAATTTTTATATTAATGTTCCTATAGGGATCATATGCTTATTATTACTTTGGCAAAATCTACCAAGTTCATCAACGAAATTACGCAATATAGATTGGATTGGACTTGTTTTAATGTCGATGTCCATTGGGGCATTACAATATTTTTTAGATCGTGGGAATCAAGAAGATTGGTTTGAATCAAGAGAAATTTGTATAGCAATGTTTTTAATGATTATTTGTTTTTTAGGATTTATGTTATATAACGTTGTAAAAAAAAATGAAAAAACGGTTTTTGATTTAACTATTTTTTTAGATAGAAATTTTGCTATTTCTAGTACATTACTTGCAGTATTTGGTCTTGGTTTATTTGGCTCAATGGTGATTTTGCCGATGATGTTAGAAAATTTATTCGATTATCCAGTCATTACTACTGGATTGGTTATGGGGCCTCGTGGGGTTACTACCATGTTTAGTATGATGTTGGTTGGGGTCCTTATTAAAAAAATTGACGCTAGATTATTAATTATGATTGGCATTATTATAGGTTCTATTGGTACGTATATTGGGACTTATTATAATTTATATTTAAGTCCAGGATGGGTTATTGCTCCAATTATGCTCCAGGGACTAGGTTTTGGTATGGTTTTTGTACCACTATCTACGGTAGCATTTGCAACTTTACCAGTAGATTCTAGATCGGAAGCATCTGGATTGTTTAGTTTATTAAGAACCATAGGTGGTTCCATTGGTATTTCTATTGTTTCAACGTTGTTAATAAGAGAAACTCAAACGGCATGGAATCAACTAGGTGGTTTTATTAATCCATTTAATCCAATTCTTATTAGTCGTGCATTTCATTGGCATCAGTTAGTAGTAAGCTCATCAAACCCATTAAATAAATTAACTTTAACTTTAGTAAAACAATCACAAATGCAAGCATTCGTAAATGTTTATGCGTTTATAACAATTAGTTTTTTAATGATGATACCTTTAATATTTTTGTTAAAAAAACCAAAAGTATATTTGTAGCATGAAAAAATTACACGAATTGACCCAGGAATATTTTGAACTGCTTTATAATTGTTTTGATAATGAAGTTAAGCAATCTATGTATGGTAAATCAAACGAAATTTATGGGGAATTATATTATTATAGTATTGTTAAATTACTCAGATATTTAAAAATAACCGCAACAGATCATTTTTTAGATATAGGATCTGGTTTGGGTAAATTGGTTTTTCAGATATTTCTTACAACTAACGCCGCATCTGTTACTGGGGTCGAAATAAACAGTCAAAGATATAATATTTCGTGCAAGATAAAAGATAATATGAAGCAACAATTACCAGATATGTTTGATGGAAATAGAATTTTAGATTTTTTTCATGATGATTTTTTAATGCGAACTTTTGATAATATAAGTATTATATATGTATGTTCTACAGTGTTTTCATTTGATTTTTTAAAGGCTATTGGAAGAAAAGTAAATAACATGAATAGTGTTAGAAAAATAGTATCTCTTAGGAAATTGCCTAATGTAGATGGGTTTAAGTTAAGTAATAAGATGTTTTTGCATGGTACTTGGGATAATTCTGCATGTTATATCTATACTAGGGAAACTTAACTTGAATTATAAATATTTATATTCTTACAATTTAATGAGAATTAGACGGTTTTTAATCCAAACCATAATGATATTTGTTTTTCAATTTATGACTATCATTAATATGACATTTTCTGATCCGGCGTTGCCAATGTATCCACCAATAGGTATATCTTTTGTTATGTTTTACCTGTTTGGTAATAATGCTGTATTTGGCTTGTTATTAAGTGGATTTTGTGCTTATCTTGTAAAAAATTTAGCTATAGAAGCAATGGTTTTATATTTAATGGCAGATATTATTGGTGGTTATGTTGGTTCTATTTTATGTAGAAATATATTTTCTTCTGATATTAAACCTTTTGCTAATTTACAAGAAGTATTTAAATTTTTAAAAACAAACTCATTAATAACTTGTTTAATTTCAGGTTTATTAAGAATTAGTGTAGTTGTTTTGCTGAACCATAATATTGTTATTTATGATTGTATAAATGTATGGCTTGCGGATTTAAACGCTATATTGATCCTGGCTAGTTTTTTGTTGTCTTGGTCGTATGTGTCGTTTAGTAGAGAAAAGCTTTCAGAACAAGCTATTACAATAGTTCCAATAATTATGCTTATTATGTTTATTGTTTTTTCTATGTTATTTATGCAAAAAATAGAGTTGGGCTATCTTATTATTGTTGCAATGGTGGTTTCTATATATTTTGCGCATGTTTATGGTTATTTGGTTGCCACAGCGTTATTATTTATAATATCTGCTATATTTTTATCGTATTTTATTGCTGTTGGGCAACAATATGTGGATTGTTTTGGCCTTAAATTATATACGCTAGTACCTATAGTCTTATTTATATTTGCTATTTGTATATTATATATAGGGCATTTTAGTATATTCAGTATATTTAATAAAAAGCATTAGTAGCATGCATGATTGCATTTAAAATTCCAGGTTCTCTCGAAGAATGCCCAGCATCTCGTATTATCATTAAATTTGATTTTGGCCATTTGCGATGTAAAGAATAAGCATTTTCTATTGGGCAGATCATATCGTAACGACCGTGGATTATAGTTGCCGGGATATGTTCAATTTTTTTCATGTTATCTAAAATAAAATTTTCTGCAATAAAATAATTATTAATAGCATAATGACACGCTATTTTAGATAAACTTAATGCTGTATGTGGATTAGTTAAACACTGTTCTATTTTTTGACATGGATCTAAAGTTGCACAAACTGCTTCCCATTTAGACCACGTTTTAGCAGCTGCCATTCTAGCCACTTCATCTTTACCAGTTAAAATGTTATAATAAGCTTTAATAATATCGTCTTTTTGTTTTTCATGGATCATAGCTATAAATTCTTGCCAGTAGTCAGGGTAAATATTAGAAGCGCCACCTTCTTTGCAAATCCAATCCAAATCTTTTTGTCTAGCTAAAAAAATTCCACGTAAAATCATCCCAGTTACTCTATTAGGGTGTGATTGAGCATATAATAATGCTAAAGTAGATCCCCAAGAACCACCAAATAATGCCCATTTTTTGATACCGCAATGTTTGCGTATTAATTCTAAATCTTCTATTAGTAATTGTGGGGTATTATTTTTTAATTCAGAATGAGGAGTAGATTTTCCGGCGCCTCGTTGATCAAATAAAATAATTCGATATTTTTTAGGGTCAAAAAATCGTCGATTACCCGCATCGCATCCGACAGCTGGACCTCCATGTAGGTATACAATAGGGATCCCTTCTTTGGTGCCACATTCTTCAATATATAAAGTGTGCACATCATCTACAGAAATATTATATGTAGTGTACGGTTGTATAGCTGGGTATAATGTTAGCATTAAATGGTTTTCCTTAAATTTTAATTTCAACAACTAACTATGAAGCAATGGCTAATATCCTACAAAATAAATCTACTTTCTCCTATATTTCGATATTATTAATTGTGGCACTATAATTTCTGTCAATCTCCAACCGACAAATTCGGTTCTTGGCCCGGGTTCCTCACTTGGGCTATTTTTTTAGGTTATTTTTTAATTAGAATAATTTTCTGGACAAAAATGACGTTCAATTAATTCTATTATTATATGTAAAATTTTAATATGTATTTCTTGGATCCGATCAGCAAAATTTCCTACAGGAGTACAGATAGATATATCGGCTTGTTCTGTTAATGTAGAGCCTTTTTTACCACTTAATCCAATAACTCCAATGTTATGTAGTTTAGCGTAACTAACCGCAGCTAGAATATTTTTGCTAGAACCACTAGTACTTATGGCCAGTAAAGAATCTCCCTTATTACCGTGAGCGGCAAGATATCTTGAAAATACTTCGTTAAAGCCATAATCGTTAGCAACACAGGTTAAGTGACCAGGATCACTAATTGCAATGGCAGGAAATCCTCTTCTCTTTTTACGATATTGTCCGGTTAATTCTTCTGCGAAATGCATAGCATCACACATAGAACCACCATTACCGCAAGAAAAAACTTTGCCTCCATTTTCAAAGGTCCTAATGATCATTTGTGCGGCGGTATTAATAGCTGTTATAGTATTGTTGTCTGTCAGTAGTTGTTCTAACCCTTGTTTGGCTTCTATTAAGCTGTTGATAATATTTTTGACCATTGCGATAATATCCAATAAATTTATTAATATTAAATGATATAATTATGGCTAATAAAAAGAAAATAATTGTTTCTGGGATTCGTCCAACTGGCAAAATGCATTTGGGTAACTACCATGGAACAATAAAACATTGGGTTAAATTACAGCATGAATACGATTGTTATTTTTTTATAGCAGATCTGCATGCATTAACGACTCATTATTCAAAGTCCAATAATATTAAACAAGATACTCAGTGTTTATTGGAAGATTTATTAACTGTTGGATTAAACGGTAAATATTGTAAAATTTTTATTCAATCGCATATCCAAGAACATACGGAGTTAAGTTTTTTATTATCTACTATAACTCCGGTTAGTTGGTTAGAAAGAGTGCCTACTTATAAAGATCAACAACAGAAGTTAAAGGAATTAGATCTATCGACTTATGGTTTTTTAGGCTATCCATTATTACAAAGTGCAGATGTATTACTTTATAATGCTGAATATGTTCCGGTAGGAGAAGATCAAACACCACATATAGAATTAACTAGAGAGATAGTTCGTCGATTTAATCATATTTATGGATCTGGTAAAAAAATATTATTAGAGCCTAAGGTGCTATTAAGCGATGTCCCTATAGTAATGGGTGTAGATGGACAAAAAATGTCAAAATCCTATAACAATACTATAGCAATAGCAGAAGAACAGGGCTCTATAGAGAAAAAAATAAAAACTATGCCTACCGATCCTGCTAGAATTAAACGTACTGATTGTGGTGATCCGGACAAATGTCCAGTTTGGCAACTACATAAAATTTATTCTAACGAAGAAGTAAAAACCTGGGCTGATGCAGGGTGTAGATCGGCTAAGATAGGTTGTTTAGATTGCAAGGGAGCATTATTAAAATTTATAGAACAAGAACAACAAATTTTTAGAGAACAATCTAAGCTTTATAAAGAAAATAAAAATTTAATAAATATAACTTTACAAGAAAGTAAGGAACAAGCGGCTATAGTAGCTAAAGATACTTTAATTAAAGTAAAGACTGCTATGGGTATAATATAAAATATATGTCAAATTTATTAACAAAAACTAAAGTTCAGGGCAAAGAAATTACTGAAATGCCGAAGGATTTATATATCCCACCGGACGCCATGCTAGTGATTTTAGAAATTTTTGAAGGTCCGTTAGATCTATTATTATACCTAATACGTCGACAAAATTTAGATATTTTAGATATTAGAGTAGCAAATATTACTAAACAATATGTTGAATATATAGAGTTAATGCAATGTGCCAATTTAGAATTAGCTGGTGATTATTTAGAAATGGCAGCAATTTTAACAGAAATAAAATCTAGAATGTTATTGCCACGTTTAAGTTCTGAACAAATAGAGGAAGATCCTCGAGCAGAATTAATTCGTCGATTACAAGAATACGAACAAATTAAGCATGCTGCAGAAAATTTAGATCAAATTCCAAGACAAGATCGAGATTTTTTTAGTATGCATATTACGTCTTTAAACCTAAATATTCCCATTTTACAACCAGAAGTAAAGTTGTCTGAGTTGTTAGCAGCATTAAAATCAGCCATACAAAAAGCTGATTTAAAAGGTGTGCACACAGTAATAAATGAAAACCTATCAGTAAGAGATAAAATGACAACTATTTTAGGAACTTTACAATCTTTTCAAAATAAATTTTTTATATTTTCTGATTTTTTTAATTTCAAAGAAGGGCGTTTAGGTATTGTAGTTACTTTCTTAGCAATATTAGAGCTAGTCAAAGAAAATTTATTAGACATTATACAATCGGAGCCTTTTGCACCTATCTATATAAAGTTAACCAATGCTTTACCAACTATAACTCAAGAGTTTGAAATATGTTAAATATAAATAACAAAGATTTGCCATTAATAATAGAAGCGTTATTATTAGCTGCTAATAACCCAATGTCTATACAAGATATAATGTTAATTTTTGATGAAACAGAACGTCCAACGGCTAAAGAAATAGAAACAGCCATAGCATTATTGCAACAGCCAAAAGAACCACGAGGGATAGAATTAGTAAAGGTTGCTAATGGTTATCAGTTTCAATCAAAGCAAAAATTTGCTCACTTAGTAGCTAGATTATGGCAAGAAAAGCCAGCCAAATATTCTAGAGCATTTTTAGAAACATTAGCTTTAATAGCTTACCGTCAGCCGATTACTAGAGGTGAAATTGAACAAATTAGAGGGGTTACTATTAGTCAATCTATTTTTAAAACCTTGCAAGAAGAACGTGGTTGGATTAGAGTAATTGGTCATAAAGATGTGCCTGGTAAACCAGGATTATATGCTACTACTAAAGAATTTTTGACTTATTTTGGATTAGAAAAATTAGAACAATTGCCGCCATTACCACAAGTAATGGAATTTTTAACTGCTGAATAAACATGCAACGTATTCAAAAATTTTTAGCTCAATATGGGATTGCTTCTAGAAGAACCATAGAAGATTGGATTAAATTACAACGTATTAAAATAGATGGCAAAATCGCTAAAGTAGGCGATCAAATTAATGGTAGCGAAGAGATCAGATTAGATAATAAAATTTTAGAACATAAAAATTTTACTAATACAGATAATGCAATAAAAATTATTTTATACCATAAACCAGCAGGAAAAATTTGTACCAGATCTGATCCTAAAAATCGCCCTACAGTATTTACAGATTTACCAGAATTAACTATAGGTAGATGGGTAGCAATTGGCAGATTAGATTTAAATACTTCTGGAATATTATTATTTACTAATAATGGTGATGTAGCTAATAAATTAATGCACCCTCGCTATAATCAAGAAAGAGAGTATTTGGTTAGAATTTTTGGCAAAGCTACTTCAACAATGCTATCTAATTTGACTAATGGTGTTAAATTAGAAGATGGTATTAGTCGATTTAAAAAAATTACTTTTGTAAACCAAAAAAGCACTAATAGTTGGTATAAAGTAATTTTAACAGAAGGTAAAAACAGAGAAATTAAACGTTTATTTGCTTCTCAAGGGCTAATAGTAAATAGGCTAATAAGAATTCGTTTTGGGGACATTGTTTTACCAAAAACACTACAAACTGGGGAATATATACCTATTAAAGTAGATCCCCAGAGTTTGTAAAAAATAAAAATTATAGCCCAAACGCTTTGGCGGCAGCCTTACAAGCAAACTCGCAAATCAGTTCCCTTGCTGCTGCTTTGGCATTTGGATCTGTTAAAGAACGAGTTAGATGAGGATTATTAGTTTCTGCAATATGTTTTGCCAAATTACGTTGCACTTCTGGTGCTAAACTACTTATGCCAACATTGTTATGAAAATGATGTAATATAGCATTGCGTTGATTTGAAGTATTAGCTATTGCCATGCAAGAATGTAGGGTATCTTCATTATTAATAGCGGCTAAAGAGCATAATTCTAGTGGCTGGTTATATTCTGGTTTTGTTTCTAATGTTGTTTCATTGGTGGTAATAGTGCGGTTTAATCTAGATGCTAAATATGGGATATAATTAGCTGCGTAGTTTGTAATAGGTTTAAAAAAATTTGCTGCACGAGTTGTATATGTATTGTAAAAATCTGAAATTAAGTTTGTTTCATTAAAGTGAACTTTAGGTTGATATATTGGGTAATTTGAGGTAAAGCATATACTATCTAACGGTTGTCTAGCTAATTGCAAGCTCAAATTCTTTACATGTTGTTCTGTATTTCTGGTTTTTGCCCATAACAGAGAAGTTGTTAGTATTAATATTGCATTTATGAATTTACCCCAGTTATTTCGTATAATATCTGGTACACGTATATTTAGCATAATAAATTTTCCTTGTTTGGTTAGATCTACTAATTTAAGGGTTTTGGTATAACTTTCGGCAAACCATCTCACATTTTTCGCTATGATCGTTAATATTTCTTAGATTTTTTGCTTTAGCGGTACTATTTTTGTAGAAATTTAATATATCATTACTAAGTTTGCGAGCTTCTGGCTCATCAATTGGTGAGGTACAGGTTCCTGGAGAGCATAGTGCAGTTTCCGTTACTAATTCTTCTGAATTTAGTGTTTCTGTTGTTGATGATTCGTCAGTAAGGTTATTAGTTATATTACGAGGTAGACTGGATAAAGAAGAGCTACCTAGGTAATAGTCGCTATAATTAGCTACATAGTTCTGAAGGCCTGATAAGATGTTACCTGTCCCGATTATGCATGCAGTATAAACGCTAGAAATAAAATTGGTTCGAATAACGTTTGGTATATTTGCAGTAATGTTCCCTAATACTCCTTCGGTTAAATTTGCTATTTGTAGCGAAATTAATGCGGGATTTGTTTGGTTAGAGTTACTACAGCAGGTATTATTTAAATTTTGTAATTGTAGTTTTAGTCCATCTACATCTTGTGTGTTGTTTTTAGTTTTTGCCCATAATAAAAAAGTTGTAATTATGACTATTGAATTTAAAATTTTACTTAAATGTGGTCGTATAACTTGTGGTATAAATGGTCTCATAATAATTCCTTTATTTATTGACTAATAAAATTTATATTACATTTTTTCATTGTATTTACAATAGATATTGAGAGAGTAGGTTGAAATATTTAGTTAGTGTGTATAAAATTATGTTTGCATATAGGTTTATAAAACTTTTTAGGGGGCGCTAGTTAAAGCTTATGGGTATTTCACGAGCGATATCATTGTTTATATGGATTATACCATCCATATTTTATGCATATCAGTATATTTTAAGGGTTATACCAAATATCATGATGGGCGATATTGTGCAGCAATTTCATATAGACGCTAAAATTTTTGGGCAATTTTCTGGTATTTATTATATTGGGTATTCTTTAATGCACCTACCTATAGGTATTATGCTTGATCGTTATGGACCAAAAAAAGTTATGCCATGTTGTATTGTGTTAGCTGTTATAGGTCTTTTACCAATAATTGTTGCTGAAAATTGGATTTATCCGGTTATAGGCAGGGCTATGATTGGTATTGGTTCGTCAGCTGCAATCTTGGGTATATTTAAAGTAATCAGAATGACTTTCAGTGAGCAACGTTTTACTAGAATGCTTAGTTTTTCTGTAACAATAGGACTTATGGGAGCCATTTATGGTGGTGGTCCGGTTGGCTATATGTGTAATGCTTTTGGCTATAAAGCGGTTATACAAATTTTTGTAGTATTAGGCTTAATATTGGCTAGCGTAACTTATCTTATCGTTCCACATGTAGAATCAAATAATGTTAAATCTACCGTTATTGCAGATCTAAAAACAGTGTTTTCGAATCAAAAAGTTATTATATTATGTGTTTTAGCTGGGTTAATGGTTGGACCACTTGAAGGTTTTGCTGATGTGTGGGCATCTAAATTTTTACAGCAAGTGTATAATTTTGATTCTAGCGTTGCGGGGTTTATACCATCTATGATTTTTGTTGGTATGTGTTTTGGTGCGCCTATTTTAGGTGTTATTGCTGAAAAAACCGGCAATTATATAGGCTCTATTATTGGTGCAGGGATCATAATGTTGGTAACTTTTATTGCATTAGTAGCAGGATTCTTGACTATAAGTAGCATGACAATAGGTTTTATACTTGTTGGGGTGTGTTGTGCCTATCAAATTTTAGCTATCTATAAAGCGTCTACTTATGTATCAGAAAATGTTGCAGGGCTTACCACTGCTGTTGCTAATATGATTATCATGAGCTTTGGTTATGTTTTTCATACTACAATTGGTTATATAATTAATGCTTATGGCGGAACTCAAGTAACACAGTCTTTTGTTTATGGAATTAGCGTTATACCAATAACTTTAGGGATTGGAGTAATAGGTTTTATAATATTTGCATATAAAGAAAAAAGTAGTATTAGAGAATTAGAATTAAGCGCAAAAAGTTCATAAGTATGGTAAACAAAATTTGATAATTTCTTAAGAATATGTTTAAAAAAACATTTGAGCGGTTAAAAAAAATAAGAAATTTTATATGTGAGACTGAGTGTCACGATATAATTGTGGCTAGTTCTTTTGCATTTATTTTATGTGGCATAACTTGCATGCTTCTTACTTGGTGGATAAAAGGTGCTGCAGATATAGCTGCATTGTTGGCAAGGACTGATACAGTAATAAGAATTATTCAAGTTATTACATCTATAAATCTTATAATATTTAATGGAGTTAGATTATTAAAGTTAAATTATGATAGAACTAGAAATACACCAGTAATAGAGGATATTAATGGAAACTTACAGGCACCACAAATTCAGTTGCCATCAGATGAATTAAATAATCGTCCTACAAATAGGCTAACAACAAGTTACAATATACGTATTAATAATAGTGGATCTATAAATGCACAGCAAGAAGAACAACAAGAAGCACAGCATGATCAAAACAATAATATTTTTAGCAAGATAAGAAGTTTATGTTATCGGTGTGGTTAAATTACCTTAACTAGTTATATATAGCAAGATTATTCCTACTCGATCTAACACTGCAAATTATTTATACTACCATTTATATATTAGGCATTAACTTAGGTGCTAGTGTTTTTTCATCCTGCTCTTTCTTTTGTGCAACAAATTTATTTGCTTCTGGTACAGTTAAAAATTTATGATCAGCCAGAGTCGTGAAAGTTACTCCTTCTGGTGACCCTTCAACAACAATATTATTTGCAGCTAAAAATTCTTTAGTTCTAGGAGTATATTGGCTAATATCTCCAGTAAGAACCAAATCTCCTACTGTTATTGTTTTATTGCATGGGGCGAATATCCGCTTACTTTTTAGTTCTCCTTCTGATATAATGAATTTACCGAAATTGGATATAGTTCCTAAACAAGATACATCATCATTTTTCATAATAAATATCCTTTTTAATATATTGATGTTTAATTACATTATAATAAATTTTGTGCTCTACTGTAACTGTTTAAACGTTGTAAGTGCATATACCGCCAATATTTTTATATAATCAGCAATACAGTTATTTATTAAACAAAATTTTGGGTTTAAATACTTGTGGTTAGCTTTAATATCAGGGTCAGATCATCAAAATTTTAACTTATTACATCCACCCGGCGGCTAACGCCGCCACCCTCCTTCGAAGCGAAGGAGGGTAAACCTAACATAAATTTTAAATTATCTTTACTGTTAATTTTTACTAGATTGCACATAATTTTTATTATTAGTTTTATAATAAAAAGCTTTAATTTAAGTTTATTTTAACCCTCCTTCGCTTCGAAGGAGGGTGGCGGCGGTTAGCCGCCGGGTGGATGTAATACGTTAAAATTTAGTTGATCTAGCCCTTTAATATGGGATCGATTGATTGAACCTGTGGTTAAGATAATATAGAATAGGGTTTTTTAATTAAACAAGGTGATAATTTCATGGTGGTAGTTCGGTTATCTAGAGGCGGTTCTAAAAAGAAGCCTTTTTATCATTTGCTAGCAGCTGATGAGCGTTGTCCTAGAGATGGTAAGTATATAGAGGAAATTGGTTATTTTAATCCTTTAGCAAGAGGAAAGGCAGTTAGGTTACATATGAAACGCGATCGTATTACTTACTGGCAATCTGTTGGGGCGCAATTATCTGCTAGGGTTGTAAGTTTGGTGAAAGAATGGGACAAAACTATAGCAGTACAAACCAATTAATTATAATTGGTAGTATTGGAGCTCCATTTGGGATCCTTGGGTGGGTAAAGGTTAATTCTTATACCGATCCAAAAGAAAATTTGTTAAAATATAATAATTGGTTGTTGGTGGATCATAATACCGATCCTTTAATGTTAGCAGTATCAGAAATAAAAGAATCTAATGGTAAGTTTTTAGTATTATTTGCCAGCATACAAGATCGTAATCAAGCTTCATTACTAACCAACAAAAAAATCGCAGTTACTAGGGATTGTTTACCAAAATTAGCTACTAATCAGTATTATTGGGAAGAGTTGATAGGGTGTAGTGTTTATAATTTGCTCGGACAACAAATTGGTATAGTGGATTATTTGTTTTCGATTGTTGCTAATGATGTAATGGTAGTAAAAAATCATATTAATAATAAAGAATATTTAATACCATATAGTTTTGGTAATTCTATTATAAATATTAATAAATTTGAGCGGATAATAACAGTTGATTGGAGTTTAGATTAACTTATGTGGTTTAGTGCAGTTACTATATTTCCAGAAATGTTTGCCGCTATTAACAATTACGGTATAACTGGGCGAGCAATAAATAGTGGATTAGCGCAATTAAATATATATAATCCTAGGGATTATGCTACCGATCAGCGTGCAACAGTAGACGATCGTCCGTATGGTGGTGGGCCAGGTATGGTTATTAAGGTAGAGCCTTTATTTTCTGCAATTGAGGCAGCTAAGCAAGGTTTGCAACAAACCAATAATAATTTAAAACCTATAGTTATATGTTTATCGCCTCAGGGTAAAAAAATTACCCAACAAGATTTAAGGCAATTTATTAAGCAGCATGATAGTGTAGTATTTGTTTGTGGGCGTTATGAAGGTATTGATGAGAGGGTATACCAATTAGCAATTGATGATGAATGGTCTGTTGGTGACTTTATTTTAAGTGGCGGGGAATTAGCGGCAATGGTTTTTATAGATGCAATAATTAGGTTAATACCAGGTGCATTAGGAGATCCTGGTTCTTTTGCACAAGATTCTTTTGGAGAAGATTTACTATTAGATTTTCCGCATTATACTAGACCAGAGTGTATTTTTGGTTTAAAAGTACCAGAAGTATTATTAAGTGGAAATCATGCAGATATTCAACATTGGCGACAACAACAGCGATTGCTTCGCACAACTCAAAGGCGAAAAGATTTATTAAAAGGCAAAGAAGTTTATTAAATATTTATAAATTAGGGGTAACATAATCATGTCAATTAAAAATGGGATAATTATTCAAAGTATAGAACAAGCGCAAATGAAGAAAGATCTTCCAAAATTTCGGCCTGGCGATACAGTAGTAGTAAAAGTAGAAGTAACCGAGGGCACCAAAGTTCGTCAACAAGCTTTTGAAGGAATAGTTATAGCGATAAAAAGACCATGCAGCATTAATGCTGCTTTTACTGTAAGAAAGATATCTTATGGTGAGGGTGTCAATAGAGTATTCCAAACGCATAGCCCTCTTATCAAAAGCATTGAAGTAAAGAGAAAAGGTAAAGTACGTAAAGCTAAGCTTTATTACTTAGAACATAAATCTGGTAAAGAATCGCGTATTAAAGAAAGATTGTCTAATAATAAAGTTAAAGAAGATTAAAAAGAAAATTAGAATAATCTATAATAACGTATTAATATATTTATTATTTTTTGATTAGATTTATAGGATATTTATCTCATGAAAATAAAATGGGTATTTTTATTAATATTAGCGAGTGTTTATGGAACAACGGTGGCTAGTATTTTAAGCCAAGAACAACTTAAAATTGCAGAAGATGCGCTAAAAAAAGTAATTCCACAAATTAATATTTCTGAAGCTAAAATTGAATTAATTCAACCAGATTTGTATAAAATAATTGCTAATGCAGAAATATTTTACGTTTCTAAAGATGGAAAATATTTTTTTCACGGAGATTTAATAGACTTAACGGAAAAAAACACTAAAAATTGGAATATAACAGAAGTTGCTCAAAGGACAGTCAGAAAAGCAGAGTTGGGTAAATTTCTTAAAAAAGACATGCTTATTTTCAAACAAAAGCATAGACACCATAGGCAACATCATAAACATAAGCCAATAGGGATAGCTACAGTATTTGCTGATATAAGTTGCCCATATAGTAGACGGTTACATAAAGAAGTTGAAGAAGCAGTGGCTGCTGGTTTAGAAGTAAGATATTTATTTTTTCCACGAGCTGGTGTTGGTTCAGATAGCTATAAGAAAGCAGTTTCAATTTGGTGCGGTAAGGATCGGAACAAAGAATTTTCTATGGCAAACAACGATGAAGCGGAAGCTATCCCAGATAGAACCTGTAGGGATAATCCTATAGAGGACCAATTTAATTTTGCTAGAAAAATTGGCGTTAATGCTACTCCTACGATACTTTTAGAAAATGGTACAATTATTCCAGGTTATGTTACTGCCGATAAGTTATTAAGTTTAGTTAGGGAAGCAAATGCAAGTTCTGGTAGCTGATAATGCTCTTCATAATAGATCTAGATTAGCTAAAATATTAACGGACAATGGACATACGGTAATTGAGGCTATTAATGATCAAAATGTTTTAAAAATTTGTAAAAACAAATGTCCGGAGTTATTGCTAATAGATAGCCAATTATCTGGGGTATCCGGTATCGAATTAGTTCGTAATATTAGACAATTAGGTGGCAGTTCTGTATGGAATACTATTATATTAATGGCGGACGATGCTACAGAAGTAGATCTTAAACAAGGATTAAGTTGTGGTGCGGATGATTTTTTAGTAAAACCTATTAATGCCTTTCAATTGCTATATAAATTAGCTACTGCTAAACGTCATCAAGAATTAAAAAGCGATATTTTTGGTATGGCTCATGATTTAGCAGTAGCTAATAGAGCATTAGAAAGTGTCAATAAACAAGATATTATGACTGGTGTTTACGATGTTAATACTTTTCATAAAATGTTAGAAGTAGAATGGTTTAAAGCTAAAAAAAATAAATATGATATTGCTTTAATCTTGTTAAATTTAGACTATTTTCGTGCTTATAATGAAATTTATGGTGCAGATAATGGTGATCAAAAAATTAAACAAATTGCTAAAGCATTACAAGATGCTCTGCCAGAGCAATATAAAAATATAGCTAGAACTGCAGGGGAAACATTTGCTGTGTTGTTACCTAATGGAGCAGCTGAATTTGCTTTAAATTTAGCTAACGATTTAGTTAAAGTAGTAAAAGAACTTGGTATTGTTCATAAAGGTTCACCGTGTGCTAACGTATTAACAATTAGTGCAGGAGTTTCTATTACTGAAGGAGAATTTAATAATTCACTAGATTTATTAGAAGCTGCTGATTTTGCATTATATAAAGCGAAACACACTGGGCGCAATCAGGCTTATTTTGAACCAGTTAAAGTTTATTAAGGTTTTTATAATATGAAAAGTTTAAATGTAAAAATATTGGGGAAAGAATATCAAATAGCTTGTCCTTCTGGTAGTGAGGTAGAGTTAAAAAATGCTGCTAATTATTTAGATCAAAAAATGGCAGAGATACGTAATAATGGCCGAATTATAAGTTTTGAAGGAATTTTAGTTACAGTAGCTATTAATCTTTCTCATGAATTATTACAACAAAATGTTAAACAATCTACGGAAGCAGCAAGTTTAGTAGCCAATTTAACATCATTAGAAAACAAACTAAATATGGTTTTACAAAATAATTCTTTGGCAACACATACTAGTAATAGTCTAGAATTTGAGTACAATGAATAATTGATATCAGTTTTATTGGTGTGTGGCGTTATCTGTGTTTACAGGTGTAGCTAAAGATATTTTGAGCCTATAATCAAAAAATAGGGAGCCATTCCTGGTGTTGTGAGCAAGTCTGCCTTTGAGTAGGAAGCCTAATGCATCATTTTTGGTACCCACTTGAACCAACGGTTCAAGATACTAGTTATACGGTAAGTGTGGAGAAACGCCTTTTATACTTAATAGTATGAAACAAATGCAACAAAAAAAATTAATACGTGCACAAGTACAGAAAAGTATTAAGCAGATTACAGTTATTGAACGACAAAATATTTCTCAACAAATGACTAATCTTCTTTTAACAGTTTTAACTTCTGAACCTTATAATATACTTTTAAATAATTCAAAAAATATTGCTGTGTTTTGGTCCACTGAATATGAAATAAATTCTATATTTTTAATTAATTTTTTATTAAAACAAAATAAATCTTGTTATTTGCCAGTTATTAATAATAATTCTCAAACATTAGATTTTATAAAATATACTAATAATACTAAATTAATTAAAAATAAATTTGGTATTTTAGAGCCAGTTTTTAATATTGCTGATCAAATATTAATCGCTTCTTTAGATTTAATGTTTATGCCATTAGTTGCTTTTGATGGATTAGGGCATCGTATAGGTAGTGGTTCTGGACTTTATGATCGTAGTCTAAGCAATAATAATTTATCCTGTAAATTAATTGGATTAGCATATTCTATGCAACAAATTGCAAATTTTAATTCGGATCCATGGGATATCAATTTAAATTTTGTAATTACCGAACAACATTGGTTTGATTTTTCTAAAGCTGCCGCTCAGCAAGCATAGCAAAACGAACGTTTTCTATTAGATGGGTAGGATTTATTGTTCCTATTATAATGCTATGTACTCCTTTAGTTTTAAGAATTAAATTCATATTGGTTGCTACATCAAGATGACCACTTCCTAACGCTTTTTTTATTAACACCCCCTTGTTAAGTTTATAAGCTTCTTCTATAACGGAAGTTTCTTCTAAATGATTAGAATTATATTCTACCATAACAACATCTGCCATTTTAACTGTTAATAAACCTCCGGCTATTGTTTTGCTGGACATGCCAAAGTTACGGATTAATCCTTGTTGCTTTAAATTTATTAAAGTATCAAAGGCATTGTATTTATCGATAATTTCTTCATCGTTGCCATCAGAATGGATTAATAGTATATCTAAGTAATCGGTATTTAAACGCTTTAAGCTACGATGAATACTATCTGTTATAGCTTTTTTGGTGAAATTAAAAGTAGATTGATTATTATTGAATTCCTCACCAACTTTACTAGAAATAATCCAATTTTGACGATCTTTTTTTAAAATTTTTCCCAAACGTTCTTCGCTACTTCCATACGCTGGAGCAGTATCTAGTAAATTAATATTTAATTCTTTAGCAAGTGCTAATAATTTTTTTATGGATTGATCGTCAGGTATATTAAAATTTTGTGGATACTTAACTCCGATATTTCTACCAAACTTTACTGTTCCAAGACCAATTTTAGAAACTTCTAAACCGGTATTACCAAGGATATTTTTTTTTATTGACTCTAAATTGTGCATACCCATATATTAATATTAGGTTTGGTAAAGAACAACTATGGTTTAGTAGTTTTATGATCTTTTGGTTTAGGACTATGGGCTGGTTGAGTGTTATTATGGAATATTATAGGTTGTTGTGGTTTATCTATCTTTTTAAAAAAACGATAAAATATTTTAGCTTGAAGTGTTTTTACCGCCGGTTTTTGTAGAAATTTACTTTTCTTATCTGATAATTCTCTAATTATGTATTGTCGTTGTTCTTCGTTAGTATTGTCATAAATCTGAAATTTTAAGTCTGCTCGATTGAGCTCTCCTGAAGGAGAAAAGTGTTTTTTTGTATGTGCTTTTGGAGCGCTTTTTATTTTTTTAATCGTATCAATAGTTTTTACAAATGTTACTTTTTCTAAAATTGATCTACCAACCTTTTTTAAAGTAGAGGATGTAGTTTGTTCGCTATTATCACTAGTATCATTTGGAATCCTTCCCCCTTCTTTAAATAGATAAACTTGAGATTTTGTTGAATCAGCTAAAATAGTTGTTTCTCCAGTTTTTTGTACCAGATCACCGGAGTTTTGCACAGCGAAAAGACGTGTTTTAGTTCGTTGATCCTCTGTAACATAAGTGTGTAAATATTCTTCTAGCCCAGCGGCTCTATCAGCAGTTTCTTGAGAGGTACCAGAAGAATTTAAAATACCAATAGTTAATTGTTTTATCTTGGTAAAATGCTTACGTATGTTTTCTGGTATTAATTTAGAATATTGTTGGAGATATGTAGATGATTTATGGGCTATCTCATCAATTGGTTCGTTATTATTACGTTCATCATAAGGATGAGCAGTTCTAAATAGTTGTTGGTTATGGTTTTGAGCCATTGCGTCCATTACATCTACAGCAAAAATTTGTGCTAAGTTTCCGCCTAAGCTATGCCCATAACTACCAATGGAAATACTTTTTTGAGGATCTTTTTCTTGTAATCGTTGTATAGACTTACTAACTGCTGATAAAATTGTACTTCTTTCCAACATGTAAGCTGTAAATCCTGCAGATTTTGGATCTAAATCCATTATGGCGCTACCTTTATTATGGGTGCCGCGCCACAATACCTCTATTTTATGTGGTTCATTAGGATCTGTAGAGGGTATTTCTAAAATAGTACAAACTAAATTTTTATTTTTAGTAATTACCGGATGTATATAAGCTTCTGCAGGTTGATTATTGTCTTGTATTATTGAAATTTGTTTAAATTTAGTTAGTTGTTTTTTATAAGCTAAACTATGTCCTAAGTGCTCTATATTTGCAAATTTTCTAATAAGATTAAAATAGTGATTACTTTGGTTGGTACCCAGTTGTTCTTCGTTAGGTTCATCAGGTCCTATTGATTCATTTTCAGATGCAGATGCAGATCCGGATTCAAGGTCAGATTCAGAGTCTGATCCTGAGCTAGATATTTCTTCACCTAAATTTGAAGATCTATCTTGTATAGGGGTACCGTTTAGAGTATTTAAAACGTTTTGATATTTTATTCTGGCATCCATGGTTAGAGTTTGGTCTTCTTGCATTAATAATTTGCCTATAATATTTTCTAATTTAGTACTTAATTTAAGATCAATTATATGTTTAGTTAAACTAGCACTTTTAATACCAATTTTCTTACTTTGTGGGTTTTTAGTACTTTCTATGAGATCTTTTTGTTTGGCTAATTCATGAGCTTATTCTAAAAGAGAATAAACTTTATTAATAATATTATTTGGATCTTTATATTGTGTCGGTGTTTTTTCTACAGATTTTTTATTTAATTCGTTAATAAATTGATCTAATTCTTTTAATATTTCTTTAGAGTATTTGTAACTAGGTCCAGGCATATATAATCTCCAAATTATTATCGTACTTATATAAATAACATAGTACAAATTTCAATGAACTATAATGCCTGTACTATAAATACATGGTAGATTAGGGTAGTATTAAAAATTGTTGCTTGGTTATTAATTTTATGAATAAAGTGCCACAATTAGTGATAGGTTTTGACTTTGGTACTAAGTATATTGGCGTGGCTATTGGGCAAACTGCTACTAATAATGCACGACCGCTTACTTGTATAACAGTTAAAAATCGGCGAATTAATTGGTCCGTGATTGATCAAATAATCAAAGATTGGGAGCCAAGACAATTAATTGTAGGGATCCCTGTTGATATGGACGGTAAAGAACAACATACTACTATAGAATGCTTAAAGTTTTTTCATGCTTTACAAAAAAGATATAATTTACCTATGCACAAAGTAGATGAACGTCTTAGTACATGGGAAGCTAAACAGAGCTCTTGTTTATTAAAATCTAACTATAATTCTAAAGAATTATTAGAAATTAATGCAGCTGCAGCTGCAATTTTATTGCAACAATGGCTTAATAGTATAAATAATATTAATTTATGATATTATAAAAATTAACATGACTATACATATTAATAATGAGTTAATGCTCAGATTGTTAGATATTCAAGAATTTTTTGCCAATCAATGGATGGGGGCGTTTTCTAATGATTATAAAAAAATATCTGAACAACTTAAGAATATTAAAAAACAACAATTATCTTTAAGAGAACTAAGCAAAGAAGATAAGGACGGGGAAGGTTCAAGTGGTGGTGGTGGCAGAGGCACAATAAAAGGATTACGTGCTAAAGACGATCCTAATAAAAGAAATCCATTTTCTACAAGAATGGGTAGGAAATAATTTAAATAAATAATTCTTGTAAATCATTTAAAAATCTTCTTCCTAGGGTTGTTGGCTTTATTCTATTAGAGGTTATTTTCAATAAGTTTTTAGTTGTGGCGAAATTTAAAGTATCAAGAATACAATCAAGCTTGAAAGAAGTTCTAAGCATAAAATCCTCTTTTAAAAACCCTTCTTTAAGCCTTAAATTATTTAACATAAATTCAAAAATTATTTCTTGTTTAGTTAATATACGTTGTTCGTATGCTTCACTATAAAAATAACTTTTAGGACTTTTAGGTTTTACTAATCTTAAAATTTTAAAATTATCGTTGTTTATATAGGTAGTAATTTTGCTATGAGCTCCTGGGCCTAAACCCAAGTAATCACCATATTGCCAACAATTTAAATTATGTTTGCAATAGTAATTTGGTTTGGCAAAAGCAGATGTTTCATAGTTAATATAATTATTTTTTTTTAAAATTTTTAATCCTTTTTGCATTATATTCCAAATTATTTCGTCATTTGGCAGTTTAGGAGGAGTTTTATAAAAACTAGTATTTGGTTCTATAGTTAATTGATACCAAGAAATATGTGGAGGAGAGAAAAATAATGCTTCTTGCAAATCATAGATGGCATCGTCTATAGTTTGATTAGGTAATCCATACATTAAATCTATATTAAAACTACTAAAATTATGCTTAATAATATTATTTATAGTAAATTTTATGTCACGAGACTGATGAATACGACCCAATAACTTTAACTTGTCATCTTGAAAACTTTGGGCGCCTAGAGAAATTCTAGTTATGCCGGAGGCGCGGTAATTTTGCATACTATCTTGTTCTATAGTGCCAGGATTTACTTCTAAAGTTATTTCTAAATCAGAAGTAAAAGTAAATTTTTTATTAATATGATTTAAGATTTGCGAAACAGCTTGTCCAGACAATAAACTAGGAGTTCCTCCTCCAAAAAAAATACTTATTATTTTTTTTTTATTAGATTTTAATAACAATTCTAGGTTGTTATCGAAATCTGCTAAAATTTTTTTGATATACAATTGTTCTGAAATTTTATTATTATTTATATATGAATTAAAGTCACAATATGGACATTTTTTTATGCACCAAGGAAAGTGTATATAGATACTAATTGTATTTTTATAACAGTCTGACGTTAATGCTTGCATATGGTTATCTTTTAAAGTGCTAAATTTATATTATACCTATCTATTAGGAGAGTACTATGGAAATTACCGAATTATTAGCTTTTGCAGTAAAAAATAATGCTTCAGATTTGCACCTGTCGGCTGGCATGCCGCCTGTTATTAGAGTAGATGGAGATATTCGTATGTTAGATATGCCACTGGTAGAGCATAAAATCGTACAAACAATGTTATTCGATATAATGAACGATAAACAACGTAGAACATATGAACAAAATTTAGAAGCAGATTTTTCTTTTGAAGTACCACAATTAGCTAGATTTCGTGTAAATGCTTTTAATCATCAACGTGGGTCTGGAGGTGTATTTAGAACAATTCCATCAAAAGTATTAAGTTTAGAAGCGCTTAAAGCTCCAGATATATTCAAAGATATTTCTGATTCTCCTAGGGGATTAATATTAGTTACTGGCCCTACTGGTAGCGGTAAAAGTACTACTTTAGCCGCAATGATCGATTATATAAATACTAACAAATTCCATCATATATTAACTATTGAAGATCCTATAGAATTTGTCCATATTAGTAAAAGAAGTTTAATTTCTCAACGAGAAGTATTTAGAGATACATTAGGTTTTACAGAGGCATTGCGTTCAGCGTTAAGAGAAGATCCTGATGTTATTTTAGTTGGTGAAATGCGAGAATTAGAAACTATTAGGTTAGCATTAACTGCTGCTGAAACTGGACATTTAGTATTTGGTACGCTACATACTACATCTGCCGCCAAAACTATTAATCGTATAGTTGACGTATTTCCTGGTACAGAAAAAGACATTGTTAGAACTATGCTTTCTGAATCGATACGTGCAGTTATATCGCAAACGCTGCTACCTAAACAGCCAAGTGGTAGATTAGCGGCTCATGAAATAATGATAGGTATATCTTCTATTCGTAATTTAATTAGAGAAAATAAAGTGGCACAAATGTATTCAGTAATTCAAACTGGCAGGGAACTTGGTATGCAAACTTTAGATCAATGTTTACAAAAATTAGTCAATCGCGGAGAATTAGATAATAAAATTGCTAGAACTAAAGCAGAAAATAAAGATTTATTTAAAGTGCTAGATTCAGATTCAAAATGATAATTTGGCTAATATTATGGAACCTATAAAAAATTTATTAGAAAAAATAATCGAACTAAAAGGATCGGATTTATTTATAACTGTAGGTATTCCGGTATGCATGAAAGTTGATGGAACAGTAAAAAATTTAAATGAACATAGCTTGACGTCCGAAGAAGCTAAAGAAATAATATTATCTTTAATGGAGCCAGCTCAAAAAGAAGAATTATTAAATAGAAAAGAATGTAATTTCGCTTTACAGATTGAATCTGGCAGATTTAGAGTAAATGCTTTTTATCAACGAGGTAATGTTGGTGCGGTGCTTCGTCGTATCGAGACTATAATTCCAGGATTAGAAGATCTACAAGTACCACCAATTCTTTCCGAGTTTATTATGGCACAAAGAGGTTTAATTATATTAGTTGGGGCAACTGGTTCTGGTAAAAGTAGTACTTTGGCTGCAATGGTTGGTTATAGAAATAAAAATTCAACTGGTCATATTATTACTATCGAAGATCCTATAGAGTTTATACACCCTCATGCTAAAAGCATTATTACTCAACGAGAAGTAGGAGTTGATACCGAATCATTTGAACTAGCATTAAAGAATACTTTACGTCAAGCACCAGATGTTATTTTAATAGGTGAAATTAGATCTCAAGATACTATGAATTATGCTATCAATTTTGCAGAAACTGGCCATTTGTGCTTGGCAACGTTACATGCTAATAATGCTAATCAGGCATTAGATAGAATAGTAAATTTTTTCCCACACGAAAAACGTCAACAATTATTAGCAGATCTATCTTTAAATTTGCGTGCGATTATTGCACAACAACTAATCCCATTAGTTGGAGGTAAAGGTCGTATTCCAGCTGTAGAAATTTTAATAAATACTCCAGCAGTGTCAGAAAGTATAAAAAAGGGAGATATTTCTGGAATAAAAGAATACATATCTAAAGGCAATACCATTGGTATGCAAACTTTTGACCAAGCATTATTTATGTTATATAAAGACAATAAAATTAGTTATGAAGAAGCTTTGCAACATGCTGATTCTGAAAATGAATTAAGACTCATGATCAAATTAAGCACAGGACAACAAAATAATTTGAGTTCTGATTTCAAGGATGTAAAACTAAAATAATATAGCTTATAATATAGGTTATGAAAGCTATTACTAAATATAAAATTTTTGGAATAAATTTAATTGGTTTAATAATTGGATCAGCGCTAGGTGTATTTGTATTATCTGTTATTGTTAGAGTTTCTTATTCGATTAGCAATACTTATCAGATTATTAAAGCCAATTCAGATTTAGCTCTTTCGGCCAGAATACTTAATAATTTTTTTTCGCAAGTGTTTTCTGTGGCTGGATATTTATCTGCAACCGACGGAACTACTAATAGTGGTACGGTTATTCAGTATCCGGGCATTTTTAATGCTGCGGGTAATGGTAATACTTCTGTTGATTTTACTTTTTCATATTCTGCTGGTGTTAGTGGTGCATTATTATGTTCCGGACAGCCTTATACTTCATCTGGCCAAATGTATATGAACATCATATTAAGTAATGGTACTACATCTGCTCCGTCTATTACTAACTATAATAATGCTCTACCTACTGGTGTTCAGCGAATGGCGGTGTGTTATGATAGTATATCTAACCCTCCAGTTGTAAGTCCTCAACAATTTATCGATTTTTCTTTGGCTACAACACTCGTAAATAATAGTGGCAACATGATTAATTTAAAGATTGCACCAAATACTACCCCGCCAGTACAGATTAGTGGGTTTGCTCCTGTAGGCAATTTTAATAATGGTTATAGTAATCAAGGAGTTAAATTAGCAATTTTATTAAGATCAGAAAAACCAGTATTTAATATTGCTAGAAGTGTAACATTTAATGGTTTTAATGGTGAAGTTTTTTCAGCAAACGATAAATATTTATACAAATTAGTTGTTATTCAATCGCCGTTTTTTTATGGAAGTAGCAGCAATCCTATACCTATACGGTTCTGGGCAACTTCATAAAATTTAGTAATACCAACAGCCTTTAAAAATTCTTCGTCATGAGAAATAACGATCATAGTGCCAGGGTATTTTTTTAAAACTTGGATAACATGATTGCGAGTTTCTAGATCTAAATTATTAGCAATTTCATCTAACATAAGTAGTTTAGGTGTTTTAGCTGCAATACATGCTAAAGCTAATCTAGCTTTTTCTCCGCCAGAAATAATAGCTACTAATCTATCTACTTCCTCGGTTTTGCTAAATAAAAAATCATTAAGATGTTTTCTAATAGTTGTATAAGACCAAGTTGGTACTAATTCGTAAATAGTTTCGAAAACAGTTTTGTTTGGAGTGAGAGTAGCGTAATGTTGGTCTAAATAGCCAATATCTTGATGGGTTGGCACTTGCCAATTACCGGATTTTATAATATTTGGATCATTAAGAATTGCTTTAATTAGTGTTGATTTACCGCTGCCGTTATTGCCTTTAATTGCTATATGTGAACCGCCAATTATAGATAAGCTAATATTATGCAAAATTATATTTTGATTATAGCCAATCGAGCCATCGCTAATAGTCACTAATGTATGGGTTTTTGAATCATTTGCATTTAATGAAAAAGTTGGATTAATTATTTTTGGTAAATATAATTCAGATAATTGTTCTGAAAGTTCTTGTTTTTTATTTTTAATGTCACTTTTTTTACGACCAGTAGTTTCGTTAGCTCTTGTTGCCTTAGCGTTAGATACAATTGTTGGCCATTTTCTTTGTTTTATACTTTTTTCACCGTGAGATCTACTGTTTTTAGCACGATGTTGTTCGTGCATTAAATCTTGGTGAATTTCTTTTTTTTGATGTTTTAATTTAAACAATTCTTGTTCTATGTAATTTCTTTTAATTTGGATTTCTCGCATGTAATCGTTATAATTACCTGAAAACATATAAATATTATTGTTATCAATATGCCATAGTTTATCTATATAATTAGATAACAATTCGATATCATGAGAAACTATTATTAAAGTACCAGTATAAGTACGTAGCATTTTTAGTAACGATTTACGATTGTTTAGATCTAGATGGTTAGTAGGTTCATCTAATAGCAAAATATTGGGAGAAATAGATAGAGCTTTGGTTAAAGTTTTATTTACTCTCTGTCCACCGCTTAAAGTAGTAATGTCCTTAGTTTCTTCAATAATTTGTGGTACATAGCCAATCTGTACTTCTTTAGGGAGTTTAATAATACCATCGGTTGGTTCTATTAATCCTTGTAATATTTTAAGTAAAGTAGATTTGCCACTACCGTTTTTACCGATAATAGCAATTCGTTCGCCATAAGTAACTTGAGTAGTAAAATTTTTAAAACAAGTTTTATGAGTAAATTCAAGACTAATATTATTAATTTGAATGGGGTTATGTGCACAAATCATATATTCTCTCAAATATTTTAAGGGTGAAATTTTAAGCTGTTGGCCCCTTTTTTAAGGGGTACTTAAGAGATAATGTGCATGTTCAAGGATCCTTATATAAAGATAATATTTATAAGTCTAAATATTATATAATTTATAAAAAAATTCAAGCTATACAGTGTGTGTTTTAACGTAATTATTAAAAGCAGGAGATGTATCTATGGTTGCTTTAAGAATAGCTGGGACTGCATATGGATGATTATTTAACAGCCACTTATATAATTCTTCTTCTTTAGCATGCGCAGTTTTAAAAATAATTAAAAATTCTGTGGTTTTTTCTATTTTACCTTCCCATTCGTATATAGATATAGCTCCTGGGATAATATTAGCGCAAGCTGCAAGTTTATTAGTGATGGTTTGTTCTGCTAACTTTTCTGCATCTTGTTTAGATGCAATAGTAGTATAAATAATAGAAATTTTGTTAGGCATTATTTTATTTTACTAGTATTGATATCATAAGGTCAAAATAATAATTTATTAAAAACACACAAAATCAAACTAACTAAATAGTAATTGCTTTGAATCTTTTACTATGCCAATAATAAACGTTATTATTAAATTTTTATAATTTTTATCATTATGTCAGTTGCGGGTCTAAAAATGATTACTAATAAAGCTTTAGTAGCAGTTAAGAAAGTAATAAATCCTTATGTGCCAATTAAAGTTAAAGAAGATTTTTCTGGGGTTGTTACTGCTAATGTTAGAACATCCATGAATCCCTTTGATGAAATTGCTTTAGATGAAGCAAGAAGATTAAAAGAACAAGGGATATTGCAATCTATTGTTGCAGTATCTATAGGGGATAATTGCCAAGAAGTGTTATTGCAAGCATTAGCTAGCGGTGCCGATCGAGCTGTTTTTATTAAAACAGAACAAAATTTAACCCCATTAAATATTGCAAAAATTTTAAAATATTTTAGTTTAGAAAATCAAATTAATATAGTTTTTTTAGGTAAACAAGCAATTGATGATGATTGTAATCAAACAGGCCAAATGTTGGCGGGTTTGTTAAATTGGCCACAGGCATGTTTTGTTTCGAAAATTATTGCTAATAAAGATCAAATAACCCAAATCGCAATAGAGCGAGAAATAAATAATGGAATCGAAAAACTACAAATAACCTTACCGGTAGTTATTACTATTTTAGATCAAAAATCTAATGAGCCTAGATATATATCTTTACCTAACTTGATGCAAGCTAAAAAGAAAGTTATAGAAGTTATTGTATTGCAAGATTTACCTTTAAATTTATCTTTAGATAATACCCAAGTATTAAGAACTTGTTTAAAACCTAAAAGATCTACAGGAATTAAGGTATCTAATGTTATTGAATTAATTAATAAATTAAAAAATGAAGATAAAGTGCTTAGATAAGGTTTTTTAGATGAATGCGTTAATAATAGCAGAATACGATAACGAAGAGCTGCATCCAGCAACTATATCTGCTATAAATGCGGCTAGTAACGTAGCGGATTATATAACGGTGTTAGTTATTGGGGTCAATTGTAGAGCTATTGCAATGGAGGCATCTTTAATTCAAGCTGTTACCAAAGTTTTGCATGTTGATCATAAAAATTATACATATTTATGTGCAGAAAATGTTGCTTCTGTAATTTTAACAATTATTGCCAATAATCAAAATTACTATAAGTATATAATATGTGGGGCTACGGTATTTGGTAAAAATATTTTACCAAGAATAGCCGCTTGTCTAGATGTAGAACAAATATCAGAAGTAACTAAAATTATTTCGCAAGATACTTTTGAACGTTTTATATATTCAGGTGACGTAATACAAACAGTTAAATTATTATGCGATATTAAATGTTTAACTGTTCGAGTTGGGTATTTTGAGAATAAATTAATTAAAAATATTAATACAGCAGCCCCTATAGAGCAATTAAATATTATTATTAATTTGCCTGATCAAATAAAGTTCTTAGAATTTATTAAATCTAATCAAAAATTAGAGTTAACAAATTCTAAAATAGTAGTAGCGGGTGGGCGTGGTTTACAAAGTAAAAGTAATTTTGCGTTAATCGAACAATTAGCATATAAATTAAATGCTGCAATTGGAGCCACTAGAACGGCAATAAATTCTGGTTTTGCTCCTAACGAGTTGCAAATTGGTTGTAGCGGTAAAACCATAGCTCCAGATTTATATATTGCTATTGGTATTTCTGGGGCTATTCAACATCTTGCTGGGGTTAAGGATAGTAAGATTATTGTGGCTATTAATACAGATGAAAATGCTCCAATTTTTAGTATTGCAAATTATAAAATGGTAGGGGATTTGTTTAAAATTGTTCCAGAATTGATTGCGGCACTTTAAATGGTATACTCTTTAAGAGTTGAGTGCTAAACCTCAGTATGTTTAGTTTAAAAAGTAAATTGTAACAAGAGAAATTATTATGTACCCAGAAAATAGTTTAATTTCAAGTTTTGATCCAGATTTATGGCAAGCAGTTAATAATGAAACTATACGTCAAGAACAACATATTGAATTAATAGCTTCTGAAAATTATGTAAGTCCAGGGGTATTAGCATTGCAAGGATCAATATTAACTAATAAATATGCTGAGGGCTATCCAGGTAAGCGTTATTATGGCGGGTGCCAGTTTGTAGATGCAGTGGAAAATTTAGCTATAGACAGAGTTAAAACACTTTTTAAAGCTGATTATGCTAATGTTCAACCGCATTCCGGTTCTCAGGCTAATTGTGCAGCAATATTGGCATTGGTAAAGCCAGGCGATACTATTTTAGGTATGAGCTTAGATCAGGGTGGGCATTTAACCCACGGGGCTAAAGTTAGTTTTTCTGGACAACTGTTTAATGCCATACCTTATGGTATTTTACCGACAACTGGGGAATTAGATTATAACCAAGTATTAGATTTAGCTAAACAGCATAAACCGAAATTAATTATTGCTGGATTTTCTGCATATTCTAGAATTGTTGATTGGAGCAAATTTAGAGAGATAGCAGATTTGGTAGGCGCCTATCTTTTAGTTGATATTGCTCATGTTGCTGGATTAATTGCAGCTGGTCTGTATCCTTCCCCTATTAATGTAGCTGATGTAGTAACTAGTACCACCCATAAAACTTTAAGAGGTCCAAGGGGGGGGCTTATTTTAGCAAGATCTAATCCAACTATTGAGAAAAAACTTAATTCTGCGATTTTTCCTGGTATACAAGGGGGAGCCTTAATGCATGTAATAGCTGCTAAAGCTTTAGCGTTTAAAGAAGCTTTATTGCCAGAATTTACCCAATATTGTCAGCAAATAATTGATAATGCTAGAAGTATGTCTAAAGTGATGTTAAATCGTGGGTACGAAGTATTATCTGGTGGAACAGATAATCATATGTTTTTATTAAATTTACTTAAAACTAATAAAGATCTTAGTGGTCAAGATGCTAGTAATATATTAGGTTTAGCAAATATTACTGTTAATAAAAATTCTGTACCGCACGATCCTCGTTCGCCAATGTTAACTAGCGGGATCCGAATTGGGACGCCTGCTATTACTACTCGTGGGTTTAAAAGTAATCAGGCTAATAGTGTTGCCAATTGGATTGCAGATCTCTTAGATGATTTAAGTACTCAAAATAAAATTTCTGAAATCAAACAAGCAGTATTAGAATTATGTAAAAAATTTCCAGTATATGCTGCTAGTCAAACATTAATATCGGAATAATAATTATGCAATGTCCATTTTGTCATGCTGCAGATACTAAAGTAACTGATTCTAGATTAGTAGGAGAAGGACAGCAAGTTAGAAGAAGGAGAGAATGTATCGTATGTGCTGAGCGTTTTACTACGTATGAAATAGTAGAATTATCTCTTCCTAGACTAATTAAAAAAGATGGTCGTTATGTACAATTTGAAGAAGAAAAGTTGCGGGCTGGTATTTTACGTGCATTAGAAAAAAGACCTATTCCTTTAGCTAGAATAGATGAAGTAATTAATAAAATTTTATCAAAATTAAGAGGTTCTACCGAGCGAGAAATAACAACTAAATTATTAGGAGAGTGGGTGATGTTAGAACTTAAAAGTTTAGATGAAGTTGCATATTTACGTTTTGCATCAGTATACGGATGTTTTTCTACAGTCGATCAATTTAAAGCAGTTATAGAAAATTTGCAACAAAAATGAAAAATCATAAGATAGGCTTTAAAAAAAAATCTAATGCTAGACGATTTGCTATGCAGGCTTTGTATGGCTGGATGATCTCTAACAATGATCTTTTATCAATAGAGAGTCATTATTTACAAGAACGTAATCCCAAAAATTTTGACGTAGATTATTTTAGAGTGCTATTACACGATGTTCCTCAAAAGCAGCCTCAACTTGATCAAGAAATTATTAAATATAGTAATAGAACTATAGATCAATTAGATCCTATAGAACTTAGTATTTTGCGGATTGCTAGCTACGAATTAATTTTTTGTGATACCCCATTTAAAGTAGTAATTAGCGAAGCATTAGAATTAGCCAGTATGTTTGGTAGTGAAACTAGCTACAAATTTATAAATGCTGTTTTAGATCGGTTAGCTAAAGCTAGAAAAAACTGATTTTTATGCTATTGTTTATTTATATGCCTAAATAATATGGGTATCTATGAATAATGAATACAAAAAATTCTTTAATAACAGTAGTTATATTAGTTTTTTTTATAACTGTTGATTTGGCATACGCTAAAGGGCAGCAGCAAGTAGATCCTACTATGCCAAAGAATTTTAGAAATAGTCCTAATGAAAACGATCGAAATATTGGTAACGTAGAGTCTGAGCAGGGAGGAAACTTAGTTTTAACAGCGATTTTAATTAATCCAAATAATAGTAGCGCTATTATTAATAATAAAATAGTACGTGAGAAAGACCAAATAGCTAGATATGAAGTAATAAAGATCGAAAGTAATAAAGTGATTTTAAAAAAAATTGTTAGTGAGGCGGAACTTGAACCAGAAAAAGCCATAGAAATTAAATTGCCGGCCATAAGTATAAAAAAATAATAATAAAAAAATAATAATAAAAAATATGCTTAAAAAATTTTTATCTTTAACCTTATCGATATTGGTTACTGCTTGCAGTACTTCCGCTAAATATGGCACGGTATTAGATACTACTAAGCCTGAATTTAAACAAGAATTTAGTCCAGATAAATTACGTCCAATTACTAAAGTTCCTAATAGTGTGGTTAATCTTTTGCTACCAAAAATTAATAATATGGAATTGGCCGAGTCTAATACAAATAATCAGGTAGAGAAAAAATTTAATATTATTGCAGATAATGCCGTAGCTAAATCTTTTTTTTTAGAATTAGTCGATGGAACACAATTTAATATAGTAGTACATCCAGAAGTACAAGGAACTATATCTCTTGCGTTAAAAAATGTGACTATTAATGATGTATTAGAAGCAGTACAAAAAATTTATGGATATGGATTTGAATATTCTCCTCAATCAGTAAGAATTTTTCCAGTAAGCCTGCAAACCAGGGTGTTTAAATTAAATTATCTTGATCTAGTAAGAGCCGGGAATTCTTCCACCACTATTACCGGTGCTAGTGCTAGTTTTACTAGTGGTGGTAATAGTAACACTAGCAGTAATAGTAGCTCTAGTAGTTCTAGCAACACTAACAATAGCGCTAACAATAACAATAATAGCGGTATAGATTCTATAACTAGTAAAGTATCAACGACTAGCAGTACAGATTTATGGGAGCAATTGTTAAAATCTTTGCAGGCTATGGTAGGGGTTGGAGCTTCCAAAGTTGGTGAAGGTAAAAATGTAGCTATTAATAAAATGGCCGGTATGATTGTAGTTACCGCGTATCCAAACGAGTTACAAAAAGTAGAGCAGTTTTTAATAGATACAGAAAGAACATTAAATCGACAAGTAATGTTGGAAGCTAAAGTACTAGAAGTAGATTTAAATGATGGTTATAGATCTGGCATTAACTGGGCGTTATTAAATGATCATTTGCAAGCGGCACAAATGGGTAACGATTTAAATAATGCACAGGATGTATCGGTTAGCTCTTCTATAGAAGATGTGACAGCGTCATCTACTGGTACTGGCACTGTAGATCTTAGTACTGGGTTAAAACATTTAGCACCTAAAGTATCTACTAGCTTAACTAGTTTTGGTGGGTTATTAAGTTTAGGTCTTAATTATAAAAAATTAGCAACTTTTGTAGAATTATTAGCAGCGCAAGGGAATGTGCAAGTATTATCTAGCCCAAGAATTACGACTAGTAATAATCAAAAAGCTTTAATTAAAGTAGGTAATGATGCTTATTTTATTACTAATATTTCAACGTCAACGACCACGGCAGTTGGTACTACGGCAGGTTCAGGTTCTAATTCGGCAACGTCTACTCCAAGTGTTACTTTAAATCCATTTTTTTCTGGAATTGCGTTAGATGTTACCCCACAAATTGGTGATGACGATATAATTTTACACATCCATCCAACTGTTAGTATTGTTGATTCTAATCCAACCCCTATACCTGGTATTTCGGTTAATACGGCAGGGCAAGCAACTACTGGTAATGTAAATTTAGCGAAAAGTACCGTGCGCGAATCAGATAGCATTGTGCGTGCTAAAAATGGTCAATTAATTGTTATCGGTGGGTTAATGCAAGATAAAACAGCAGAATTAATTACTGGTATTCCATTTTTAAAAGATATCCCATTTTTGGGTACAGTATTTAGACATACTAGACAACAAGCGACTAAAAGTGAATTAGTTATTTTGTTAAGACCAATAATTTTGGATGATTATAAAATAAAAACCCAAGTACAAAGTAGTTACGATAGATTAAATAAATTAGATCAAGGTTTTCATGTGGGAGGTAATGCCAAATGGTATGGCAATTTGGGCGAAACTCAATAATTGTAACTTTGTTTATTGTAGCTAATTTAGTAAACGTAGTGTTTGCAGAAGATCTTTTTGCCGAAAATAATATAAATGATTTGCTGCCTATAAAAAACCACACAAAAGAACATAAACAAGACCATATTATTAAAGAAGAGCTGCCATTATCATCAGAAGAACAGGCATCTATTAATTATGCTAAGGGAATGGAATTATTAAAAAAATCGCAAGAAGTAGAAGCTGCTGTGTTATTTAAAAAAATATTAGAAGAACTTCCAAAATACCATAAAGCTAGAATACAACTAATACAATTATATCAAAAAATTGGTTGGTTAGATGAGGTGGAAAAGTTATTACAAGCTGGATTAGATTTAGTACCAGATCATGAGGATTTTATTAAAAACTTAGCTTTTATTTATAATCAAAAAAGCCAACCAAGAAAAGCTTTGTCTATTTTGCTTACTATGCCAGAACAAAATTCCCAACAAATAGATTATATATCGCTATTAGCTTTATCTTATTTAAATGTTGATCAAGCGGATATGGCAGAAAAGTATTATCAACAGCTATTAACATTTAATAAAGAAAACCCTATTTGGTGGCTAGGTTTAGCTGTTGCTCAAGATGCTGGCGGTAAATATAAAAATGCAATAACAAGCTTTAATCAAGCTAAAAATCTAAGCAGATTTAATGCTGAAACTTTAGATTATATTAATAATAAATTAGAACAAATTAAACAGTATTATTAAAAATATGGCTATTAACAAGAATAAAATAAAAATTGGTGACTTGTTAGTAAAAGCAAAAATAATTACCGATGAGCAGTTAAAACAAGCTTTAACAATTCAAAAAGAAAAAGGTGGTAGATTAGGTTCAGTAATTGTTAATATGGGTTTTGTTACCGAAGAAGTATTATTAAATACTTTAACTAGACAATTAGGAGTACCATTTTTAGATTTAACTCAATATAGCGTTGATGCTGACGTAGTAAGAAAGATCCCGGAGAGAATTGCTAGACGATTTAGAGTTTTAGCTATAGATCAAAAAGATAATAAATATATGGTTGGTATGGTGGAGCCAACAGATGTCTTAGCTTTAGATCAAGTAATTAAAATTTTAGGTGGTTCGGTACAGGTTGTATTAGTAAAAGAATCTAGTTTAGTAAATATTATTGATCATGTGTATCGTCGTACCGAAGATATAGTATCGTTTGCTAAAGAATTAAAAGAAGAATTAAGCAAAGAAAAAATAGCTTATGAATCTACAGAAGAAAATGCAATTGGGGACGATGCATCACCAGTTGCTAGATTGTTGGACTCCATTTTTGAAGATGCAATGCAAGTTGGTGCGTCTGATATACACATTGAACCAGAAATCAATTTAGTTAGAATTAGACAGCGTGTAGATGGTTTGTTGCAAGAAAGTATTATAGAAGGTAGGCAAATTGCGGATTCTTTAATTTTACGAATTAAATTATTAGCAAGATTGAATATTTCTGAAAAACGTATACCGCAAGATGGTAAATTTCGTATAAAAGTTAAAGGGCATTTATTAGATATTCGTACCGCTACAATGCCGGTTAGATATGGGGAAACCGCAGTGTTACGCATCTTAGATCAATCTACTGGTATTTTACAAATTAATCAATTAGGTATGCGGGAAGATGTTTTAGATCGAATTTTATTTCATATTTGTCGGCCTAATGGTTTAATACTAGTAACAGGCCCTACTGGCAGTGGTAAAACTACAACTTTATATGCTATTTTACACGAATTAAACACTAAAGAAAAAAAGATTATAACTATAGAGGATCCGGTAGAATATTCTTTAGATAGAATAAGTCAAGTGCAAGTTAATGCTGGTATTGGGTTAACTTTTGCAAGAATTTTACGAACCGCATTACGTCAAGATCCAGAAATAATTATGGTTGGTGAAATGCGGGATGAAGAAACCGCCCAAATTGGCTTACGTGCGGCCATGACAGGCCATTTGGTTTTAACAACATTACATACTAATGATGCAATTAGCTCTGCTACTCGATTAATTGATATGGGAATAGAAGGATATTTAGTCGCGGCTTCTTTACGAATAATTATAGCACAGCGTTTATTAAGAAAGATTTGTAATTCCTGTAGACAAACTGAAGAAATAACTATTGATAAACAAGAAGTATTAAAAGCTTTAATTGGTAAAATTGAACCTGGCTGGAAATTCCAAAAGGGCAAAGGTTGTTCTCATTGTAACCAAACTGGATATAAAGGACGAGTGTCGGTTCACGAGCTATTAGAGATGAATTTTGCTTTAGCTAATTCGTTACGAGATAGTAATACTACCTTGTTTACCGAAACTGCATTAAAACAAAAAAATTTTAGGCCGTTAGCTATGAATATACTAGACTATTGTTTACAAGGTATAACAACTTTAGAAGAAATGTTTCGTATAGCTGGTGAAGTTTCTGATATTATTAAAGTAAGTGAAGATATTAAAATTAATATTGAAGATCAACCTTTAGCACAGGAATAATAGTCTATGATGCATTTTGTTTATACTGGTAAAGATGTGCTTGGTGCTAATGTGCATGGTAAGATTAAAGCTACCAATCGTGAAGCAGTTCAAGAGTTTCTTAGCAAAAACAATATAACGCCAATAGAAATTGATATTGACGATCAATCTCCAAGTTTAATAGATAGGTTGAATGTTTTTAACAATCCTACGACAATAGATTTGCTAATTTTTTCTAGGCAAATGTATGCTCTTTTAAAGGCAGGCGTGCCGATTATTAGATCAATAAATATAGTTAGTGATAGTTGTCAAAATCCAAAATTAAAGACTACTTTATCGAATATCGCAGCTAGATTAGAAGCTGGATATGCATTAGCTGTTTCTATTAGTAAATATCATAAATTTTTCCCTAGATTAATGGGGCCATTAATTAATATGGGCGAACAAACTGGAACTTTAGACGATACGTTTAGGCAAATCGGAATTTATTTAGAAAAAGAACGAGACACTAAAAAACGGGTAAAAATAGCTACTAGATATCCGATATTAGTGCTTACTGCTATTACTATTGCATTTGTTATCGTAAATGTATTTGTTGTTCCGGCTTTTGCTAGATTTTTTGCTAGTTTTCATGTTACTTTGCCATTGCCAACTCGAATTTTAATAGCTACTTCTAACTTTTTTGTACATTATTGGTGGCTATTATTGGCAGTCATTATTGGTTCAATATTTGCTTGGATTAGTTATATTAGTACTGTTCCAGGTAGATTAGCTTACGATAGATATAAAATTCATTTACCTTTAATTGGTAGTATAATAGAAAGATCTTTATTATCTAGATTTACTAGATCTTTTGCGTTATGTTTCAAAAGTGGCATGCCATTATTAGAAGCTATTCAAATTATCGCAACTACTAGCGATAATACTTTTATGGAAAAAAAAATTATTGAGATGAAAGTAAGTATAGAGCACGGTGAATCTATGACTATTGCAGCAAAAAACACTAGTTTGTTTACAAGTTTAGTGTTGCAAATGATTTTAATAGGAGAAGAAAGCGGAGAATTAGATCGATTATTAGATGAAGTTTCTAATTTTTATGAACAAGAATTAGACTATGATTTAAAACAACTTAGCAGTTTAATTGAGCCAATTTTAATAGCAGTTATGGCTGGGATAGTGTTATTACTAGCTTTAGGCATATACCTACCAATGTGGGATTTGGTGAAGGTCGCGGCTCCGCATTAAAGTTGTGAAGATAGCTACGCGATATAGTCTATAATAGTATATATATACAAGTTAGAAGCTTGGATATAATAATGTATATACAAAGATAATATAAACAAATAGGAAAAAACTATAAAGCGATAATTATGGTTTATTGAGATCTAGACGTATGCAGATTAATATTATGAATAGCTGCCATAAGCGACGAGGCTTTACGCTAATAGAATTAGTGATGGTAATTGTCATAATGGGGATCCTTGCTGTTATGGCACTACCTAAGCTAGGTAGCCTCACCGCTCAAGCCAGAAAAGCGGCAGCAGACGCTGCGGCCGGTGGTTTAATGGCTGGAGTTTCTGTTGCCCATGCAGAATGGTTGGCCAATGGTGGTTTGGGAGCTGCTTCTATAACTTTAGAAGGTTCGCAAATAGTTTATATGAACCAATATGGTTGGCCCGAAGATACTGCCGCTCCAGCTTCTGGTACTGCTACTGCTATGAAATGCTTGAATGTATGGAATGGGTTATTTAATAATCCGCCACTTGCTTCTAACTCGGCTACCCAATGTGCGGCTACCTCTGGTTGTATATATGTAGCAGGGATTTCTGGCTCTAGTAGTTGTACTTATACCGATGGTCAAGGTTCTGGAACTGATGTAATTACTTATAATATTCAAACTGGACAAATAGTTGCTCCTTAATAAGGCGTTTACTTTAATAGAGCTTATACTTTCTGTAACAATAACAGCTATTGTTGCTATTAGTGTAGTACCAAGATTTTTGCAAACTAGTCAGTTTCAACAACAAGTTTTTACCCAGCAAGCTGCAAATTCGTTGGCATATGCACAACAACTAGCCATTGGTACCGGGTGTCATATTGCAGCTATAGCTAGTGTTAATACTATTACTTTTAATTTAAGGCAAAATTGTACTAGTGGCTCGTTTAATTATGCCGTGTTTGATCCAAAAAACATTGGCAATTCATTAGTAGTAACTACGCCGTATAATGTAACCATAAGTTCTATTAATTTTCCGATTTATTTTGATAATAATGGTATAGCATATAATGTAAATAGTGGGGCTATAGTTAATGCAACTCTTAGTATTAATGGGATCTTAAGTCAAAGTATTAGTGTTACTGGTGCTACTGGGTTAATTAGTCCATGAGTAAAACATTGAATAATTACAAAAAGATTAAAGCATTATCTTTATTAGAATTGGTATTGTCCATGACAATAGTAAGTATTGCTTTAACTACTGTAGTATTAGTTTTTTTGCAAGTAACATTAGCTCCTCCAGCAATTGTTAATCAACAAGCGTTAAATATAGCAAATGGGTATTTAACAGAGATTTTAAGTAAGACTTTTCCAACCACATTACCTTGTACGGCTCCACCAGCTAGCAGGGCTAATTATACTAGTGTTTGCAATTATAATAATTTAATAGATATTGGTGCAAAAGATAATCAAGGTAATTTAATTTTAGGAATGGGGGCATTTAATGTTGCTGTATCATTAGATACAAGCGCTGCTAATTTAGGTGGATTAATTGCTGGCACACAAATAATTAGAGTAGATGTGGTAGTAACTAATCCGAAACAATTAAATTCTAAACTTATTATTAGTGCGTACAAAGGTAAACATTAATATGATTAAATATTTTAAAAGCGCTGGATTTAGTTTTTTAGAGGCAACATTAACCATAATAATAACATCTATAGTATTTATAATTGGTGGATTATTTATGGATAAGCCGATTTTATTATATACTCAGATGTCGCAGCAGGCTAATGCTACTTCTCAATTAACAGTAGGATTAGGGATGATAGGTAACGATTTTTCGCAATATGCAGGTGGTATTAGTATATATAGTAATGCTGCTAATACGTTATCGTTACAATTTAATGTGCCTAATAATATAACAGTTACTTATACTTGCAATCTTAATTATGGTACAGTTTATCGACAAACTAGTACTCAAGGTTCCCAGGCGCTATTAAATAATGTTAGTAGTTGTATTTTTAAAAATAATATTTCTAGTGATGGGAAAACAATGTTTTTAAATATCAGATTAGTTATTAATCAAAATAATGCACCAATAGCCTTATCGGAGATATTTAGTGCGCCAAGTGTATAAATTATATAAACTTTCTGGATTTTCGATTATAGCTGCTATTTTTATTTTAGTAATATTATCTTTAGTAGCTACATTTTTAGCAAATTTATTTGTTACTACTCAAGCTAGTAATAATATATTATTATCAGGACGAAGGGCATATTTTGCAGCTACTAGTGGATTAGAGTGGGGATTAACTACAGTGGCTGCCAACCCAACTGGATCTTGCCCAGTTACTACTAGTATTAATATTAGCCAGGGCGGGCTATTAGGATTTACAGCTATAGTGTCTTGTACTAAATCTGGTACTACCTTTACTATAACTTCCGTAGCTAGTAAAGGTACTTTTGGTACTTTTGGATATGTTACTAGAACTGTAGTTGGAACTTATGGATAACATATTAATATTAATCAAGGTGGATTATTGGGTTATACTGTGGTAGTGTACTAAATCTGGTAATTCTTTTACTATAACTTTTAAAATTTAAAACAATTAATTATGACTATAGAAAAAATTAATATTCAACCTTTACTAAAAGCGTTTAATAAATTTGAAACATTTAGATTAAATTCTAATACGGAACAGGAACAAGCAGGTACTATTCAAGCATTTGAATATTGCTTTGAACTTGTATGGAAAATTATGAAACGATTACTTGAACAAAGAGGACGGATTGCTAATTCTCCCAAGGAAGTATTTCGTATGGCTGCATTAGAAAATTTTATTGAAGATCCTGAAATATGGTTTGAATTTTTAAAAAAAAGGAATATTACTGTGCATACATATGAAGAAAAAGAAGCAAAGGAAGTACTTACAGTGTTACCAAGTTTTTCTAATGAAGTAAAAAAATTCTTAGGGATAATCGATCATTAAATAATCATGAATATAGAGCCAAAACATTATAAAATAATAAAAGAAATCTTAAATAAATATCCATATACTTTTTATGCTTTTGGTTCGCGCGCTAAAGGTAATCCTAAAAAACTTTCTGATTTAGATTTATGTTTTTTTGAAAATATTCCTTGGAATGTACAAGCTCATATTGAAGAAGATTTTGAACTTTCTGATTTGCCATACAAAGTAGATCTGGTAAATTGGAATTCTTGTGATGCTGATTTTAAAAAATTAATTAAAAACGATTTGATTTGTATACAACATGGTCCAGATGAACAATCGATCAAATAAGGGAAGGGGATCTTTAATGGGAAAGCTATGTACATATGTAAGAAGTCAACAAAGAGCAGGCGGTAAGTTAAGTACTGCTAGCATAATTATAGTTACCTTATTTGGATGTACTTCTAATATCAACCATTTTAATAACCAATTTAAATTTAATACAGAACAACTTGGGGTTTTAAAAAACCAGCTTGATAATTGGAGATTACAAGGCAAAATTAGTTGGCATCAGAAGCAACCTAATCAATCGGTTATTTGCTATGTAGATTGGCAAAAAAATAATAAAAAATCTAGAATTGATTTTCGTAGTATTATGAATATAAAAAGCGTGAGTATAGAAAGCGAGAATAATAAAATTAAAGTTATAAGTAGTAGCGATAATATTAGTGAAGTACAAAAAGATGTAGACGCTATGTCAAAGGCTATATCATTAAATTTAAATAATTTAAATTATTGGTTATTGGGAGTTCCTAATCCAAAACATGAATATTTTTTACTTAAAGATGGATTTAAGCAGCAAAATTGGCATATTATTTATTTAAAATATAAAACTCAAGGTGGGGTTATATTGCCAGATAAAATTCTTATGAGAAATATTAATTCACAAACTGTTATTAAAATAGCTATTAGTTCTTTTTTTGCGGTAAATAAACGTGAGTCTCCTAGCAAATAATTTTTTGATCATCAATAGCTTTACGGAAAGTTTTTCCAAGATAGATAGCAACGATAAACCATAATATTAACAATGGAAATCCATAAGCTCCACTTAACATAAGATAATAAGTTTTTCCGGATATTGTGCCAAAAGAGTTTTGTAATGGTTTAAGCAGCATATTGAATAAAGAACCAGTCTCTTTTGCTACTCTAGAGCCAAAAGTTTCAATCCAGGCTTGCGCTTTAAATCGAGCATCTTTAGTGGTAGGGATGTAAAGCTGTTTTAAAGATGGTTGATTTAATGCATAATTAGCTGCCTTTGCTCCAACCATTAAAGAGAATAAAAATGATAATGAATCGATTGTCAAGAAACCAAATAAAGACAATCCTACAATAATTGGCATAATGGCAAGAGCGACACTTATACCAAGAAATCTAGTAATATTGCTTATTCCAAGAAGTAAGCAGATTACAGAGACTATATTTACGCTAGATCCATAAATGCTAAGATAATGGCTTAGCGCTACTCCGGTATATTTGGTTCCTGCTGCTAGTTTAAAATTGAAATCAAAAATTGTTATAATTATTTCGTAAATAAAAATTGCTGTAAATATTCCCATAAGATATCTAGTAGATAATAGAAGTTTTAAGCCATCAAAAAAACCTGGTTCTTCTTTTTTTTCTTTTTTCTGGTTAGTAGTTTCGCTAAAAGATATAAGAAGATGCTTTGGTGTAGCTTTTAAAAAATATATAAATAAAGGGATAATCATAAGAGTAAGGATCCCTAAAATAAAGATAGAAAGCATATCTGTTGTTAATCCAAGGCGATGTGGGAGCCCTGCAATACTATAAGGACAAATAACTCCCCCTAGCTGTCCAACAGCATATACTAAAGAAAATCCTTTTCTTGCTGAGGTTGGTTCGGTTGTATCGGTTGAAAAAGCCCAAAAAAGTGCCGGGAAAAGAGAGCCAAAACTTTCAACAAATAAGTACCAAACATAGCCTAAAATTTTAGTTGCAATAAAACAGATAGATGAACGAGTAGCGATCTCTTCTGATGGTGCTTGAGCAAAGGCAAATATAGCACTAAAACATAAGGTGCTAATGCCATAAAAAGCTGGCAGGATTATAAGCATTTTTTCTCTAGATGTACGCTCTAAAAGTTTTGTATAACAGATTACTAGAGGGAGCAAAGCTAATACGGAAATTGTTTTAGCATAAGGAAGGTGCATCTTGTCAACTAATTGAATAAATAGAGAGTCTTTTAGCGATCTTAATGTCCAATAAACACCAATGATAAATGCAAATATTAGCCCCATGCGCAAGAATTTCTTGAATTCTTCTATTTCGAATGTGCCAAAATTGAAGCGGCAGATCCAAATAAAAAATTGCAAAATTTTATTGTTCTGCGTCATTAAAATCATCTCTCCTGGTTTTTTACTATAGGATAAACATTATAATCTTATAAGTATTTAAATAAAGAGAAATTTTAGCGGAAACACTTGTATATTAGCATTTTAAAGCTTTTTATTAGGTAAATCAGTAATAGTACCAGAAAATAATTCTGCAGCTTGACAGATAGTTTCTGATAATGTTGGATGTGGGTGAATAATAGAGCCTAGATCTTCTGCATTTGCACCCATTTCCATAGCAACTGCTATTTCGGCAATTAATTCGCTAGCACCCATCCCCACAATGCCTCCGCCTAAAATTTGCTTAGTAGTTGGGTTAAATAAAATTTTAGTAGAGCCTTCTGAACGGCCAATTGCTAAGGCGCGGCCACTAGCTGCCCAAGGAAATATGGCTTTATCGTATTGGGTATTTTGTAATTTGCATTGTTCTTCTGTTAGCCCTACCCACGCAATTTCAGGATCAGTATAAGCTACGCTAGGTATAATTTTAGTGTCAAAGTAATGTTGTTTACCGCAAATAACTTCTGCTGCAATTTTGCCTTCTGGAATTGCTTTATGGGCTAACATCGGTTGTCCTACAACATCGCCAATTGCAAAAATATGTGGAATATTAGTATGTAATTGTTTATCAACAATAATAAAACCTCGATTATCGATAGCCAAGCCTATTTTATCTGCTTGGATCCGATCTGAATTAGGGCGTCTACCAACGGCACATAGGATTTTGTCATATTTTAAATGTTCAGAGTGTTCTCCAGTAAATTTCACTTCTAAATATTTATTATTAACAGTTACTGTTTCAACTTTAGTGTTTAAAAAAATCTTATCAAATTTGAGTTTTATATGTTTTTGCCAAATTTCGACTAAGTCAAGATCTGCCCCAGGCAATAGTTGTTTAGTTAATTCTACTACGCTTACTTTAGAACCTAAGGCACTATACACAGTGCCTAGCTCCATGCCAATAATACCTCCGCCAATAATTAATAATTTATCTGGAATGTCCTCTAAAGCTAATGCTTTGGTGGAATCCATAATTTTTGGATCGTTTGGTAAATTTGGTAATTGTATTGGTCTAGAGCCAACTGCTATAATTGCTTGTTCAAAATTAATTTGAGCAATAATGTTTTTACCATTATCGGTTACTTGTACAGAATTACTATTAATAAATTCTCCATGTCCAGTTACAACTTCTACTTTTCTTTGCTTAGCTAAAGATTTTAATCCAGTTGTTAATTTATTAATAGTTTTAGTTGTTACCCAATTGCGTAATGCAGATAAATCTATTGTTGGTGGGGTGAAGTGGATCCCTCGATTAGTTAATTCTTTTGCTTCCTCTAAAATTTGTGCTACATGTAATAAAGCTTTAGAAGGGATACAGCCAACATTTAAGCATACTCCGCCTAATTGTTCATAGTATTCTAACAATACTACTTTTTTACCTAAATCTGCAGCTCTAAATGCAGCAGTATATCCGCCAGGACCTGATCCTATTACTAGTACTTGAGTATTAATTGGAGTATTCATAATTTTTAATATGCGCTAAATCGGTTAACTGTTCAACAATAAATTTACTAAATTTAGCTGCTTCTGCTCCATCTATTACTCGATGATCATAAGATATTGCTAATGGTAATATTAATCTTGGATATAATTCGCCATTAATATAAGTTGGTTTAAGTTGAGCTTTAGATACTCCTAAAATTGCAACTTCTGGAGCGTTTATAATTGGAGTGAACCCTACGCCACCAATACCACCTAAACTAGAAATGGTAAAACTACCACCTTGAATATCGTTAGCCACTAATTTGCCATCTCTAGCTTTTTGGCTAAGCATAGTTAATTCTTCTGCCAATTTAAATAGATTTTTTTGGTCGGTATTTTTTACTATTGGAACAACTAAACCTTGGTTAGTATCGACAGCAATACCGATATTATAATACTTTTTAATAATTAAATTTTCGCCATCTAAAGCTAATGAGCTATTAAATAACGGAAAATTTTTTAGTCCATTAGTAATAGCTTTAATAAAAAAAGTAAGTAAAGTTAATTTTACACCTTGCTGTTTAGCTACTTCTTGTTGTTGTTTACGAAAATTTTCTAATTCTGTAATATCTGCTTCCTCAAAATGAGTAACATGAGGAATGGTGATCCAATTGCGATGCAAACTTTGGCCTGATTTTTTTTTAATCCTAGATAATGGTTGGTGGGATATTTCTCCCCATTTGCTAAAATCAATATTTAAATTAGAAGAATTATTTGTTCCAATTGGTAAGCCAGTTTTAAAAAGATCATTAACATGTTTTTTTACGTCATGTTCAACTATCCTGCCATGTTTACCTGTTCCAGAAATATTTTCTAAATTTACTCCTAACTCTCTAGCAAATTTACGAATGCTAGGACTAGCATGAGCAACAGAAGAGCTTGAAGTTATATTTGTAGAATTTATAGTTGGTATATTATTAGTGTTTTCTGTGATTTTGTTGGAATTTACAGGTAGATTTTCTTGCTTGGTTGTTATCGATGATGTAACTGTTGCAATTAAATTACCCTTAGAAACTTTATCACCTTTTTTTACATGAAGTTCTACAATAGTTAAATCGTAAGGAGCTGGAATATCCATAGTAGCTTTATCGGTTTCTAAAGTAATAATGGTATCTTCTTTAGCAAGATTATTTCCGATTTTAGCTATAACGTCTATAACTTCTACTCCAGTATAATCACCAATATCTGGTACTAAAATTTGTTGGTTCATATTGCCTCTATTAATGCTAAATGTTTTTCGTCCTGTAAAAGATCTGCATTTAATTTACCGTCTTCTATTAATCCTTTTATGGCCGCCATTACTATATGATGACGACTTACTTTAAAAAATTTACGTAAATTTTCTCTAGTATCACTACGACCAAAGCCATCAGTTCCCAAGACAATATAACGATTTGGTATAAATTCTCTTATTTGATCTGCAAATTGTTTTATATAATCAGTAGCTGCAATTACTGGGCCTTTAGTATTACCAAGACATTTTACTATATGTGGAATTTTTTTAGGTTCATAAGTTTTATTAAATAAATTATTAGTTCTAATTTCTCTAGCCTCTTTAGCTAATAAATTAAAACTAGTTGCCGACCAAATGTTAGCAGAAATTTTCCATTCTTTATTTAAAATTTCTTGGGCAGCGATTACTTCGTTTAAAATAGCACCAGATCCTAATAGTTGTACTTGTAATTCATATTGATTATCTTCTTGTAATAAATATAAACCATTAATAATATCGGATTTTATATCTGGTTTATTTGGCATTGGGAGTTGATTATAATTCTCGTTCATAATGGTAATATAATAAAAAACATCTTCTTGATGTTGTAACATTTTTTCTAAACCATCTTGAATAATTATTGCTAATTCATAGAAAAAAGTAGGATCGTAGCTTAAACAATTTGGGATAGTTCCGGCAAAAACATGACTATGGCCATCGCAGTGTTGTAGTCCTTCCCCACTTAAGGTGGTGCGACCAGAAGTTGCTCCAATTAAAAATCCACGTGCTCGCATGTCGGCCGCTGCCCAAATTAAATCTGCAATTCTTTGAAAACCGAACATTGAGTAATAAATATAAAATGGTACCATAATACGGTTATGGTTACTGTAAGAAGTAGCTGCGGCTAACCATGAACAAAATGCTCCAGCTTCGGTGATCCCTTCTTCTAGAACTTGTCCATTTTTTTCTTCTCTGTAAAACATGACCTGATCGGCATCAACAGGCTTATACTGCTGTCCAAACGGAGTATAAATACTAAATTGTCTAAAAAATCCTTCCATACCAAAAGTTCTAGCTTCATCCGCTACAATTGGTACTATATATTTACCGATATCTGGATCTTTGCATAAAAAATTTAAAATTCTAACCATAGCCATGGTAGTAGAAATAGTGCGATTGGCGCTATTTTGTAGATGATCTGCTAATAATTCTGGAGAAATTTTTAAACTTTCTGATGCTAATGTACGTCTTTTAGGTAAACTTCCTCCTAAAAGACGACGTTTTTCTTGTAAATAAGTTAATTCTTGGCTATTAGCGGGAAAATTATAAAACTCTAAATTTTCTAATTGTTGATCTGTAAGCGGTAAGCCGAATCTATTTTTAAATGCTACTAAATGTTCTGGTTTTAATTTTTTAGCACTATGTGCGGTATTTAGTCCTTCCCCGGCTGAGCCTAGTCCATAGCCTTTAACTGTTTTAGTTAAAATAACGGTTGGTTGGTATTTATGTGTGCTTGCTAAACGATATGCTTGATATACTTTGTTAAAATCGTGACCGCCAAATTTTAGTTCAGATAAATCATTGTCTGATAAATTAGCAACTAATTTTTTTAATTCTGGGTGTTTACCAAAAAAATGCTCCCGTAGATAAGCGCCATCTTTAGTTTTAAACCATTGATATTCGCCATCTATAGTTGTTTCCATGAGCTGTAATAATAGGCCAGAGCTATCTTTAGCTAAGAGTTCTTCCCATTTACTATCCCAAATTACTTTAATAACGTTCCAACCGGCACCTAAAAATTGCGCTTCTAATTCTTGAATAATTTTACCATTTCCACGTACTGGTCCGTCTAAACGTTGTAAATTACAATTAATTACAAAAATTAAATTATCTAATTGTTCTCTAGATGCAATGGATAATGAGCCTAATGATTCTGGTTCGTCCATTTCTCCATCGCCACAAAAACACCAAACTTTTTTGTGAGAAGTTTTTGCTAGGCCTCGTGCTTCTAAATATCGCATAAATCTTGCTTGGTAGATTGCTTGAATTGGTCCGAGCCCCATAGATACAGTTGGAAATTGCCAAAATGATGGCATTAAAAAAGGATGTGGGTAAGAAGACAGCCCAGCAGCCATTGTTTCTTGTCTAAAATTGGTTAATTGTTCTTGGGATAACCTACCTTCTAAAAAAGCCCTAGCATAAATTCCTGGTGACGAGTGTCCTTGCATGAAGATTAAGTCATCACCGTTCCAAAAATGATTAAACCCCACTTCGTAGAGTATTGCAGCAGAAGCATAAGAACTTACATGTCCGCCTAAAGAGCTATCTTTTTTATTAGCTTTAACTACCATAGCCATAGCATTCCAACGAATGGCTGATAAAATGCGTTGTTCTAAATCTAGATTTCCAGGATAAGTAACATCCATATTAGCCGGTATGGTGTTTTTATATTCAGTATTAATAGGAGCAACATTAAAACTATTAGCGTTAGCTAAGGTTGCTTTAAATAATTTACGCAAAATAAATTTAGCCCTCTCGGGGCCTTCAACATTTATTAAAGAATAAAGAGCATTTAGCCATTCTTCTGTTTCAATTGGATTTGAATCGGACATCTTAAATATATAAAATTAAAATATTAACGCAATTAGTATGCAAAAAATTACCCAAGCTATAAATGCGCGTTCCACTAATAATTGGGATTGCTCAATAGTTAAATTTCCCAAGGAAGCATCGCCACAAGCATCTAATAATTCTGGATGAGGCATATTTAAGACCCTAATAACAGCCCTCCAACGAGAAAAGCCTTGCTCAAAGTCTCCAACTAAGCTAAAAATCAATCCAGTTATTCTAGCAGGTAACCACGCAACTATTGTATGCAAATTAAATAAACAATTGCTAATATTTTTTGCATAATAAAGTTCGCTTGCTTGTTCTGCTTTTATTCCACCTAGCATACATAACCAATATAATACCACCCCAATTGGGCCTACAACTACAAACCAGAATAATAAACTAAAATAGTGTTCAAATGAAGAAACAAATACTGATGAATAATTTTTTTTAGCACCAGAATATAAACAATAAGATAATAGTGTTACGTTAAATAAAATTGCTCCTAAATGACCACCAGCATGATAAAATATCATTTGTAATAAAAAAACTATTAAAGACATAGCTATTATTAGTAACAGCGAAAAAGCTATAATTGGAATTTTATTAGCGTTATTTGCCAACATCTGGGCTTTAAATAACAGATCGTCTAACCAATGAGCAGTACAGTTTTGTTGTACTTTTTGAAAAAAAGTATAATTTTTCAAATGTTGGTGTAAAAAATAAACTACAATTAAACTAAGTAATTTGGACATGTATTAGTTACTCCGGGTTCAATAATTACTTTATTTATTAATAATAACATCTGTATAACAATAACATTAAAAAAAATTAAATCAAAATTTGAGCGGTTGTACATAAATTATAATTATATTACATATTTATACATATATTAGTTTAGTTAACATTTTTGTTTAATTTAGGTTAAACAACTTAACTGTTTTTTGCTAATATTAAATATATTCTCATATTATGTAAGAAGGATCTTAAAATTATGTACGAAGAATTAAGACAATTTATAGGCGTATTAGTTCGCACTTCAGAAACAAACAAAGAAAAAAATAAGTTAGCAAATATTCCAAATAAAACGCCCGAACAGTGCGACAACCCGCTTAAGTGGTTAGATGAATTACAAAGCGAAAATGCATTAAAACAAAAATACCAGAATAAATATATTTAAAAAATTACATATGTGGGTCGAAAGTAAAGTAGAATACACTTATTATTCTAGCGCTATGGAATTTATATATAATAATTATGAATGTTATACTAACAATAATTTTTCAACTAAAAAAACAACTACAGAAACAATAAAAAGAATACTATTTCAATTACCATTTAGTGCAACATATGCCGAAATTATTATAGAATTTGCTTACCCTCAAATAGCATCTTTGTTTTGCGAAAAATTTATAAAAGTAAATCCTGGCTATAGACAAGATCTTTCAACACACAATAATACTATTTACTATTACTTAAGTGATAATGAAAAACCGTTCTCAAACATAACGGTTACTTTATCGCAACAAACAACATCAGATTTAGAAAAAATATGTGAATTTTTAGGCCAGCATAGCGTATCTGAGGACATCTTAACAAAAATAAAAGCTAACTCAAGGCAATTAAGTGATTCGGAACAGGAGTTTTACGATGCTTTACCTAGCCTTACTAAAGGCACTTTTCCTAAATTATTAGAACTAGTTGAACAAATAACGAATGGTATTTATAAAGTGCAAGCATTATGGGAATTAGCTGCTGTTTCTGAGCAAGCTAGGTTAGAAGATGAATGGAAAAAAACTTTAGAAAGGATCTCTAACAAAGAAGAAGCGTTATATAAATGCAAAGCTGTTAGTCAATTAACAAATTTTAATTTAACAAAAAAACGCCTTAAAAGAACTATAGATAAATTAGAAACCTGTACATTGCAAGGAGCTAATGATAGTTTATCTAGTAAAAATTTGGATGAACAAAAAAAAGACCTTGCGATAGATATTGGGTTAGCTCTAGAAGCAGGTAGCGTTATAGAGTTGAGAAATACGATATTATCCTATTTAGGTATAGGTAGGCATAGGGCAAAAGAATTTTTTAGAGAATTTTCTTCTAACAATAAATCTGACTCTAAAAAAGGATTTATAAACTTAATGGTAGATACCTTAGTGTACACTAAGGCTATGGCAGAAAGAGAATTAAATATTCAACCAACTCAAGCTTTACCAGGCGTGCATCAAGATAGTAGTGATGGTTCTAGGGTACGAAAAAAGGTTCATTTTTCTTCGTAGGATTTGACATTAAAGTCTAAAAAGCTTAACCTGATGCCTTAATTTTGGGGCGTAGCCAAGCGGTAAGGCACAGGGTTTTGATCCCTGCATACCTAGGTTCGAATCCTAGCGCCCCAGCCAAAAATATTGCTTTAAAAAATAAAATTTAAGAGGTGTTTCTATGACGGTCGCTAGATTTGAATTAACTGCTACTAAACGTGTAGCTACTGGTAAATTAGCCAGTCGTCGGATGCGTCTAAAACAAAATCAAGTTCCAGCAGTATTATATGGTGGAAAAGAAGCCAGTTTATCTATACATTTAGACCATAATAAATTATTACAGGTTTCTGCTCACGAGAAATTTTATTCTCAGATTTTAACTTTAACTATAGATGGTCATAAGCAGAAAGCAGTTCTAAAAGATTTACAACGGCATCCGTTTAAACCGAAAATTCTACATTTAGATTTTCAACGAGTAAAAGAAACTGATGTTTTAACCATGCAAGTACCGTTACATTTTATTGGGTTAGAAAAGTGTCCTGGAGTAAAGTTAGGCGGGGTTGTTAGTCATAATGCTAATTATGTAGAAGTACGTTGTCAAGCACAGTTTTTACCAGAATTTATAGAAGTAGATTTATCTTTATTAGAGCTTGGTCAGATTATACATTTATCGGATTTAAAATTGCCTAATTCAGTAGAAATTCCAGCGTTAATAGCTTACCAAAAGGGTGGAGATAAGGGTTTAAATGCTCCTATTGCTAGTGTTCAAATAATAAAAGAAGTAGTTATTGAGGAAACAGTAGCAGCAGTAGCTACTACTCTGCCTGAAGAAAAAGATGTTAAAGATAAAAAAGATAGTAAAGATGGTAAAGACAGCAAAGATAGTAATAAAGATAAGGCTAAATCAGCACCATCTTCGGATAAAAAAGATAAAAAGTGATCTTAATAGTTGGGCTAGGTAATCCTGGAACAAATTATGCTAATACTAGGCACAACCTTGGGGCAGTGTGGGTTACTAGGTTGTGTAAAAAATATAATGTAGCTTTACAAAACAATTCAAAATTCAACGCTAAAATTGCTAATATTGCTCAAGACGCTTATTGCATGGTATCTAATTCTTATATGAATAATAGTGGTTTCGCAGTACAGAAAGTTTGTCATTATTATAAGCTAGCTGTAACTAATGTTTTAGTGGTGCACGACGAATTAGATTTAGAACCTGGTGATATAAGATTAAAGTTATCTGGTGGGCATGGTGGCCATAATGGTTTAAGGCATATTATAGAGCAATTGCAAAGTAATCATTTTAAGAGACTAAGGATTGGTATTGGACATCCTAAAATCAAGGAACAAGTTACGGATTATGTACTAAATATTCCTACCAAATCTGAGCAATTAAATATAGAACTTGCTATAGAGTATAGTTGGCAAAGCGTTCCAGATTTATTATCTGCTAATTGGCAAAAAGCTATGCAATTTTTACACACACCAAAAATTTCTGGAGAAATATAATGGGATTTAAATGTGGTATTGTAGGGTTACCTAATGTTGGTAAATCTACGTTATTTAATGCTTTAACTAATGCGAGTGTTGCTGCGCAAAATTATCCATTTTGTACTATTGAGCCAAATTTGGGTTTAGTGCCAGTACCAGATCCTAGGTTAGATGTTTTAGCTAAAATTGTTCAACCAGAAAAAGTATTGCCTACTACAGTTGAATTTGTAGATATTGCTGGCCTAGTCAAAGGAGCGGCAACAGGAGAAGGTTTAGGGAATAAGTTTCTATCACATATTAGAGAAGTAGATGCTATTTTACATTTAGTGCGTTGTTTCGAAGATTCAGATATTGTGCATGTTGGTGGGAAAATTGATCCACTATCTGATCTAGAGGTAATAAAAACAGAATTATTATTAGCTGATTTAGATACGGTAGATAAAGCTGTGCGTAAGGCTCAGAAAAATAGCAAAGCAGATAAAAAAGCAAATGCTGATTTAGAATTTTTAAATAACCTAAAAAATCATTTAGATCAAGGGTTAGAGGCTCGTTCAATGGTGGTTACTATAGATTTTATTCCAGTTTTAAATAACCTTCATTTATTAACCAGTAAGCCAATTATGTATGTAGCTAATGTGGACGAAAAAACTGCTAAAGATCAGCAGCATGATGGATATTTGCAAAATATTAATAATCTTGCTGAGAAAAATAAAGTACCATTAATAACTATTTGCGCTGCTATGGAGGCAGAAATTAGTAGTTTTAGCGAGGAAGAACGGCAAGAATTTTTAGAAAATCTAGGTTTTCATGAAAGTGGTCTTACTAGGCTTATTCGTGCTGGTTATAAATTATTAAATTTACAAACATTTTTTACTGCAGGTAAAAAAGAAGTACGTGCTTGGACCATAGAAGCTAAATCTACAGCTCCAGTTTCTGCAGGTAAAATTCATAGTGATTTTGAAAAAGGTTTTATTCGTGCAGAAGTTGTAAGTTATAAAGATTTTATAGAATGTAATGGGCTACAAGGCGCTAAAAATGCTGGTTTATGGCGTTTAGAGGGTAAAGAATATATTGTAGAAGACGGCGATGTTATGTTATTTAGGTTTAATGTGTAGAGTAAGAATGTATAAGATAATTTGGGCATAAGCTTTAGGTATTCTAAAATTAAATAGCTGTAAACTCGCCCCTTTGGGGCTCAAACAACAGCCATTTAATTTTTAGAACACCCAAAGCTCATATAAGCCCAAATTCTCTTGTGCATATTCTTATTTAAAAGTAGGGATAAAAAATATGGCAGAAATTAAGACAATTAATACAGATGTAGTTATAGTTGGAGCAGGTATTGCTGGGTTATGGTTAACTAATGTATTAAAAAATAATGGCTTAAATTGTATTTTATTAGAAACAGATGCTATTGGTTCTAACCAAACCATTAATTCTCAAGGTATGCTGCATAGTGGTGTTAAATATGCTTTGCAAGGTAGTGTAACTTCGGATATGCGAGCAATTTCTGATTCAGAGGCATTATTATTGTGGCAGCAGGCTCTAAGTGGGCAAGGCTCTATAACACTATCTGAAAATTGTAAATTAATTGATCACCAATATTTATGGTCTAATAGTAAATTATCATCTAAACTTGCTAATTTTTTTGTTAGTAATTTATTAAAAAGCAAAGTAGAAAAATTAATTTTTGATAATTATCCACTGCCATTTAACACCAAACAATTCACTGGATCTATTTATAAACTTCATGAAACTGTTTTAAACTTGCCGATTTTATTACAAGAATTATTTGCACCTATAGCTAAAAATTGTTTAAAAATAAATAACATTAACTTAGAGTTAACGCCAGATCAAAATATTAATAAATTTTTTATTGATATAACTGGAGAACAAATTTTATTATCTGCTAAACAATATATTTTTACCGCTGGTGAAGGTATACAAAAGTTTTCTAATATGTTTAAAGAAGCCCCTAAAACACAGGTGCGGCCACTACATATGGTTGCAGTTAAAAGTAAATTTTTACCGATGTTGTTTGGACATAATATAGCTTTGCAAACGGCACCAATTATTACTATTTCTAGTCATAAAACCATTGATAATCAAATCGTTTGGTATTGTGGTGGCTTCATTGCAGAGGATGGAGTTAATAAAACCAGTGTAGAACAATTGGTAGCATTTAAAAAAGTATTAAAATTTATATTTCCGTGGTTAGAATTTAATGGATCAGAATATTCGTGGGGTAGTTTTTATATTAATCGTGCCGAACATTTACAACCAGATGGTAAAAAACCGAATACTGCTACTTGGTTTAAATTAAAAAATGCTATTTTTGCTTGGCCTACTAAGTTAGTGTTAGCTCCTATGATGGCTAATGATATTTTTGGGTATTTGCAAAAAAAATTGTCATTAAACTCTACAGAAAGTTTAGGCGGATCTAATATTGAGCTGTTAGAAAAATTGCCTAAACCAATAATAGCTGCTCCATGGTTTTCTAACATATAAGTTAGTTTATTATCAAATGTAACTTGACTTTGTTGCCTGGCTGTGAAAAAATACTTGGGATACATTTGAGTTTTCGGTGTTATACAAACTATGCTAGTGCAATCAAATAATTCTAATACAGGTAAACTAACCCCATACCTAGAAGGTAGCATTAAAGAGGTATTACACGTTTCTGGGCCCTTAATGATTTCTTATTTATCAGGCTATTTAATGTTATTTGTTGGTCGGGTAATTTTAGCTAGATTTTCTACCGAAGCTATGAATGCTGCAGCAACAATTAGCTTGGTTTGTTATATTTTTGATTATGGGTTAATTGGTATTACCGCTATAGTCGAAGTTTTAGTGGGTAAACTAAATGGTGCCAGAGATTTTACTAGGATGGGTGAGCCAGTATGGCAAGCTATTTGGTTATGTATTTTTAGTTTTGCTTTATGTGTTCCATTAGCATTTTTTGGTTCTAGGTGGTTGGTTCCAACGATTTATCAAGAGATTGGCAGAGAATATTATTTAATATCTATGCTTACTTGCCCTTTATTTGGGTTGGCGGCAGCATTAGGTTCTTTTTTTATAGGAAAAGGTAAAGGTCATGTTGTAACCATGGCAGTTATTATTAGCAACGTTATAAATTTAATCTTATCTTTAATATTAGTGTTTGGTTTTTGGATTTTCCCTAAATTAGGTATAAAAGGCGCGGCATTTGCTACATTATTTTCTCAATTTATTCAAATAATAATATTAGCTGGAGCATTCTTTTCTAAAAAAAATCGTACTCAATATGGTAGTATGATCTGGAGATTTAATTATAAAATCTTTAAAAATGTTTTAAATTTAGGTTTGCCAAATTCCTTATCACATGTATTAGAAATATCTGCTTGGAGTTTAGTTGGTCAAATGTTAGCTACGGTAAATAACGATCAAGTTACGTTGTTTAGTCTTGGGCAAAGTTTATTTATTTTATTTGCATTTTTTTCCGAAGGGTTGCAAAAAGGTGTAATGGCAATATCTTCTAATTTTATTGGAGCTAAAAAATATCATTTAATACCACAAAATGTAATTTCTGCTAGTTATGTTCATTTAGTATTTTGTATAGTTTTATTAGCGGCGTTATTAGCTAATCCTAGTATTGCTATAAAAATGTTTTTCCCTGCCGAAGAACAAATATCCACATTATTCGATATGGCTAGAATTAATTGTTTGTGGGTATTATTGTATTTTGCATTAGATGGTTTAGTGTGGATCAGAAGTGCTGTATTAATTTCTTTTGGCGATGTTAAGTTTATTATGTTGGCCAATATAATAAGTGTTGCAGTTTTTGCGGTATTGCCAATTTATATTTTTATAGTTAGAGCTAACGGTTCGTTAGATCTGTCTAGCTGGCAGATTGTAAGCATATCATCAATAATAAATTTAGTTGTTTTTTCTTATAGGTCTAGACGGAAAATGGCTGCCGTATATTAATTAAATCTAATTATATATGGTCTGATTTTAAGAACTTTTATTGGTGCTATGCTTTATTTTAGAAGGTTCTTCTGGTTTTGTAGTCGTTTGTTGAGGTGGTGATGCCCAAAAAAAACTTTTAAAATAATTTACAGCGCCAGTAACAGCGCCTTTTCTAATGTTAGGATCTAAGGCGGCGGTAGTTAAGTTACCAATTAAACCTAATTTATTGCCTTTTTGATAATTTAAAAGCCCATTTATTAAAGTATTTATGGACTTTTCGCTACTTAAAGCGTTTATTAAGAGTTCTGGATTGCTGGGTATGCCAGTAGACGCTACCCAAGGTAGTTTATCGATCATTAAAGCTGCTAGTTGTTTTAAAAAATCTTTATTTTCAGCTGAAGATAAAAATGCTATTAATTCACTACTTTCTTTTAGATGTTCAGCTTTTATTAGATTAAGCACAGAGATAATTAGTTTAGTATATTCTTTATTAGAGCGTAATTTTTGTAATTCTTCAAAAACAGTAGGGTTTATAGCGTTTAATGCTAACTTAATAGCAGCAGCAGTTGGTTTTTCTGGAAGTTTATCTAGTTCGGCAAAAATTGGTGATATGGTTGTTAATAATTTTGTTTGTAAAAAAACAGTTTTTAATGGAATGGCATTATCTTGGATATGTTTTTTAATGTCTGGTTCTTTTTCTATTAAAACAAGAAAATGTTTTATTGCGTCCAAGAATTTTTTTTCTTTAATGCAAGTAAATATCTTAGATAAACTTTTAGTGTGATTTAATAAATTAGGTAAAATTTCTATGAATTGCGGGGTGCTTATTATTTGTAGGATTTTCTTAACATCTTTTTGTTTTAAATTGTATTTTGTAAATAGTTGCTTATATCTTTCATATAAGAATATATGAAAAAAATCGTTTCCAGCCAAACTGATTAATTGTTTTTTTAAAGCAGGTTTATTATGATTTTTTTTATAATAATTTATAAGCATAGAATTTCTCTCGGGAGAACGCATTAATTTGAGTAAGGAAAAAGCATGCTTAGGATGTTTAATTGTGTATTTTAAAATTCTTTTAAACAAGCCAAAAGTAAATCCGCGAGGTTTTTTTGTGGATGTTGGGGTATAGTTTTTTAAAATTTTGTTAATTATAATTGGACATTGTTTGCTAGAAAAAAAATAATTAAGAGCATTGTCAATATTTTTTTGATTAAGATCTTGTTTTTTTGGTTTTAAAGTTTCTTCTTCTAATAATGATTTTTTATCTGTGTTTGGCATAATTAAATTACCTTTTTTATTAGGTTGTTATTATATAGTTTAGACTTAATAACTAATAATTAGTTCCATGAATTTGCAAGATAAATATATTGGTATAAAGGCTTTAAAGCAAAAACAACACCTTGCTTTAAGAGCAAGGTGTTAAGCATTTTCTGTTAATTAATAGTGTAGCTACCGTTAGGCGTTACTACCGTGGGGGCGATTAATAGAAGAAGATGGAAGTTTGTCCAGGTCTATTTTAAGTCCTCGTTTTGCCTCAACTTTTTTATTGCGTTGTTCAAGAAAAGCTTTTACTTCTTGATCTTGAAGACTAGTGTCACCTAAAGTAACTGGTGTGCGTGAGTGTAAGTCTTTATCTTTAAGAGCTTCCATAGCAGGTTTAATAAAACGAGTTTCATCAAACCCATCTAGTCTAATACCCTTGGCTCTAGGTATATTGTCCAAACCTTTAATAGTAGCCTGAACTAATTTTTTTTGTGCTGCGGCAAACAATTCAAGTTCTTTCAGTGGAATTATTCTAATTATATATGGGTTTTGTTCTAATTTTGGAAAATTTATTTTTTCTTTATTAATAGTCATAATTGGTATTGTTAAATTTTTGCCGTTTTTGTCTTGTAAAGTAATAGATATAGCTCCATCACTTCTAAGGTGATCTGTACTTGTTGCGTTTAAATCAGAATTTTTTGCTATAACTGCATCAAAATATTTTCTACAATTTTTTAGATCAAAATGTCTCTTTCTATAAATTGCATCTTTATCTTCTTTAGGTTTACGTATTCCAATAATTTTATTTACTTTATTTGTAAATGCCTCGTAAGTCTTAGATAAACCATTTACAGCTTTGCCCATAAGATTCCATAAATCTCTGGCTACTTCTGGTACTTTTTTAGCAAGAAGTACAGCAGCTCCTACTAAAGCAAGTACAGTATCTTTTATAGTAGTTGCTACGGCAGTTAAGCCTCTTTGACCAAGATGCAGCATTCCTTTAGCGAAACTACCAACAGCTCTAGTAGCATTTACAGCTGTTGTTGCCATTTCCCTAAGCTTTTCTCCAGCAGCTTGCGCCTTTTCTAGAGCTGCTGTAGCTGCAGCCGAAACGTGTTTATTGGCTTTGTCAGCAAGTTCTACTATTTTATCTTCAGCAGCATCAGCAACTTCTCCCACTTTTATGGCGGCATGCTCAAAAGCTTTTATAATTTCTTCTTTTGTAGCATTAGCTTGTTTTGCGATTTGTTGGGCTTTTTCCATAGCTGCTTTTGCTTCTTTTATAGCTAGAGCGTGAGCTTTTATAGCAGCTTGTTTTATTTCTTCACTGAGATTTGAATCTTGTAATATTTGATGTAGGTGGTCTTTAGCAGCGTTAAGTTTGTCTGTTATATCTTTCATAGACTGTTCGAGCACAGATTTTATACTGTTAAAATCAGCGGCCTTCAATTTATCAATAGCATGTACTACTATTGTTTGAAGAGGTATACCAATATCATTTATAATTTTTTGCTTTACTGCATCTACATTTGTGTGAACAGAAGTTGCAATAGAATCGATAGTGGCATGAACTGTTTTATTAATTTCTATGATACTTTCTTTAGCGGTTGTAACAGCCGCTGTTACAGCTTCTTTTGTACTATCAGCGAGTTTGCCTACTTCTTGGGCAGCTTTGGTGCCAATTTCCTGAAGTTTTTTTCCGGCTGCCTCCGCTTGTTGTATAGCAGCTTCCGCAGCGTCTTTGGTAGCGTTGAAGGCTTCTCTGGCATGTTTTTTTATAGCATCGCTAAGAGTATGATCTTCTAAGATAGCTTTTAAAGCTGCTTCGGCTTGTCTAAGAGTTTCGTTAGCAGCGTCTATAGCATCACTTATAGCTTTTCTTGCATCGGCTAAGCTGATATTTCTAACAGAATCTTCTATGGCTTTTACAGCACTACTAACAACGGATGTAACAGCGTTGCCAGCTGCAATCCCAGCGCTACCTATAGCGCCACCTGCAACAGCTAAGGCCCCTAATCCAGTATCTAAACCACGTCCTACGGCTCCTACACCATCTTGTAATCTATGGTGCGCACTATTTAAGCCAGATAGTAAAGTTTTATTTCTCTCAACTACTATAGCTGGATCAGCTAGTGTACTGGACTTAGAAGGAAGAAAAGATAATGGGGCAAGAGAACTTTTTTTGGTTGTTATAGGGACATAATTGCCTTCTTTTTTTTGTTGGTCTGCAACACCATATGCAAGCTGTAATAAGTTTAAATAATCGTCTTTTTGTGTATCTGTAAAATCTTTGTTGTCTTCATATAATATCGATGTCATTTCTAATAAATTTGGACATGGTTGGCGCACTTTTCCATCACTAAATCCATCTATATATGTTGTTAATGCATCAGTATATTGTTGAACTTTATCTTTTATTGATTTTGGTGCTGGCATAATTCCCCCTATGTTTTATATTTAAGCAATTCGATTACTACAATGAAACATAGGTTGTATTTTTTATATTTTCCATTGTGGTTACAACGAAAAGCTATAGGTTGAAATCCCCGTATTTAGCTTGAAATACACTAAGAGCAACTATTGGTGCAGTTTCGGTACGTAATATTCTTGGTCCAATAGTTAAAGAATGAAATTGATTTTGTTCGGCTAAAGTTAATTCTGTGTTAGTAAAACCACCTTCTGGTCCAATTACTAAAGTAATTTCTTTAGTAAGATTTAAATCTAAATTATTTAAATTATGGCTATTATTAGAATTATTAATAGGCGATAAAATAAATTTATTTGGTGTATTAGCATTATTTATAAAATCATTAAAAGATAATATAGAATTAATTTTAGGAATAATATTTCGTCCACATTGGCAACAAGCATTAATAGCAATAGCTTGCCAATGTTCTATTTTTTTTATTAATTGATGTGCAGCAATTTTTACTATGGTTCTGTCGGTAATAATAGGAGTAATTTGATAAACACCTAGTTCTACTGATTTTTGGATAATTAAATCCATATTATCGTGTTTAGCAATTGCTTGAGCTAAATGAATTTTAAGTGGTGATTCTAAATTGTTTGATATAGCCTGTAAAATTTGTATTTCTATAAGTTTATTATTTTTTTTGTTTTTAAAATTTTTTATATTAGTTATTTTAGCAATAAATTCTATATTAGTATTAGAATTGTTAAATATATTAATTATAGAGCCTATCGGTAACTTTAATACCGAAATAATTTTATGGCTATTTGGTTCGCTTAAAGTAAAGTTATTAAGTACGGTAAAGTTTTGCTGATCAAAAAATCTAGGAGATTTAGAAGACATTATTAATTTTTTCCCAGGTAAATTCTGGTTCGTTCCTGCCAAAATGTCCATAAGCTGCGGTTTTAGTATAAATAGGTCTAGCTAAATTTAGATCAGCAATAACTTTTGCTGGTCGTAAATCAAAGTTTTGTATTACTAAAGATTTAAGTTTTTCATCAGATATTTTACCAGTACCAAAAGAATTTATATTAATCGCTACAGGCTGTGCATGTCCAATAGCATAACAAATTTGTATTTCTAGCCTGGCGGCTAATTTTTTTGCTACAAGATTTTTTGCAATATATCTAGCAATTAATGCTCCACTTCTATCGATTTTAGATGGATCTTTACCAGAAAAAGCTCCGCCACCATGATGCGCCATGCCGCCATAGGTATCAACAATGATTTTTCTACCAGTTAAACCGCAATCTGCGATTGGCCCACCAATTGTAAATTTTTTACTAGGATTAATTAAGAATTTAGTGGTTTTATGCAAAAATTTTTTTGGCAGAACAGTTAATATTATATGTTCCATTATGGCTTCTTTTAATTGTTTTTGAGTAATAGATGAGGCATGTTGAGTAGAAAACACCACGTTTTTTATAGCAATTGGTTTAAAATCTTCGTATAAAAAAGTAATTTGACATTTAGCATCTGGCATTAACCATGGTAGAGTTTTGTTTTTTCTTAAGGTGGCTTGTTTTTTCATTAAAGCATGGGCATAAAAAATAGGTGCTGGCATAAGAACTGTTGTTTCATCACAGGCAAAACCAAATATTATTCCTTGATCGCCAGCGCCTTGACCATAAGCTTTTTTTGGTTTTACGTTACGAGCAATCTCTACAGATTGATTACTTAATGCTTGTAAAATTGCACAAGTATTACCATTAAACCCGGTTATATCGTTACAATAACCAATATTATTTATGGTTTTTCGGATAGCTGGTGTTAAATTTTGTAGAGCTATATTAGAGTTAGTTTGTATTTCGCCGGCGATTAATACTAATCCGGTTTTTACTAAAGTTTCGCAGGCGACTTTTGCTTCTGGATCTTTGCTTAATATCGTGTCTAATACAGTATCAGAAATCTGATCGGCTAATTTGTCTGGGTGTCCCTCGGATACCGATTCGGAAGTAAATAAATGTCTGTTTGTCATAAAATATAATCTCGCTCTTTAAAAAGAGGGTAAGGGTATTATAAGTATAGTTACCCTCCTTTTGTAAAGAAGGGTGGCGGCGAAGCCGCCGGGTGGATTTTATGGAAAAATTGGGGTTTATTAAATTATTTGTGTTTTAATAATAAAATAGTACTTAAAGATATTATTGTAATTCCTAGCCAAATACTAAAGGTTTGTGGTATTTCAGTAAAAACCAGATAACTAAGAATAGAGTTAAAAATTAGTTTAGTGATCCCGTAAGGCATAATTAAAGTTATTTCTGCAGTTTCTAAAGATTTATTGAAAGAAAAATGAGCTAAAGCCCCTAAAAAGCCTAACGCTAGTAATGGTAGAAAATTAGATGTAACTGGTATAACAAAAGAATTATTTAATAACGCAAAAACTAAACTACAGGGAGTAATTAACAATAGTAAATAAATAGTAGTTAATTTAGGACACTCTTTAAAGATAAATAATTTTTTAGTAATTAAGTTGTCTGCGGCAAATATTAAAGTTGCGCAAATAGGGAAAATTGCCACCCAATCAAATAACTTTAAATTTATTGCTAAATCTGGCCTAGTAATTAAAAATCCTCCAGTTAAGCTTAAAAAGATTGCTATATGTCGATTAAAAGAAATTTTTTCTTTTAATAAAATTGATGCTCCAATTATAGTTAATATAGGGGAAATAAAGCTAATTGCTACAACTTGTGGTACTGGCATTTTAGTTAAGCTAAAGTACCATAAAGCGATTCCGAAGATAGCAATAATAATTCTAAGTAAATGTAAATTACAATTTTTAGAAGTAATTAATTTGTTAAATATGTTGGTGTTTTTTAGATCTTTTAATATAAATGGTAGTAATAAAACAGTACCAATTAAATTTTGAAAGAACATAATTACAAAAGTGGACAGTTTTTGTTCGATTGGTAAACTAGAAGAACCTGACAAATATCGTACTATAATATTTACTCCGGCAAAAGCAGCACAAGATAAGATTTTCCAGAAGATCCCTACTAGAAATTTAGAGTTTATATTTTTAGTTAGGTTAATTGTTGTAGTAATTGTTTTAAGCATATAATAATTATTATATTATTAATAATCCTAATATAGTTGTTTTAAATAATAAGGCTTAGTATATCTTATCATGATTAATAAATTAAATAAAAAAAAATTAGCAAACGCACTTAGGTTTTTAAGTGTAGATGCGGTGCAATTAGCTAATAGTGGTCATCCTGGTATGCCACTAGGGATGGCAGATCTAGCTGAGGTATTGTGGAACGATTTTTTATGCCACAATCCTAATAACCCTAATTGGATTAATCGCGATCGATTTATATTATCCAATGGTCATGGAAGTATACTGCAGTATGCCTTGTTACACTTAACTGGTTACGATGTAACTATTCAAGATTTGCAGCAATTTAGGCAGTTACATTCTAAAACCCCAGGTCATCCAGAATATAAAATAACTCCAGGGATAGAGGCAACCACAGGGGCATTAGGACAGGGTATTGCTATGGCAGTCGGGATGGCTTTAGCAGAGAAGTTATTAGCTAAAACTTTTAATCGTCCAGATTTTAATATTATCGATCACTATACGTATTGTTTTGTTGGAGATGGTTGTTTAATGGAAGGAATATCCCATGAAGCTGGCTCTTTAGCTGGGGTTTTAGGTTTAAACAAATTAATTTTGTTTTGGGATAATAATGGGATTTCTATTGACGGTAAAACAACTAATTGGTTTACAGAAGATGTAGCTGCAAGATTTACGGCGTATAATTGGCATGTAATCGAAAATATAGATGGACACGATCCAGCTGCAATAACTGATGCTATAAAAACAGCAAAACTTCAAGTTAATAAACCTAGCTTATTGTGTTGTAAAACAACTATTGGTTATGGCTCACCAAATTTAGCTGGTAGCGAAAAATGTCATGGTTCACCATTAGGCGCTGCAGAAATATTAGCTATTAGAAAAAATTTACAATGGGAACATGAACCATTTGTTATACCAGAAGAAATTTATAATGCTTGGGATTATAAAAATAAAGGCGATATTATTAATTCTAAATGGGATCAATTATTGCAAATTTATAGTGGAAAATATCCAGAATTAGCAGAAGAATTACATCGTCGTATATCTGGTGATTTACCAATTAATTTTGATAGGCTAATAGAAAATTTATTATCTAATACTATAAATAACTCTAATAATAGTTCTGCTAGCACTAGATCGGCATCTAAAATAGTTCTAGATGTTTTATCTAAAGATTTACCAGAATTGTTTGGTGGTTCGGCAGATTTATCGCATTCTAATTTAACTTTGCATAATAATGCAGTAGTATTTAATGTAGGCAATAATAATAGCAAAATTGATTTAATATTTAATTATATTAATTATGGAGTGCGAGAATTTGGCATGTTTGCTATTATGAATGGCATGGCATTACATCAAGGGTTTATTCCTTATGGTGGTACGTTTTTAGTATTTTCTGATTACGGTAAAAATGCTCTAAGAACAGGCGCTTTAATGCAACAAAAAGTAATCTACGTATTTAGTCACGATTCAATTGGTTTAGGGGAAGATGGACCAACTCATCAACCTATAGAACATTTATCTATGTTGCGTATGATGCCTAACGTATCAGTATGGCGACCTTGTGATACCGTCGAAACTATAATTGCTTGGCAGCAAGCGGTTTTTTATAATGGCCCTACTTGTTTAGCGTTATCTAGGCAAAACTTAATACAACAAACTAGAGCTACTAATATTATTAATAACATAAAATATGGTGGTTATGTTCTTTACGAATCAAAGTTGCCAAATGTCTCAAATATACAAGCTATTATTATAGCTACTGGTTCAGAAGTAGAGTTGGCGATGCAAGCTGCAAAACAATTGGTTGAAAAAATTGCAATTAGAGTAGTTTCTATGCCAAATGTTAATGTGTTTTTACAGCAAAAAGAAGAGTATAAAGAAAGTGTGTTACCAAGTAATATTTTAGCTCGTGTGGCAGTAGAGGCCGGTAATACTTTTATTTGGCATAAATTTGTTGGGTTAAATGGTAAAGTAATAGGGATAGATCGGTTTGGATTGTCGGCGCCTTATAACCTAATATACCAAGAATTAAACATTACTGTTGATGCCATAAAAATGGCAGTTTTAGAAGTAGGAGCTGTCCAAGAATAACTTCCCCATTTTAAAAATCAATTAGGCGGCCTGAAAGAATACAAACATGGTTTTAACGTAAAAATATAATGAATGGTGCCTAAGAGATTTTTAAAATGGGGAAGTTATTCTTGGACAGCTCCTAATTTAAAGGTTAATATTTATTATGCTATGCATAAATAACATTAATATTAAAGACAAAAAAATATTAATCAGAGTAGATTTTAATATCCCTATAGTAAATAACGAAATTGTAGATATTAGTAAAATTGAAGCTAGTATTGTTACCATTAAATATGCATTAGCACAAAATGCTGGGGTTATATTAATATCGCATTTAGGCGATCCGGTTAATCAAGATCAAAAATTATCTTTGCAAATAGTACTGCCAATTTTAGAACGATTATTAAAAATTCCTGTATTGTTTAGCAATAATTTATTTAATTGTTTGCCGGTTTTTGTTGAAAATAATCAAGTTGTTTTGTGTGAAAACATTAGGTTTATAGAGGCAGAAAAACAAAACAATCCAGAGTTTGCTAGATATTTAGCTAGTTTAGCAGAAATCGTGGTTATGGATGCTTTTGCTAGCGCACATCGTAAACATGCATCTACTTATGGGATTTTAAATTATGCTAAATTAGCCGTTGCTGGATTGTTATTGCAAAAAGAAGTAGTTAATTTGCAACAAGCTTTAATTAATCCGAACAGGCCTATAGTTGCAATTGTTGGTGGTGCTAAAATTACTACTAAACTTACAATTTTAAAATCATTGTTACGTACAGTCGATTACTTAATGGTAGGAGGGGTAATTGCTAATACTTGTTTGTTAGCGGCAGGTTATAAAATTGGAAAATCTACTTGTGATTTAAATTTTTTAAGAATAGCTAAAGAAGTTTGTTCAAATATTTTGTTACCAATAGATGTGTTAGTTGTAAATAAGCATAATGCAGTAGAACAAAAAGATATAGAATTAATTGATGATTTTGACTGTATATTAGATCTAGGTTCAAAAACTGTTAAAAAATATATTAAGCTTATAAGTATTGCTAAGACCATTTTATGGAACGGGCCGCTTGGTAAATATGAGGATGTAAGATTTATTAATGGAACTAAATTGTTGGCTGAAGCTGTTAGTAATAGTAATGGCTTTTCAATTATAGGTGGAGGAGATACTTTAGCTGTAGTGGAACAACTTAAAATCAATAAATTTTCTTATATTTCAACTGGTGGTGGAGCATTTTTGGAGTTTGTTGAACAACATAATTTGCCAATGTTAGATTTATTAAATAAATTTATTAAATAATATGCGTGTATTAAAATTTATTTTAGAAACTTCTAAACCATATCGATGGTATATGTATGGAACATTATTTGCTATTTGTATAATATCAATTGATGCCAATATAAAGCCATATTTAATTAAATTATTAATCGATACTGCAGTTAACCCAGAAAAAGCTAATCTTTGGGTATTAATCACTATTTTTGCGACATCTCAAATTTTAATGATTTTAAGTTGGAGCTTAGTGGATTTGGCTATGGCTAAGTATAATCCTCAGCATAGAGCTCATATGACAGCTATTCTTACTAATCGGATTAATCATTATTCGTATACTTTTTTTCAAAATAATTTGTCTGGCAGTATTGTTGCTAAAATTGGTGATGTTTTTAATTTGATCCCCAAGATTGTTAGTACTATTACTTGCCAATTTGTTGTTTTTTTTCTTACGTTATTAATAACTTTAATTTTGTTGGCTAAAATACATATGCTGTTTGCTATAGGATTGTTGCTATGGATTAGTATTTTTTTAACCGTAACAATTTATATTTTAACTAAAAAAATTAAAGTTTTTACTAAAGATTATGCTGAATCTAGATCAGTAATTTTTGGGCATTTATCTGATTATTTAACTAATATGCTTAATGTTAAATTATTTGCCACAACTATTTTTGAAATGCAAAAATTAAATTTAGTTATGCAAAATTTTATAAATAAAGCCCAAAAGTATGGCTATATGTTAACAAAATTTTATTTTGTGCAAGGCATTATAGTATCGATTTATATTATGGGATTTTTATTATGGTTAATTGCTCTACAAAACAAAAATTTAGTAACTGCCGGAGATTTTACTTTAATTGTTATTCTTAATTTTAAGATGTTAGACAAAATGTACGAAATTTCTCATCACATACGAGAATTTGTTACTGATTGGGGTTCGGTTGAACAAGCAATTAGTATTTTAGAAACAGCACCAGAAATTCAAGATCAACCTAATGCTAGTATTCTACAAATTAATCGAGGTGAAATAATTTTTGATCAAATAAAATTTTATTACAAAGGTACCGAAGCGTTATTTCAAAATAAATCTGTAGTTATAGCGCCTGGTCAAAAAGTTGGATTGGTTGGGTATTCTGGTGGCGGGAAATCTACTTTTGTTAACTTAATTTTAAGGCTTTATGATGTAATAGACGGTAGAGTACTTATTGATAATCAAGATATTCGACAGGTTACTCAGGATAGTCTTCATGCTGCTATTGGTATGATTCCTCAGGACCCGTCATTATTTCATCGTTCTATAATAGATAATATTCGTTGCGGTAGATTAAATGCTACTTATGAAGAAGTAATTGATGCAGCTCGTCATGCGCGTGCTCATGAATTTATATTAAGGCTTCCTCAGGGGTATGAATCATTAGTGGGTGAGCGTGGTGTAAAATTGTCTGGTGGGCAACGGCAGCGTATAGCGATAGCTCGGACTATTTTAAAAAATGCACCTATATTAATTTTAGATGAAGCTACTTCTCAATTAGATTCCATGACAGAAAATAACATTCAAGAATCACTTCGGGAGTTAATGCAAAATAAAACTACTATTGTAGTTGCACATCGTCTTTCAACTATTCTTCATATGGATCGTATTTTAGTATTTGATCAAGGTAAAATTGTAGAAGATGGTACCCATCAAGAATTATTAGCAAAATCCGGGCTTTATAAAACTCTTTGGAATGCTCAGGTCGGTGGATTTTTATTAGATAATTTAGTTTAGTTTTTTTGCTGTAATTTTAATATAATTCAGATAAAATAAAAATAATATGATTTATCAACTAAAAGGTCGCATAATATCTAAAAATGGTTTGTTAATAATCATGGATGTTGTTGGTATTGGTTATGGTATTTTTGCGCCGATGAGTACTATATTAAAACTTCCAGAGGTAGGTCAAGAGGTTTTGTTGCATACCCATTTAGTAGTACGAGAGGATGCGCATTTATTGTATGGATTTTTGGATGAACGAGAAAAATTTTTATTCTGTGAATTAATAAAAATTTCTGGTTTTGGGCCAAAATTAGGATTAGCAATTTTATCTCATTTAAGCATTGAACAATTTTATCAAAGCATTACGTTACAAGACACATCAAGGTTAGTTGACATACCTGGGGTTGGGCAAAAAACTGCACAGCGGTTAATGGTGGAAATGCAAAATAAAATTAATAGTAAAAAATTTATTAGTATTATTAATGGCGTTAATAATACTATAAATGATCAATTAGGGTTAATAATTAATCAAAATATTACTAATGATGCTGAAGAGGCATTAGTATCTTTGGGGTATAAGCAAAAAGAAGCTATGCTAGCTATTAAGACAGCAATTAATGATTATAAAAATAATAAAGTTAATACTAGTATATCTAGTGAGCAATTGATAAAATCAGCATTAAAAAATTTATCAAAAGCATATGTTTAATTTGTATAACTATTAAATGCATATGAGTTTTCGGTGTTCTACAAATTAAAAGGCTGTTTGTCTGAGCCCGTAGGGCGAGTTTACAGCTTTTTAATTTTAGAACACCGAAAATTCATGTGTGTTTAGTATATAGTTACTAATTTGGGATTTGAATGATTAAAACAGAAAGATTGATAACTTCATTACAAAAGCGTGATCAAAATAACGATATAGAGAAAATTAATGTTGAAGTTGACCATAGCTTAGAGCAAAAAATTCGCCCCAAAAAATTAGTAGATTATATTGGTCAAAGTAAAATTAAGCAGCAATTAGAAATTTTTGTTAAAGCTGCCAGAGGTAGAGGTGATTCTTTAGATCATTTATTATTATTTGGCCCTCCTGGTTTAGGTAAAACAACACTAGCAAATATTGTTGCTAGTGAAATGGGAGTTAATTTGCGTCAGACATCTGGACCAGCTTTAGAAAAAACTGGGGATTTGGCAGCTTTAATTACTAATTTAGATCATGGAGATGTTTTATTTATTGACGAAATTCATAGATTAAATCCAGCTATAGAAGAAATATTATATCCGGCGATGGAAGATTGTAAGTTAGATATTATTATTGGTGAGGGTCCAACGGCTAGAGCAATTAAATTAGATTTACCAGCATTTACTTTAATTGGAGCTACGACTAGAGCTGGGTTATTAACTGCGCCATTTAGAGATCGTTTTGGAATTTTATTTCATTTAGATTTTTATTCCGAACTGGAATTACAAAAAGTTGTAGAAAGATCAGCTAGAATTTTAAATGTGTCAATAGAATCTCAAGGTGCTTTAGAGATTGCTAAAAGATCACGCGGTACCCCTAGGATTGCTAATAGATTATTAAGAAGAGTTAGGGATTATGCAGCGGTTACTATAAATAACGAGATTAACTGTATAGATAGCCAAGTAGCAAGCGCAGCGCTTAATTTATTAGAAGTAGATGTATGTGGTTTCGATGCATTTGATCGGCATTTTTTAAATATTATTGCTGAACAGTTTGATGGTGGGCCGGTAGGTATAGAGAGTATAGCGGCATCAATAGGTGAAGATAAAGGTACGTTAGAGGATATTTTAGAACCGTATTTAATTCAACAAGGATTTTTAATACGTACTCCCAGGGGGCGTATATTAACAACTAAAGCTTGTGAGCATTTAGATATAAAAACAGGGGTAAATATAAAATTAGGAGAATCAAATGGCTAGTAATTTTTCAATAATGGTGATGTTTTTAAAAGCTAGTTTTTTGGTGCAAATTGTTATGTTAGGATTGTTGCTAAGTTCTATAGTAAGTTGGGCAATAATTTTCAATCGTAGCAAGTTTATAAAATCTAGAATTAAAGTATTCAATAATTTTCAAACTTTGTTGAATTCTGGAGTTGAACTTTTAACTTTATACAAACAAATTTCAGCGCAAAAATCTAAAATTGGTATAGAATCTATTTTTTTTAAAGGTATTAACGAATTTTTACATTTATCTAAAAATAATATTAAAGCTACGTTAATATTACGTGAAGTAAAACGCACTATGGCAATTATATTATACAAAGAGCATGAATTATTAGAAAAAAATTTAACTACTTTGGCAACTATTCAGTCTATTGCTCCATATGTTGGGTTATTCGGTACTGTTTGCGGTATCATGAATGTATTTCATCAGCTAGGAAGTACAACCAGTCAAGCTACTTTAGCAGTGGTTGCTCCAGGTATTTCTGAGGCATTAATTGCAACGGCCATGGGATTATTAGCTGCAATTCCAGCTGGAGTTTTTTATAATAAGCTGGTTAGTAAAATTGATTCTTTAATTTTTGGGTACCAAAGATCTACTCAAGAATTAATTAGCATAATTAGCAAAAGAGTTTATTATCGCAATCCACAACAATCATATACGATAGAAAATTAAATATGTTATTTAATAATAAAAAATCTAGACGTCAAGTAGCTGAAATTAATGTAGTACCTTATGTTGATGTAATGTTGGTGTTATTAGTGATTTTTATGGCTACTGCGCCAATTATTATGCAGGGGGTACAAGTTGATTTACCTAAAATGCAGGCTAAGGCAATAGATAGTAAAAAAGATAATTTTCCTGTAGTAGTATCTATTGATGAGCAAGAAAATTTATATTTAAATATTGCTCAGAATCCAACTAAACCAATTGATCAAAAACAATTGCAATTGGAAGTGGCAGCCGCCATATTACGTGATCCGTCTAGGTTAGTTACAGTAAGGGCCGATAGCCGGGTTAGCTATAAGGTGGTATTACGGTCTATGGTATTATTACAAACATCTGGGGTTGTAAGCGTAGGTTTAGAAACTGGTGGTAACAGCTAATGCAAAATAATGAACTTCTTATAAAAGTTGATTTATTAAAATCTATAATTATACATGGATTATTGTTAATAGGAGTAATTAGTAGTGGCTATATACACAACAGAAAAATATTTTTAGATTTAAAATTAGTAAATAATTCTAATCATAATTCAATAAAAACAACAGAAAATAATATAATACCTATTAAAGCAAATTTAATAGACCATAAAGAGTTACAGCAAGCAGTTAAGCGGCAAGAAAAAGCTTTTACAGATAGAATTGCTAAAGAAAAAAGATTAGAGCAACAAGAACAAAAAATAGCTAAATTAGCAAATCTTACTGAACAAGAAGCTAAAAAATCTAAGCAAGATAGAGATGCATTAAAACAAGATAGAGATATTCTAAAAAAAGATAAAGAAGCTTTAAAAAAAGAGCAAGAAAATTTACAAAAAACCGTTAATAAGATAAAACAACAACAACAAGAATTAGCAGCCGAACAGGCTAAATTAGAACAATTAAAACAGGAAAATTTAAAAAAAAAACATTTAGCACAGCAAGCCAACAAGACCAATTTAACAAATCAAACTAAATTAGCTCAAAACGCTGGTGGAACATCAGAAGTTTTGCAAACAGAGATTCAAAATTATTATAGTAAAATGAGAGAGAAGATTATTAGCAATCGTAAAGTTACTAGTTTTTTCCCTGAGCATTTGGAATGTATAGTAAAAGTTAAAATTTTATCAAATGGTCAATTAGGTTTGGTAAAATTGGAAAAATCTAGTGGAAATGCTGCTTACGATGCGTTTTCTGAACAAGCCATATATAAATCTGCACCATTTGATATGCCAGAAGATCCAAAAATAAATAAAGAATTAGTAGAGCAAGAATTGGAGTTTGGGTTTTCTGCTAATTTAGTCAGTAATAATATATAGAGTTAATTATGAGTAAAATAATAAAATTAAAAATAATCCTAATTTTTATAATGTTTGTAAATGTTAGTTGGGCAAAAGTAGTGCATATTAGGGTAACAGAAGCTATGGATGTTGGGATTAAATTAGTAGTCTTGCCGTTTAATAACTCTATTAAAAGCTCTAAAAATTTAAATGAAATAAGTTATATTGTTGGTAGCGATTTAAATTATAGTGGTCAATTTAAAGTGTTAGATCTAGATTTAGAAGATTTAGATGTAGTTGAAAAAATTCCAACTAACGCTCAAGAAATTGATTTTACTTTTTGGCGCAGGTTAGGGGCAGAATATTTATTAATAACTAAACTATATCCAGTGCAAAATGCGGCTAATTTAGTAGTTAATTTACAATTAATAGATTTATATAAGCCATTAGAACCAATCAGCTTAAATACTGAAATTGAAAAATACCCTAACGAAGCCCCTCGTAAGCTTGCCCATAGAATTAGTGATGTTATTTTTGAAAAACTGCTTGGTATAAGGGGATTTTTTAACACTAAAATTGCCTATATTAGAGCTGAACATTTAGGTGAAAAAAATCCAGTATATAGTTTAAATATTGCTGATTTCGATGGATTTAATGAACACAAATTAATTTCTACTAAGTACCCATTAATGTCGCCTAACTGGTCTAGGGATGGTAAAAAAATTTCTTTTGTATCATTTAAGGATAATCGCGCCAACATTAGTATAGCTGATTTAGAATCTAATAAAGTTACAATATTAACTAGTTATCCAGGTATTAATGGGGCGCCAGCATGGTCACCGGATGGAAACAAGTTAGCTTTAGTGTTATCTAAAGATGGAAATCCTAAAATTTATACTTTAGATTTAATTAACGGTAATTTGCAAAAAATTACTAATGGTATAGCTATAGATACTGAGCCTTTTTGGAGCTCTAATAGTAAAGAGATCTTTTTTACTTCTAATCGTGGAGGTAAACCGCAAATTTATAAAATTTCTTTATTAGATAGAGAAATTCAGAGAATTACATTTAAAGGAGAGTATAATGCAACGCCATCTTTAACGCCTGATAATAAAAGCTTAGTAATGTTGCATTGCACAAAAAATTGTAGTAAAACAGACACAGGTTATAATATAGCTGTGCAATCTTTGGATAATGGGAATGTTAAAGTTTTAACTAAAATAGGTATGGAGGATTCGCCAGTGATTTCTCCAAATGGAGTAACAGTATTATATAGTACTGAACATAATAAAAATGATAATAATAGAATATTAGCGGTAGTTTCTATAGATGGTCATTTTAGTTCATACTTACCTATACCTGGTAATGGTAGTATAAAAAATCCAGCATGGTCACCGTTTCTAGAATGATTTTTTTATAAATTTATTAATTAAAGGGGGTTAGTGTGGTATTAAGACAGTTAAATATTTCTAAGATAGGTTTAATAATATTATGTAGTGTAAGTTTATTATTAGGTGGTTGTGGAGCTAACTATAAAAATAGAGATATATTTAGAAAAGGTATTCACGGTAAGCACGTAGATTCTTTTGCGTTTTATGGAGAAGAAATAACGCCAGAAAGAGAAAAAGAATTGTTGGCAGAAAATACAATATATTTTGGTTATGATAAAGATGAAATCCAAGATCGGTATAAGTTAGTTTTGCTAGCTCACGCTAAAAAAATGTTAGAAGAACCTCACTTCAAGTTACGTGTGGATGGTCATACTGATGAACGCGGTAGTGCAGAGTATAACATTGGTTTAGGAGAGAGAAGGGCTAAATCTGTAATTAGATTTTTAGAATTTAAAGGTGTAAGAAGCGATAGATTAGTTAGCGTTAGCTACGGTAAAGAAAAACCAGCATCAGTAGGTCATAAGGAAGACTCTTGGCGTTTAAATCGTAGAGCAGAACTTGCTTATGAATAAATCCTTAAAAATATTATTAATAGGCAGCTTAATTATTTTTCTATACCACCCATTAGGGTGGTGTAGAAGTTCTAGATCGAATTTAGAGGATAGGATCGAAAATTTAGAAAATAAATTAGAAAGTAATTTAAATATAGAGATGGCTAGTAAATTGGAAGCTTTAGAGCGAGAAGTTCAAGAATTACGAGGAATTATAGAAGAACAACAACATAGTTCAATCTCTCTTTCTAAACCTAAAATTGATCAAAAATTAGATGTTCAACAGCTTGATTCTGAACAACTTGCATATAATACTGCGTATAAATTAGTAGAAGATAAAAATTTTTCGGAAGCTATTGTTGCATTTAAAGATTTTGTGGGGCGGTATAATAATGGGCAATATACACCAAATGCCACATATTGGCTTGGAGAGCTGTATTTAACAGAACATAACTTTGATGTAGCAGCAGATTATTTTCTGCAAGTTGTTAATAAATACAAAGATCATGCTAAGGCGCCAGATGCATTATTAAAACTTGGGATCCTAGAAACAGAACGTGAAAATTGGTCGGAAGCTAAAAATTATTTTAATCAAATCAAGAAAAGCTACTCTAATTCACCAAGGGTACATATGGCTGAAGCAAAATTACAAAGTATTCAGAGAGAAGGACATTAAGTAGGGTAGGGTTAATTGCATTTCTGAGCTATAAATTAATAGCTCAGAAATGTAATAATAGAAATTAATCTATCTTTGGACGTTTTCTATCAGGTGAGCCAACAACATCAGAATTTTGGTTTTCTGGAGTAGCGTCGTTGTTTTCTGCTTCTGTAGAATTAATTATTGAAGGATCTTGTTCAACAACAGTATTGTTAAAACTAGTCAAGATAAGAGGAACTGTAACCTCTTGAGTTTCTGCTTCTCCTTGAACTTCTTGAGTTGCTGTCTCTTCTTGAGTAACTTCTTGAGTTGCTACTGCTTCTTCTTGAACTACCGCAGTTTCTTCTTGAGTTGCTGTTTCTTGATTTGTGGCTTCTTGTTGGACTTGTTCATCCATAATGTATGTCTCCCAAATAAATAAAAATAACTAAAATATTAATTATTTTATAACATTAAAATAATCTTAAAAGCAACACACAGCCATATATTTACCATCATGTGAAAGACTAATTTCATTATTAATTAATTGTTGTTCTCCAATAAATAGGGTTGGGGGAGCATTGGAATTGAATCTAATTATTTCTATGTTTGGATCAAAACCACAATGTTTTAGAAATTGTTTAGCATAAAATCTAGTTTTTAGTGATTTTTCTAAAAAAATTGAAGCTAATTCTCGTTTGGTGAAATATAATTTCATATAATCTAAAGAAGGACTATTTTCGATGTTTTCGATTATATTATAATTAATTTTTTCCCAATCATTAAAGATTGTTTGATTGTTTAAAAGTACAGCTATGCAATGTACAGAATCTGGAGAATATTGCCATTTTATAGAGATTAATTGGTTGTTATATAATAAAGTACCAGTAATTTTGTTAGTTTCAGTAAGATCTTGTAGTTTTATTAGAGTTTTGTATTCTACTCTAAATTTATTATGGCTAAAAATTAATTCTGGTAATTGTTTTTTTAATGCTTTGTAAGCCGCTTCTTTGGCTGCCCAAATTGCCCATAATATTTTTGGGTTATTATTAGCATTTAAAATACTGGATTGTTCTTCCTTAGTAAATACTCTAGCTAAAAATCTTAAAAAACGTGGTTCTAAATGCTTTAACTGGGCACGCGGTAAAGATAAATCTACAATGTCGTTTCCTAATTTAAGCATACTGATCTGTAAAAAAATAATCTTGTTCCATTTGATAAAGAGTTTGTATTATATTTTTAGAAATTTCGCGGTAACTACGCAAATTATTTAAATTAGTATTAATGCTTGGAGTATTAGCAGTAATTGGAGTAATAAGGTTTAATTTACAGTAAAATCGATCTTTTTCGTTAGGGAAAATACTGTAGGTTTTTTGAGAAGAACCACGCAAGTATACACATAATACTTTAACATTTGGAACTTCATTTATTAACTTTCCTACTCCATATGCGAAATTTTTGGTATCAACTAATCCGTTAGTACTGCGATGTCCTTCTGGAAATAATAAAATATATTCGCCTCGAGATAGTAAATATTTAGCTTTTTGCATAGTTTTTTTAGGTTGATCTGTGGAAGTATTTAAATCAAAGAATATACATTTACCTAAGTAACAGATAATTTTATACAATAAATTATCTTTTAAGTGTGCTGTTGTAGGAAAATTCCAGGCTAGAGTATGAAAATTACATATATAGTCCCACATTGAGCCAAAGATAAATATTAATAACACAGAATCAATGTAAGTTAAATGGTTAGGGCAAATTATTAATGGTCCGTTTATTTGTTTTTTTATTGATTTAAATTCATTATAAACATTTTTAAAATTATTTATTTGATAACGTTTAATAATAAATAACCATACCCAAAACATTGGGTACAGTAAAAATATTGTAGAAAAAAAACAAATAATTCTTTGAAATAGTAATAATAATTTCAAATACACGCTAATAATATTGTTAATTATGATAGTTTTGCTTCAATTACGGCTATGGCGTCCCCAATAGTACGAATTTTGTCAGCGGATTCATCATCAATTGAAACATTAAATTTATCTTCGATATCTATAACTATATCAACAAGTCTAGGAGAGCTTACACCTAAATCTTCAATAAAACGAGTTTCTTTGCTGACATTGTTTAGTGTATCATTTTTACAATAAGGAGTAATTATATTTACTAAATCGTTAAAAATTGTATCACTACAAATTACAGTATCTCCCATATTAACCTCCAAAATAAAAAATTAATTCCATCGTTTAAAAATCAAGCAAGCATTTACATCGCCAAACCCGAAACTAGCTTTAGCTAGAACATTTAAATCAGTTTCTTTGGTCTTGTGAATAATACTATCTGAAAATTGCTCAAGCTTAAAGTGAAGATCCTCACAATTAATTGAACCATGAATAAATCCTTTGCATAGTTGCAGTATACTAGCAACACATTCTATCGCGCCAGCTGCCCCTAAGGAATGCCCAATTAATGATTTAGTTGAATTAATTGGCGGGAGTTCGCTAGGTTGACATTTTAGAGCTTTTTGCCAATTATTAATTTCTAATGTATCGGCCATGGTAGCGGTTAAATGGCCATTAATTAAGTCAATATCTTTATAATTAATTTTTGCCATAGTAATAGCTTCTTGTATACAACGTACCACACCAGCTGGGTTAGGGGCAGAAATACTACCGCCGTTACGTTGCCCACCACAATTAACATGTACTCCTATAATTTCAGCATAAATTTTAGCACCTCGTTCTTCAGCACTTTCTAAACTCTCTAACATTAATACACCAGCTCCAGAGCCAGGAACAAAACCAGAGGCGGTTTGACTCATTGGTCTAGACGCTTGCTGAGGAGTATCATTAAAGCCACGAGCAAGAACTCGCATAGCATCAAAAGTAGCCCAAGTATATTGAGAAGCTCCTTCGGTTGCTCCAGCTAACATTCTTTTTGCTCTTTTTTCTTTTATGGCCCAAAAAGCATTAATTATAGCTTCTGTTCCAGTGCTACAAGCACTAGAATTAGTGGTAACTTGTCCACCTAACCCTAGTAAACCACCAACGTTAGCACTGGCAGCGCTAGACATTGCTTGTTCTACCATAGTAGAACCTAGTCGTTTTACTTTCCCTTGATCAGTAAATTGTGCGACTGGCCCTCCTATAGTTTCGCAGCCACCAACACCAGTTCCTATTATGGCACCAGTATCCCAATCAATAATGTTTTCGCTAGGATCTATTAACTTGAAACCAGCATCTCGCCAACAATCAATAGCGGCTATAGCTGCAAAAATCATGCTGCTATTCATTGCCATTAAAGATTGGGTCGATAAATATTGTTGTTTTAGAGTATCAATATTTTGCGGTACACCAACTACTTGACAGGAAAAATTTAATTTTTGCAATAATTCAGAATGACGGATCCCGGAATAGCAATTTCTTAAGGCAACTTCAAAATCTTTTAAACCATGAGCATTAGGAGCCAAGACCCCTAAACCAGTAATAACTATTCTTGATGATGATGTCATCTAGGTACCCCTATACCAGAAGCTACAGCGCTAGCTAATAGATTATGGTTTTGATCATAAAGTTCTATATTTGCTCGTAATTTCATTTTTCTCCAAAAAACTTTAGTTGCTTTTATAGTTACAGTATCTTTAGGGTGCACTGATTTAAAAAATTCTACTTTTGCATCAGTAAACATAGTTAGCCAGTTATTTATTTTGTTGGGTGGAATTTCTAATGATAATAAATAAATTCCAAAAGCTACAACTCCAATCTGACACATAGATTCTAATAAAATAACTCCAGGAGTTATTGGTTTATTAGGGAAATGCCCCACATAAAATGATTCATTTTGTTTAAATGTATAAGTACCGCTGATTTCGTTTTCGTTTACATAAAGAATTTGATCGATAAAGCGAAATGGTTCTTGTTGAGGAATATATTTTAAAATCTGAGCTGGCGTTAATTGCGCAGTTTTTAATTCTGTACTCAACTAATTTTCCCTCCTATAGAATTTTTACTAATATGTGGGTAATCTGGATATTGAATACCAACGAAAACTCCCACTTTAGCATCTTTAATTGTATAAATAGCTTGTCCATCTACTAATACGTTTGCTGAACCAATAGCATAATAGGCTCCAACAGATTCTTTCTTAACATATCGTCGGATATCTACTTCGTATCGTACTAATTTGTTATGTGGTCGAATTTGACCAAAAAATTCTACTTCTTTAACGCCCAATGCTCTTCCTGCACCCTTTGCGCCACATAAGGTAGCATAAAAACCAACTAATTGCCACACTGCATCCACCCCTAAGCAACCAGGTTGTACTGGATCAGTACGAAAATGACATTGAAAAAACCAATCACCTAAATTAATGTCTTGTTCGGCAATAATCAAACCTTTATTGGCATTCTTTTCAATTTTAATTATTCTATCAAACATTAACATTGGTGGGGATGGTAAAATTCCACAGCCTTCTATTGGAGGATCTTCTATTAATGATCCCCAAGAAAAACTTAAAAGTTCTTGTTTAGTAAAAGAGGTTTTATTTAAATAATCTTTATATTTTATTTTCATATTATATTATAGTCACCCTCTTTCAATTACCATACCACCCCAAGTTAACCCGGCTCCGACTACCGCTAGTATAATTTGATCGCCAGATTTAAAATGAGTCCAATTTTGAGATAATACGCTTGGAGCGCCAGCAGCGCCACAGTTACCAAATTTATCGACATTATATAAATGACGATCTTCAGAAATACTAGTTAATTTACAAACAGAACGTAACATAGTTAAGTTTGCTTGGTGACCAATAAAATAATAATTATTATGTTGAATGTTACTCTTTTTTTGTAGTTTTTCTATAGTTGCTAAAGTCTTTTTTATAGCAAATCGTTGCACTACAGAACCTTCTTGGTAAAAATGTCCACCTGTAGGTATGGTTATTGTTTTCCAACCTCCTGGATTGGATTCCATTATAGTATGAGAAATATAAGTATTTGATTTATGTTTTTTGGAAACTATAAGAGCTGTTGAACCGTCGCCAAATAGTACTGCAGATTTTCGATCTGTAAAATCAATAGCACGAGTTATATTTTCTGGCACTACTAATAAAACGTAGTCTGGTAAATTGTCAGCTTGCATTAAATTAATTATATTCATATGAATAGCAAAAGTGGAACATGCTGAATTAATATCAAAGGAAGGGGCGTTTATTTCTAATTCTGCTGCAATCATACAAGCTTCCGCTGGTAAAGAGTATTGTGACAAACAGCTTCCAGAGATAACCATACCAATATCTTTAGGTAATAAATTAGCATGAGTAAGAGCATTTTTGGCCGCTAAAGCCCCAGTTTGAGCATTAGAAAATTCTAAATGAGAGCCTATAGGTGTTGGATTTTTATTATAAGTATTTTTAATATAATCTAAAGAAAGCACGGTACGTCTTTCTTGAATCCCAACTCTATCCATAATCCATTCGTTACTGGTTCCTATATTTAAATCAGTAAGAAATTGATTATCAATTATATTATTAGGATGAAAATGGCCAATACCATGGATAAAAATCATATATTCACAAACATTTTGTTAAGAGTTTTAACATTTGTAACCGATTGAACAGTTACACCGATAGATTTAAAAAAACCACGTAAAGGAGCAGCTGGTCCAACTTCTAAAATGTGTTTAGCGTGTTTTAATAACGCTACCATATTTTTTTGCCATTTTACTGAACCGCTGATTTGTTTGGTTAAATATTTAATTAATGTTTCAGTGTTAGAATCTGGATAAAAATCTCCATCATAATTAGAAATAACTGATGTTAGAGCAGCTGTATTAAATTTATGTTTAAATTGTAATAAATAATCTTGAAATGGCTCTTCGATTTTTTGCATATAACGAGAATGAAAAGGTGATTTAACAGCAAGATAAACTATGCGCATAGATGGATTAGCTAAAGTTTTTTCTATTTGGTTAACTGTAGCCTGAATATCTTCGTTGTATCCACTTAAAACTATTTGTTGTATAGAGTTTTCATTAGCTATATCAACTTTGAAATTAGAACAAATATGCTTAATTTGTTCTAGTGGTAGGGGATCAGCTATAATGGCTACCATACTACCTTCTTTATTATCTATTATAGCATTTTGCATTAATTCACCTCGGAAATGCACAATTTTTAGCGCAACATCAAAGGGAATAACTTTAGCTGCAACTAGCGCGGTGTATTCTCCTAGAGAATGGCCGGCAAAAAAGGTTGGAGAAAAATCATAATAATTTTTTAATACTTTATACATGGCTATTTCAATAGCTAAAATACATGGTTGAGTGTACTTAGTATCATTTAATTTTATTTCATCGTTTTGACATATTTCATATAAATTAATATTTAAAGTATCGTTGGCTATGTTAAAAATTTGTTTTGCATCTTCGTAGAGTTCTACAAAATCTTTACCCATGCCTAAGTATTGTGTTCCTTGGCCAGGGAAAATCACTCCGTCAAATTGCATAGCTGACTCTCCAAGTTAATATTATAGATAGCGCTATTTAACCAGCGTTTGCGTTCTTTTTCAAGGTTATTGTTTTTAATGGCTTGACGAATAGCTAGCATTAAGCGATTCATAAATGTTACATTATGAATTGAAAGTAATTGGTATCCTAATAGTTCTTTAGATTTTAAAAGATGATGTAAGTATCCTCTAGAGTGATTTTTACAAGTTAAACAATGACAATCTGATTCAATAGCTTGTTCATCTAACCTAAACATTTTATTAGTTAAATTAATATGATTATTTAGTTTGTTTTCTGGTAAGTGAGGTGGGCGTACTAAAGCGCCACCATGTCTTGCTAATCTAGTTGGGTGAACGCAATCGAAGGTATCAATTCCATTCGCTACCCCTGAAAAAATATCATTAATACCACCAATGCCCAATAAATGGGTAGGTTTGGAGCGGTTTAATATAGATGTAGTCATAGAAACGACATCGTACATTTGATCGCTAGTTTGTCCTAAAGATCCGCCAATTGCTTGACCAAAAAAAGGATGTTCGTTAATAAAATTACAACTGTCTGAGCGTAAATCTTCGTATATTCCACCCTGCACTATGCCATAAAGTGCTTGAGTACCATTATTGCCTTGTTTAAATTCTGTTAAACTGCGAAGTGCCCAACGATGGCTCATTTCCATAGATTTTTTGGTATATTCTTTCTCTACATGAAACGGAGTACATTCATCTAGTACTAAAATTAGATCGGCTCCTAGATCACGTTGAACTTTAATGGCTTGTTCTGGAGTTAAAAGATGTGTTTTTCCATCCAAATAAGATCTAAATAAAGCGCCATTTTCGGAGATTTTTAGTAAAGTTTTTTGGGTATAATTATTTTTTTTACCTTTAATTTCATTTGCTACCGAACCGTGTCCTAGACTAAAAATTTGAAATCCACCAGAATCTGTTAAAATTGGTCCATTCCAGCCCATAAAACGATGTAAACCACCCATTTTAGCAATTATTTCTGAACCAGGTTGAATCATTAAATGATAGGTATTAGCTAAAATAAATTGGGTACCACTAGCTTTCATATCATAAGGAGAAACAGCCTTAATAGCTGCTTTAGTGGCACAAAAAATAAATGCCGGTGTTTCGATTGTCCCATGTGGAGTTATAATTTGTCCCAATCGAGCATTATTTTGGTTAGATTTATAAGAGATCTTAAAATTAAAATTATTATACATATGCTGCTGAGTCTATTTTTGGTTTTGATTTAAAATAATAGCTTAAGTAAATAATGGGGGAAGATAGAATAATTACTAATCCATAAGTTACTAAAGTCCAAAGTACGTATGTAAAGAATAACACGTAAAAACTTGCTGGATTTGGAGCTAAAATCTTCCATGCCAGCATACTAAAAAGCATAGTATCTACTATCGAAGAAAATACTGTTGATATTATAGAACGTAGCCATATTATGCGATTTTTAGTAATTTTTTTTAAGTAGTCATAGATCCAAATGCTATTTAATTGAGTAAAAACAAAAGATATCAAACTAGCTAATAATATGCGTGGCGAAGGAGTAAATAATATAGATATAGCTTCTTCTGCTAACAACATATGTTCTGTACCGGCAGATGGAGTAGTTTTGGCTATTAATGGTGGATACCCAATGGCAATAATCATTAATATAGCCATTAAAAGTTGTGCAGCAAAACAAAACCAAACGCCTTGTTTAGCCATATTTTTTCCGTAATGTTCATTTAAAACATCGCTACATAAATAGGTGGTAGAAAAAACAATGGTACCCAAGGCTATTGGTTCTGGGCTAAAACTTAAATTTATCCCTTTAAGTACTTGAATATTGGCAGACAACATAGCTACTATATTATAAATATATAGGCCATATGCACCAAACCATCGTAATAAACCTAACATAGTACAAATACAAACCCCGAATAAAATTAAAGAGGTATATTCCGAAGGTAAATTTTGTAGTATTTTAATGAAAGGTATAACGAGTAAAGTATCCATGGTGGTAAAATATATCAAAAATAAACCCATTTGTAGAGAGGTATTGTTTTTATAGTATAAAGCAGTATAATCACGGTTTAATTCGTGCAACTAATTTCGAAGGGTCGTTAGCTCAGTCGGTAGAGCAGTAGGCTTTTAACCTATTGGTCGAAGGTTCGAATCCCTCACGACCCAATTTTTGGATATGATAATATAGGAAATTATATGAAATTATTGTTAAAAGCATTATTAGGCATTATTACTTATATTGGATTTACGGTAGTAGCCTTAGCTAGAACATTCGGTGAAGTTTCAAATACTTTATTTTCTGGTGTTAATGTTTTGACCAAATTTTTTTGGGCTGGTTGTATCTTAATTGGAATTTTTTTATTAGTAGGTAGTTTAATTAATTATCAATCTCATCGTAATAATCCTAAATTAGTACCAATGGCTACAGTAATAACTTATTTATTTTTAGGTATTTTAACTATTAGTATTCCATTTTTAAATAAATTATTTGGGGCAGATTCTTATGATAGCGCTCAACAATCGACTATTATTCGTTAAAAGGTTGTATGGCTGCTTATTATAGACAAACTCAATGGGAACATTTAAACAAGTTTTTTTTGTTTGCTTTTATAATAATTGGAATTTTTTTTTTAGTATTAGCTATAGTTAAATATCACTCATATCGTAATAATCCTCAAGCAGTGTCATTGTCTAAAGTAATGATTTATTTATTTTTAGGTATTTTAATTATTAGTGTTCCGTTTTTAAGATTTTAAATCTTGAATAAATGCTTCTAATTCGATTTTAAATTTTTTTATTCTAGCATATTGAGATGTATTAGCGATTTTTAATGCTTGGTCTAATTTTTGATTAGCAGCTGGTAGATTGTCGGTTATAATTAATAATTTTGCTTGGGTTAATAAATCTTCTGATGGGTCGTTTAGTTTTTGTGCACAGGCAATAAGCAATTTATATATTGTTGGTTCCTCAATAAGCTCATAGATCTGGTCGTAATTATAATTTTTTAAAATATGTTTAGCTTCTAACGGTAAATTAAAAATTAATAAAATTTGTGCATAATCTAAAACTAACGGAAAATAATCTGGGTATAATTGTATCAAACCAGATAACTTGGTTTTTGCGGCTTTAATATTAGTTGTTGTTTGTAAATTAGCTAAGGATAGCTGAATAATAATATTTTCTGGGTTTTTTAATGCCAGTTCTTTTAGAATTTTTTCCGCTTGTGAAATTTTATGTAAATTTTGTAAAACTAAAGCTTGTTCATATTTTAATACAGTGTAATTATTATAGCGATGATTTTTTAATTGAGTTTCAATGTGTGCCAATAGATCGATTTTATTAACATTAGAATTAGCGTTAATTCTTGCTTTAATTAAATGGTAATCTAAATGATCTACAAATTGTTTATAATTAATTTTTTTAGTACGACCTAAAGCATCAGAGATCCGTGATTCAAACATTGGGTGAGTTAATAGATATTCAGGTATTTTTTGTTGATAAAGATGTAGTTGGCTAAATCGTTGAAAAATATTAGGCATGGCTTGCGGATCAAAACCAGATTTAGCTAGTATTTGGATACCAATACGATCAGCCTCTTGTTCATTGTCCCTAGAAAAATTTAACATATGTTGCATATGACTTCCTAAGACTAACGTAGTTAAATGTGGATTAATAATGGCAGTAGCTATCGCACCGGCAATGGTAATGGGCATTAATTTTTGTTGTTGCAATAATTGTCTAGCGGAATGTTTTTGAGTTATGTGACTAATTTCATGAGCCAAAATAGCGGCAAGCTCACTTTCTGATTCTGTTACCTTAATTAATTCCGGGTAAATTCCAATATTACCCCCAAAAAATGCAAATGCATTTATTTCTTTATTGTCGTTGACTATAAAAAAATTAAATTTGTTTAGATCGATTTGTTCGGTATTTGCTAGTAAATTATTACCTAAATGGTTAATATATGCAGTTGATATTAGATCAGGATAAATCATGCCAGCATGTTGTAGTTGATGTAATAGGGATTTGCCGATAATAATTTCTTCTTTAGTAGACATTATTGATTGAGTTTCATTACCTAAGTTAGGTAGATTGTTATTTGCGACAGCGCAGTTTATTATTAATACTAATAACCATAAAATAATATTTTTTATAGTCATATTTTTTATAATTATTATTTTATTAAACATTTTATTAAACATAATATGAGTACTTTAGATTTAACTACTTTAACATGCCCATGGCCTATTATAAAAACTAAACAGGCTATGGACAAATTATCAGGTACAGAAAACTTGCTAGTTATCGTTACTGATCCTAGCTTTATTATAGATTGTAAGGTATACGTAAAAAAGACTGGGCATAAATTACTTTCTAGTTGGTATAACGGTAATAATATTTATTGTTTATTACAAAAGGGTTTATCATAGAAAGATAGGAACTAAATTATATGTTAGAAATCTTTAAAGCTTGGTATAAAAAATATTTTTCTAATCCAGAAGCAATAGTATTATTGTTAGTTCTGTTTATTATTTTTAGTTTGATTGTAGTAATAGGGGAGATTTTAGCCCCAGTTATAGTTAGTTTAATAATAGCTTATTTACTAGAATGGTGGGTAAATATGTTGATGCAGTATAATATTTCTAGGCGCTTTGCTTATTTATTAGTATACACAGCATTCTTAGCAATTTTTGTTGTAGCTATTTTAGTATTATTACCATTATTATGGCGGCAATTTAGTAATTTATTTACCGATTTACCACAAATGTTACAAAATGCTAAGTCTTCCTTAATAAATTTAGTAGAAAAATATCCAGCTTATTTTTCAACAGAACAAATAGATACTTTGATTTCAAGTTTATTAATAGATATTCAACATTGGGCTAAAACGAAAGTTTCTTCTTCTTTATCTTATATTCCTGGAATAATAACATGGTTAGTATATTTATTTTTAGTACCATTATTAGTGTTTTTTTTCTTAAAAGATAGCAAAGATATTATTGCTTGGGTAACTAGATTTTTTCCAAGAAATAGAAAAGTATTAAATACTGTTTGGTTGGAGATGGATAGGCAAATTGGTAATTATATTCGTGGTAAAATTATACAAATTACTATAGTAGGGTTAGTTAATTCTTTAGTGTTTTTATATTTTGATTTGCATTACTCCATATTATTAGCAGCTATTATCGGAATTTCTGTCATTATTCCTTATATAGGAGCAGTGCTTGTTACTATACCATTAATCTTAGTTGGGTATTTACAGTGGGGCTTTAGTGCGGAACTTACGTATATGTTAGTAGCCTATTTTATAGTGCAGGCGTTAGATGGTAATGTATTGGTACCAATCTTATTTTCTAATGCAGTTAATTTGCACCCGGTAGCTATTATTGTAGCAATTTTATTTTTTGGATCTGTTTGGGGTATGTGCGGAGTGTTTTTTGCTATACCATTAGCTACTTTAGTAAGAACGGTATTAATGGTTTGGCCTAAAGAAGAGAAAGCTTAAAAAAACAAAAGGATTTTTTATGGAAGAAAAATATTATGGTGTTCCAACGCAACCTCAAGGTATATTTCAAACAATTAAAACCGGATTTTCAATATGGAAGTATACTTTTAGTCAAACTGTAGTTCTTTCGGTAATTAATGCAATAATGTCGTGGCTATTGTTATATTACATTGTATATATTAAACAGGAAAGAGTTTTGCCTTGGTATTTTAAAGTATTAGGTGCCATTATTTCACTTACCATATCTATTAGTATGGTTTATCGTATTGATAAATATATACATAACGAGTACGTAAGCTTTAATCGTGCAGTTGTAATTGGTTGCAGAAAAGTATTGCCAATGTTATTAGGCATCGCTTTATATTTTTTTGTAGAAAAAATTGGCATGCATATTATTTCAAGTATGATTCTTATTGTTTTTCTTACTTTTTTGCCGTGGTTAGTAATTATTGACGAAAATAGTATTGTAAATGCTATACGTAAAAGTTTTACATTAGTTATAGGAAATTGTTGGCATACAGTTGGAGCTGTTATAGTAATAACTTTAATGTGTTGTTTAGTTTGTTTTTTGTTAGCTTTTATAGATGTAGGGATATTGTTTTTAAGTTATCAATACGGAATACACATTGATTATTTTGCTTGGATTATAGTTTCATCATTATTAATAACATTAATAATAAGTATTATGTATCCATTAATTTGTGCATGTAATATTGCTATACTTTATAATTTAAAAGCAAGAAATAAGGAAAAATTTAGCGCTAATTCATTGGCTCTAAACTAATGTCTAAATTTAACGTATCACAATAAGTTAAAAATCTTTCTCTTAGCGATACTATGTGAAGATCGGTAGGAATTTTGATCTGGATTTCTATATTAGCTATATTGATGTTGTAAGGGTGAGAATTAGTATTTACTTCTTTTATAGTGATATTTTCTCGATAAAAAAATTGTAATAGTTTGTTTAACAGTCCAGGCTTATCTATAGTTGTTGTTTGTACTATATATTTTATGCTTGGTTTTAATAAGTTAGTTTCTGATAATAAATCAATATTTTCTAAAATATTATTACGTTTAGTATATACGTGTAGTGGATATTTTTTATTTAAAACCATTAATGATTTTTCTAATTTAAAAATATTATTCCATTTTCCACTAATAAAAGCGCTAAATGCAAGATCTTGTCCTAATTCTATCATTCTGCTATTTATAATATTACAGTTATATGTTGCTATTAAAGAAGTTAATATTTGGGCAATATTGCTATTATTAGAATTTTCCCCTAAAGAGATTAAGTTTAAATAACTAACACCAATAGGCTTAGCTACTGTTGTTTTGTTTTCTTTATCAATTTTAGAGAGATTTTTAGTTTTGTTAGTAATTTTGCTTTGCTGCATAGAATACACGCCCATTAAGCTATAAAAATATTTATGTGTGTTTAATATATGTATTGTATGGGATCAAAAACTTAAATTCTATTGGATATACATTTTAGCTAGTAATTAGATTAATCCAGTAAAGTAACTAGTTAGCGTGGCTCCTAGTAAAACAAATATCAATAACCACCATAATAATTTTATACCATTAGTTTCCATATAAATTATCATTGTACCATTTAATTTTTAGGTGTATGCGCAGATGTTAATCTGAATACTTTAGAAACCATATTTATAGAACGTAATCTTTTAATAATATTAGTTAAATGAGCTCGATTAGCAACATAAATTATAAATAATAGTATGGTATGCTTGCCATCTTTGTCAACGTTAATATTTTCTATATTAGCATTACAGTCAGATAAAGCATTGGCAACTATAGCAAGTATCCCACGGTTACCTAAAGCTTCAATTTTAAGTTCAACTGGAAATACGCCAGCAATATTATTTGCCCAAGTAACAAATACATATTTTTCTGGAGAGCGTTGCATTTCTGTTACATTGTTGCAGTTTTCTTGATGTATAACTATGCCGCGTCCAGCGTTAAAAAAACCTATAATTGTATCTCCAGGAATTGGACGACAGCATTTAGCATAATTAATTACCATGCCTTCAGTACCTTTGATTGCTAGTGGTACATTGGTACCATTAGTAATTGGTAATTGTACTAATAATCTTCTAGCGACTAGAGGGGCTAATTGATTTCCTAGACCAATTTGAGCGAACAATTCTTCTTTACTGGAAATGTTTAATTCTTGTAGTACTCTTTTATATTCTTGTTCTTTAATTTCTTTTATTGAATCAAAAGGCATAACTAACAATTCAGATATAGCTCTATCTAATAAACGTTTACCTAGATTTATTGATTCACTGTTATGTTGATTTTTTAACCAATGTCTAATATTACTACGTGCTTTACTAGTTATTACAAAAGTTAACCACGCTGGATTTGGATTTGCTCCTTTAGCAGTAATAATTTCTATTGTTTGACCATTAGATAATTTTGTACTCATTGGTACTAATCTTCTATCGATTTTGGCTGCAATACAACAATGCCCAACATCTGTGTGTACTGAATAAGCGAAATCAACGCAAGTAGAGCCATTAGGTAAAGACATAATATCTCCATTCGGAGTAAATATATATACTTCGTCTGGATATAGATCTATTTTAATATGCTCTATAAATTCTAAAGAGTTACCGGAATTTTTTTGAATCTCTAAAATGTTGTTTAGCCATTCTTTAGCGCGTATTTCGACATTACTATTAGAAAATGATTTGTATAACCAGTGTGCGGCTATGCCATTTTCTGCCATTTTATCTATGTCTTCAGTACGAATTTGAATTTCTACAGGGATTCCTTGTTGGCCAATCACTGTAGTGTGTAAAGATTGATAGCCATTTATTTTTGGAACTGCAATGTAATCTTTAAATCGACCATGAATTGGTTTATATAAATTATGTATTGTTCCTAATACCCTATAACAAGCGTCAACAGTGTCTACTATAATACGTACAGCATATACGTCCATTACCTCAGCTAAAGATAAGTCTTTAGCTCGCATTTTTTTATATAAACTATATAGTGGTTTTTCTCGGCCATAAATTTTTTTTGTAATAACATTTTCTTCTTGGCAACGATTTTTTATGGTAATTTCTAAATTATTAATAATTTCTTTACGATTACCTCTAGCTTTTGCTACCGCTTCTTTTAATACTTTATATCTAATTGGATAAAGATAAGAAAAACCTAAATCTTCGAATTCTGTGCAAAAATTATTCATACCTAATCGATTTGCAATTGGGGCATAAATTTCTAAAGTTTCTAGAGCAATGCGTCGTTGATTATCTCTAGGTTTAGCATCTAAGGTACGCATGTTATGTAAACGATCTGCTAATTTCACTAAAATAACCCTAACGTCTTTTGCCATAGCAAGCATCATTTTACGTAAATTTTCTGCTTGAGCTTCTTCGCGAGTTTCAAATTTTAGCTGATCTAATTTACTTACGCCATCTACTAACTCAGCTATTTTAATGTTAAATAGTTCAATTAGTTCTTTTTTGCTAACAGAAGTATCTTCTAAAACATCATGTAACATCGCAGCGATAATGCTTTGATAGTCCATGCGCATATCTGCTAAAATTTTTGCTGCGGCCAATGGGTGGGTAATATACGGATCACCATTAGAACGTATTTGCCCATGGTGCAAATTTTCAGCTAATTTATACGCTTTAGTAATTTCTTTAATTTGAGAAGCTGATAAATATTGTTTAAGCTGTTGTTTAAGATCTACAAACTTAAACACTAGAATATTCCTTAAATTTATTGAATTTTAAATATCTTAATTTTCTTGTTCTTTAGGGAATTTATAACCAGCAGCTATTTCTCTTAGGGCTACCACTGTAGCTTTATCGTTTTCCCAATCTAATTGAGCTTCTACTGTTCCTTTAGTAAGTTTTTTAGCACGATCTGCAGCTTCTAATACTAGTTTAAAACGACTGCCAACTTGTGGTAAGCAATCTTCAACAGTTACTCTAGCCATTATTTGTACTCCTATATAAATAATTATATTAATAAATCATTAATTAAACTTGCATTTACAACTTTCTGTTTAACAATACTAAGTTGTTGAGCATTTATTATAGTTGATAAGTCCTGTATAGCTCTATCAAAATTATCGTTGATTACAAGATAATCGTAATTTATATAATGTTGCATCTCTGTTTTGGCAGTATTAAGTCTTTGTTGGATAACTGTAGGTTCATCCTGTCCTCTAGAAGTTAACCGTTTAGTCAGTGTTTGTAAAGATGGTGGCAATATAAAAATGCTTAAGCAAGCTGAAAAACTAACATCTAATTGACTTTTTATTTGTTTTGCTCCTTGATAATCTATTTCTAAAATTACGTCCTTACCTTGATTTAGTAAATCCACTACAAATTTTTTAGAGGTGCCGTAATGGTTACCAAATATTTCAGCATTTTCTAAAAATTCTTTATTATTTTTCATTTGTAAAAAATTTTTTTCATTTATAAAAAAATAATCTAGCCCATCTTGTTCTTTAGAGCGTTTTGCCCGAGTAGTATAAGAAATAGATCTTACAATATTACTTAGTTTATTGGTGATTTGTTGTACTAAGCTAGTTTTACCCGCCCCTGATGGGGCTGATATTATAAATAATGTGCCAATTCGTGTCATAGAGATCTTTTTAAATATATGTTTAAATTAAGTATATGTTTAAAATAATTAATATTAATGTAAACGGTATAAGATCTGCAGTCAAAAAAAATTTTTTTGACTGGGTGATGAATCAACAAGCAGATCTAATTTGTTTACAGGAAACTAGAATTCAAACAGAACAATTAACAGATCCTAAATTCTTTTTAGATGGTTATAATGCTTATTTTTGCGATGCTCAGCAAAAAGGTTATAGCGGCGTTGCTATTTATTCTAAGTATAAGCCAAAAAATATTATTAAAGGGTTAGGTTGGTCTGTAGCAGATAATGAAGGTCGGTATCTACAACTAGATTTTGAGAATTTAAAAGTTGCCAATATTTATATACCTTCAGGAACATCAGGAGATTTACGACAAACTATAAAATATGATTTTTTAGAAAAATACAAAAAAGTTTTAGCTGGCCAACTAAAAGAAAGAGTTCCATATATTATTTGTGGAGATTTTAATATTGCTCATAATAATATTGATATAAAAAATTGGCGGACTAATCAAAAAAACTCTGGATTTTTACCAGAAGAACGTGCGTGGTTAGATATAGTTTTTGATCAAATTGGCTTTATAGATGCATATCGTTTTAAAAATCCTGATAAAATAGAGTATACTTGGTGGTCAAATAGAGCTAACGCTTGGAACAATAATGTTGGTTGGAGAATAGACTATCAAATTATTTCCCCTCAATTAAAAGATCAAATTATTAAAACCGAAATATATAGAAAAGAAAAATTTTCTGATCATGCTCCATTAATTATAGATTATAATATATAAAATTATTTTAATTTATATATAGAGCAAATAAGATTGTTATGTTACTAAGTACATTATCAAAAAAATTGGTTATATTATTATTTGGCTTATTCTTTATTAATTTAAATTATTTATCTGCAGAAAATTTATTAGAAGTTTACTATCTAGCTGCTGAAAATGACCCAACAGTACTTGGTGCACGACAAAGCCAATTAGCTGATGCAGAACAATTAATGATTGCAAGAGCTAAGTTTTTACCGAATGTTACATTTTCTGGTAGTCAAAATTATGGGAAAAGTTCAGATACTTATTATAACATGGATCATGTTAAGTATAACACTAACCAATATAATTTAAGTATTACGCAGCCAATTTTTCAGGTCGTTGATTGGATGAATTATGCGACTGTTAAAAAACAAACATTGTCTTCTTTAAAAAAATATGAGGATGTTGAACAAAAATTATTTTTACGCGTTGCTGAACAGTATTTTGCAGTTTTGGCGGCGGTTGATCAATTAGAAACCTCCAAATCTGCTAAGCAAGCTTTTTTTAAGAGATTAGAACAAGCTACCCAACAATTTAAAGTAGGTGTGGCTGCTATAACAGATATTAGTGATGCGCAAGCTAGATTAGATACTGCTAGCGCCAAAGTAATTAGCGATGCTAATGCATTAACAACTACTAAAGAAACTTTGGGTCAAATTGTTGGAAAGTTTATTGATCGTTTATCTCCACTAAAACAACAGATCCCTTTAGTGCCGCCTAGTCCGGAACAAATTGAGCCATGGTTAGAAAAAGCTAGAAAATATAATATCAAACTTCAAGCAGCTAGATTGGATGTAGAAGCGGCTAGAGAAGCAGTGCGACTTTCCTCATCTAAACATTTACCGACCTTGAATTTAAGTGGAAATTTTACTAATAGTAAGCCCCCCCCAGCTCCAGTTCAAGATAATAATAGAACTAGAGAAATTGCAGTAGCATTGAATGTACCAGTTTTTAGTGGTGGTGCTATGGTTGCTGAGACTCAACAAGCTATATTTAAAAGTAATGCAGCATTGCAACAATTAGAGGGAGTTTATAGAGATGCAGAGAGTAGTACTAGGGTGGCCTATAACAGCGTTTTAACGCAAATTAGTCAAGTTGATGCGTTATTTCAATGTGTCAAATCTAGTAAAGTTGCCTTAAAAGCAACTCAAGCTGCTACGGAAGTTGGAACCAGAACTATAGTAGATGTATTAAACGCTCAGAGTGATTTATTAAATACTCAAAGAGATTATGCTAAAGCCCGCTATGATTATATTGTCAATGGTTTAAAATTAAAACAAGCAACAGGTTCATTAAATTTACTTGACTTAGCACAAGTAAATGATTTACTAGAACAAGAAGTTAAAAAAGAAACTAAAGAAGAAATTAAAGAAGAAGTAAAACAGACTGCATCTAAAAATTAATATGTTATTAATATTCATGTATCATCAAATTATTAATTCTCGTGTGGAGTTAGAAGTTAGTGTTAATAAATTTCAGCAGCATCTTAAATATTTACAGCAAAATTTTAATATTGTTGTACCAGGCCAAACTTTATTTAAAAATAAAATTTCTGTTTGTTTAACTTTTGATGATGTTTATGCAGATTTTTATATTCATATTTTCCCAATATTAAAGACTCTTAATATTCCGGTAGTTTTAGCTATACCAGCAGGTTTAATACAAGATACTACAGCTGTTGATAATACAGTTAGAGAATCTGTGGTATACCATTATGGGCTAGATCCTAAAGAAGCTCATAAATCGCCACTTTGTACTTGGGAGGAAATAAAAAAAATGACAGCAACAGGGTTAGTTTATCCTGCATCTCATTCTTTAACTCATGCTAATCTTACAAAAATTAATTCTTCTGAAGTGTTTAAGGAAATATGTGCTTCTAAACGTACAATTTGGGTTAAATTAGAAGAAATAACAGAAATAATGGTATACCCATTTGGAGCACAAAATAGATATGTATATGCTATGGCTAAAAATCATTATAAGTATTTAATGCGGATTGGTAATGCTAGTAATAGTAGTTGGAATCAAGGGGTGTTGTATCGTATTGATGGTGATAAATTATGGAAAAACAATCAGCCTATTTCTAAGTTAAAAATTTTTTTATGGAAAATAAATTATTTTTTAAATAAATTAAGGTGTAATTAAAACATCAAATTTTTCGTGCCGATACACTCTCTTTTTAAATAATATTACCTAAACTTATAAAAGATAACAATAATAAGCAAAGAGGGGTTGAGTATGTCTGTGGATAGAGAGCAAAATGAAGATCAGCAAAAGCAAGTTCTTGTTATGCATGCAGCTTACGAGATTAAGCATTGGTTAGAAAGAGAATGTTTAGATAAAACTAGTAAGTTTTATAAAGGTAATGAAAGATTAATATTGGATATTATAAAATATATAGCTGGAAATGTTCATCCTTTAAATGCAGCTAAAATAGCACATATATCTAATCAATTATCAATATTAAAAACAGAACACTCAGAACGTAAAGAAAATATTCAAAAGTTTAATGATGCAATAAAAGCAGACAGTAGTAATTTTTTAAAAGTTGAGAATAAGAAATTTACAAATATAGAAGTTAAAACTGTTCAACAAGTCATTGGTACAGTTAGAGATAAAGAGACTAGTTCTGATTGGGATAGGGTTTTTCAAGGTAAAAGTGTAGTTAAAGTACAAGGTAATCAATTAAAAACATTTAAAGATTTTGATACGGCTTTACAACAGTTGACTAAAGTGGGAAGTTTTGATCCTACAAAAGCGGTAAATTTCAGGAGACCTGTCGCATTTGCTAAATTAATTAGCATATAAAATACAATACTACATTTTTTAATTTTATTTGCAATAGTTAATAATAAATTTTTAGAATTTAATTAAATTTA